>Ga0224555_1001080_pt1 | contig 40032 bp, 36 predicted proteins | sample 714S23034metaG_FD_180687 | JGI IMG/M metagenome (GOLD analysis project Ga0224555, IMG submission 180687) | Peat soil microbial communities from Stordalen Mire, Sweden - 717 S2 30-34 | ecosystem: Environmental > Terrestrial > Soil > Wetlands > Peat | place: Sweden: Norrbotten County, Stordalen... | reverse complement strand
AGGGCAGAAACGCGAGCCGTTCACGATCGGCGAACAATGTCTGCCAGGAATATGATAATAACTGCAAAACAGCCTGCGCGAATAGAATATGTTTCAATCCGCGCCCCGCGCACTCGCGCGGGGCGACGAGGTGGTTTTTCATGCAGCACCGTGGATTCATACGTTTCAATCCGCGCCCCGCGCACTCGCGCGGGGCGACTCAGCGCATGCTCGGACTCGCCAGGTTTCTCGACGTTTCAATCCGCGCCCCGCGCACTCGCGCGGGGCGACCAGCTCGAACATGAGCGTCTTCACCGTCGGGACGTGGTTTCAATCCGCGCCCCGCGCACTCGCGCGGGGCGACAGGGTTTCTGCACTCATGGATTCAATCGATGATGCTGTTTCAATCCGCGCCCCGCGCACTCGCGCGGGGCGACATGAGTTTCTTGCCAATTAAGTCTGCCACTTTCATGTTTCAATCCGCGCCCCGCGCACTCGCGCGGGGCGACAAGCCGGCCACAGGCTTGGCAATGCAACATCCCGTGTTTCAATCCGCGCCCCGCGCACTCGCGCGGGGCGACAGAATTGATAAAGGCGATCCTCAAGAGGATGGAACAGTTTCAATCCGCGCCCCGCGCACTCGCGCGGGGCGACCTAAAATAGACTCATCAGATCATCACGCTAAGGGTGGTTTCAATCCGCGCCCCGCGCACTCGCGCGGGGCGACATTTTCCAAGCGTCTATGGCGCTCTTGAGTTCCAAGTTTCAATCCGCGCCCCGCGCACTCGCGCGGGGCGACACCACTGACTGCACCACGATGTTTCCTCTGGACGTGTTTCAATCCGCGCCCCGCGCACTCGCGCGGGGCGACGCGCTGACGTTGGCGAGGACGTTGGCGCTGACGTTGTTTCAATCCGCGCCCCGCGCACTCGCGCGGGGCGACTTGCTCAATGGCAGTTGCGCCGATGCCCCAGTTCGTGTTTCAATCCGCGCCCCGCGCACTCGCGCGGGGCGACAAGCAACACGACTCCGCAATGCTCCGCGAGGTGAAGTTTCAATCCGCGCCCCGCGCACTCGCGCGGGGCGACGCCGCAGAGGTGGAGCGCGACCAGGAGTTGGAGAGGTTTCAATCCGCGCCCCGCGCACTCGCGCGGGGCGACGAGTTACGACGTCAAAATCGGCGTCTTTGTCGATGTTTCAATCCGCGCCCCGCGCACTCGCGCGGGGCGACTCGCGCCGCTGACAAGCGAATTGATCCAGGCGAGTTTCAATCCGCGCCCCGCGCACTCGCGCGGGGCGACGTGTTCACCCGGTTCGTCGAGGAGTCCGAATACGTGTTTCAATCCGCGCCCCGCGCACTCGCGCGGGGCGACCTGCAGCAATACCGGCAGGCGTCCCGGCTGTTCGTGTTTCAATCCGCGCCCCGCGCACTCGCGCGGGGCGACCGGACGAGGACCTCTACGAACGGTTCTGGGCGAACAAGTTTCAATCCGCGCCCCGCGCACTCGCGCGGGGCGACCCGGTGATGGTGACTGTGTTCGTTCCACCGGTGATGTTTCAATCCGCGCCCCGCGCACTCGCGCGGGGCGACCATGACGGCGGCGACACGGCCAAATGGAGATTGAAAGTTTCAATCCGCGCCCCGCGCACTCGCGCGGGGCGACTACTATTTCACGTCAGATTCACCGTCAGGTGCTGTTTCAATCCGCGCCCCGCGCACTCGCGCGGGGCGACTGGCCGAGGGGACCGTGACGCCGGAGAGCAGACAGGTTTCAATCCGCGCCCCGCGCACTCGCGCGGGGCGACCGGGTTCGACTACCCGGAGCTTCGGAACGTGGTGCTGTTTCAATCCGCGCCCCGCGCACTCGCGCGGGGCGACGTGTCCTTCTGACGACCGAACAGCACGACCAGGTTGTTTCAATCCGCGCCCCGCGCACTCGCGCGGGGCGACTCCTGCTCCTTGGCCTGGTCGTAGGCAGCGTCCGTGTTTCAATCCGCGCCCCGCGCACTCGCGCGGGGCGACCACCGAAGCCGTCGGTGGAGAGACGGTAGGGCGTGTTTCAATCCGCGCCCCGCGCACTCGCGCGGGGCGACACGATCTTGGACCCATTCGCTGGCGGTAGTGTCCGAGTTTCAATCCGCGCCCCGCGCACTCGCGCGGGGCGACCTGCTCGTCGTTCAACTCTTGTGCGGCGGCTTGGAGGTTTCAATCCGCGCCCCGCGCACTCGCGCGGGGCGACCGCAGAGCCTCACGCAGCCCGGGCAGCCTGCCCTTGTTTCAATCCGCGCCCCGCGCACTCGCGCGGGGCGACACGTGCCTGGTGTGACGTTTCCTGCACCGTCTATGTTTCAATCCGCGCCCCGCGCACTCGCGCGGGGCGACCCGCAGAGCCTCACGCAGCCCGGGCAGCCTGCCCTTGTTTCAATCCGCGCCCCGCGCACTCGCGCGGGGCGACCGAGGGGAGCGAAGGCGACAGGATGCGCGAGCCGTGGTTTCAATCCGCGCCCCGCGCACTCGCGCGGGGCGACGCAGTTTCTCCGGCGTGTATTCATCTCCCAGCTTGTTTCAATCCGCGCCCCGCGCACTCGCGCGGGGCGACACTCCTACGCGAGATACGAGAGGCTGTTCGACGGGTTTCAATCCGCGCCCCGCGCACTCGCGCGGGGCGACCGAGATCAAGGGTCTAAGGAGCCAGTTCGAGGACGTTTCAATCCGCGCCCCGCGCACTCGCGCGGGGCGACGCCCCAGGAACGTGTTCGTGCCTGTCCAGGTGTTGTTGTTTCAATCCGCGCCCCGCGCACTCGCGCGGGGCGACCGGGTGGCGCACGGGATCGGCACGCCGCAGGACATGTTTCAATCCGCGCCCCGCGCACTCGCGCGGGGCGACTCCTGCTCCTTGGCCTGGTCGTAGGCAGCGTCCGTGTTTCAATCCGCGCCCCGCGCACTCGCGCGGGGCGACCATCAAGCTCGACGAGAACACCGAGGCGACCGAGGTTTCAATCCGCGCCCCGCGCACTCGCGCGGGGCGACACGTTGGAGATTATGTATTGACTCGGCGCGGATGGAGTTTCAATCCGCGCCCCGCGCACTCGCGCGGGGCGACCCCGCCACGGCCGAACGCAGCTCCCGGCTGCACTTGTTTCAATCCGCGCCCCGCGCACTCGCGCGGGGCGACACCTTGAGGACCAGCGCGTCGCTCGCAGCCTTGAGTTTCAATCCGCGCCCCGCGCACTCGCGCGGGGCGACCGTCCACCGTGACGATAGACGAGGCGACCCCGTTGTTTCAATCCGCGCCCCGCGCACTCGCGCGGGGCGACGCAGAGAGACGCGGAATGAACGGACAAACGACATGTTTCAATCCGCGCCCCGCGCACTCGCGCGGGGCGACTCCTTCCGTTCCCGCACCTTGACGTGAATGTTCGTGTTTCAATCCGCGCCCCGCGCACTCGCGCGGGGCGACCCAACAAAGTTTTTCCCACTGAACAGCGTGACCGGGTTTCAATCCGCGCCCCGCGCACTCGCGCGGGGCGACGGCGGAAGCACGTCGAGCTGGTGTTCGAGTCCGTGTTTCAATCCGCGCCCCGCGCACTCGCGCGGGGCGACCACGAACAGACGCGGGGAAGTGCTTGTACAGGTAAGTTTCAATCCGCGCCCCGCGCACTCGCGCGGGGCGACTGTTCACCCGGTTCGTCGAGGAGTCCGAATACGTGTTTCAATCCGCGCCCCGCGCACTCGCGCGGGGCGACGTCGTAGGTGAAGACGTTGGCCGGGCTCTTGCCCAGGTTTCAATCCGCGCCCCGCGCACTCGCGCGGGGCGACGAGGGGAGCGAAGGCGACAGGATGCGCGAGCCGTGGTTTCAATCCGCGCCCCGCGCACTCGCGCGGGGCGACCCGAAGTTTACGGCGCGGTGATTAACAATCGGCGTGTTTCAATCCGCGCCCCGCGCACTCGCGCGGGGCGACTGGCCAGCACCGCGTCGTCCTTCGGGGCGATGGCGTGTTTCAATCCGCGCCCCGCGCACTCGCGCGGGGCGACATCATGGCGAAGGTCACCAGGACGATCGTGGTGGTGTTTCAATCCGCGCCCCGCGCACTCGCGCGGGGCGACAGGTATTGGTAGCAGGCGAAGTCGTTATAGACGTTGTTTCAATCCGCGCCCCGCGCACTCGCGCGGGGCGACGTTCGGCTTCGAGCACCCAGGGGAAAGCCGGAGGGTTTCAATCCGCGCCCCGCGCACTCGCGCGGGGCGACCGAGCGTCAACGTGAACGGGAAAGCGTTCGTGATCGTTTCAATCCGCGCCCCGCGCACTCGCGCGGGGCGACTCGTGAGGACACCGCGAGCGCCAGCGCGTAATCTGTTTCAATCCGCGCCCCGCGCACTCGCGCGGGGCGACTGAAGATGGCCGACATGATCCTCCTGGCAACTGAGTTTCAATCCGCGCCCCGCGCACTCGCGCGGGGCGACGCGCTGGCCCCGCTCAGGGCTGCAACGGATAGGATGTTTCAATCCGCGCCCCGCGCACTCGCGCGGGGCGACACGATGCTATTGCTCTGCTTCTATTCACGTCGCGAGTTTCAATCCGCGCCCCGCGCACTCGCGCGGGGCGACCTCCCACTGGCGCGGGACAATTTACCTTTGATATGGTTTCAATCCGCGCCCCGCGCACTCGCGCGGGGCGACCCGAAGGAGCCCGGCATCATGGAGCAGTCGCGCCAGTTTCAATCCGCGCCCCGCGCACTCGCGCGGGGCGACGCCTCATCCCGCAGGACCAGGGCGCGCCAGGACCGGTTTCAATCCGCGCCCCGCGCACTCGCGCGGGGCGACAAGTTCTTTCCGCACCTGTTGCCGGTATATCGAAGTTTCAATCCGCGCCCCGCGCACTCGCGCGGGGCGACTGCGGTGCTGCCAACCAGCAGCACCGCAAAGCTTTAATATCCCATTCCCGCGAACGGGACGAGTTTTTACGCGTTTGCGCTGTTTTGATTTTCAAAGAACGATTGAAAGTGTCAGCCAGCCGCGAGGTTTCTGTCAGCCGCGAACGTGGCGGGGTTAAGTCGGCACTTAGGGTTCGCGGAAGTCGGTTCATAGGATGAGCGGTTCGGTCAGATCAACCGGTTTCTCTGCGCCATGGTGTTCCGTGCGTTGGGCGGCATTTTCATCGAGAAAGTAAAAGCGGAGCGAGTCTTCGTCCGTTTTGATTTCATGCAACAACCGGTCGCGCAAAGACGCCCATTCTTTTTGTCCAACCTGACATTCAAAGACGGATTTCTGGACGCGCGTGCCGTAGTCTTCACACGCTCGGGCAACCCGGCGCAGGCGACGCAGCCCGGCTTTTTCGACGGTGGAAACATCATATGTTACCAAGATTAACATGGTCGGGGTTATTTGGGAACCAGCGGCAGATACTCCGGCAAATCGGCGCGCAGGTGTCGGGCCAAAATGCGCGCCTGCACGAAGGGCAATTGTGCAATGCGCAAGTTCTGGTCGAGCAAAGGATGATTCAAGCTCTCCTGCTTGCGTTCCTGGTAGGCTTTGATAACGAGTTTGCGCCCGGTATCGGTAAATTCCACGGCCCCGCCTTCACGCAACACGAAATGGTCGGGCTGGATTTGCTGCCGATTGATCAGCGTGACAGCGAGACGGTCAGCCAGCCACGGACGAAATTCCTCCATCAGGTCGAGGGCGAGCGACGGGCGATTGGGACGGTCGGCATGGAGAAAGCCGACAAAAGGGTCGAGGCCGATGCTGGTCAGCGCGGCGATGCAATCATGTCGCACCAGCGCGTAGAGAAATGAAACCATGCAGTTGATGCGGTCACGCGGCGGACGGCGGCTGCGGGTGGTGAAAGCGAAGTCATCGCGTTGTTGTTTGAGCAGCAGCCCGAACACGGAGAAATACGTCTGCGCGGCCATGCCCTCGATACCGCGCAACTGGTCAAGCGGCGGATTGGTTTTCGCCAGATCGGAAAGCTGTCGCGCCAGAGCGTCGGCGGCGTCCGTAAGTTGCCTTTGTTCGGCAGTGTCATTCGTTTCGCGCCCGCCACGCAAAAGACTATTCCGGGAATTTTGGATTTTGCCCGCGACAATCTGACGGGCAATGGCGGCGGCGCGAACCGGGTCGTCCGCAACGCGGAATTGGGCGCGACGCAAGGTGACGCTGGTGTCGGCCACGCCGGTGACGCGGGCTTGCAAGTAGCCGTTTTCGGACAGGAAATTAATGGCGACACCATGCTCCCAGCAAAGGTCCATCGCGGGCGGACTGATGCTGGAAGCGCCGAAGACGCAGACCGACTCCAAATGGTGGATCGGGATGGATAATTTCCGGGTGTCGGTTGCCGATTGCCGGTTGCGCTCTTCCGGCGGCAGATCGGGCGGGTAAACGGGGACTTCGACCTGAAGCGTCAGATGATCGCGAGCCACGTAACTACCGGGCGTTGTGAGATAGAGCGTGTTTTGTTGGAGGTCCAAGTTGGTTGAGGGTCGGGAGTTGAGCGTTGAGGGTCAAGTTTCAAAAAGCTGTGCAGCGGCGCGGCGGAGCGACGCCGGCTGGCTCGTGACGCGCGGCAGACAAATCTTGAAGAGCGAGCACTCCTCGCAAGCGGGTTTGAATTCCGCGGGCGGCACCTGCTCCAAAGCGAGCAAGCGCTGAAGTTGTTTGATCGCCTCCTCGGTCAACGTCCGCAATTCGGGCGTGAACACAACTTCGCGACGGCGTTTGCTCTCGGCGTGAAACACCGCACCGCGTTCAACGGGAAGTTTGAACATTTCTTCCAGACACAACGCCTGCGCGCAAAGCTGCGCGTCGTCGTTCTCGAACTGGCGGCGCTTGCCTTTTTTGTATTCGACCGGGACCAGACTCTTGTAGGAGCCGACGTGAGAAGGCTCTAATCCACTTTGCCCCTCCTGGCTCCTCGCCTCCACAATATCGCACTTGCCGTTCAGACCAAGCCGATCGGAGAAGACCGGCAACGCGCGAAGAAGCTTTATACCTTTGGCAACTTCATACCCGGGCAAGTCGGCGTGCTCATGCACAATATCACCGAGCACGGTGTGCTTGTTTTCCGCCCGCCAGCCCTCGACGATCTTCAACGCCGCCCGGCGCGGGCAGTAGAGGAAATCGTTGAGGAGGGAGAGAGGGAGAGTTTCCATGAATTAGGTGATAATCGCGCCGATAGGTTTCGCTTCCAACAACGGCAGGATGCCTTTCATGTAACCAAGAAAGCCATCATACTGTTCATCGCGCAGACCGAAGAGGTCGTCGCCAAATCCAAGCGGCTTGGGATCAAGGTCGGGCAGGCGTGATTTCCAAATTTGCACGCTGTTAAGCATGACCTCTTTCGCGTTTGGAAATTGCTCTGGATCGCGTGAATCAAAGCGCGCGATTAAATCCTGATTCACAAGGACTGTTTGCGTGTCGGCAGTGATGAGACGGCAGAGCTTGGCCACTTCGGGATAGTCCGCGTCCTTCTCATGCTGAAGAATGCTTTTAGCAAAGCTTTCCGTCTGGCCAACATCGCGATTGAGTTCACGCTGGAGCGATTCGGTGCAATGGGCCGCCGCCGCTTTGCCTTCCCGGAACATATCCTCCAGAACTCGACGGGACACTTTGAAGTGAGGGTGCAAGGTGAGGAACCCGTCTTCGTCATGCCGGAAGTCCCAAACCTCGGCGTTGCCATATTCCGCCGATCGGTTGGCCCGACCACTGATTTGCAGAAGATTCACCAAGCCGCAGCTTTCGCGGAAGGCAGTACGAAACGAAAAATCCACGCCGGCTTCAATACAACTGGTGGCAACCAAGACCCAGTCCTTGTCCGCCTGCACCTTCAACCGCGCGCGAACCCGTTCGATGATGATGCCTCGGTCGCGTGGTGAAAGGGCGGTGGAAAGATGCTCGACCTGCATTCCCGGTCCAAGTGCGGTGCGAAGATGCTTTGCGAAAATTGCAGCGGACTGGATGGTATTCAGGATAACAAGCCGTGGGCCGGGCTTTGACTGCACGAAGTCCGCTAGTCCGGCCAGCGAAAGTCTCTCCGGTTTGGTTTTCAACTCGACGCGGCGCGTTTCCAGTGCCGCTGCTTCCTTGCGGAGTTCATCGGGAACCAGTTCGGCGACAGGCGGACGTTCAGCGGGCGGAACGAAGTCTGGCAAATCCCAGAACCGCGCCAGTGAGCCGCTGGCCAAGACTAAATGGCAGCCCCAATCGTCGCAGAGTTCGCGCAACCACTTCCACATTTGTGGCCAAAGCGGCGCAGGCATGGCGGCGTGGCTTTCGTCCACAAAGATGGCGGAGCCGGGCACTTGATGAAGCTTACGAAGCGCGGTGGTTTCTTTGGCCGCCAGCGTCTCGAAGAATTGAACCGCTGTGGTCACGACCACCGGTGCATCCCAGCGTTGGGTGAGTTGGCGCAGATCGCGCCAGTTCTCGCCCTTGAACTCGACGCGATGATGATGGGCGGCGACAACTTCATCAGGAGCCTCGCCATTAAGCACAAGAGAGCGCCGGTAAACGTCAACCGACTGGTCAATAACATTGGTGTAGGGCAAGACCACGAAAACCCGGCGCAGACCGCGCTCGCGCGCGACGTTGAGCAAATGCGCCATGACCGCCGTGGTTTTGCCGGTACCTACCGGACTGTCACAGGCGACAATGCGCTCATGGCCAGCCAGCGAGCGGTCACGGCAAGCGTGGTAAACCTGCTGACGAACTTTGAGCCGCAATCGTTCCTGTTCCGTGGGCGGCGGTTTGGCCGGAGCCAAGTTAGCGACATACTGGTCGAGCCTCGCCAGCCGGTCGCCAGCCCGGAGCGGCAAGCCGCGAAGCTCTCGTTCCTGCCGATAGTGCCGGGCGGTGTCGCTGTGATCCGCGTCAACGAGACAGGAAAGGGCGAGGCGGCGGACAAGGCCGGGAAGCAACGCGTTTGAGATAGCGCCCACAGCAGGAAACAATTGGTGGTGCTGTTTCAGATAGGCATCAAGATGTTCCTCAGTCCATTGCCACGCGCTCTTGTCCAGCCCGACAAGATCATTCGTATCGCGAAAGGCGAGGTTCAGGTTGTTGGCGATCTTGGCTTTCTCCTTCGGGAACGATGGCAGGCCGATGTGGTGCGCGTAAGCGGTGAAAGCGGCCTCGAACTGTTTGAGGCGCAGCAAATGAGTCGTGCCTGCCTCGACGTGATTGTAGCCGCGCTTGTTCTTTCGATTGTGGCGCAGGACTTCCTGAAACAACTCGTCCAGCTTGCCGAGGTCGTGGTAGGCGGCAGCCCGCTCAATCGTAGCCAGAAATGGCTCGCGCCACTTGGGCGAGAACGCCGCTGCATCCCCGGCGAAGAGTGCAGAATAACGGCACACGTTGCCGACGTGGTCGCGATAAGTTTGCTGCGGCGCGCCGTCGCGGGCGCTGTGGGCCAGTGGCTCAGAGATTTTGAGACTGTCGGTCACAAGGCATAGTCACGGTATTCGCCGCACTGCGCAAAAGTCACTTTACTGCTAGACCTAACCGGCAAGTCTTTGATTTTCTCCCAAGTTGGAAGATCGCCGTAGTCGGCCAGCGATTCAGACGGTTTGTCTCGATTGTCGTTCTTCTTCGGTATCAAGGCGTCAAGAAACGCGAAGTCAGAAACTGAACCGGCACGGCTGTTGTGCGTGAACGTGTGCGCATGGATGACCTCGACCATTGAACGAACAACGGAGCGAGTGCCCGCGTAGGTGTGCTTGAGCAAATGGAGCATCAAATCCACGTCGAGCTTCGTGCAGCCGGTCTTGTGCGCAAAGTTGGGATTCACAAAGAATGGAACCGCGTAGAGGCCATGCTTCACGACTCGGAACGCCATTGGTGCCATTCCTCGATCCTTGCCCGTTTCGACGCCTGATTTACTCGTCCAGGTCGAAAACTCAATCTCGATGGGGGCAATTGAGACGCCGACGCCAAAGTGCGCGATGCCGGAGCGGATTGTGTCACTGCCGCCTTCTTCAAGAAACGTATTGCCAAACAGTCGGCCATCCCAGTAAGCGTCAATGAAGGCTTGGCCGAGTTTTCCATCCTTCGGCTCCATCTGTTTCTTAATCTCGTCCCGCTTCCGACCGCGGCTTTCTAGGATTTGAAATCCATCGTCACTTTGGATTTTGAGGCTCCCTTTGACCTCCTGCCAAACGACTCCCTCCTTTTCCAAAACAAGGTCGCGGAGTTTGCGTTTCACGGAGACCGGCGAAATCTCGCCTTTGCCGTCCGGACGCTGGCGCGGAGAACTTTCACGCTCCGGGTCGCCGTTGGGGTTGGATTTGCGAACTTCCAAGATCAGGAGTCCGGTGATTCGTGGCACGAGATTGGTGTCTTGATTTTTGCTCATAATTTAATTGGGATATGGAAAGGTTATTGTTTGGGCGTGTCGTTTTTGGAGTGGTCAGCGAGATAGCCAAGCATGAGCTTGGCCTTGTCGGCGTCGGACATCTTGGCCGGTAACTGCTCAAACTTGATGGCGGCGGTGCAGGTACCAATTTCGCCGAGGAAATACTTCACGAGGCCAACTCCCGCTTTGGGGTCGTTGCTCTGGAAAGTTCGCGCCCACGCTTGATAAGGAGTTAAACGCTCTGCTAGGCGCGCCAGCGCGAAGACCGGTTGCTCCAATGCGGTGTTGAACAGGGCGTTGCCGATTAGTTGCGAGGGGCTTTCGCCCTTGCGCACATGTTCGCAGTATTTCAGATGCAGGCTGTCCGCGAGAGCGAGCAGTCTTCCGAGTTGTGTGATGGGTTCTTGCATAAAGGTTTCTTTGTGTTGTCCAAGTTTTCGAAGGAGGATTCCCAAGAGCGCGACGGACTTGAGCGATTGCCAGCGAACCGTGTCGCTCAAACCGGTCCACTCGCGTGTTGTTTTCACTGCACCAAGACCCGCCAAGACCAGACTCATGCGCCGAATCAACAATCCCAAGGCAACCTCAGTCTTTTGTCGGGCCAGCGGCGTTTCGGCCATGAAGATGTCGTAAGCGTCGGAAGTCGAAAACGCCCGCTGGAAGCTGGAACTGAATCCAGCTTTCGCGTCGCTGCTCCAAACGCGATTGAGGGTCGAGGCGAGATCGAGGGGACATGGAATTGTCAGTGGGCGGAAGACAGACTGCTTGATGGTTTTGTCATAAAACCAAACGGAGACTTGCGGCACGTTCCGAGCGCCTGCCTGCCAGTCTTTGGCCGCGTGAATAATGTCCGCTACGCGAAAGCGGCGATTGAGGCTGATTTGCTTGCGCCCCTTGTCAATGGAACAGAAGGACAGCAGGCGGACACTGAGATTGGGGTTGGCAGCGACTTTGCCCTCCAGCATTTCTAGGACTGGCTGGGCGATTGCCGCAAAATCCGCGTCAGAGAAGACATTCGCTTCGCCGCCGAACATCTCCGCAACCTGTTCGCGGAATTCGAGTTCACCTTCAATGTAGGCCACTAGCAAATCGCGCTTGTCTGGCTGGGCGCTGGGAATCGCCCGACAAGAGATGCCACGCTTGTCTTCGCTGGCGATATAAAGCAAAGCGTCATTCATCCTCTGAGCCAGCGCGGCAGAGATAGGAAACGCCTTTGCGCCTTCCAAACCGTAGCGACGCAGAGCACGCACCTCATTGGTGTTCACTGAAAACAACTTTAGATTTCCAAGTTCGGCGATTTTTGGGGACGGGAACTTATCCTGCAATTCAACCGTTTCGCCAGTGTAGGCGTCCACTCCCGCCGAGCTTTCGTCAGTTGCCGCCACCGTCGCGCTGGTATCGGCTTTCAAAAGAGCATCGTTGATGAGAGCGCTGGTTTCGGAGTGGGCGACACGCTTGAAACTTGAGTCCGGTTCAGCTAGGTCGAGGTAAACTGGTTGGTTAGCGTTCTTGTCTTGTTTGGTTTTCTCATTCCAGTAATCGGGAGTGCCGATTTTGGCCGCGCGTTTCTTCCAGTCCAAGACACCAAAGAGAATGTCTTGGAAAAGCAACAGCGTGTTCCGATCACTCTCGGCACCTCGATGGACCAACACGCCTGCCAATGAATCAGAGAAACTCTGGGACATCGGTTTCGCATCACCAACCACGGCCAGCAAGGTAAGGAAGTTTTTCAAACCAGCGGACGCACTCGAAAGCGTTGCGCGGAGTTCAGCGACCAATTCACCGCACGACCTTTGAAACTGATTCTCTTGACTGCTTGCGAACGTGCGTGGCACAGACAACTTGAAAAGCTGATCGATGGCCTCAAATAAGGCGGTGTTGGGACTATTCTTGTTCTTGCCCAAAACCAAAAGGGTTTCGACTGATGGCGCCAGCTTCTCCATCGGAACTTCGTTCAATTGCCGCAAAGGCGTAGGCAGGGTGAAGCCTGGGAAGCTCGAACCTGCCGAACCATGCTCTACACGAAACAGCGTAGCTGCGACCTCGCCTTTGAGCACCTCGACACGAGTGATGAATCCATCTTTCGTAACGCAGACAACCAGCAGATCCCTGTTCTTGCCCATCGGATTGATCCGAGGGTGCCGTGACAGCGGGGTTGTGCCCAACCGTTCGATGGCCTCGACCACTTGGGAAAGTTCATTGAGCATAGACGAGCACTCCTTTCTCGATGCGCAGTTTGCGGCTGAAGGTCGGTTTGACCAGCCCGGCTTGCGGCTGATCGAACACCATCCGCAGCATCGTCGGCAATTCGTGGTTCTCGCTTTCGCAGACGCGCGTTTCAGGCCGGAACGAGCCGACGTAGTCCGGCGCAAATTCCTTCCAACCCAAGCAGGGCGTGTAAAACCACTGGCCGCGCTCCAAGGCTCGATTGAACACGTCGTGATAAGCGTGCGGCGGCCAGGTCGAGGTTTCATGATGCCCGGCAAACTCGGCCTCGGCGTAGAGCCGGTAACACACGTTGACCAGCACCACGGCGTAAAACTGGAATGACGCGCCTTTCGCCAAGGCATCACTTGCCCGCAGCGGCCCGCCGTAGTTCGTGGTGTAACGGTGGAATTGTACCGGGGCGCAAATCTCGACCTTGGTCGGGCGCACGTTGACTGACTTCCACCGAAGGACGGATTCAAAAATGCCTTTCACGGCGCTGAACGTGGGTGCGACGTAGGACACGGGCGACGAGCCAGTGTCCGGTCGCGTCCACATGGCGGTGGGTCCGGAGATTTCGAGCTGGATGGGATAGGGCTTCATAATTGATGCAGCAGCCCAGCGAGTTCGGCTTCGGCGGGAAGGCCGAGCGGGGATGCGAATTGTTTCGCCAAGTGGGCAACGTTGCGCAGATGTTCCGCCAGCGGCTGCCATTTGCCGGAGGATTCCGGCAGGGCTTCCCCATTCTTGCCTTCCGCAGTATGCGCGTAAAACTTCACATGATCGCCCGGAGTGTCTGAACCGGAACTGTTCGTAACGCTCTTGTCTCCGTGTAACAAGCCATAGTTGTTCACATTTTCACGGCAGCATGACAGATAAGGTGGGACAAAAGCTGTCCAATCCAAAAATTATTTTCGCGTCCGGGCTCAAGCCCATTCGTGACAGAAGCGGCATTGCGGTTCGGCGAATAGTGGAGAATGACAACGGCGCTTGGGCCGTGCCAATTAATCAGAAACTGGCCGGTTCCTAGTATTGTAGTATTGACTCTTGTGGTAAGTAGGACACATCTGGCCATGGCCCCTGTTTTCAATGGCCCGGGGTGGCCTGTTTGCCTTGGGGTGCTTTCAACAGTTGCCTCAGCGCCACGATGCTGTCCGCGGAGCCGGCAAAGAGGTTGTCCGGAAATTCTCGATAAAACAAAAGATCGTCGTAAATGGCGCCTTCGTCATAACGGTTCGCCGCCAGCCCCGCCAGATACTGGAGCCTCAGGTTCCTGTCCCGGTTGATTGCCGCGGACTTCAACCATGGTCCCAAATCCCGGCCCTGCCCCGCGTAGGCCGCCAGCAGGCCGATGGCCGATTTGAATCCCACGTCGCGGAGCGACTGCGCCGCGGCGTCGTTTCCGTCCAGTCTGGCCTGCAGTGCGCGCACATCAATTCTCATGGCGCGTGCGCCGCCGAGAACGACCATGTCATAGCCCTGGCCGTTGTCGTCGTTGCTCCAGAGGGTTCCGTCGGGGAACACATCGAAGAACGTCGCCAGCTCGCTCCGGACCACGCCCGAGTCGCTCTCGTAAAGCGGGATCCATTGGGTGACGAGTCCGCCCGGGTTCAAATGTTGTTTGCAGAATTCGAAGTATTCCTTCGTGTAGAGTGTGGCGGCGCCTTTGACCCACGGATGGATCGGGTCGGACGTAATGATGTCGAATTTTTCCCGCGTGGTGCAAACATAGTGCCGGGCGTCATCATAGACGATCCGGACGCGCGGGTCCTTCAGCACGTTGTAGTTCTCCTTCTGGAAATACGGCGATACCGCTTTCGGAATCAGCGGCTCGATTTCGCAGATCACGATCCTTTCGACCTCCGGATAATTCACGAAGCAGCCGGCGGTGACGCCCGCGCCGCATCCGACCACGAGCACCGAGCGGGGGTTCGGATGGAGCAGCGCCGGCAGGTGCCCCAGCATGCGCTGCATCCGCATGTCGCGCGGATCGGTGGACGCCTCGACTTTGCCGCTGATGTGGAAATTACGCACGCCATCACGCATTTCCGTGACGGCGACGGAGGCGTTCATCCCTTCGCCCACATAAAGGAGCTTCCGATCGTCATTGAAGGTGGTCAGATACCGGCCATGGGCTACCAGTTGCCACGGAATCGCAGGGACGAACCACGCGAGCACAACGGCAGCCCCTGCAATCGCCGCAAGCCAAACGGCCGCGCCCAGTCTCCCCTGCGGGATTTCGTCAGGGACACCCCGGCCCGGGTCCCGGCCCGCCCCGTCAAATCCGTGGAAAGACGGCTGAATCCGGGGCGCCAGCATCAGGATGGCGGCGACTGCCGAACACCCGATCAACACTTGCTGGGCATGTTGTGTGCCCAACCGGGGGATAAACAGGAGGCTGGTTCCAAGGGCGCCGAAGATCGCGCCCAGGGTGTTCGCCGCATAAATCCTCCCGACGATGCCTGCCGGATCACGCCCGGGCGACGCGCCTGCCGCGAGGGCCAGGGGAAAGCTCGCTCCCCATAAAACTGTCGCCGGCAGGATGGCCCAGAAACAGCGGACCAGGTCGAGCTGGAAATTGAACCATGGACTCCGGGAAAGGGAGGGATTCACCGGCCAATAAGGAAGCGACCTGGCGAGCATCCAGGCGGTCCAGGCCACTCCCGCCATCACGAGCGCCTGACAACAACCCAGGGCGATGCGCGGCGTCCGTGTCCGCCGCACCACCAGTGATCCGACGCCGCTACCGATGCCCAGGCCCACCAGGAACACCGCCAGAATGATCGAAAACGTGTACACCGTCGCGCCCAGCAGCAGCGACAACAATCGCGTCCAAATCACTTCGGCGCCCAAGGCACAGAATCCGGACAGGCCAATCGCGACATAGACCATCGCGCTTCCCGGTGCGGCCTTCGCGCAGGGCGGGTTTTGGGTTGCCGGTTTGAAACCGGGCTTGGAGGCCAGACCCAGGCCGAGCAAGGCGACCAGTCCGTTCATGGATGCGGCGACGCAGGTTGCGGTCGCCATGTCGTGGACCCGCAGCAGATAGAATCCTGCGAACAGGCAACCCGCAACGGCTCCTGCGATATTTGCGCCATAAAGAAGTCCCAGCCACGAGACCCCTTTGGGCGACGCTTCCACCCAGCGCCCGGCCACGGGCAACGTCGCTCCCATCAACACGGTAGGCGGCAGCAAACACGCTCCCGCGACCGCACCGCGCAGCAGGATTCCCGCAAGACCATGGCCTGCGTTGATCGCGTAGAATCTGCCGGCCCATGGCACCGCAAACAGCACCACGATTCCGGCGACGCCGATTCCGGTTTCCAGCAGGGCATAGATGCGCAACGGGTTTCGGGAGGGTGCAAGGGCCCTTGGCAGGAGGAGGCTGCCCAGGCACATCCCACCCATGTAGGTCCCCAGTAATATGGCCAGTGAGACGGCGGAGGAGCCGATCACGAGTTGCAGCAACTGGAGCCAGACAATTTCGTAGATCAAGGCGGCGCAGCCGCTGCCGGCGAACAACAGCAACAGAGGCAGGAGGCGGAGGGACGCGGAGAAATCGCATCGTTCGCGCGCGTCCGATTCGCTCAGATCGAGAGTCATCCAGTCAGGCGTTGGGCTCCAGCGTACGCACAACCGTGCGCGCGAACAACTGTTTCTCCGTCACACCACCTCCAATACGATCGAACTTGCCAGCCTCAATTTCCGACCTAACATGTGGGACAGGATGACGCGGCAACATTTTGTCGAGAGCCGGTACTGCGGCGCCGAGTGCCAAGGCGGCGCTTTTTGGAAATGTTTTGTCTTCGCACCTCGGGCGCTGCGCCTCTAAATTTGCCATGGCGCCGCCCAAGTCCAGTTTTCTCGACAAGGTATTGGGTCGAATCGGACGGCTCGACACGGAGGGGCTGCAGACGGTCGTCCAACGGCTCGCCCGGGAGCGGACATTTCTCGAAACGCTGTTCAACACCATCGAAGACGGTGTGCTGGTGGTGGATGAGAACGGACGGATCATTTACTTCAACCAGGCCGTGACGCGCCTGCTCGGATTGCAGGCTAGTGTCGAGGGCCTGCCCATCACCGATTTTCTGCCCGAACTGGGATGGAAAAACATTTTGCAACTGGATGCGACGGGCGGAAAGCGCCTCGTGCGGCAGGAATTCGAGGTCCAGTATCCGCGCCCCCGGTTTCTCCTCCTGTACGCCGCGCCGCTCGACGGCGAGGCGGCGGGAAGCGCGGGGGTGGCGTTGATTCTGCACGACGCGACGGAGGCGCGGCAGAAGACGTTCGAGGCCATCGAAAGCGAACGCATCCAGGCCCTGACACTTCTGGCCGCCAGCGTGGCGCATGAAATCGGCAATCCCCTCAACGCGCTGCACATCCACCTGCAACTGATGGAGCGGGAACTCAAAAAGCTGCAGACGTCCACCGGCCCCCCCGCGCGCGGCGGCCCCACGCCGCGTTCCCAGAATCTTTCCATCGAGACCGACGCGGCGGAATCGGCGGGCAAACTCGAGCAATACCTCAAGGTGGCCAAGGGCGAGCTCAACCGGCTGGATTACATCGTGACGCAGTTCCTGCAGGCGATACGGCCGGTGGCGCCCCAGTTGAAGCCGGGTTCGCTGAACGAGGCGATGGAAAGGACCCTGGACCTGCTGCGTCCGGAGCTGGAGAACCGCGGTCTGAACGTGAAGCTGAAGCTCGCCGAGCCGCTGCCGTTGGCGCCCATCGACGCGATGCAGATCCAGCAGGCTCTGGTCAACCTGATCAAGAATGCCATGCAGGCGATGACCAAGGGCGGGACGCTCACGCTTCAAACCGGCGAACGTTCGGACGAAGTATGGTTCAGCGTGTCGGACAACGGCGGCGGCATCCCACAGGAGCAGATCAACCGCATTTTCGAACCATTCTACACGACCAAGAAAAAAGGCACCGGGCTCGGCCTCATGATCGTGCAACGGATCGTGCGGGCGCACGACGGGCGGATCGACCTCGAGAGCCACGTGGGCCGCGGCACGACCTTTCGCGTCTGGCTGCCGTTGCACGAACGAAAGCCGCGGTTGCTGGAGGCGCCGTTGCATGACTAAGGCGACGCTGTTGATCGTGGACGATGAGAAGTCCACGCGCGAGGGGCTGCGCGCGGCGTTGGGGGAGCGGTACGACGTGTATCTGGCCGAGGACGCGAAAGCGGCGATGGAATTGCTGGAACGGGAGCACTTCGACGTGGTGCTCACCGATTTCCGGCTGCCGAACGAGGACGGAATGAAACTGATTGCCCGGGCCAAATCGCTGCCCAAACCGCCCATCTGCATTTTGATGACGGCGTACGGCTCGGAAGAACTGGCGGTCGAGGCGATGAAGCACGGCGCGGACGATTACATTGCCAAGGGGCGGCTGCAGATCGATGAGCTGGAAATGCGCATCGCGCGCGCGCTGCGGCAGCAGAATCTCGAGGTGGAAAACGTTTCATTGCGGCAGCAGCTCGATGCGAAGTTCGGCATGGAAAACATTGTCGGGAAGTCGCCGGCCATGGAGGAGGTCTTCGAGGTGGTGCAGCAGGTTGCCCCCACGCGCGCGACCGTCCTCCTGCAGGGGGAAAGCGGCACGGGCAAGGAGCTTGTCGCCCGGGCGATCCACCAGCTCAGCCCGCGCGCCAGTCAGCCCATCGTGACCGTCCATTGCGCGGCGCTCTCGCCCACACTGCTGGAAAGCGAGCTGTTCGGCCACGAGAAAGGCGCCTTCACCGGCGCGTATGAACGGCGCATCGGACGGTTCGAACAAGCCCAGGGCGGGACGCTGTTCCTCGACGAAATCGGCGAAATCGACGCCTCCGTCCAGATCAAACTCCTCCGCTTCCTGGGCGAGCGGACCTTCGAGCGGGTCGGATCGAACAAAACCCTGACTGCCGACGTGCGCCTGATTGCGGCGACGAACAGGAACCTGGAGGAGCTCGTCAAAGCCGGGTCGTTTCGCGAGGACCTGTTCTTCCGTCTGCGCGTGGTGGAAATCTTTCTGCCTCCCTTGCGGGCGCGTTCGGGGGACGTTCCCTTGCTGGCGCAAAACGTCCTGCGTGAATTCGCGCGCGAGAACAACAAGCCCATCGCGGACTTCACCGCGGATGCGATGGAACTCCTGATGAACTACTCCTGGCCGGGCAACGTGCGCGAGTTGCGCACGGCGATCGAACACGCCGTCGTGTTGTGCCGTGGGGAACGGATCTCCGCGCGCGATCTGCCGGCCTCCGTCCGCGAAGGGTCCGCCTCGGCCGCGGTTGACCCCCAGCGGGTGCTCGCCCGCAACGACCTGACCGTCAAGGAAGCCGAGAAGCAATTGATCATCCGCGCGTTGAAGGAGACCCAAGGCAACCGCACGCTGGCCGCGCGGAAAATCGGGATGAGCCGCCGCACGCTCCATCGCAAACTCCACGCCTATCAGCTCGAGGACTATTGATATGCCCCTTCTGCAAGACTTGGTTTATAAACACGGAACCGGCGGCAAGGGTTATTTCCGGGCGCTGACCGTGATGCTGGCGGTGTTGCTCCTGGCCATCGCTTATGACCTGCGGGATTACAGGAACTTTTCAACGCAGGAAGCCATGGACGCCGCGCAGCTCGGACGCCGCATCGCCGAAGGCAAGGGCTACACCACCGCGTTCATCCGCCCCTTCAGCATGGATTTGATCCAGGGAACCAACCGCAGCAACCACACCGCGCTCAAACCGGGCACTGTGTCGGATGACGCCCAAATCAGGGGGGCGCCCCCCGACATCTCCAATCCGCCCGTCTATCCGGTCGTGCTGGCGGGGCTGATGAAGGTGCTTCCCTTCCGTTTCATCGCCTCCACAACCAAATCGTTTTGGAGCAGCGACGGACGGTTCTGGCGATATCAACCCGACTTTATCATCGCCGTCTTCAACGAAGCATTGTTCGGGGCGGTGGTGGTGCTCGCCTTTGGTTGGGCGCGTCGCTTGTTCGATCCCGGGGTGGCCTGGACCACGGTGGTATTGCTGCTGGGCAGCGACGTTCTCTGGCGTTTCAGCGCTTCCGGACTTTCCACGATGCTGTTGCTCCTCTGTTTCATGGGGCTGATCTGGTGCCTCACGCTGTTGGAGGCCGAAACGCGCGCGCCGGAACGCCGGTCACGCGCATTGTTCGTCCTGGCGGCCGTCGCCGGGCTGCTTGTCGGCCTCGGAGGACTCACCCGGTATTCGTTCGGGTGGCTCCTGCTCCCCACGCTGGTTTTTCTGGCCCTGTTCACGGGTTCACGGCGCGGAGTCCTCTGTCTGGTCGCCCTCGCGGCGTTTGCCGCGGTGATGACTCCCTGGATCGTGCGCAACTGGAACCTCAGCGGGACGCCGTTCGGCACGGCAACCTATGATCTGCTGCAAGGCACCCCGCTGTTTCCCGGAAACCGGCTCGAGCGTTCTTTGGCTCCCACGCTCCAGTTGCCCTTGTCGGTGCTTTGGGGAAAGCTGTTTGCCAACACGCTCTCCCTGCTGAAAGACCTCCTGCCCGGCCTGGGCGGCGGGTGGATCACCGCCTTTTTCCTGGTCGGTTTGCTGGTGGGTTTTCGCAACCCGGCCATCCGCCGGATGCGCTGCTTCCTGCTCCTGTGCCTCAGCCTGTTGATCCTCGTTCAGGCCCTCGGCAGAACGCATCTCTCCGATGATTCACCCGAAATCAATGCGGACAACCTGCTCGTCCTGCTCCTGCCGCTCGTCGTGGTTTACGGGATCAGCCTCTTCTACACCTTGCTGGACCAGATCAACTTCACGCCTCCCGTGTTGCGCCCGGCTGCGGTCGGCGCGTTCGGCCTCCTGACCTGTCTGCCGATGCTTTTCACCCTCTCGACCCGGACCTCCCCCGTGGTCTATCCCCCTTATCATCCGCTGCTCATCCAACAGACGGCGTCCTGGATGAAGGAGGACGAGCTGATCATGAGCGACATTCCGTGGGCCATGGCCTGGTATGGCGACCGGCAATGCGTGTGGCTCACGTTGAATGCCACGGCGAACCCCAACAATCCCAATTCAGGCGAGAACTTCTCCGCGATCAGCGATTCCCAAAAGCCAATTCGCGGCCTTTACCTCACGCAGAAGACGACCGACAGCCGCTTTGTGTCCGATTGGATCCGGGCCGGTGAGGGCAGTTGGGGCAATTTCATCACCGATGCCATCCTGAAAAGGGAGGTCCCCGTGAACTTTCCGCTCCGCCAGATGCCGACCGGGTATATGCCGGAACAACTGTTTCTCTCCGACTGGAAGCGCTGGCAATAAGGAGGCCGGTTCGTCCTGGAATACAAAAGAAGTTCATAAAATGACAATTTCGGCGGAGCCGTTTCGGCGCTCCGCCGCGATCATTTCTGTGGGCATCTTCGCAGCATGAGTTGGCGATGCCCGCAACGCGCCGGCGAAGGGCCGGCCAGAGCGAAATGATTGCAACTGTTTCAAAACCCAAGCAGAGCCGCCTGACGGAAATCCTGGCGCACGCCAGCGGCGACAAGCGCTTCAAAATACTCGAGGCGCACATGAAAAAGCACCAGTTCAAGCAGGACGCCCTGATCGAGGTGCTGCACAAGGCGCAGGAATTGTTCGGCTACCTGGAGGACGACCTGCTCCTGTTCATCGGGTACAAGCTCAAGCTGCCGGCCAGCCGCGTTTATGGCGTGGCCACCTTCTATCATTTCTTCACCCTCAAACCCAAAGGCCACCACACCTGCGTCGTCTGCCTCGGCACCGCCTGCTATGTCAAGGGCGCCGATAAGGTGCTCGCCGCGATCGAGGACCAGGCGAAAATCAAGGCGGGAGAAACCACGCGGGACAACCAGCTCTCCCTGCTCACCGCGCGCTGCATCGGCGCGTGCGGCATCGCCCCGGCCGTGGTGTACGACGGCACGGTCACCCCGCGGCAAACCGCGCAATCGGCCCTCGAACACCTGAAAGGATGGATCGGCCATGATCATTGACGATCTGATCGAGATTGCCACAAAAGAGCGCGCTTCCCGCAAGAAATTCACCATCCGCTGCTGCATGGCGGCCGGATGCATGTCCTCCAACTCCGAAGCGGTGAAGAAAGGCCTCGAAACAGCCGTCAAGGAGGCGGGCCTCGACGAGTTGGTCGAAGTGCGGGGGGTCGGTTGCATGAGATTGTGCTGCCAGGGCCCGCTCGTGCAGGTGGATCCGGCGGGCGCCCTCTACGAAAGAGTCGCTCCGGAAGACGCCGCTTCGGTCGTCGGCACGGTCAAAGGCGGCCAAACCCAGGCCCAACGCGGCGATCCAAACAGCCCGTTTTTCACCGGCCAGTTTTCCATCGTGCTCGCCAACAGCGGTTGCGTCGATCCCGAACGCATCGATTCCTACATCGCCGCGGACGGTTACAAAGCCCTGCACGAAGTCCTGCGGGAAATGACGCCGAAGGAGGTCGTCGATGAGATCATCAAAAGCGGCCTGCGCGGCCGCGGGGGCGCGGGCTTCCCGACCGGCCTGAAATGGGGAACGGTGGCCAAGACGGAAAACAGCCACAAATACGTCATCTGTAACGCCGACGAAGGCGACCCCGGCGCTTTCATGGACCGCAGCGTTCTGGAAAGCGACCCGCACAGCGTGCTCGAAGGCATGGCCATCGCCGCCTATGCCGTCGGCGCGGCCCAGGGATTCATCTATGTCCGCGCCGAATATCCGCTGGCGATCAGCCGCCTCCAGACCGCCATCAAGCAGGCGAAGGAACGCGGCCTGCTCGGCAGCGGCATTTTCGAATCGCCGTTCACGTTCAACATTGACCTGCGCATCGGCGCCGGCGCGTTCGTTTGCGGTGAGGAAACGGCCCTGATGATGTCCGTGGAAGGCAAACGCGGCACGCCGCGCCCGCGGCCGCCGTTCCCGGCCGAAAGCGGATTGTGGGGCTGCCCGACGCTCATCAACAACGTCGAGACGTTCGCCAATGTCCCGTCGATCGTTCGCAAGGGGGCGGATTGGTTCGCGTCGATCGGAACGGAGAAGAGCAAGGGCACCAAGGTTTTTGCGCTGGCGGGCAATATAACCAATACCGGGCTGATCGAGGTTCCGATGGGCACCTCGCTGCGCCAGATCGTGGAGAACATGGGCGGTGGCGCGCCGGACGGGGGCAGCATCAAGGCCGTGCAGACCGGCGGCCCTTCGGGGGGTTGCATTCCGGCCGCATCCCTGGACACGCCGGTGGACTACGAGTCCCTCGCGAAGCTCGGTTCCATCATGGGCTCGGGCGGAATGATCGTCATGGACGACACCACCCGGATGGTGGACGTGGCCCGGTTTTTCATGGAGTTCTGCATGGACGAATCCTGCGGCAAATGCGTCCCATGCCGGGCGGGCACCGTGCAGATGTATCACTTGTTGAGCAAGATTCTGGCGCGCAAAGCGACCGCCGTCGATTTGCGGAAGCTCGAGGAGCTGTGTGACATGGTCCGAAACACCAGCCTCTGCGGCCTCGGCCAGACCGCGCCCAATCCCGTGCTCAGCACGCTGCGGTTTTTCCGCAACGAATACCTCGAATTGCTCGGCCCGGAGGTTCACGGGCCGAATGGCGAGGCGAACGCCACACCCAGTTAACTTTTATGGCCGCAAAGACACTGACGATTGACGGTAAACAAATCAGCGCGTTCGAGGGCGCGACGCTCCTCCAGGCCGCCGAGGAAGCCGGGATCAAAATCCCAACGCTCTGCCATATGGAGGGCGTTTACGACGTCAGCGCCTGCCGCCTGTGCCTCGTGGAAGTCGCCGGCGTTTCGAAACTCCTGCCGGCCTGCACGACCCGGGTCTCCGAGGGCATGGAGGTGACGACGGACAGCGAGCGCCTGCGGAAATACCGCCGGATGATCCTCGAACTGCTCTTTGCCGAGCGGAACCACGTCTGCGCCGTCTGCGTCTCGAATGGGCATTGCGAATTGCAGACGCTGGCCTGGACGCACGGGATGGACCACGTCCGCTTCGATTATCGCTCCCCGCGATGGGAGGTGGACAACACACATCCGCGCTATGGGATGGACCACAACCGCTGCATTCTGTGCACCCGCTGCGTCCGCGCCTGCTGGCACATCGAAGGCGCCGGCACCAAAAACGTCTCCGGCCGCGGCGTGAACTCCAGGATCATTTCCGATTTGAACCAGCCCTGGGGCAGTTCCGACACCTGCACGTCATGCGGCAAATGCGTGGACGCCTGCCCCACAGGCGCTCTGTTCAGCCGGGGCTCCAGCGTCGGCGAAATGGAGCACGATCGCCAGAAACTCGAATTCATCGTCACCGCACGGGAGAAAAAACAATGGATCGCTTGAAAGTAGCTACGGTCTGGCTGGGCGGCTGTTCCGGATGTCATATGTCGTTCCTGGACCTGGACGAATGGCTCATCGACCTCGCCGCCGCCGCCGAGATCGTCTATAGCCCCGTCATGGACATCAAGGAATACCCGGAGAACGTGGATGTCGTTCTCGTCGAAGGCGCCATCGCCAATGAAGACCATGTGGAAATGATGCGCCGCGTCCGGAAAAACACGAAGATCGTCGTCGCGTTCGGCGACTGCGCCGTGACCGGCAACGTCACCGCCATGCGCAATCCGTTGGGCGACCCGGAGAACGTCCTGCAGCGGGCCTACAAGGATGCCGCGGACGTCGCGCCCCAGTTTCCGCTCGAGCCGGGCATTGTCCCCAAGCTAACGCCGCGCGTCACCCCGGTGCACGAGTTGGTGCCCGTGGAGGTGTTCCTCCCCGGCTGCCCGCCCCCGGCCGCGCGCATCAAATTGCTCCTGGAACAGGTCCTGGCCGGCAAAAGCGCGCAACTGACCGGAGCGAACATCAAATTTGGATGAATATGCCCAGCCGAATTGTCATCGACCCCGTCACCCGCATCGAGGGTCACGCCAAAATCACCATCCAGTTGGATGATGAGGGCGCGGTTGCCGATGCGCACTTCCACGTCACCGAGTTTCGCGGATTCGAAAAATTTTGCGAAGGCCGGCCGCTGGGCGAAATGCCCGGCATCACGGCGCGCATCTGCGGCATCTGCCCCGTCAGCCACCTGCTCGCCTCCGCCAAGGCGGGCGACCAGATCCTCGCCGTCACGATCCCCCCGGCGGCCGACAAGCTGCGCCGGCTGATGAACCTCGGACAAATCGTGCAATCACACGCGTTGAGCTTTTTCCATCTGAGCGCGCCCGATTTGCTGTTGGGGTTTGATGCCCCGCCCGCCACCCGCAATATTTTCGGGCTGGCCGCCGCCCAGCCCGACCTCGCCCGCAGCGGCATCCGACTGCGCCAGTTCGGACAGGAAATCATCGAGTTGCTCGGCGGGGAAAAAATTCATCCGTCCTGGGCCGTGCCGGGAGGCGTCCGCGCCCCCCTCTCCGAAGAGGGCCGGCAGCGCATCGTGCAATGGCTCCCCGAAGTCCGCGTCACGGCGCTGACCGCGCTGAAGCTCTTTAAGTCGATCCTCAAAAAGCACAAGGCCGAGACCCAGATTTTCGGCAACTTCCCTTCGCTGTTCATGGGCCTGGTCGCCCCCGACGGAAGCTGGGAACATCACGGCGGCAAACTCCGCTTCATGGACAGCAGCGGCAATGTCATCGCCGACCAGATCGACGCGGCGAATTATCGGGAGCACATTGGCGAAGCGACGGAGAAAACTTCCTATTTGAAATCGCCGTTCTATAAGCCGCTCGGTTATCCGGATGGCATGTACCGGGTTGGCCCGCTCGCGCGGTTGAACGTCTGCGAGCGCATCGGCACTCCCGTCGCCGACGAGGAACTCGCCGAATTCAAGAGCCATGGCCGCGGCGCCGTCACCTCCTCGTTCCTGTATCACTACGCGCGGCTCATTGAAATCATCGCCGCCATCGAGCGCATCGAACTGATGATGGACGATCCGGACCTGCTGTCGAACCAACTGCGCGCCGACGCCGGCATTAACAAGCTGGAAGGTGTGGGCGTGAGTGAAGCGCCTCGCGGAACCCTGTTCCATCATTATGAAGTGGATGAAACCGGGCTGATCAAGAAGGTCAACCTGATCATCGCCACCGGCCAGAACAACCTGGCCATGAATCGCACCGTGGCCCAAATCGCACGGCATTACGTCCGCGGAAAAAAAATCCTGGAACCGATGCTGAACCGCGTCGAAGCCGGCATCCGGGCGTTCGATCCCTGCCTGAGCTGCTCGACGCACGCCGCCGGCCGGATGTCGCTGCGCATTCGGGTGCTCGGCGCGGACGGCACGGTGGTCAACGAGATTACGCGCGACTGAAACGAGCGGCGGATTTCTCGAAAGACGTTTTCGATCGATGAAACCCGCCACTCTGCGAGGTGGCGGTGGGTCGAAACGACTCACCCGTGGGTTTTCAGCTTCCTGTCAGACCTTTGTATGGCGGTTGCGGAAGAAGGCAATCGCGGCCCCGCCCAGCAGCGCCAGGCTGACAGTCGTCGGCTCAGGAACCGGACTTTCCGCCAGGGCACCGGTCAGGAGGTACGTGTTATAATTCGCACCCGTGATCGACATGGCGTTACCCGGATTGAGCGTCAACGGTGTGTTTACGCCCGGGTTTGCAGGGTCGATGGTGTTCAGCGTCAGTGTGTCGCCGGCGTCGAATAGCCCGTTGTTGTTCGCATCGTTCCAAGTGAGCCCGGTGAGGGTCATCACATGCCCGATGCCGTTGCCGGTTGGGTCGATGCCGAGTTCCACATCTTCACCAGTTTGCAATTGTTGCAGGAGGAAATTCACCGTCGGGTTCGCGTTCTGGTCCCACACGGGCCGGTTGACGGTCGCGTCCGAATCCATCCCCGCAAAGGTGGTTGTTCCAGGCGCATAGGTCGTGAGGTAATTCACCTTCCCGTTGACCCAATTCCCCTCGGTTGTTCCGGTGGTTGCACTGGTTGCCATGTACAGCGGGCCCGCCAGGAGCGCGGCTGCCGCTTGCCAGCTTCCTTGCCCTCCCTGCAACACGGGAGCGCCACCTCCGTCAAGTCCATAGACTGTCGGATACGCGTTTTGAAGAAATGTGAACGAGTTCATGGTGGCCGTGGGGGCGCAACTGAGCGCACCATTACCCGGTGGCACATTGTTTTGATTGACTGTGCCGAAGGCCGCTATCGTCGTCTCATCCATCGTGAAAATGGCAGCCCTGCCGTCACGCGCTCCTGTTGAAACCAGAGCCGTGATGCCCAAAGCCATCACCGTAAAGCTCCTCATTTTTCTAGCGGGAAATTGTTTTGTTGACGCTGTGCGGGCAAATGCTTGCGGTAACTGCTCTGAAGGATTTGTTAATGGGATCATAGGTTGCCTTTCATTTAATGGAGATGAGAAGCCACGCTGCGTTTGGAGCGTAACCGTACGGCCATGCGTGGTTTTCCATCACCTGGTTTTTTGGGTATGTGGCGATTAAACAGCAGACATAATGGACAATGCAAGCAAAAGTTATTCACAAGTGATGGCGCAGCGTTCCGCCTTCCCGCTGGTTTTAAGGCCGTTCCCGCCATAGCTTTTGCTCATGGCAAATCCCGATGAGAATGCCCACGGCGACGGCCTGCTCGTGATCGGTTATGGCAACGAGCTTCGCTGCGACGATGGCGTCGGACCCAGGGTCGCTGCCGCTCTCGAACGATTGAAACTTCCCGGTGTCCGCTCGATCGCCTGCCATCAACTCACACCCGAACTGGCCGAACCGGTTTCGCGCGCCACCCGGGTCGTTTTTGTCGATGCCGCCGCAGACGCCACAGCCGGAATTCAACTGCGCGAATTGAAGCCCGCGGAAACCGGGCAGGTCATGGCCCATGCGGCCGACCCGCAGTCCCTGCTTGCCCTCGCACGCGATGTGTTCGGCCATTGTCCGGCGGCCTGGTGGCTGACGATTCCTGTCGAAAAGTTTGAGTTCGGCGACGAGCTTTCTCCGCTCGCCCGCCAGGGCGTGGAACTGGCATCGGAAAGAATTCAGGCCCTGGCTCGGAATGTTGCAAAGGTTTGAATCCGCGTCTCAGCGGTTCGAGCGCCGGGCCGCCAGATAACGGTCCATGGCGGCAGCGGCCTCGCGGGCATCGCACACCACCTCCGACAGAGGCGCAGGCCCCCGCACGATCGAGCCGCCGGCGAAAACACCGGGCAGGTTGGTCATCTGGCCGGCATCGACGACAATACGGCCACGTTCATCCACGACCACCTCGGCGAAATCACCCACACGTGGCAGCCGGGCAGGCCCGAAACCATAGGCCACCAACACCACGTCCGCCGGAACATCGAACTCGATGTCGGCACGGAGCTTCACCTCGGGCTGTTCCGAAACGTCGGGATCTCCCAACTCGGTGTTCCTGCAGCGTACCGCCGTCACTTCGCCCGCGCTGTTGCCGATCACCGCCACCGGCTGGCTCAGGAACACGAACTGCGCCCCCTCCTCCAGAGCGTTCGCGTATTCCTCCCGGTCCGCGGCCATGGTCGCCGCGTCGCGCCGATAAACGCACAGCGCCTCGCGCGCTCCGCGACGAATCGCCGTGCGCAGAGCATCCATCGCGGTGTCGCCTCCGCCCAGCACGACGACGCGCCGGCCTCGAACCTCCGGCGTCGGCTCTCCCGGAGTTGCCCCGGACCCGGATTGGCGCACGAACGCATCGGCCGGAAAGACGCCCCGCAGGGCCGCCCCCGGCACCTCCAGGGGCACCGCATCCGAACGATTGAATCCCAGGAACACCGCGTCAAACTCCCTCCGCAGATCTCGCAGATGCACGTCCCGTCCGCAAACAACATTCATGCGGAACCGGACGCCCCGCCTTTCGAGCAATTCCACCCTGCGTCCGACCAGCTTCGTGTCCACCCTGAACCCGGGCAGCCCGTTCATCATCCGGCCGCCCGGCTTCTGGCGGGAGTCCAGAACGGTGACCGCATATCCCCGGCGAGAGAGCGCATCGGCGGCGACCAGGCCGCAGATGCCGGAACCGATGACCGCCACGCGCCGGCCCGTCAACGGCGCGACCGGCGGCTCCGACAGACCGTGCTTCCAGCCATAATCCACCAGGAACCGCGTGATCGAACGAATCGGGACGGGTTCCGCCCTGCCCTCCAACACGCAGGCCGCCTCGCACCGGCGTCCGCCAGGGCAGACATGCGAGGCGATTTCAGGCAGGGTGGTCGTTGCGAAGAGTAATTGCGCTGCTTCCTTGAACTGTCCGTCAGCCGCGAGCGCCAGCAGTTCAACAATCGGGGTTTCCAGCGGGCAGGCGGCCACGCAACTCGGGTTCGGACATTGGATGCAGCGGCTGGCCTGCTCGCGCGCCGTCGCTTCATCGTAAGGCTGGCTCGTTTCCCGAAAATCGGAGACTCGATTTTTGGCCGGACGCTTCGGAGGGTCCACCCGGTCCACCTCGCGCCATGCATATTTGGCGTGCCAATCCGGTCTGAGTCTCGCGTTCATAGTCCTCAATACTCTGAGCAGTTGCCGGCCCGTCCCCTCACCCGCCCGCGTCTGCCACAACGACAACCCTTCGGCAGTTGTTAACTTATTCTAACCTTCCGATCCTGATAGACAAGTAAAAATAATACTACGTCCATAGAAACAATGCCTTTTCTAATGATAGAAAGCTTCCCCTCCGGAGGCGGCTGGGGAGCTGCGTTTTGATATGGATTGCACGTGGGCACGGCTTAGGGCGGCCTTGCGGTGGCATTTCTATTCGGGGGAATTCGCGACATTCGTGGACAAAAGCTGCTTTCTTGGTGAAAATAGGGGTCACATCTTAACATTTAACGAAAATAGGGGTCACATCTTAACATTTAACAATTGGCTCAACCTAGATGTTGTTAAGATGTGACCCCAATTGAGACACGGGAATTCGCGACATTCGTGGACAAAAGCTTTCTTGATCCGCGAATTTCACGAATTATCGCGAATGGTTTTCCTGGCACAGAAAACGGAGGGCGATGCCGCGGATGAACGCAGATATCGGATGAGGAGGAACAGACGCGCCAGCTTCGGATCTCGCTTATCTGCTTCAACTTGAGGCCCCGCTAACCCAGCACGTTCTCGTGGAAACCCTGTATCGTTCGCCGGTGGAAGGCATAGACGGCTCCGGCGATCAGCAGCGGGACTGCCGCTCTGAGCCATTGTGGACTCGGAGCGATACCTAGCATAAAAGAATGTGGCTCAAGGTGGAACCGGGTGAACAGGGCATAAAGTGAACAGACGGCACATGCGGTCACCATCCACTTGAGGCTCACAGCCGATCGGCGTGCCAGCCCACAGAACAGAAGAGTCACCAGAGCAATCGCGACAAAGTCAGCAATGTGAGCTGCGATAACTAGATGATGAAATGGAACAGGGCTGGCGGCTGCAACATGGAGCTTCTGAACATCCCAGCCGTAACCCAACGCGAACGCCAGCGCTAGGCCAAGGAACAGCAGCAAGACCCATAGCACCGGAACGGCCAAAAGCGGCAGCAGACAAAAACCGATGAGAAAATGACGGCCCCACCAGGACGAGCGTCGCAGTGCCACCATCAGTTGTTCGGCCAGATCCAGCGGGTCTCCGAGCTTTGTGTTTGCGCTCAGCTCCGCATCGGCCCCGGACAATCCCTCGGACAATGCCGCTTGTTTCAAGTCCTCGCGGTGGTCGGCAACTTCTTGAACCAGCCGACGCACGTGTGCCACGGGGCAGCCCAGTTCCACCAACCGCCGGCGCATTCGTTCAATGAAATCAGTTCTAGGCATGTTGTCCCTCCATCAATAGCGCGACGCCGGCCGTAACGCGTTTCCACTCCGAGGTCAATTCTTCAAGCCGTTTTCCTCCGCGTGTGGTGAGTTTGTAATAATTCCGATTCCGTCCATCCACTTCCCGCCGCTGGCTGCTCACCTGTTTTTGCGCTTCAAGGTAATGAAGGTAGGGATAGACGCAGCCTTCGCCAAAAGACAAGGTCTCCCGGGTTTGGGTCCGGATTTCGTCCACGATCTGGTAACCATACATCTCACGGCGGGAAAGCAGGCGCAGCACCAGCAGCTCCGGGACGCCGTTCAAAAAACTGGGGTTGGTTTTCTTCATCGCGGCGATAATACCTATAACTATGATGTATGTCAACATCAAACTGTGATGCTTGTGCGAGGCGGCTGGGGAGCTGCGTTTTGATATGGATTGCACGTGGGCACGGCTTAGGGCGGCCTTGCAGTGGCATTTCTATTCGCGGGAATTCGCGACATTCGTGGACAAAAGCTGCTTTCTTGATCCGCGAATTTCACGAATTATCGCGAATGGTTTTCCTGGCACAGAAAACGGAGGGCGCTGCCGCGGATGAACGCAGATGGACGCAAACTTTGAACTTTGGACTTTAACGGTTTCCTGGAGAAGGACGGCTCGTCAGTGGCCTCGCCCCACGACAGCACCAAATAAGACTGATGAGATGGCTCTTAGTGAAACTCCCGGTCCCGCGTCACCGCGGGGCTGCCGTGACTCGTGGAAAGATCGAGCGATTTCTTGGGACAGATCTCCACGCAATAGCCGCAGGAGATGCAACGCAGTCGGTCGATCGCCCATTTCTTTTGCGCCCGGTTCACCAGCAGCGCGCCAGTGGGACACTTCTTGGCGCAAACGGTGCAATAGACGCAACTGTCCTTGGTGAAAACCAATTGTCCGCGCGACCCGGCGAGGGCGCGGCGCGGCTCGAACGGGTAGCGGCTCGTCGGCGGTTTGGTGAGCGCCCACTTCAAGGCCAGCTTCGACATTTCGAAATAACCCATATCACCTTTCCGCGCAACTGATGCACGGGTCGATCGTGAGCACAATCATCGGCACATCGGCCAGGTCGCAGCCGGGCAGGACTTTCAACATGGCGGGGAGATTGGCGAACGTCGGGGTGCGCACCCGGAACCGCTGCAGGTTTTTCGTCCCGTTGGCTTTCAGGTGATAGACGACCTCGCCGCGCGGCTGCTCGGTGCGCGCGATGGTTTCCCCGGCCGGGTTGCCCGTTACTTTCACGGCGATGTCGCCGTCCGGGATCTTCTCGAGCGCCTGCCGGATGATCCCCACGGATTGGAACAGCTCCTCGCAGCGCACGGCGCAGCGGGCGTAGCAATCGCCTTCGGCGCGCGTGACCGGCTCGACCCCGATATCTTTGAACGCGGCATAGCCGAGTGTGCGCATGTCCTGCGCCACCCCGCTGGCCCGCAGCATCGGACCGACACAGCCGAGGTCGTGGGCCTCCTGTTTCGGGAGAACGCCGATGCCGGAGAGGCGCGACTTCACCGAGTTGTCGTCGAGAAAAACCCGGGTGATCTGCCGCATGTCCTTCTCAATTGCGTCCAGCTCCTGGAGAAGGTTCCGGATGGTTTCGGCATTCATGTCGCGCCGCACGCCGCCGATTTTGCATGAGCCGAAGATGACGCGGCCGCCGGTGGTGGCCTCGATGATATTCAGCACCTTTTCGCGCACGCGCCACGAGTGCATGAAGAGACTTTCAAAGCCCATGCCGTCCGCCATCAGCCCCAGCCAGAGCAGGTGGCTGTGGATGCGCGAGAGTTCGCCCCAGGCGGTCCGCAGGTAGAGCGCGCGCGGCGGCACCTGGACGTTCATGAGGGTTTCGATCGCCTGGCAATAGGTCTGTCCATGAATGAAACTGCAGATGCCGCAAATCCGCTCGGCCACATAGACAAATTCCACGTAATCCTTCTTCTCGGCCAGCTTCTCCAGCCCGCGATGGACGAATCCGATGGACGGCCGCGCCTCGACCACTTTCTCGTCCTCGACGACCAGGTCCAGATGGATCGGTTCCGGCAGGACCGGGTGTTGCGGGCCGAAGGGGATGATGGTGCGCGGCATGGGGATCTATTGGGTTGGGGTCGCGGCCGGGGCGGCGCCGGTCGGGGCGCAGGGCGCCTGGGTGCTCCCGAACGGGAACCGGACCGCCAGCTTGTACAAGTTGCCCTTGAAGTCCACCGCCATGCCGTCCACCTGCACATTGAACAAATCGTGGATCTCGTTCTCGTAAAGGAACGCGCAGCCGTAAATCCCGCTGATACTCGGCACGCGCGGCGCGGCGCCGGGCAGTGACAGACGAAGGCTGGCAAGCCGGCTGTTGAGATCGAAGCTATAGGTCAACTCGACCTGGTCGGGGAGCCGGGTGGCGCTGACCTGAACCAGGCGACAGCCTGCCTCGCGTTTGGCCCGGACCTTGTCGAGCAGGGTGTCGAGGGTGATGAGCTCGATCGGTTCGGGGTTCATGGGCGTTCCTTTTGCAGATAAATCCACGTGATCGCGGGCGTGAACGGTTCCGTCTTGAATTCCTGGTATCCCAGCTTGCGAAACTGGCGGAGGTTCCGTTCGTTCCGGTGGCCGGTGAAGATCTCGAAGCGCTTCACGCCGGGAAACGCCTTTTCGATCTCCTCCGTCAAGCGGCGGCCGATGCCCATGCCCTGGAAATAAGGATGAACGATGACGCGGCTCAGGTAGGCCGTGTCGTCCACCTCGTAGCCGCGCACGGCGCCGATGATCCTGCCGTTGACAACGGCCTTGAGGAAAACGACGTGATCGCGGTCTTTCTCGGGATCTTTCCGCGTTTCGCGGGCGCCCAGGGAGCTGGCCTCGCGGTTGGGCCGGCGGTCGAATTCATCCTCCAGCTCCTCCAGCGTTTGCTGCAGCGCCGGGAGACCCTCGTCGCCGTAAATTCCGGCTTCGCTCTGGTAAGCGGCCTTTTGCAGCGCGAGGATTTGGGGCGCGTTGCTTTTCTGTGCCCGCAGGTAAAGAACCTGGTCCATGCTGCCGGCCGCGGCGGCCGTGTCGCGTTGCCGTTCCTCAAGGACCGCCAGGGCCCGGACGACTCCATCGATGATGGCTTCCGGCCGGGCGGCGCAGCCCGGGACGAAGACATCCACGGGGATGACGCTGTCCACACCGCCGGAGATGTTGTAGCACTCGCGGAAGACGCCGCCGGTGGCGGCACAGGCTCCGATGGCGACCACCACCTTGGGCTCCGGCATTTGCCGGTAGAGGTTACGGATGACGTCCTTGCTCTGCTCGTTCACCGCGCCGGTCACCAGGAAGATGTCGGCATGCTTCGGGTTGCCGGTGTTGATCACGCCCAGGCGCTCGACATCGAACACCGGCGTCAGGCACGCCAGCGTTTCGATGTCGCAACCGTTGCAACTCGAAGCGTCGTAGTGGAGGATCCACGGAGATTGTTTGATGCCAGCCATGGTCGCTCCTAGCGCAAGAGGGACAGGACGAGGATGTTTCCAAAGCCCAGCACTGCGGCCACAACCCAGGCGCTCCGGAGAGCCGTCTGCCATTTGAGCCGGGCAAACACATTGTCCGTCAGTATCACCAGCACAAATACCAGCAGCGACACCGCCACGCCCAGGAGCGGCGAGGAGGCGAAGAAGAGATAGACCCATCCCAGCAGGAAGACGTTCTCGTACCAATGCGCGATTTCAATCAGGGCCAGCGCCCGGCCGGAAAACTCGGTGGTGATCCCGCGCACCAGTTCCTGATGGGCGTGGTGCGATGAGGACAGGTCGAAGGGCGATTTGCGGAACTTGATTTCCAGCGTGTAGAGGAATCCGAGGAAAACCCCTGGCAACGCCAGCACGAGCAGCGTGGCATGGCTGGCGATATCGTGGACGTAAAAACTTTTCGTCACCATGTACATGCCAATCGCCGTCAACAGGATCATGGGCTCATACGCCATCATCAGGATCAATTCGCGTTCCGCCCCGATGAAGCTGTACGGGGAACTGGCTTTGTAGGCGCCGAGCACGAAGAAAATGGCCGCGAGCGTCAGGGCGAATATCACCAGCAGCAGGTCCGACCCGGCGAAAAACAGGGCGCCGGTGAAGATCACCAGCAGCAGGAAGAAAAGGATGTAAAAGTTCTGCGAACGGCGGACGACGATGCTCTGTTTCTGCCAGAGCTTCCGCACGTCATAAAACGGCTGAAAAATGGGCGGCCCGCGACGCGACTGCATGCGCGCGGAGATCCGGCGGTCCCAACCGGCCAGCAGCCCACCGACAACCGGCGCCGCGATCAAATAAATCAGCAAACGAATCCAGGAGCTCATACAACTTCGAGCCGGATGCCGGCAGGGATGCGCCGTGGTTTTCTTGTGGGTTGAATCATACGAGTGCCGCCGCCGCCATCACCGCCAACACAATCGAGCAGCCGATGACGCCGCAGCGGCAAAGCCCGGCCTCGTCGAGCAGGCCGCGAAAGTAATAATTGTGGAGATTCACTTCCTGCACCTGGCCGGCTGAACCGGTGAAGCCAACGCCGCCTCGGACGTTTGCGCCGCCCAGGTAGGCGTCCACCACCTTGACGCCGCGGCCGTACCAGACAAAGCTGAGCGGAAAGAGCAGGACGAAGATCATCATGATGGTCATGATGAGGAGATTGCCCTGACCCAGGGATGCAGTCTGACCATAAACACTCAGGACATACGGCTCGATGAAGCGGGATGAAATGAGCGGGAAAAACAGGCACGCCAGAAACGTCGCCGCGGACAGGCCGTAAAGCGCGATGGACTCGCCCAGCGCCAGTTTCTCTTCGATCCGGCGTTGCGGTTCCACCACTTCCAACAGCTTGCCCATCCATTTCACCCAAAAGAACAGCGTCGCGGAACTGCCGAAGACGATGAAGACGGACAACAGCGGCGAGGCATCCACCACGGCTTTGAGCACGGCCCATTTGCTGATCAGCATGCCGAAGGGCGCCAGGAACATGCCGGCCATGCCGACCAGCATCATCACCGCGACTCGCGGCAGGTTCACGATCAGCCCGGACATCGCCTCGATGTCGCGGCTGTGCAGCTTGTGCTCGACCACCCCCACGCAGAGGAACAACAGGCACTTGGCCACCGCGTGAAACACGATTAACAACATCCCCGCCCAGACGGCTTCGCCCGTCCCGATCCCGCCGCACAGCACGATGAGCCCGAGGTTGGCGACCGTGGACCAGGCCAGGACGCGCTTGGCCTCGCTCGTCGTGATGGCCGCCATCGAGCCGATCACGAACGTGACGCCGCCGACCAGCGCCACCATCAGACCGACGGTCGTGCCCGTCACCGCCGGGGCCATGCGGAGCACGAGATAGACACCCGCTTTCACCATGGTGCTCGAGTGCAGCAGTGCCGACACCGGCGTGGGCGCCACCATCGCGCCCAGCAGCCAGCTCGAGAAGGGAAGCTGGGCCGATTTGGTGATACCCGCGAAGCAGAGCAGCGCCGCCGGGACCAGCGCGAGGGACTGCTTCGAGGTGATCAGCGTCTGCAGCTCGATGCTGTCGGCGTTGTCATGGAACCAGACGATGGCCAGCGCGAAGGCGAGGCCGCCGGCCAGGTTCATGACGAGCGCCCTCAATGCATTCCGTCGCGCCTCGGGTGTCTGTGTGTAACCGATCAGCAGAAAGGAGCAGAGCGTGGTGATCTCCCAGAAGAGAAACAGCCACATCAAATTGTTGGCAAAAACCAGCCCGAACATCGCCCCCATGAAGATAAACAGCAACGCGAAGAACAGCGGCCGTCGGTCCGGAACATCGCGGTGAGCAACTTCGTGGTACTCGCGCATGTAGCCGAGCGCGTAGAGGCAGATGCCGCCGCCCACCACGCCGTTGATCAGGGCCATGATCAATGAAAAGTTGTCCACGAACAGATCGTGCGCCGCCTCCAGGCGCGGGCCTTGCGTCAGCTCGAACCAGAGCATCAATCCCCCCTGAGCCAGCATGAGCGCCACAATGAGAGGGCGCCGCGAACGCACACCGACGACGATCACATAAAGGCCCATCCCGATCTCGACCAGCAGCATGCCCAGGTTGAGCCAATGGTGATTGAATGGAACCACTCCGGAATCGACTGGAGTCGGCCTGGCCGCCAGAGCCAGGGTGCCGCAGAAGACCGCCAGCGTTACCGCTCCCACCACGACTTTGCGGAGCGTGTCGAGCCGCACACACCCCAGCATCAGGCCTGCGCCGATGGGGACCAGAATTAATGCCAGGACGAGTGTCATAAGAATGCGCATCCGTCGTCATGGCGCCGTTGCTGTCTCGACGCGATACATGACCTTGCACTCTTAACACTCGCAAATGAGGGGGCGTCCAGCCTTACTTGCCTTGCCAAATGCTCACCGTTTTTTGCAACATAAACTTATTTTAGTTTGACTATAAAGTAGTTATTAAAATCGTGTTCCCGACGGGGCGCTATGTGGAATGAAAGGGACGAAGTGATGGTGAATTCAAGAGTCCGACCCGCTTTGGAATCCGTCGTCCGGTTGGGATGCCTCCCGATTCTGTCGCTGGCACTCTGCCCGCAGGAAGCGCCGGCAGGGCCGCCTTTCTTGACGGATGACCCGGAGCCCGTGGAGTATCAACACTGGGAATTCTACCTCGCATCCCAGGACATGTTGGAAGTCCCCACCGGCAGCGCCAAAGATAATCTCGGCAACGGCCATCTTTCCTTGCTCCGACGTGTAAACTATCCCGGCCTAAAGGCCCAACGGATCGCGTGTCTTCAGCGCTTGATGCTGCCGAACCAAAAAATCGCACCAGGCGTCCATGCCCTGGCCGGTTTTGGCCGAGATCTCGAATACCGGCGCATTCGCGGCGACACGCCGAAGGTTGGCGATCGCTGTATCTCGGTCGTAATCGCATGCCTGGGCAAGGTCCATCTTGGTGACCACAGCCACCCCGGCAGATTGAAATATGGGCGGATACTTCAGCGGCTTGTCTTCGCCTTCCGTGACCGACAACAGGACGACACGCAGGTCTTCACCCAGATCATAGGAGGCCGGACAAACCAGGTTCCCGACGTTCTCGATGACGAGCAGACCCACGCCGGTCAGGTCCAGCTGCTTCAAAGCACGCGCCACCATCTCCGCTTCGAGATGGCAGACCGTGCCGGTGGTGATCTGGACCGCCGTCGCCCCCGCTTCGCCCAGGCGCCGGGCGTCGTTGTCCGTGGCCAGGTCGCCGACGATGACGCCGGTTTTCAGGCGGCTTCCCAACCTCCGGATGGTTTCGCGAAGGAGGGTGGTTTTGCCCGAACCGGGGGATGAAAGAACATTGAGGACCAACAAGCCGCGCGCGCGGAAAAAGCCGCGGTTGCGTTCGGCCAGCCGGTCGTTCTTGTCCAGGATGGAGCGCCTCACCTCGAGAGTCCGCCGATGCTCGTGGTCTTCGGCGTGTTCGTGAGGGTCGCCCGATTCTCCGTGCGAATGACCGTGATCATGAGGGTCGTGGTGAGGGTGATCGTGGTCGTGGGTGTGAGGGTGAGTTGAAATGCCAACCGGCTTCTCTCCGGGCAGCCCGCATCCGCAGTCTTGGCACATCAGTCAACCTCCAGCGAAGCCAGTTCCAGTTCCCGACCCGAACGGAGTTCTCCGCTCGGGTTGTGGCATTCGGGGCACTCGGTGAACAAGCGGATGGCTTCAAATTCGCGGTTGCATGTCGCGCACCAGAATCGTGCCGGGACGTGCTCGATGGTCAGTCGTCCGCCTTCGGCCGGCGTGCCGTCCGAGAGGGCCTCGAACGCAAACTGCAGCGCCTCAGGCACCACGCCGCTCAACACTCCGATCCGTAGGCGAATCTCATGGACCCGGACCGCCCCGGCCTGGCGTGCCTGATCCAGCGCCTGGTTCAATGCGCTCTGCATGATGGATAACTCGTGCATAATGCCGCCGAAAACAATCGAAAAAGCAGCCGTTTCGCGGGCCAGATGGCAAAACCTATATCCCACACTCCGGCCTGACAAATAAATTCCAGCCGCTGAAAAGGCATCCATGTTAATTCGCCCCGGTGATCCCTTATCCGAATGGCGGCGGAATTGCACGGAGCCGTCCACACAAACGCCGGCTGGGCGTTGGAGTGGGAGCGCGCAATTGTGGCAAATGGGACATTGACCATTACTCAGGACATGACAGTGATCCCGGTGCCGTAACCTTCGGCGGGGCTTTTGATCTTCGTCGGAGCAATCGCGTCTCGGAAATTTTTAAAACGAGCCTGACCGGCCGCCGTTCTATCAACCTGGGGTGCGGGCCGCCTGCGCCTTTGGGGTTTTCTCATAGACCACCAGTTCATCCCGGCCGCGGAGGTCGCCGGGATGATAGCGCGGAATCGGGAATTCCAATTGTTTGAACGCGACCGGAGCGGTTCTCTTGTCGACAAGGCCGACGGCCATCGCCACTCCATAGATGATGGCTTCGGGGCGGGGGGGGCATCCCGGAATATAGAAATTCACCGGGATGACTTTTTCGACCGGCCCGAGCACGGAGTAACTGTCGCGCCAAATGCCGCCGCCACAGGCGCAGCCGCCGACGGCGAACACGAGCTTCGGGGCGGGCATGGCTTCATAGGCGCGTTGCAGCGCCCGGGCCGTCGAGCGCATCGCGGGGCCCTGGCAGAGCATGACGTCCGCGTGGCGCGGAGAACCCACAAGCCTGATGCCGAACCGCTCGACGTCGTAATACGGGGTGAGCACGTTGAGCACTTCGATGTCACAGCCGTTGCAGCCGCCGCTGTTGGCATGATAGACCCACAACGACCGGCCGAACATTTTCTGGCAAAGATTCTTTAGCATGGCCCTTTTTTCATTTCAACGTCCTGTAACATGTGCAGCGGACCTCTAGTCCAGTTCAATCCGGATGTCATCCACCACCGGCTCGTTCTCGAGGTAAGAGCGGGAACGGAATACCCAGCGTTCGTTTTCCAAATCGTCCATCCGGTAGCCTTTCAACTTGAGTTGTTCCAATACCGAAGGTTCCTTGAAACAGCGGCCGCACCGCTGGCAGGTGCTCATGAAAAGGTCCAGCCGTTGCTGGAGGTCGCCGATGTGGTTGGTGGCGGTTTCGAACTCCGGGCTCATCGTGATCGCTTTCTCGGGACACACCTCCGCGCAGCGCCCGCAGTAGGTGCAGCGACGGCCGAGATACTTCAGGATTCGGATCTCCTGGCAAACGTCGAACACGAGAATCTCCCGCGCCGGACAATTGTTCGCACAGCCCGCGCAGCCGATGCACTTCGCGGCATCGAAGATCGGCCGGCCGCGGAAATTCGCCGGCACCGGCCGGGCTTGCGCCGGGTAGGGCAGAGTCACCCGCCCCGCCTTCAGGCAGATCCACGTTTCTTTGATTTTGCTCGCTAGCGACATGGCAAAACCCTCTCGTTTTCGATCGCCTCATCGAGGCTGTTTGTCGGTTCAATATCCATAGGCCGCGAGCACCAGCGCCGCCAGCGCCACCAGCAGCAACCCGGCGAAATAGCGGAGGGCCTGGTCGATCCGGTAGCGCGCGTGAGTGGCCGCCACCAGGGTGACCAGCAGCACCAGCACCCCCACCTTCGCCCAAAACAACAGCCAGCCCACCGGGAAAACAAACGCCGAACCCCATGGAACAAACAAGGCCACAAATAGTGCGCAATGAATGACCAACCGGGCCATCTGCGCGTACTTGAACAACGCCAATTTCGGCCCCGAATATTCCATGAGCGGACCTTCCATGAGTTCTGTTTCGGCCTCGGAGGTGTCGAAAGGCACCCGCTGCAC
>Ga0224555_1001079_pt1 | contig 40060 bp, 35 predicted proteins | sample 714S23034metaG_FD_180687 | JGI IMG/M metagenome (GOLD analysis project Ga0224555, IMG submission 180687) | Peat soil microbial communities from Stordalen Mire, Sweden - 717 S2 30-34 | ecosystem: Environmental > Terrestrial > Soil > Wetlands > Peat | place: Sweden: Norrbotten County, Stordalen... | reverse complement strand
TGCATTCGTCACTTCCGCCGGGGAACGGATCGAATTGCCCAACACTGTTCTAGAGCTTCTCAGGAAGGTCGTGGGGTTCATGTCCCAGGGCCAAGCCATTACGCTCGTTCCGGACAATCAGGTAGTCACGACACAGCGGGCAGCCGATACCCTCGGGATGTCACGCCCATTTTTTGTCAAGCTACTTGAAACCGGCGTAATGGCCCACCACCGAGTTGGCAACCAGCGTCGCGTTTACCTTCGTGATGTTCTTAAATTTGCGAAGAAGCGTGATAAAGAGCGCCTCGCCTCGCTGGATCGGTTGTCTCGCGATGCGTTCGAAGCCGGCTTGTATGAGCGGAATGTATTCCCGAAAGGCGGCTCGGACGAGTGAAGCGCGACATTACCGTTTTGCTGGATGCGTGTGTCCTGATCCCCATGCCGCTGGCAGACACACTGCTTCGCCTTGCCGCAGGCCCACGTCTCTATCTGCCGAAATGGTCTGATCAGATTATGGTCGAAGTAAGCCGAACTCTCGAGGAGAATTTCGGTCTCTCTCCCCAAAAGGCCATCTACCGCGAAAGCGAAATTCGGCGGCATTTCCCGGAAGCGTGGGTCGACGGCTATGAGCACTTGATTCCCGCGATGACGAACCACCCCAAGGACCGCCATGTGCTTGCCGCCGCCGCACGAGCGGGCGTGAAAGTGATCGTCACCTATAACCTCAAGGATTTTCCTCCCTCCTCACTTGCCCCGTATTCGATTACGGCGCAAGGGCCATCAGCCTTTCTCAAGAATCTGTACAACATGGCCCCATCTGTGGTGATGCAGACCTTGGACACTCAGGCCGCCGCTATCGGCCAGACTATGACCTTTTTGCTCTCCAGGCTTCGAATCAACGTGCCAGCCTTTGTCGCAATGATTGAAGAGACACTGGACTGAAGCCTCGATCCAGCAAATGACAGATAAAAGTGCCGCTCGGCACCCCAAGAATCTAAGTAAACTTCGTTAGCGAATCCGGACGAACTAGCCAACTCCCAACGGGATTTGAACCCGTGTTATCGCCGTGAAAGCAAATTGCCGTGCTCACTGTTTTCGATCCTAATTGAAAGTGAAAATAGCGCTTCCCATTACTTTCACCCCAAAGTGTGAACATCGCGGAATTGGCCAATATCCCCGCAGAAGGGACATTGTTCCATTGAAGCCCAGTCCAGAGAGCAAGAGAGTGGACGCAACGTGAATCCGAGTGTATACTCTCCTAATCAGGAGTTTCTATGGCCAGCTTAACCTACCCGATAACGCGGTATGCCCCTCCTCCGATCATCGATCTGACGTCGAAGCATGAGCGGAAGCGGCTGAGTGCATCTGCCCTCAAGGCATTTTTCAACATCGTTCAGTGCTGGAAGATTCGGGACGAAGATGCGCGCCAGCTTTTGGGCGGGGCAACGAACGGCCCCTATTATGAAATGAAGAAGAACCCGGGAGGCAGACTACTCGATACGGACAGGCTGCAACGGGTCTCCTACTTGGTGGGGATTTTCAAGGCGCTCAATATCCTTCACGGTCAGGAACTTGCCGATGAGTGGATTCGCCTGCCCAACGCAAACCGCATCTTCAGTGGCAGCACTCCTCTCGACTACATGATCAAAGGAGGGGTTCCAGCTATGCAGACCGTGCGGCGACTTCTCGACGCGCGCCGAGGAGGGATGTGAAGCTTAAACGCCCTCGTTTATTGAGACCGGAAAGCGGCGACTACACGCGGCTTCCGGTTTCCCGAGTTCGCCGCCACGACACCCACCGGCTCATCTCTTCCAAATACAGCATCGGGGGAAGCAGCGTTCTGGCACGAATTGCGGACGGAAACAACCACCTTGCCGACATCTTCGACTTGGACAACGCTACAAACGACCGCCTACTTGCCGAGAACCAACTGCTGCCGGGAATCGGCGCGCATGAACTGGTATTCGGGCTTCCTTTCTCCAGCATCGTCAATGCTGCATTCACGCATGCCAACCCGCTTGGCAGCCGCTTCAATGGTCCAGACAGGGGAGCATGGTATGCGGCGTTCGACCTTCGTACCGCACAGGCAGAGGTCGCATTCCACAAAACGGTGCAACTTGCCGAGGTGGGTCGCTTCAGCGACGAAGTGACCTACGACGACTACCATGCTGACTTTAATGGAGAATTCCATGACCTGCGAGATGCTCCACATTTCGCTTCTTGTCTCGCTCCCGAAAGCTACATGGAGTCGCAATTGCTCGCGGAGCATCTGGTTACAGATGGGTCTCTCGGCATCGTCTATCCGAGTGTGCGCCGTCCACAGGGGACGTGCATTGCTTGTTTTCGGCCAGCATTGGTGACGAATATCCGGAAAGGCTCAACTTTCCGCTTTTGCTGGAATGGACCGTCTGTACCGAGCATCAATGAAATTGTCAAAACATAGCGGGCGATGCGGTTCGCACACACGCAGCCGCGTCTATTGTGCGCAGGCGCTCCTTGAAATACTTGAAGAACCTGCTCACCTTACGCCCCTGACTATCGAGTAAGAGCAACCTACAATTCCATAAAATGTGCGCCTCGGTAACTGTTTCCTTCAGGCGACGGTGTGGTCACCATCGCCGCCCTCCTGCCCTGCAACTCATCGCCGCCAATCCGGCTCTCTTTCCCAATTGGAATCTCCAGGCCGTCATGGCCAGCACAGAGCCGCGCCTTTGCGGCATCGCTGCGTGAGCCCGCTCCACCACTACCACCCACAACTTTTCGAGGTTTCACCATGCCTGAACAGCAACAGAACAGCATCTCCCTGCGCGAGTTGGTCCGCATTGCCGCCAAAGCCTACAACGACGACGACGACCCAGAAGGGGACGAGTCCGCCTGGGACGAGGTCATCGACAGCAACGGCCGCCTGATTGCGCGCGGCAAGCTCGGCGACACGTTGGCTGATTTCATCATCATCGAACTCGCAGAGACCTACGACCCGAAGGCGCGTCGCGAGGACCAGCTTGAGGAAGCAGAACGTCTTATGAACTCCGCCCTCGCGCAACTCTCCCGCGTGTCTCAGGCTCTCTCCGACCTCCAGTAGCCCCCATCCCAACCCATAAGCGAGCCTTCCATGAAGACCCTTTCCACGATTTTCGATTACATGCGGGCCTATTCTACGGAGCTGTCCGACCGTATCCTCACCACATTCCGGCCGCTGCACAGTCCCGCGGAGCCGGTTTCACCGCTGTTGGGGCTACTCAACCGCACACTGCTTCCCGCCCAGACAGTCGTGGTCATGGCGGTTGCAAAGTACCTGAGCAAGGCCAACGCGGCCAAGATCGTTGGCGAGTGCGGGACCGGCAAAACGTTCATGTCGCTTGCGTCCTGCTATGTTCATGCCGACGGCAAGCACCACACCGGTCTGGTGATGGCTGCTCCACACCTGGTGGAGAAGTGGGCCCGGGAAATCTTCAACAGCATCCCCCACGCCCGCGTCTTCCTCATCCACGACATGCGCAACGGCGGCGACCCCCGGAAACCCCACGGTGTCACCGAAGTCAAATGGCAAAACAACCGTCTGGTTCGGACCGGCTGGGCCGGGAGCCTTACCGAGATGCGACGCCTGGGACGCAAGGGCTGGAAGAAGACCTGCCCCGAACCCGCCTGGTTTGTGCTCGGCCGTGAGAAAGGCAAGCTCTCCTATTTCTGGAGGCACGTCTTCACAATCGCCAAATCCGGCCAGCTCATGGGATCTCTCGTCAATCCCGACTCCGGCGACCGTGTCCTCAACAGCGACGGCGAGAACCTGTACACCAGGGACTTCCGCGACGCCAAGCGCAGCGAAGTCATCATCCGTGGCAGCAAGGGCAAGGACGGCGTTGTCAGCGGCTCCCAGCTGTTCGCGCCCCTCTGGTCCGCCGACCGCAGCAAGCTGCAGCGCATGGCGCCGCTGGACTACATAGGGCGCTACCTAAAAGGCTGGTGGAACTATGCCATCGCCGACGAAGCGCACGAGCTGAATGGGGATACCGCCCAGGGCAATGGACTGGCCGTCCTTGCCCGCGCCGCGGAGAAGACCATTGCCATGACCGGAACGATCATGGGCGGCTACGCGGACGACATCTTCCGGGTTCTTTACCGGATGGACGGTCCCCGCATGGCCCGCGACGGTCTTCGATGGGGTACACAGGGGCAGCGCACCTTTCAGGAAACCTACGGAACGATCGAAGAGGTCCGCAAGGTCTACCCACAAGACAACCGCTGCAGCCGCGCGGCCAAAGCCGAGGTGCGCGTGCGCCGCCGGCCCGGAGCATCGCCCCTGCTGTTCGGCACGTACCTCATGGACTCGACTGCCTTCATCTTTCTCGAGGACATCTCGGAGACTCTCCCGGCTTACGAGGAGCAGGTCATCTCGGTCCCGATGGACAGGGCGCTCGCCAAGGCATACGAGACGCTTGAGGAACAGATCAAGGATGCCCTGCGCGATAATCCCAAGTCCACGGCCAGCATCACCAGCCTCATGCTCAATACGCTGCTGTGCTATCCGGACCATCCGTTCGGGTTTGGCCCACTGAAGGCGCTTATCCGGGACGGGAACGGCGACTTGCACCGCGAGGAGATCGCCTGGCCCGAGAACCTCGACCAGGCCATCATCTACCCCAAGGAGCAGTGGCTTATCGACGACCTCCGCAAGGAAAGACTCGAAGGGCGCCGTTGTCTGGTTTTCGCCACTTACACCGGCGACCACGACGTCACACATCGTTTGGAGCAAGTGCTGTGCCGCGAAGGGTTCCGCGTCGCCGTCATGCGCGCCAGCGTCCCCACCGACCGGCGCGAAGCATGGATCGCCGAGCGTGTGCACGAGGGGGTCGATGTGGTCGTCTGCCACCCCCGGCTGGTGCAGACGGGTCTGGACCTGCCCGAGTTTCCCACGATCTATTTCGCCGAAACCGGCTATTCGCTGTACACGCTGCGGCAGGCCAGCCGGAGATCGTGGCGTATCGGACAGCGCAAAAACGTTCGTGTGAAGTTCGTCCACTACCAGGACACCGTGCAGGAGCGTTGTCTGCGGCTGATGGGCAAGAAACTCATGGTAGCCCTGGCCGTTGAGGGAAAGTTCACAGGCGAGGGCTTGCAGGATGCCGGCGACGAAGATGCCGCCGATATCCTCACCGCGCTTGCCCGCGAACTGGTTTCCGAAGCCCGCATCGGAGAAACCGCCGATGCTGTCTGGGCCAGCCTGGCGCGCGAACGGGCAAGACTGGCGCCAGACTCGCCTCAAGTCGATATCGAGGTCGGACAAGCCCACCACGAACCTCAACTCGATGAACCTGCCATCCCCGCCCTGCCCACACCGCAAGAGCCGGTCTATGCCTTTGCCGGAGACGTCCTGCTCTTCCCTGAGTCCTTCACACACCCCCGGAAGAAGCGCGGCTCGAAAGCGCCGTCGTCGGCTTCTTCTACCTGCGAGCAGCTGTCCCTGTTCGCGGATTTTGCAGGGGTGGCGTAAAAGCCACCCCTACACATACCGAAACCGCAATCCCTACACGCAAAGGACAACTGACCCATGTTCACAGAACTTCTGCCCATGGTCCGAAACCGCAAAGTCACGTTCATCGTGATTCACAATCCGGATGACACGTTGACCGTCAACGTGGTTCCTACCCAGATCCGCGACTCCGACAATCCCGCCCTCTCGACTCCGCTGTCGCCGACTGGTGTAACCGGAACCGCCGAGGAGCTCGACCGCGAGCTTCCGCAAGCTCTCGTCTCCTTCGTTGCCCAACACCTCTCCCTGGCAGCAGCGTTGGCTCAGTCAGCCGCCGAGATGGAGGCAGCCAAGAAATCCGCAGCCGAGGCGGCCAAGCAGTCCTCCAAGGAAGCGAGCGAAAAGTGGAAGAAGACGAAGACCGGCGCGCCCCCGGCGTCCACTCCCGCCCCGGCGCCGGCGCCGCCAGCCCCTCCCAGCCTCTTCGATGCGCCTCCGGCTGCCGCACCGCAGCCCGCCGCGCAGACCGCGGCTCCCGCACCCGCCACCCTCTTCGACGGAGCCCCAGCCGGAACGCCTGCCCCATCCTCCACCGACGAGTGTTCCGACGACGAGGAGTCCGATCCCGAGAACGGCGAGTACGCAGATGACCACGAGGAAGAACAGACCGCCTGCGTCGCGTAACGCATCCCCAGAGCTCGCGCTCTACAGGCGGTCCTGGGCGCATCTCCTGGTTCCTCCCCCTCCTATTCCCACTCACACTCACAAGGAGAAACAACCGTGACCCTTCAAGCCAAAGCTCTTCCCAGAGCATTTTCGTACGGCGGACTGAAGCTTCCGGACCTGCCCGGACTGACCGTCGAGCAGGTGCGCGACCACTACGCGACGCAGTATCCGGAACTCGCCACTTCCACCATCACCGGGCCCGAGGCCACCGGAACGTGCATGCAGTACACCTTCTCGCGGGCCATCGGCTCCAAGGGATAAATCATGCCCCGGCGCCCTACGGATCCACTCCCGGCAGCACCCCCCGTGCATGACCTTCTGGGCGAGATCGACGATCTTGCCCAGAAGGCGGCACGGAAACCCGTCTCCCTCCTCGCAAGGCACCTCCAATGCAGAGAGTCGCAGCAACTGTCCCAACTCATCGCGCACGCCGTCCAGGGAAGCCGCTACAGCCAGTCGAGAACCCTGGCCCCACCCTCGGCGCTTCTCCCTCCACTTGCCTAAGCACACTGGCGCCGGCGGCGGCGCTCTCTCTTCCATTGCTCGCTGGCGTTCCCCCCTCCTACGAGTACTACGACGGAGACGCGCGCCTATTCGCCTTCCTGCGCCGCCTCGCCGAACTCGGCATCGCCGGCACCGCGCCCTCCGAGATCGATAAACTGCGCACCTCACCGCTCGCATACGCCGAGGCCTCCCTCGCTTCCTGGGTAAACGCGCGGGGCGGCGACATCATCGACGGGAACATCAACTACTCCCTTGCCATCCAGGCCGAAAATGAAGGGATGCTCGCAAACACGACCATAAAGGACTCGCTCCTGATTACCGTCGAAGCCGAGCAGTGTGGTTATATGGTCGCCGGCGCGGCGCTCGATGTGCTCGAAGCCAAAGCCAAAGGCCTGGGGAGAGCGTTCTATCGCGTACTCGACACCTCCCTTGCAAAATGGATGCGCATCTACAACTTGAGCGATGCCCGATATTACGTGGACGGCATGAAACAGATGGCAGAGGGGGACGACGATGCCGAAAACTACGAATTCCCGGATGTCGAGGCCGCTATCCCCGAGTTTCTCCGCGACGCTGCCTCTCCGGGCCCAGTTCACGACGACAACCTCTCATTGCTGCGAAAGCACCAGAAGGACAGCATGATCGGCGGCTGGATCAGCCGGCTCTTCGAGATTCACAGACTGGCCCAGCTTCCAGCCGCAGGCGACGTGCGCGAACTCCTCGGCGCGTACTACGACCAGGCGTGCATGCCCTCCCTGCTGATTGTCTTTGATAAGCAGGACGCCATCGAGGGCTGCTTTGACGAAGAGGCTCAACAGTGGCCGGAAGGAAGCTCCGAACCATGCTTCGCCGCCGCCTTCGTCCCGACAGATGACAACCAGACCGCTGCTGCTTTTGAGTGCCTTGCGACCTTTCTTCAGATCAACCGCGAACTCTGCCAACTCATAAAGGACTTCGCCACATTCGCGAAACCGCTGGAGAGGGGTGGTCAGCAGCCCTCCCAAAACAACGTATAAACGTGACACGTTGTTTTGAGGCCTGGGCACTTTCCAGCCTCCGCATTGCAGATTGCCGGCGTTACGCTGGTAAATCGACATGACCGGCTTCCAGGCTGACTATATGGACCGGTCACTGATTTCTCAGAAGTGAAGCGCTGCTTTACTTTTGCCGAGGGCCGATCTTGGCCCTCATCTTAGTGCCCAATCGTCCATTGTTTCAATTGTTTGAGCGATTATGAGCAACCAGCGCACTCAATAAGCGCGGAATTGACATATTACACATGATGTAATATTGTTTGCTTGGAGGCCAAAATGACTGGGCAGGCTCTTCGTCAAGCTAGAACCGAAGCGGGCATGTCACAGGTCGAAGCAGCAGCGCGACTTGGTGTCTCTCAGACATTGCTTTCTCTTATGGAGAAGGGCAAGCGTTCCGTCACGCCCGCGGTTGCCGAGAGAGCCGTAACGCACTTGCATGCAACTCCTGAACAGCTTCCTGTTTCCCAAGAGACTCGTCACAGCGACGATCAACTTGCGGCTGATCTCGGTGCACTCGGCTATCCCGGTTACGGTTACCTCCGAAGTCAGCCACGGAATCCGGCCGAAGTTCTCTTCGACGCACTCGATCGGTCAGACCTTGATGCCCGTCTAGTGGAAGCGCTACCCTGGCTGCCACTGCGATACTCGAACATGGATTGGAATTGGCTTACTACACAAGCAAAGGTTCACAATCGGCAAAATCGCCTTGGCTTTGTCGTCGCTCTCTCCGCAAAGGTCGCGAAGAAGCAGGCGAAACGCGACGTTGTGAAACGCTTGTCCCAGGTTGTGATGACGCTCGAAGAAGCGCGCCTCGCGAAGACCGATACGCTATGCCAAACGTCGTGGCCACCAAGCCAGAGAAAGTTCGCTCACAAACAGCGGTCTGTTCTTGCGGCTCATTGGAAACTGGATACGCGACTCACAGAGGAGAATCTTGCTCACGTTGCCGCCTAGCCCGTGGAAGGAGTTCCTTCAGGCTCTTGACGCGAAGATGACCGAAGCCTGTACGTTGCCATGCTTTGGAGGCTTCGCCGTCACGCTGGAGTACGGTATCAGCAGACCAACGTCTGATATAGACGTTCTGGATGTCGCACCGCCCAGAGCAGTAGATACCCTGATGAGGGAGGGGGGCAAAGGCTCCCCTCTGGCAATTGAGCATAAGGTGTATCTCGATTTTGTCGGGATCGCAAATCCCCCCTATGATTACGAATCCCGGCTGCGCCCTATGTATCCAGGAGCGTTTCAGCATCTTTCCCTCATGGTTATGGATCCGTACGATGTTGCTCTTACGAAATTGAAGCGCGACAGCGATAAAGACTTCCAAGACGTTCTCCAACTCGCCGAGAAGATCCCCTTCGATCTCGACTTGTTTGAGAAGCGTTATCAAGAAGAACTTCGCGACCACACCACTGGAAAAGCTGGAGACAACGACTTCACATTCTATCGCTGGAAAGAAGCCATCCTGGAAGACCGCGCCAGGAAGAAATAGAGCCGTTTCCCTATCGTCTCTCCTGGACCAATCTGTGACCAGAAGGTTTTCAAAGCGATAAGCGACGCTTAGGAACCCTGAGGACCTCTTGATTGGAGTCCGGCCTTCCGCGCCAGAGTAGACACTCTTCACCAGCCGTAATGCTGTCCAAAGTCGCCAATTGGCGGCTCTTTTTGTCGTGCGTTAGGAGAACTTCCCATGAATGTTGACCTCCACATCGGCCAGAACTTCCGTTACCATCTGCAACAGGCTCTGCTGATCTACGCCGGGAATGGCGACACCCGTGGCGGAAGTTTCGTTACCCTGCATGACGTCCAGGGTGAGTCCAAGCCCACTCTCGGGCCGGCCCAACGGCTCTCCACTGCTTTTCTTGCTTCCTTGGCCAACAACCTGCACCGGAATGTCGGCGTCGAGATTCTGCCCGAGAACGTGCTTGCGCGCACCAACGATATGTTCATGTGGTGGACGCCAGCACAAATGCGCCCCATGTTCTTCGGCACCCCCGATGGCAAGATGGCAACGCTCAATGGACTCTCCTTCCCGCAGCCGCCGCTCGTCTTCCTGGCCGATGAACACACCCTTTCGGTCCGCGCCCTCAAGACAAGCCAGCGCCCCTCGGCAAACACCAAACTCTATGTGGCGCCCTACTGGAATGTCTACGAAGACGGCTCCATCTGCCTCGGCTCGACGCCCATCCCAACATCCCCGTCCATCTCGACCATTCCGCAGTGGGAACGCGCCTTTTTTGAGAGCGAGTTCACTCACCCGAACGGCGCGCAACGGGTCACCGCCCACAAAGGCGGCTTCGCCGGTCTTTGGGAGGCCCTGGCCGGCAAAGACCAATTCCCCGTCCGCTACCTCGTGGACGCCAAGCAAACCCTCGCAGCCTTTATTGAGAAACGCCATGCAAATTGATCATGCGATCCAGAACCACCTGCTGCGCAACCGCGTGCGCATGCTGATCGTTGGCGCCGGAGGCACCGGCAGCGCCTTCCTGCTGAACCTCCCCTACCTCCACCAGGCGCTCACCGCGTGGGGCCACCCGCGCGGCCTCGAGGTCACCGTCATGGATGGAGACACAGTTTCGGAAACCAACTGCGTTCGCCAGCCGTTCGCGGTCTCCGACATAGGCCACAACAAGGCCACCGTTCTTGTGTCGCGGCTCAACCTGTTTTGGGGCCTGAATTGGTCCGCCGTCCCGCACCATTTCACAAGAAAGTGCCTCTCCACAAGAAGCGGGGGCTACGACAGCTTCGACATCGTTGTGGGGTGCGTGGACTCGCGCGCGGCGCGCAGGGAGATCACGGCAGCTGTAACCAGTTCCACTTCCAACACCAGCTATTACCTGGACCTGGGCAACAACAGCTCCAGCGGCCAATTCGTCCTCGGTCAGCCCCTGAACTCGCGCAACCGCCGGCGTAAAGACCGGCTGCGCATCGTGTCCGAGCTGTTTCCGGAGATGCTGGATGAGGAAGAAGACCCCTTGCCGAGCTGCAGCGCCGCGGCGGCGATCAACGCCCAGGAACCGTTTGTCAATCAGACGTTGGCGGTCTCCGCGCTGTCAATGCTCACCCGCCTGTTCCGCTATGGTCGCATCCCCTACCAGGGCGCATTCTGGAACGCCGAGACCGGCCGCATGGTTTCCCTCGTCATCGACCCCGACCAGCGCCGCCGACTCTCCCGCGCTACCGCGCGGCGAAAGGCGGCCTGAGCCGGCAGATTTTGCTTTTGTAGACCTTCCGCCTGCGTTTCCCCTTTGTCTATGATGCCCGCAGGAGGATCGATGATAAAGACACTTGCTGTTTTTCTTCTACTGATGGCGTTTGCCAGTCCGGTATTCGCGGCTCACAAGCACCATCACCACGGCCACCACCATCATCGTCACCATGCCTGATGCAAGCAGGGGCGCTCCCAGCCACCCCTTTTCTTGCGGACGCCACCGCATTTTTTCCAAATGTAACATTGACTCAAGGATGCCCTCTGCGAAGGATGGTGTCGAGCAGCGTTCCGCCATCCATTTACGGGGGCGCTGCTACAACACGACCACAAGGATAACCAAGTAATGACTATGCGGATCGCCAGAAGTGAGACCATCGGCGGCATCTCTGCAATTGAGGTGCGCAACCGATTGAGGAAATACGGCGACGGCTTCCGGGCTGACTGGGTCACTGATATGGGCTATAGCGAACCCCAGGGAGCGGCCTTGATAGTCGGCCTGTTAGAAGGCGGCTACATCACGGTTGATACCACACGACGCAATGAGAATACATTCCCGTGGTACAAGCTCACTGACCTGGGCCGATCCCTTGTCCGCGCATCGGCAGCACTACCCGTGAAGCGACAAACCGCAGATCGGACACTTCGAGAGTTCATGGCCCGGGTTGAAGAGGTCAACAACAGCTCACGGTTCTTATATCGAATCACCGAGGTCGTCGTGTATGGCAGCTATCTTCGTGGCGCAGCAAGCCTTGGAGATTTAGACCTGGCCTGTGAGTATGAGCCGACAATCGAGAACCCCGACGAGCGAACAAAAGCAACCCGGAAGCACTTCGAGGAGTCCGGCCGGGTCTACTCGAGAATTGGCGATGACTTTCACTGGTCGCTTCAAGAGGTGCAACTGTTTCTGAAGAATAGGCAAAGAACCATCAGCCTGCATCCGATGCACGACTTCTTGAGAATGCCGAAAGCAGACAACTTCAGTTACCAGGTGCTTCTCGGCGACCCGGAACAGATCGCAGCTCGCTTAAGTACTTCGAAGAGCGTGTAGACGACGCCCCCATCTTCGGTGTCGTAGACGACAAACCCGTGCGCTCACCTTCCATGATTTCATTTTCTCAGCCGGGTACGGACGCAGGAGGTCTACCGGCAGGTGCGACGGCTCGGCAGGTGCCAACCAACGATCGTAGTCTCTGGGGTTGAGGATCACCGGCATTCGATTGTGTAGCGGCTTTTATCAACTCATTCGGGTCAGTGGTGATGACGGCATAGGTCTCAAGGGACTGACCCGTCGCCTTGTCCTTCGAGGTCAAGGCCTTATCCTGAGAGCGCAAGTCAGGACAAGGCGGGATTCCGGGAATGTGCGGACGCTACTACAGAACCGCGGACAAACAGGCGATCGCGGAGTACTTCCACTCGGCCGCGGCGAGCGACGAGCCGCTGCCGCCGGGTTACAACATCGCGCCCGGCACCACGCAGCCAGTCATCCGGCAGGCGCGTGACACCTTCGTTCGCGAGCTTGTGGGCATGCGCTGGGGTCTGATCGGCTTCGGATCGAGTGGCCCGGACCCAAAACGCGCCACATTCAACGCCCGGTGCGAAAACCTCGAAAAGAGCAACCTCTGGCGCGCACCTCTTCACAAGCGCCGCTGCCTCGTGCCTTTGTCCGGCTTCTATGAGTGGCGCAAGACCGACAAAGCGCCGTTCCGCTTCACCTTGCGCGACCAGCCGCTTTACGCTCTGGCCGGGCTATGGGACGCCTGGAAAAGTCCGACCGGAAACTGGTTGCAGAGCTTCTCGATCATCACCGTCGAGGCTAACCCGGTCATGAGCTTGATCCACGACCGGATGCCTGCCATTCTCAGCCCGGGGGACTACGATGAGTGGTTGGAGCGTGGCGACGTGGAAAGTGCGCCTGTTCACCTGCTCCTTCCCTTCCCTGAAAACACGCTGGAGATGCACGCCGCCAATCCCAAGGTCGGCAATGTGCGCAACCAGGACGCCGACTTGTTGGAGCCTTAAGCCGCCGGCCGCAAGATCGCGTGTCATCGTGTACCCTGTCCCGTCCGGCGCCGGAAAATAGGCCTGCATATGGCATGACCCGGCGGTCAACACGAGCCGGAACCTCTGTACGGCCCGGGTAGCCGCGTCCTCACGCCATTGCAGGCCAGCGAAGAAACATCCTATGCCACAAAAGTGGAAAGACGAGGAGACTGGCAGCGAACGTGACGAGATAAAGTTCCGCCATGCTGCCCAGCGCGCTAAAGATTTCGACGGCAGCCTGTTGAGGCACTGAGACACCGAAGAAACGGATGTGGAGGACGCCGAGAGTAAGGACTCCGGCACCCACCAGGCCAACGATCACCAGCACGCCCAGAAGACACAGATGGCCATGGCGCGGGATGCGCGTGGTCGGGATGACCTCGGGCGCAAACGGTTCAAGCGCGGCTGCCGACGCAGGCGGTGCGGGGGCTTCCCAACTCGACATGTGCTTGCTCTGGCAGGCTGCCCATGGGGGCGCCAGTTTCGATAGAGAGCCCCGGCGCTGGAGCCGACTCCGTACTCTCCACGCACAACTCCTCTTGTCCTCTCCGGTCGTTCATTGTCCCGATTGTCATGGGCCATTTCTACCCATTGGGGAGGTTCCAGTGACACCGAATTTCGCAATTAGCAAAAAGGAGCTTCATTTATGTCCAAGTCATTCGCGAAGGCGCAAATACTGGGCCACGCAGGCGGTGACCCAGTCTTCCAGGTCTCTTCCAACGGTTACGCGGTCGCAAAATTCTCCGTGGCCACCAACGAGCAGAGAAAGAACACGCAAACCGGCGAATACGTCGACCACACCTCATGGCACAATGTCGTCGCTTTCGACAAGCTGGCCGAGGTGGTGCGCGATCGTGTTCACAAAGGCGATCGGGTCCTCTTTGAGGGGCGCCTTACCACCTCCAGCTGGGAGGACAAGCAGTCCGGCCAGAAGCGGTACAGGACCGATATTATCGTGACGGACATTTCTCTGCTCACGCCTGCACCGGAGCCACACTCGGGCGCGATAGCGGCTCCCGCTGCTGCCAACCTCTCGAGCGCCAGGAACAGCGCGACCGTCACCTGCGACCAGGAAGACGATATATCGTCAATCTTTTGAGGTATCTTGCACCACCACGATGGGACGAGCGAGGGTGGCAGCCCGCGTTCCACTGCATGCCCCACATCCTGTTGCTGTGTTGCTGCTACCTCGTAAGATATGGAGAGGAATATGGCCGGGATCCCCGATCTAACCCTCGACGCCGGACTGCCGGCGAACGTAGACGCCGAGAAGACCATCCTCGGCGCCATTCTGCTCGACAATGCGGCCCACGCCGAGGCCGCGGAAAAGCTCGAATCCGACGACTTCTCCCTCGACTCGCATCGCCGTATCTTCTTGCGCATGAGCGAATTGATGGACGCCCAGCGCGCCGTCGACATTGTGACCCTGGCCAACGAGCTGGCCCGCTACAAGGAGGTCGACGCTGTAGGCGGCGTGGCCTACCTTGCAAGTCTCACCGAGGGTTTGCCTCGGCGCCCGGTCATTGAGGAGTACATCCGGATCGTCAAGGACAAGAGCATGCTTCGTCGGCTCATGCTCATCTGCTCGTCGGCCATTGCCCGCGCAGCCGACCAGAGCGAGACGGCCATCGGGGTATTGGACGAAACCGAGGCCAAACTTCTGGAGGTCAGTGAGAAGGGCCTCACTCAGGGATTCCAGAGCTTGCACCAGATCGTCGAGTACTCCTTCGGCTCCATCGACAACCTCTACAAGCAGAGCCGCGAAGTAACCGGCCTGGCCACCGGCTTTACCGAACTGGACCGCATGACCAGCGGTCTGCAGAAGGGCGAACTGATCATCATCGCTGCCCGCCCCTCCATGGGCAAGACCGCGCTGGCCATCAACATTGCCCAAAACGCAGCGATTCGCGGCCAGGCCACTGTAGCCGTCTTCAGCCTGGAAATGAGCAAGGAATCGCTCTTGCGCCGCATGTTGGCATCTGAGGCGTGGGTAGACCAACGCAAGCTGCAAACCGGCTTCCTGGGCCGCGAGGACCACGACAAGCTACAGAATGCGTTGAGCCAACTGGTTGAGGCACACCTGTTCATCGACGACTCGGCCGGCATTTCGTTGGCCGAGATGCGGGCCAAGGCGCGGAGGCTCAAACAGAACGCCGGCGGCCTGGACCTCATCGTCGTGGACTACCTGCAGCTAATGTCCGCTACAGTGCCTTCGTCCGGTCGCAAGAATTATGAGAACCGCACCCAGGAGGTCTCGGCCATCTCCCGCGGTCTGAAAGCCCTATCGAAAGAACTGGACGTGCCTGTCGTAGCCCTGTCGCAGCTCTCCCGCGCCAGTGAGCGGCGCGGCGAAGACAAGCGCCCCCTCCTCAGCGATCTGCGCGAATCCGGTTCCATCGAGCAGGACGCTGACGTTGTCGCCTTCATCCACCGCGAGGCCTACTACAACCGCGATGAAGAGATGTCCGAGAAGGATAGGGCCAAGTCAGAGATCATTGTCGCCAAGCAGCGCAACGGGCCCACCGGCACGGTCCATCTGAACTTCATCTCCCGGTTCACGCGATTTAATAATCCAGACGCGGCCCAAGACGTTTGATTGTGACAAATAGAGCATAAGGTGGCCATCTGGCCACTTTATGCTTTTATTGAATTTGATGTTTACCGACGTTGTCAGGCCATGTGGTCTGCAGAACCGGGGGAAGATTGGCCTTCTGGCGTAATCGGCGTTTCAGGGGATCTATCCAGGGTGGCGCGGATCCGGCAGACAGCCGCCTCTCGTTCGCTGTGCCTCTACTCGAATTGATACCCGGCGATTTGGCATCTTTTCAGAAATGCTCCGGGGCACATCGGCGTTTCCGGGGCCTAATCCAGGACACCTAACCCGAACTCAACGAGGTCTTGAAGAACCGCTCTCATGTGTGCTGGCGTTGGCGCCACATTGGCTGTTGGAGCTATCCAGAGTGCGAGCCTCGGCGATCTATATCCTCGCTCGACGGCGGAGTCACTGAGTCATTTCTCCTCCTGTTGGCGTAGTCGCGAGAGTATCGGTTGCGGGACCAGGCATCTATAATTATAGGATTCTCGGTGCGGATTTTTTGCCTTGCCTATCCACGACCAAGGGGCGAACTCGGCAGCCAAAGCTAGTCTGATTGCGGCTCTTCGAGAGCGCCGTCTGATCGGCATGACGGGGGCTGGGCTTTCCAAGAGCGCAGGATATCCGCTCTGGAACGAGGCCCTGCTTCATCTGGCGGCTCGTGTAGGAGAAGTGACCGGGGATACTCAACAGGCAGACGATCTATTAATCCAGAATGCCAATGACCCGCTGTATTGTGCTCAACGTCTTGGAGCACTGATCGGCGACGCAGAGTTCACCAATTTCATTGCTCGAGAGTTTGGCCCGAATGGAAGGACGCCTCCGAATGTCCTGCTCTATTTCGCGCTGTTACCCCTGCGCCACGTCCTCACGCTTAATTTCGACCTCTCGTGCGAAGGGGCTCACACGGCTGCGAATGTTGCATTTCGATCTCTTTCGAGCTCCAGTAACGAAGAGCTTGCGGGTTTCTTTCGCGAGATGAACTCCGACGGATGCGTAAAGACTATTTTTCATCTCCATGGGCGGTTCAACGACCCGTTGCTCAATATCGCTCTGACGGAGGTTGGATATCAGAGGCTATATGGAATGGACACTCTATTCCACCACCACTTCAAGGACCTGGTGATATCCAAGAGCGTGATGTTTGCTGGTTTTGGATTCACTGATAGCGACATCGAACATATGTTTTATGACACTGCCCGCGTTGTAAAAAAGCAGCTCGACAACAGAGCGATTCATTATCATTTTGCGATCATTGGTGTGGGAACCAACGGCGACGACAGAAGCGTGCGTCAGCGCCTCTCCGACCGCTACCTTACGGATGCTGTCTTCTACAACGTCCACGACGACGATAACCCCCACGCCGAGTTTCCGGAACTGATGCGGGAGCTCGCCGAGGCATGCAATCAGACGATTCCGGCAGTACTCGGACCCGTGGAGCCCCTCGCCGATGTGGTTGCCATTGAGGATATTCAGCGAATGGAAGACATGAGTGACGGATTCTTACGGAGGATCGAGGAGAATCATGAGAATGATTGAAATTCCCCGTCACCGCCTCGTGGACGAACTGGTCGAGTTGACTCGGCGCGGCTCGGTGATGGTGTCGGGCGCGCCGGGTGTTGGAAAGAGTTGGGTGCTGGGCCAACTGGTCAAGCGATGCAAGAAGGAGTCCCGCCGGGTCACAACTCTCGCTGCGGAAGACTTCCAGGTGTCAACCCTGCAGCAAATCTATGATGCTCTTAAATTCACCAAGCCCCTTCCGAAGCTGCTGGCGGCCCTATCAGATCCCGTGCTTATTATCGATGGCCTCGACGCGCTGCGCGGTGAAGCATCGCAACGGGCATTCCGGGAACTGATCCGTCAAGTTTCCGAGCAGGCTCCTAACGCCGCGGTCGTGGCCTCTGTGCGCACGTTTGACCTGCAGGAGTCGCCTGAGCTGCAGCGCCTCCAGAATCGCTATTCCGGGACTGGCCGGGGTATGCAGCGATTCGTCATCGGTGAGTTGACGGATATCGAATTGCTTGAGGCCTCCGGACAAAGCTCAGATTTACTGGCGCTTCTTGAGAATAGGTCTACACCGCTTTTCAATTTACTTCGGAATCCGTTCAATCTTCACCTGGCATTCGCGCTGCTGAGCGACGGCATTTCGCTCGCCGAACTCCGGACCGTGCAGTCGCAGGTACAACTCCTAGAGAGTTATTGGCGCTATCGAGTCCTGAGTCCCGTAGAGGGGAGCCTCAAGGAAAAACTGCTCACGACTTTCACCAAGATGATGGTCGATGCGAAGACTTTGTCTGTTCCGGAATCGGATATAACTGAACCGGGCTACCAGGAGGCCTTGCACTCGCTCAAGAGCTCAGAGGTACTCCGCAAGAGTACAACCGGGAGGCTGGCTTACGCCCACAATATTCTCTTTGACTACGCCATCTCTCGCCTACTGCTGGATGAGTACCGACTCTTCGATTTCGTACGAGAGGATCCGGCGAGGTCCTTGTTCTTCAGACCCTCGCTGACGCTGTTTTTCAACCGCCTTTGGATATTCGATCCCGAGACTTTTTGGAAGATCACGATCAATTTACTCTCTTCAGCAGACCTTCCTGAGCGCATGCGGGTTGTCCCGGCCGTTGTTGTAAGCGAAGCGGCAAAGACTGCCGATGAGCTCGAACCCGACCAACTCCAGGTACATCTCGGACCTGCTTACACAAATTTCATCAGCCTACTTCTCAGGGCGGCTCTGGCCGTGCGGGTTCTTGACGATAGACGACGGTTGCTATGGCTGCAATGGATGCTGAGGTTATCTGCGGGGCTCCAAATCGAATGGATCAACGAGATCTTGACGGCTCTGACCACAGCTCACGTCACTATGACGCAAGTCGACCGTTCACTTATTGGGGAGTTAGCTCGGAACATTTTGTTTTGGGAGATCGAACCCCCACCGGGACTAAGCGAGCGGCAAGCTTTGAATCTGTCCTCAGTAGCGACCGGTCGCATTCTACCGATCATCGCCGACACATTCGACTCTGACCCTATGGCCAGCGAAAGAGCGATCCTTGCCATCTCGGACCGCATCGGTTCGCCACAATCAGCTTCGAACGAAGGGTTTTGGCTGACTAACATCTTGCCGGCCATTATCAGGAAAAGCCCCTCATTGGCCGAAAGGATTTGCCTACAACTCTATTCCTTCTCCGAGGAGTCTGAAGAGTCGACCAGCATGGGCGGGGGCATCATCATGTCCTTCAGAAGTACGCGTAAGCAGGACTATTCGTCATCGCTCTACGGGCTCACATCTCGATTTGGGCTCTTCTTGGAAGTTGATGGGGCTCGGGCCGCGAGGGTAGCGATCCAGGCCACGGAGCTTGAGGTCCCTCGCGCAAGAAAGAAGGAATTAGACCAAGGGTGGGAAAAGGTACATTTTAAGCTTCACGGACGAATGGTTCTCTACCAGGCCGATTACAGCGAAATATGGGATGGGGTTGGAAGTCGCGACCTAACGAGCCTCACGTTGCTGGACTCGGCACTTCAATTTGCCTGCGGCGCGCCCGAGGAGCTTCGAGCGGAGATGATCGCGGAGGTCATCACATTTGCGTCCCTGGGCATTTCGTGGAAGCGATTGATGTTCAGGACGAAACTGCACCCTGAGAAGCTTTATCAGATGGTGAAGGAACTTCTCTTCGCTCCGAAGTTCATCTCTGCACCCGAGGTCACGGTCGAGGTTGGAGAAGTCCTCAAAGCCGCGTACGAGAAAGAACTCGTCTCCCCATCCGACTCTGAGAAGATTCAGCGTGCGATTCTTCTTGTGTCGAGAACCAAGTTCGTGCGGCGATATGAAAGGGCATCCAATATCCAGCAGCGGCTTCTGGGTTGTATGCCTGAAGAAGCGATCACGAATGCTGACTTGCTGAGAGTCTTGGCTCATTCAGGGGTGAAGAAAAAGAGAGAGAACAAGCCGTTCATTCAGATGTCCGGTGGCGCTGTTCCGTTCAATCTCACTGATGAGTATCGCCGCGCCGGCATTGATCCAGATACCGAATCCAATGCCAAGGTCATTGCCCTGACAGGCAAAGTGCGCGAGTTTGAGGGTGGCCATCTCAATTCGATTCCCAGTGATGCGGATGGCGTGGCAGTTGAGCCGTTCCTCCGCGAGTTGCACGAGCTAGTCAAGGCGGAGGGGGTGTCAGGACAGGTCGCCGAGAACGGCCGCGGGGTCCTTTATGCTGCGGTGAATGTTATTTGCAGAAATAGCACCCTCGGAGCTGACTCGGGCCTGATCCAGCTATGTCGGGAGTATGCGGTCGAAGGCAGTAAAGATCCCGAACCCATCTTTGACCCGAAATATCATCTTCGCTTCGATCACCCTGGCTGGGGAAGCCCAAGCCCGAGGATCGAAGCGATCCAGGCGCTTGCACAGCTGATTTGGAATTACTACGGCGACGACATGATAGTCTCTGCGTTCTTGAAAGCTTCAACCGACGAGGTTCCGGCCGTGCGCTTTCAAGTTGCTAGATACTTGACCAGCCTCTACAAGCGTGGCCTGAAAGACCAGTTCTGGACGACGCTTTCGGCAATGATCGCGGCCGAATCCACAAGCGGAGTCATGATTGGGCTCCTGAATTCTTTGCCAGCGGTTGCCGGCCTTGAACCGGAACGAGCCATGCAAGTGGTCGAGGAAGCTGTTGCTCGTCGCTTACCCGAAACCGAGCGCTCCGAGATGAGGCGAGCACTCGTGAACGTCCCGGTGGGGCTCTACGCTGTTCAAGGTACGGAGCGCGCTAAAGCCCTGTTGCAGCGGATGGCCGCGAATCCATCATTTTATTCAAGCGAGATTTCAGATGCGATCTTCACGGCGTCCCATTATCTCGATCCCAAGAAGACCGCAGATGAAACACAACGTTCCCGTGGTCGAGAATTGATTGGGTTCTTGTTCGAGCCCGCTCGCCACGCGCTGATCAACCGCACGGAGCTCAAGAATGATCCTGAGACAAACAGGAAGCTCCTGGAAATATTGGATTCAGCCGGGTCACGCATTGTCTTTTCGTTTGGCCTGCCGTCCCACGGAGTCGCAGGGGATGATGTTCTGGATACGGACGAGCGGACAAAGCACTACCTCGAAGTGAAACCCCTGTTGGAACAATTGCTTGGCAAAGGTGGTGACGACACTCCGGTGCCGTTGACACCCCAAACAGCCTACTATCTCCTACAACTCATGAATGGCATCATCGACATTGATCCGGTCAATGTTCTTGGGTTTGCTTCCGCTGTGTGTGCGGGTGGGTCCATCTTTGGGTTTGAGCTGGATGCGTCCGCTCGCGACGAGGCCGTCAAACTGGTCGATCGTGCCCTCGCTGACCACAGGGACACGTTGAAGAGTAGCGCCGCTTCCGTGGGTCACATGCTGGATCTTTTTGTGAAGGCGGGATGGAGCGAGGCGTTGGCGTTGACCTTTCGACTGGACGAGGCATTTCGCTAGAGCGATTGCGACGGAAGTCATCGTTCGAAACACGCGTGCATGAAAGCGCACCTGTGGAACCCGGGAATTGCAAGTCGCGTATATTAACAAGCATTTGTTAAAGATCGTCCGCAGCTTTAGATCATCAAAGCGGATCTTGCTGCGTGGGTAACTTCTCTTTGAGGACTGTCGCCTTCACTGAACCCTGGCGCCGTAGATCAGCTTCGAGGAGGAGTACATCGCATGATGGCATTGATAAATGACGTTGCGGTTGTACCTGGCAAGAGCGTCCAGATCATTTGTGAATGACAAAACCCGCACATTCTTCGGTTGGGCCTTATATAACTCGATCACATCTCGAGGAGGCTCATACGGCAGTTGGATGTTCTCTATCGATGCAAAGAAATAGATGATGAACGCATCGGAGCAAAGATTGAAACTGAAAGCAAGGTGCGATTCCTGCGCTAATGGATTGGCGAAACCGCGGTCGGAAAGAAGGCACCTCTTATCGGCATGCTCTCCACTGTACCGATAGACGCAGACCATCGGAAACCCTGATGGCCTCTCAAATACCTGCTTGATGGTGCTTTCCATGAGGTTGGGCTCGGTGGGTAAAGGCCGCATAAACATAAGAAACAATCCTGTGAGCCACATCCGGTACTGATCCGGGGTAATTCCTAGTTGTGCGCAGAGATGGGCCTGATGCGGCTTGCGTCCGGTGAGCACGGCGTTGTAATTCGCCAGGAGTTCTGGATCGGTGGGCTGGAACGGCAGGATCCCGCCGATGGTGTTTAGTACCTTCGGTATGGAGTAGGGATTGCGAAGGAAGTTCATAAGTTTCGCAACGAAAATTGCCAGTACTTCTTTCTTGACATCTCCGCGTCCCAGTTCGACCGCTTTGAGAAGGGAAATGGTATTGTCTCTCATCCCCACTTCGTATTGTTGGAAGAGCGACTCAAAGTTGAACCGTGACTTGTCGCCTCGGATCACGTCAAAGCTGAAGAGGTCTCGAAATGCCAGGTTCTTGGAAACCAGGCGACCCTGCGGAGTAGCGAGCGAAACAACATAGTCTTCTCGATCGACTAGCTTGAATGAATAGATACGCTGATTGCGGAGATTAGCATCTGGGTTCATTGCATTGAGCCGCTGCTCAACTTGAGAGACATAGTGTTGGTTCGCCGTGTCGTTCGAATTGTGCATCTGCACATCCTGTTCTGGCCGTACATAGAAAACACTCTCAATCACCAACAACTATTTGGCGGGTTTGTTCCCAAAACGTGCCTTTACTCCGCGTTGCGCATCCCGCTCGTCAAGCAGTTCCATTGCTTCACGGAATTGCCGTTTCACATCCTCCGGGAGCTGCTCAAACTCCCCGGTTGGTCCGGATTTGCTTTGCGACGAGGGCGGCTTAAGATACTTCGCTCGCAATCTGGCAATCACTGATTCCTCGGGCGTGAAGCTGGCCGGATAGTATGGCTGCTTTTCCCCGCGCTGCCGCGCTGCGGAGGCCGCCTCACGCGCCTGGACATACCTCTGGAGATCAGCTTTCAGTTCAGCTCCCCACACGAAAGTGGCGTTTGTTGTCGTTGCCGGCCACAGATCGCGATGCAGTCGATCATGGGAGACAAACACCATTCCGAAAGGCGCATAAAACAGATACTGCAAATCAAGGACATTAGTTGGTCGAGAAGTGATGAACTTCAATGTGAGACAGCAGCAAAAGATGATTCCAAGACGCGCTATGGATGTCGAATACGGAGACCAAGACCGAACGTCGGGTATCAGTCCTGCCTGAAGCAGCCTTATACCGAGGCCACGGGCTAGTGGCGGAGCGTCAAGGAAAAGAAAGGCCATCTCAAGGAGAGTTGCTTGTTCTTCTGGTTTGGCAATCACCTCGTCAACACGCTCGATGACGTCAGAAATGGTCCTCGCGTTAGCCAAGTATTGCTTGCAAAATTCCGCCCACTGGGTCGTAATCGCTGCGAGGTCTATCTGCGCTGATTGTTCTCGCCAGCGAGAGGCGAGATATTCGTCGGTCTGCGTGAAATCACCGTTCGCCCATGCTTTCCACATCTCCCAGTCCTGCCGGCCGTCGTATATGGTGCCCTGACCGTCCTTCGTCTGCAGCACGTTTGGAGCGGCGCCGTCAACGATGACCTGCCCATTCATCGTCACAGGGGACGCGAGACTCCCGGTGATCTCCCCCAATCCAAGCGAACGGAAATGCATCTGGATAACCCCGTGATTGCTGACGAGCTTTCGCGCCAATGCCCTGACGAGGTCCTCGGGAAGCTTGCCCTGTCGCGGAGCCGGGTGTTTGAGGTCTGCCAGGATTTCAGATATGAGAATCGGAGTCACGAAGAGCTTGAACTGGAGATCCAATTCATCGATCTCGCTAGGGTTTAGCATCTCCAGAAAAGACTTGTCGAAGGTCAGTATTGGACCCATGTCTCCCCTCCAGCATCAATCGTCATGAATTCGATCCGGGCCGTTCCTGGCGTTACAGGTCCCGCGATCTCCCTTCGCAGAATACATCCATACGTGCGAAATCATGCCTACTCCCTCCTTAGTCCGTTGACCCCCTTCATTTCGTGAATCTAACGTCGGCAAGGGTTCGCAGATCGTCCCGGGCAAGGTCAGCTCACGATAACAGGCCAACTCGTGATTCCAGTTCTCCATCGACCTGGAAACGCGCTCAGGCGATCTGGCATCAATCTAGAAGCATTCCTGGAGACATGGGCGTATGAGAACGAATGGGCCTCGGCAGCTTTTTATCGGGCGCCAACGCTCACCGTAGCCTGTGTTCGATCGGCGCAACAGTGAGTTTTTGGGTTCCTCGTACCCCGACCATGGGGAAGGAACGCATCAATTCCCAAATCAGCGGATAATAATAGTGGAATCACCATGAAGACCTTTGGAACAATACTCTCGGAAGCGCGCAAGGCTAAGGGCATAAGCCAGAAGGAACTCGCCGCCAAAGTCAGGAAAGATGACGGTCAGGCAATCTCACCGCAATATCTGAACGACATTGAGCACGACCGCCGGAATCCTCCGTCGGAGTTCCTGATCGGACAGATGGCAGAGTTGCTCGGGTGTGACAAGGACACACTCTGCCTCGCCGCTGGCACGATTCCCAGCGACCTGATGAAGATGGCGACCACTCAGCCTGAAAAAGTCGAAAAAGCGTTCAAGGCGTTTCGTCGCACGGTGAAGGGCGACTAATCATGAGATGGGTGAAAGACAGGACGGGACGATTCGCGCAGCGCCCACACTATCTGCCCAAGGAGCTCGACGACGATTGCGAGCGCGTCATCTTGGCCTTTCTCAACAAGCGCTACGGCAAGGCTGAGTTTCCGATCAGGACGGATGACCTCACTGTTTTCATCGAGGAACAAGCCGACCTCGACAGTTACGCCGATCTTTCAGGGGAGGGGGAGGGGGTTGAAGGCGTCACCGAGTTTGTTCCAGGCAAACGGCCCGTCGTCAAAATTGCAGACGCGCTCAATGCCTCAAACTTGGAGAACCGCCTTCGCACAACGCTGACCCACGAATACGGCCATGTCCATTTTCACCGCTTCATGTTCGAGGACGGCCGGGGCTCTACCGGCTCCCTTTTTTCGCAGGCGCACGCCGTTCAGGGTAATAAATGCCACCGGGACGCCATCGTCGGCGCGCCGGAGCGCGATTGGATGGAATGGCAGGCTGGATACGCCTGCGGCGCGATCCTCATGCCCGTGGGCGCCTTTTTCGAGGCCGTGCAGCGCTTCCGAGCCGAGAACAACTTGCTCTATAGCAACCTGTCTCTCCACTCGGAGCATGGCCAAGCGCTGATCACTGCCGTTGCCGCAGGCTTCCAGACCTCGTGGGACGCCGCGCGGGTGCGTCTGTTGAAAAAGGGGATTTTGACTGACACCGGAGCACAGCGCACAGCGGAATTGTTTTGAGCCGGCTTTTTTTTGAAGCAGTGATACCTAAATCCGCTGATTTTGGTATAATGAAACCGGGGCCCACTGTGACGGCATTTGCCGGAAAGGAGCCGAAGCATGGCAGATGTAAAGGTAATCTGCATCACCAAGCCACACCCGCAGAGTTCGCACGAGCACATCACCCACCTGGGTAACCCCGCCGCCGGCTGGAAATGGACGCGCGAACACATTATTCAGAGCATCGAGGCGAGGACTAATACGTTCTTCGTCATCGATCCCTTCTCCGGAAAGCGTTCCGATGTCGGGGTGGTCTACCCTGCGGGACGCGTGCCTTATCTTCGAACCCACGCTGATAGCGACTGGAACGACAACCTCCTCTCGCTGAATCAGTGCGGCCTTTAACGAAAGGAGACGTCAATGGAACATCACGAGCCCAAGCATCAAGTCCGCATTCATATCGACCAGAAACCTCATGAATCGCCCAATCCGACGACTGGCGGCGCGCTCTACGAGCTGGGCCATGTCGAGCCGGGTCATGACCTTTTCCGTGAAGTAAGGGATGACCGGGAAGACCCTATCGTCGAAAACGACGACGAGCCGGTCCACCTTCGCGAGGATGAACATTTCCATAGCGGCCCGGCGCAGCCCCGTAAGTACACCATCATCGTGAACGGGCAGAGGAAGGTCGTCACGACGAAGAAGGTATCCTTTGACGAGATCGTGAAGCTGGCGTTCCCGGAGCCGCCTAAGGGCGCGAACATACTTTACACCGTCTCTTACGAGGACGGCCCGCGCGTCAACCCGCAGGGTTCGCTCAAAGAAGGTCAGAGCGTCGAGGTGAAAAACAGGATGATTTTCAATGTCACAGCAACCGATAAATCGTAGCCTAGACCTGAAAAGGCTGCGCGATGAAGGGTACGACTTGGAGGTCCGCTCCGGCTGTCTGCTGGTTAAGGATATTCCCTATGTGAATTCGCGTGGGGAAGTAAGGCGCGGAGTCCTGGTCATCAAGCTGGTGCTGGCGGACGACCAGACGGGCCCCCCCGACACGCACGTCGCCTATTTCTCGGGCGAGCATCCCTGCAATGAGGACGGCTCCGAGATCGCGAAAATCAAGCATGGGAGCAACGCACATTCGCTCGCCGAGGGAGTGGAAGTAAATCACTCATTCTCGGCCAAGCCGAAGCCGGCGGATTCTTATCCGGACTACTACGCCCAAGTGACGACATATGTGGCCATCCTGTCCGGTCCGGCGCAGAGAATCGATCCGACCTTTACCGCGAGGACCTTCCCGGTCATCGTACCCGATGAGGAGAGCGATGAACCGTTCGCCTACACCGATACCGCTTCCAGTCGGGCGGAAATCGTTGAGGTTACGAAGAAGCTTGCACTTCGCAAAGTTGCTATCTTGGGCTTGGGCGGGACTGGGTCCTACGTGCTGGATCTAGTGGCTAAAACGCCGGTGAGGGAGATTCACTTATATGACCGGGACACGTTCTATCAGCACAACGCGTTCCGCTCACCCGGTGCACCGTCCGGCGAAGAGCTGAGGACCAGGCTGCCCAAGTCAGCCTACTTCAAGGACCTTTACTCCAGAATGCATCGTGGCATCGTCGATCATTCTGCCTATCTAGACGCCGGCAATGTCGAGGAGTTACGCGGCATGGATTTTGTCTTTGTGTGCCTGGACAAAGGCGGACCGAAAAAACTGATTGTCGAGAAACTCGAAGAGTTTAGTGTCCCGTTCACCGACGTCGGGATGGGTGTTGATCTGACGGAAGCTGCTCTAGGTGGGATTGTGCGCGTAACGACCAGCACCGCGCAGATGCGCGGCCACCTTCGCAGCCGTGTCTCCTTCGAGGACACGCCGGGCGATGGCGACTATCACCACAACATTCAGATTGCCGATCTCAATGCGCTGAACGCCGCTCTGGCCGTAATCAAGTGGAAGAAGCTTTTCGGATTCTACCGCGATCTCAAACATGAGCACCATAGCCAATTCAGCGTCGACACCAACCTGCTCCTGAATGAGGAGCGGCCAGAATGAAGCCTGGAATGGAGCTGAAGCATGAATTCGTCGACTTTATTCCTGAGGAGCTGGCGCAGGGGACACTCTACATCTCGATACGATTCGCAACGGCTTCGCACCTGTGCGGCTGCGGCTGCGGCAACAAGGTCGTGACGCCAATCCGCCCCACGGACTGGAGACTCCTTTTTGATGGGAAAACCGTTTCGCTGGACCCATCGATCGGCAATTGGAGCTTTCCTTGCCAGTCGCACTATTGGATTCAGAACAACCACGTAAAATGGGTGACGCGTTGGAGCAGCGAGCAAATCCAGCGAGGACGGATTCATGATCTCCACGCGAAAGAAAACTACTTCGGCGCTTCGGTACATTCACCCAAGAACAGCGCGGGAGAGCTTGAGACTGTTAAGCCTAAGTGGAGTTGGTGGCGGGCGATTAGAAACTGGTGGTCGTAATTCCCTTTGGAAGGACGGACCGTTCATCCTTGCTTCGGAATTATGTGTTCAAAGATTAGTCCCGTGAAGCGTGCTACTGGCCTTGGCCAGACAGGATGAGAAGGAACAGGATTTGTTCCTTGGGAGTCGGTATAGCAGCTAACCGCCGCTGGCTCACTACGCCACTCCTCGATTTGATACTCGGCAATTGGGCATCAACGGATTGTCCACCTTTGTGACGTTAGGCAACAGCAAATCAACTCGTCTTGCCCAATTCACGAGCGTCATCGCGCGGTCGGACTTCGGATGTCCGCAGACTGCATCTACGAACTAAAATAGTTCTAGCTAGGCTTAGAAGAAGCTTAAACCAGGAGAACAAGTGAGTGCGATTGCGTGGGGTTTGCTGGGCCCGGAAACGCTTGCCAGCGAGCGTCGCACCCGGACACTAAGCTTGGGTGCCACAGTTCGTTCTTTTAACGACCTTGCCGTTCCAGGTCTCGGCGGCGTGTGGTTTGGGAAGGAACTCCTTCTTGCCACCTTGGGCGTAGCAATTGCTGAACGCATACGAGACGGCGGTAAGCGAACCCAGAACATTGAAGTCACAAACGCCGTGGAAGCCCTGGCATGCTGGTTAGCGCTCGAATCCACTAGCTGGAAACGCGATCCGCGTTTACGCGGCGCATTGAAGATGTCTGGCAAAAAAGACCTCTCGTTCGCCACGGTGTGTAAGCGGAGTTTCTATGTTACCCAGCCTATGCGCCAAGCGACCGTTCAACCCCTTCGTGCGCTAGGCTTGGTCGAGTCGAACGGTGAACGCTTCAATGCTTTCAGGTGCACGAAGCACGGGGAAGCCTTCATGGATGCAGCCTGGGACGCCTTCAAACCCCATAAACGCTCCGTGCTGGATCATTTGGCTTTGTGGGCCAGGGGCGTTCACGACGATGTAAAAACTTCCACAGAACTGAGAAGAGCATTATCGCCGCTGGAGCCCATGTCCGAAAGCGCCCGTGAATTCCTGCGCGAGCGGATGGTTCAGGGAACCGGTAATGATGCTTCCCGACGACGCAAGGCACTGGGCTGGGTTGAAGCGTTGCGCGACAAGTCGCAGCAGCCAATCAAGTGGGCCGCGAAACCAGCGATGATGGACGAACTCCACTGGCGTGATCTGCGCGTCGGGGCATTGTTCTTCGCTGCGCGTGATTCCGCAATCGCCCTGTTGGACCAAATTGAATCAAACATCGGCTGCGCAGCAAATCAACTTATGTCAATGGATTCTCCGCTCCCCGAAAACGTTGTGGCAAAGGTCACATCTCTGCGACAACATGCACAAACCTTCCTCGAAGATAACTATGACCCCTCGCCCGATCGGCAAGCGACCAAATTCTGTCTTGAATGCACTGAGCAAGTAGATGACCGCCTTCTCGAGAAGTTGCTCCTCCGCGAAGGCCACGTACTGAGACAACGTGGACGTGACATCTTGCCAGGCGTCGCCTTCCGAGGAATTCAAGTCAATGACCCGGTAGCCGCGCGAAGTTCGGAGGAAGACGGTGCGGAGGCGGAAGTGGCGCAGGTAATCCCGTTGCCTGAGGGTATCTCGCATCGAGTGCGCAACCTCTTCTTGCTCAATCTTGATCTGTGCAATGAACTAGGCAACTGGCTCACTGCGCCAACTGACAATGATGGCGGGGTATCATGAGCAAACGCGATCCGATATTCAAGCCGTCTTCACTCGCTCAGCACTTTGAAGCTCCCGATGACTTTCTTGGCTGTTTCGGATGGGTCTGCGGCTATTCTGCAGATAGTGGATTTCTCAACGATGCTGCGGAGCGATTTACTCGCCGTACGCACGCTCAGCGAGCCTACGAAGGGCGCATCGCAATGGCGCTGATGCTGGACCCCGGGAACCCGCAGATCACACCCAGAGAAGTCCCGGGTGTCATGCATTTGCCGATAAACGGCGAACCACCCTTCAGGCTTCTGCACGCCAAGTTGGCGCTCCTTGGTTTTCGTCACACATCGGATGCACGACAATGGCGATTGCGCCTCATTGTCTCCACCGGAAATTGGACCCGCCAAACTCTGGAAGATAGCCTCGATCTCGCCTGGCGCGTTGATCTCTGCAACCTGGACCTCAAATCGCAAGATGCTTCTGTCCCTCAAGCTTCTGCCGACCTCGGCGCAGCCTGGGGAATGCTCAAATGGCTGCGCGGACGCTTTGACTGTCGAGTTTTGAACGCCCGCACCCCTGACCGCCAGGATTTTGAATCCGAATCAACTGTAGTTGAGAGATGGATAGCCAACGCTATAAAGCTCGGCAAAGGCCTTGCGCCGCGCTTTTTCGACAATCGAGGAAGTTCCCTTCTTGGTCAGCTACCGGAATTGGTACAGGCACATACTTCACAATCAGCACGAAATTACATCGGAATGGGTTCCGGCTTCTACGAAGGCTCAGACGATAACAACAAGATTCCGTCGGTACTCAAGAACGTTGTCGATACACTTCAGAAGGCAGAACTACTTACTCGGCGGCCCCAAATCGACATCTTCGTAAATCCCAAGGGGTGCCAGGCCGTGGCGGAATCCGTTCCTGCATTCAATGATGCAGGCTGGAAGGTGCGAGAAGCAGGCCAACCCGAATGTTTCAAGGTCTCTAGATCATTACATGCGAAATTCATTTTCTGCGCTAACCTCCGAGAAGACTCTAATCTCTGCAACAGCGCATGGCTCTATCTGGGCTCAGGCAACCTCACCGGCCCTGGATTTGTGAACCGGATGGCTCCTCAAAACGGCAATCTTGAAGCTGGCGTAGTGATCACACCGGAGTCACTGCGGTGGAGTCCAGCCAAGGGGATTCCTCCCGAGTCTGTAGTGACCAATCTCTTACCGCTGCAATGGGAGACTGATTTCAGTCAAGACCAAGGATTGCTTTCGACCGGGAGCGAGATGCCGGAACCCGAGATGCAATACAGCGCAGCGCCCGTGGCATATTTCATTTGGATAGTCGAAGAAGAGATCGGTCGATTGTGGACAATCGAGGAAATCACGGAATCTTTCGATTTGCTCGACGCCGCCGGTAACGTTTGCAACCGGGACCCTATCAAAGGCTTCCCCTGGCCAGGGACAAGACCTCGGCAAGTACAGCTTCGCTGGTGCGCAACCGGACGGGAGCGACGAGCATGGGTACCCGTGATCGACGAATTCGGGCGCATTGCGGCGACGATATTGCCACGTATCGACATGGAGGAAGCATGGAGCCAGCTCGCAAACTTTCCCATGCCGCCGGATGATGAAGAGTTACTTGCGGATGGAGACGCCGAGCCAACCGATGATGCTGCCCACAGTAGCTCAGGAGCGTCCTTTACGGCTAGTTACCCTGTACGCCAAACGATGCAACTCATCGAGAACATCGCGGCCAAGCAAACTTCGGTCTCGAAAGTTGACTGGGTGACTTGGTGCACGAGGTTGGAACAATGCCTGATTCAGGCAGCGGGCAGTAGGGTTCTTGAGGAATTCTTGAAACTCAATCTCAACCCTCTCAGCCCTCTGTGGCACTGTCCGTTTCGTCCCGCTTTTGCAAGCACCGGCGAAACAGAGGAGGGCCTCCTCTACGAAAGCGTGCTCAAACGGGTGGAAGCTGCTTGGAACGTGGCCGGTCTCAGCAGATTTGGAGACCAGGTATGAATCAGAACTTTCAAGGGTGGGAAGCCGTAGCGGAGCAGCTCCGGCAGCGAGCTGAGATACAAGGGCAACTAGCACTCAAGGAGGGTGAAGCCGCCACTCGTCTTAACCCAGGCCAGCGCGCCAGCCTGCGTGCCATCGCTTCGCGCATCCTGAAGAACGGTGTGGTGATCGCGGACGAAGTCGGTATGGGAAAGACGCGAATCGCCGTCGAAGTTGCTCGTTGCGTGATTGAAAATGGTGGGCGCGTTGCGATTCTCGTGCCGCCCGGTCTCGGCTATCAATGGCAGGCTGAATTGCGAGACGGCGAAGTCAATGATGTTCCGCCGATTTTGCGCAGTCTATATGCCTACCTGTTTGTGTGGCACGACAATCAACAGCCGTGGTTTGCAAAACAGGCGGTGATGGTGTCTCACGCCTTTACAAACTGGAGGCTTGGGGAGAAGGCCACTGTTTGGCGCTGGGCATTGGTGCCGGAACTTTATGCACGTTGGCGCGAAATGACTGATGGACGGCTCCCGCGTTTCTATCACGGCAATGACACGCTGGCCGATGGATGGGTTTGCAGCAAGGCGGCCAAAAGTATCTTCGCCGCATTACCGACGAACCGCAGACATCCGATACGGCGGTTCCTTGACCAATTTGGGGATGTTGAATGGCCGAGGCCCCTTGATGCAGCCGAGTACTCAAAGTATGGAGCGCTGCGCCCCTGGCTCGAACGCAGCGTCGGCATCGGCCTTGGCGTATTCGATCTGATCATCACCGATGAAGCACACAAGAGCCGTGGAACCGAAAGTGGCCTCTCACGTTTGCTCGAAGGAGTCATCGTTCAGTCCGATACGGCTCGCAGGCTCGCGCTGACGGCCACCCCCGTGGAGTTGGACGTGAGTCAATGGCATAGTACATTGAGCCGGCTTGGCCTGGACGCCACGGCTCTCGCCACAGTGCATGACGCCACTGGAAAATACGCCGATGCTGTCAAGCGAGTTCGACAGGCATGGCGCAGTAGCCCGGAGGCGCGCGAAGAGTACAAAGTCGCGGCGGCTCTGTTTCAAGAGACTTTGTCACCATATCTGCTCCGCCGTGACAAGAGAGAAGACCCAGACGTTCAGAATTTTCATTGTCACTCAGAGTTGCCGATAAATGCGTACCGCAAAGAGATTGAAATTTCAGTGAATACGGCGGACCTTTCGATGGCTTGGCGCAAAGCAATCTGCGCAGCAGAGTCCCTGTCGGTGGTCACACGCCAGTCGGGTGATCCCGTAGCCAAGCGGCTTCGGTTGACGTTGGGTAACGGACATGGCATCGCTGCGTTACTCGACCAGATCAAGCGCGTTGATGACGACCATCGGCAGGAACAGCTCGACGGAACCAACGCTGCGAGCGAACAAGAGAAAGAAGCAGGGAGCGCCGCTGATGTCAAGCGTGAGGAGCGCGCCGAATGGTGGCTGAATGCCATCAGTCATGCTTTCAATCAGGGTGATGAGTCACTTTTCGACCACCCGGCAATCAAGAAGGCGGTCGAATCGATTGAGAAGGAAACCCAGCGCGGTGAAAAAGTGCTGGTCTTCGGGCGATATACCCGACCATTGCGCGCACTTGTCGATTTGCTCAATGCCCGAGAGATGCTGCGCCGTATTCAGAACAAGGAACCGTGGCCCCAAGCCAAAGTGCATGGCGACCGCGACGGCGATGCCGAGAACAGCGAGTGGCTCGCGGTACGCGTAGCGCATCGCCAGCTCATGAGTCCTCTTCAGCTCGGAACCCTCGATGAAACACTGCGCGTTAGTTACGAACGTGAACGCCAGCGGCGCGAAGACTTTCGTGAGCGCATGATCCCCAAGATCGAGCGGGGTTGGCAAGGACATAATGCCGGAGCGCATTTCAAATCGATCCTTGACGCCTTCAGGCGCTCCGTTGATGCGAGCACTCCGGGTGAAAGAGCCGAACAGAACTCACTGGCTCTCGTCGCCAGAGCGATGATGGAATTATTGGAAAGTCCCGACGCCGAAGCATCTGAGTATGCAAGTACCTTCTGCCAGTTGATCGAGGCGGTCTGCGATAAGGATGATGCGGACGACGACGATCACGAGATTGATGAGGACAAAGCTACGGAACTATGGGATCAGATTGAAGCGCGTTTAAGGAGTGAATACACCCGGACTCAAGGAGGCTTCGCACGGCTAATGTTCGGAGGCACCAGCCCAGAATCTCGACGCATGATTCAGCTTGCGTTCAACCGGGCCAAAAGCTTCCCGAGGGTGCTGGTTGCCCAATCGTTAGTGGGCCGCGAAGGTTTGAATCTACACAAGTCATGCAGAATCGTGGTGTTGCTCCATCCGGAATGGAACCCTGGCGTGGTTGAACAGCAGATTGGACGAGTGGATCGGGTTGACAGCCGCTGGTGTAACGAACTGAAGAAGGCGCTTGCCTCAGAAACTCCAGCCGATAAACTGCCGCGCATTGAAGTACGGCCAATAATATTCCGTGGCACCTATGACGAACATAATTGGAAGGTGTTGCGCGAACGATGGGACAATTTGCGAGCGCAACTTCACGGCGACGTTATCTCGCCCGAATTCGCAAATGTTAGTCATGAAGACCAGGAATTGTTCGATGAAATCTCCAACTCGGCTCCAAACTTTTCACCGAATAGATGAGACAAATGCCGATTCCCCTTTGCGGATCATGGTTAACAGTGATCGCCGTTGGGGGGCGCTTTCTTTGTATTCGCTATTTCCTATTTTGTTTTCCATTGTCCTCGGGATGAATCGTGGGGCGGTCGGCCGGTTGACAGTCCGCAGCGTAAATCCAGCGTTGCTAAGGCAGCCATAGCACTCCCAAGATTCGCTACAATGCTATTAGATACAATCACTTAGACAATACATGGGGTTTCGTTCAAGTCGGTTAGTGTCCAGGATCTCATGACTGATTCGAGGAAAGGACGATGAAACCTGCATGAGCACCCTGAAAAACATCTGTCCAGTTGGCTGTGTTCACGGTCAGGTATCACGGCTGTGATATCCGCATCAAGAAGGCCAAAGAGTTCGCGCAGATTATCAGCCAATCCATCTCACTCGACGAACAGCGGATCTGAGAGCCACACCGCGCATCAGGACCAATGTCCCCACGCCCTCTCACACTGGAGTCCCCCATGCCTTCGATCATTCAGTCATTTACTGGAAAATGCGCCTTTCTGAGTCCGCTCTTTCGTTCTGCCTTTTTCTTCGATAACGACCAGTACAATTCACCGGCTGCCGCCTTTGAAGCAGCCAAGATACTCAGCCGCCCTGATCGCGTTTCATTCATCGGTTGGAACATGCAGCCTTGGAACGCAAGACGGCTCGGCAAGAATATCCCCAAGAACTGGATGCGGCCGGATTGGGACGCCGCGCAGCTCGACATTATGCTAGAGATTCAGCGGTCGAAGTTCTCCTGGCCTATTCTGCGCGAAATGCTGCTGGCCACCGAGGACGCTCAACTCGTCCACGGCAATGCCTGCCACGACAATTTCTGGGGCGTCTGCGAGTGCCAGTCACTTCCGGCTGGCAAACAGAAATATGGCATTGGTCCACGTTGTTCCGGCGACGGCGGCAACCGGCTCGGGTTCATCCTCATGCAGGTACGCCAAGAGGTCCGAGCCGGCCTGCACCTCACCCCTTTGGTTCCGAAGTGCGGCCCCGCGGCTGAAGTCACCGGCGCTGTTGCTGCCTAACGCGGCACGAAGAGCTCGACCTGATTGCGTCTCTTCGAACCAAATGAGCACCGGCTGCTGAGGAGCGTGTGGGCATTGCAGCCTCAATGTCTCCACCAGTCTTTCTGCTGGGCAGCAACCCACTCAGTTCTGATACGGGTCTCGTGCGCCGGTCAATGCCGCCGAGCTTCCCGTCTTTGGAAGGCTGTTGTCCCCATAGACGTACAAATCTTCGTACGGCCAGAAGAACCCGTGCGAGGACCGATAGAGCAGTCGAAGGCCCATTTGCCGAAGGTTGTCCGCGGAGAGCGGCCAGTGGGATAGGACCACGGGCGTCGTGCCGGATGCCCGCTTGATGGCATCTATTTCCTCCACCGTCACTTGCCGATTGCTGTCCCTTCCCTTGCGGAATATTACGAACGGTCCTTGGCACCGGCAGGTTGGAAAATATGCCGACCTCACTCCAGTCCGGGCAAGCACAACAGATGCGGCATAATCCGGTTCCACAACGAGCGGCCTTTGGGTCTGTCCCGCGCGCTCCAGCCACTCGGCCGTCGCCTCAGCACTCGAGAACGGATGGAACCACGCCAATACCGAGTATTCGATCGACATGGCCATCTGCATAGCCAGCAGGACCAGGAGCACAGGCTGGGCATAACGAAACGGCAACCAGGGCCGCTCCCCTTTCCCCGGCACGTTCAACATCAATGCGACCAGGAATACTACAAACAGTGTGCTAATGTGATGCGGACTTGGCGCATGCACGGTTGCCCATACCGTGGCCAGCCATGCCAGCGAAGTCGACGCAAAGAACCACCGGCTCTGGCGCGTCGCCAGTGAGGCCACTATCAGGAACCACAGAGCCACAGACAAAGCCGCCGCCACAATCGACGGATGCAACTCGGGAATGAGCTTTTCGCGCAACGGTTCCGCCAGCATCTGCGGGATGAAAGGCACAAAGCAACTCCACAGCCGGCCAGTCGCGATCACCAGATAGTCCAGCCAAGATGCGTCTGGGAAATTGTAGTCAGGGGTCGCGCCATCGGACGCCGGCCGAACCGTGAGGTAGCAGACCAGCAGGGCCGCACCAAGAATCGCGGCCGAAATCCAGAATTGCCACTCTTTCAAGCGGCCAGACGCAACTCGCAGGCTGGGCCCTGGATCCAGCCAGTAAAGCCAGACGAAGATACCCGCGGCGACAGGGATGGCAAAAACGTGCGCGTTGACGGCCAGCGCCAGCAGCACCATCGCCAGCCAGTGCCGCGGCCGGCCAGCCAGCAGACATCGCGCCGCGCCAACCAGCAGCACCGCCGCCAGCATGTAGTTCCGCGCCATCAGTCCCATGTGGAAGAAGACGAACACGCCGAAGACGGCCATAACCCGCATGGCAAGGGGCAGCCGACGTTCTGTGAGCAGCATCCAGGCCATTGCAAGGGACAGGACATAGTTCACAACCTGCATCCACACCAGGCTTGCGGACAAATGCGCCGGTAGGTAGATCAGCAGGTACCACAGGGCCGGATGCCCCTCATAGCGCAAATGGCGGGCCAACTCCAGCAGATTCCCGCTGTCTCGCGCGATCAGCCACGCCTGCGCCTCGTCGCCAAACATCGCGTGCCTGCTCGTCACCAAGGCCAGCAGAAGAGCGAATAACCCGAGAAGCCCATAGACGATGGCTTTCTCTCCTGGCAACTCCATCGGCACATCCACACGCCTGCCGTGCTCGACTTGCATACTGCTCCCCATTCACCAGCCGCAGACGGCCTATGGCGCATCGCGCCACCCGCGCGACGACGGTCATACCACCTGTTTTTTCTCTTCGTGATAGTCCGTTTCCGTGTTGACAGCCCAGATGTTCGCCTTCGAGGTCACGCCTGCGAGGATGTTGTCCACCGCGGTCATCGCAGTGAGCATGGAGTGATCCTGGTTGTTGTATTTGTGCATGCCGTTGCGGCCCACGAGGAAGAGGTTCTCGAAGCCGTCCACATAGTTGCGGACCAAGCTGAAACGGTCGTAACTGCCAAAGTAGGCCGGGTACGTCTTGGGCACATGGACCACATGCGCGTCCTCGACATCCTCGGGGTTGAGAATCCCGATCCTGGCCACTTCCCGGATCGCGAGCTGGGCCATTTCGTCATCGCTCAGCTTCCAAAGCGGATCGGTCTCGTTGCAGAAGTACTCGAGGCCTACCCACACTTTGTTCGGGTCGGCCACCAGCCAGGGACTCCAATTGTTGAAGACCTGAAGGCGACCAACCTGAACATCCGGCTCCTGGATATAGATCCAATTGTCCTTGAGCGGGGTGCCGTCGTCTTCCCGCACAGCCAGCTTTCGTGCAAGCAGCCCAACAGTGATGAAATCGCGGTAGATCAACCCTTCGCTGACCTCCTTCACCTCGGCCGGCACGTCGGCGGAGATGGCGCGAATTAGGTCGCGCACGGGCATGGTGGAGAACACGTAATCGCCGGCGAAGTGAACGCGATCACCAGCGGCGTCTACTCCCTCAACGGCAACAATCCTGTCGCCCTCTACCTGGAGGCGGTCCACCTGGGTGCCAAAATGAATCTCGCCCCCGGCGTCCCGTACAAGGTCGGCCACATGCTCCCACAACTGCCCCGGGCCCAGCTTGGGATAGAGAAACTCCTCAATCAGCGAGGTCTCGGTCTCCTTCTGCCCAATATCTCGAATGCGACTGGAACCCAACGCCTTTTGGAGAACATGCGCCACCGCGCTCTTCAACGAGAGCCCCTTGATGCGTTGGGCCCCCCACTCCGCACTGATCTGGTCGCAAGGCACACCCCAGACCTTCTCCGTGTACGACTTGAAGAACGTGAGGTAGAGCTGGCGGCCGAAGCGGTTGATGAGGAAGTCCTCCAGTGTCTTTTCCTCGGGTATGGGAAACAGGGCGGCGCGCATGTAGCTGATGCCGCTGCGAATGGTTCTGGAGACTCCCATCTTCTTGAGCGTCGCGGCTGTGAGGCGGATGGGGTAGTCGAAGAAGCGCCGTAGAAAATAGATGCGGCTCTTGCGTGGCCGCACCAACATCACCAGATCCGACTGTGTTGGAGCCATAGCGGCAACAGGCACCTCGCGCCGCTGGCCGTGATAGCTCACCAGGCCCAGACCGCAAGCAGCGGCTTCGACAGGCATCAGGTCCAGCCACCATCGCATAACGCGGTCCGACTTCGAGAAGAAACGGTGGCCGCCGATGTCCATGCGATTGCCCTTGTAGCGGATGGTGCGGCTGATTCCGCCGATCGCGTCCGTCGCCTCGATCACGATAGGCCTGATTCCTGTCCGGCGCTCAAGTTCAAGTGCCGCAGTCAGGCCAGCTGGCCCGGCGCCGATGATGACAGCCGTCTGCCGGTTCATTGCCGGCCTCCTGAGCGCTTCAGTGAAGAGCTGTTATCCCCATAGACAAAGAGATCCTCGAAGGGCCAGAACATGCCATGGGGGGATGTGTAGAGCAGTTGGATGCCCATCTGCTTGAGACTTTCGCCGGGCAACTGCTGGTGGGAGACCACTACCGGCGAGGCCGCACTGTGCTGCCGGAGGTCTCGAAGCTCCCCAACGGTCACCTGCCGGTACTCTTCCCGTCCGCGGCGAAACACTACGAACGACCCACGACAGCGGCAGGCAGGAAAATACGCCGACTGGACACCGGTGAACGCAATGATTGCGGGAGCCGCAGTATCCGGCTCGATGACCAAGGGCCGCGACAGAAGGCCCGAGTTTTTGAGCCACTCAGCCGTTGCCTTGGCGCCCGAAAACGGGAAAAGGCACTCTTCCACTGAATAGTGCACGGAGATTGGTATCTGCATGGCAAGCAGCAAGAACAGCAGGGGTCGGGCGTACCGGGAGGGCAGCCAGGGACGTTCCCCCTCCCGCGGCATGTTTGCCAATAAGGCAATCACGTAAGCCACAAAGAGAAAGCTGCTGTGGAACGGGCCGGGGATATGCACGGTTGCCCACACTACCGTCATCCACACCACCGACACCGACAGAACGAACCACCGGCTACGGCGGGCGGCCAGCACCGATGCCGCCAGAAGCCACAAGGCAATGGTCAGCGCCGCTGCCAGCAGGGAGGGATGCTCCCATGGCGCAATCAGCTCCCGATGAGGCACCGACAGAACGCCCAGGGGGAAAGGCAGGAAGTAATTCCACACCCGCCCAATTCCAAGCACCAGATAACCGGCCGCGCCTAAGCCCGCGCGCTCATACTGAGGCACATGCATGTCGGGCGCCGGACGCACCGTAAAGTAGCAAACCAGCAGGGCCGCGCCAAGAATCGCGGCCGATATCCAGAATCGCCACTCCCTCAGGCGGCCAACCGCAACTTGCAGGCTGGGCTCCGGAGCCAGCCAGTAGAACCAGACGAAGATGCCCGCGGCGACAGGGATGGCAAAAACGTGGGCGTTGACGGCCAGCGCCAGCAGCACTATCGCCTGCCAGTGCCGCGGCCGGCCAGCAAGCAGGCACCGAGCAGCGCCAACCAGCAGCACCGCCGCCAGCATGTAGCTGCGCGCGACCACTCCCATGTAAAAGAACAGTGACACGCTGAAGACCGACATGACCCGCATCGCTAGCGGCATTCGCCGCTCTGAGAGCACCAGCCAGGCCATTGCAAGGGCCAGGGCATAGTTCAATACCTGCATCCATTCCAAGTCTGCGGAGAGATGCGCCGGCAGGTAGATCAGCAGGTACCACAGGGCCGGATGACCTTCGTAGCGCAAATGCTGGACCAGTTCCAGCAGATTCCCGCTGTCCCGCGCGATCAGCCACGCCTGCGCCTCGTCGACATACATTTCGTGTTGGCTCGTCACCAGAGCCAACAGAACGGCGAACAACCCCATGAACGCGTAGGTCGCGGCGCTTTCACTTGACACTTGAACCGGGCGCGGCGTCTGTTGCGCGGCGGTTTTGGACTCCATGCGTGTTTCTCCAGCACAGAGTCTACCCACTCGATTTTTGCGAACTCAAGGCTACGCGAACATTATTTTCCCGTTCGGAGCGAAGTTTTCCTGGTCCCTCGGACAGTACATCACCAGCACCACCCAACTCCCGCAGCTCATGTGGCGACTGTGCGGGATGTTTGTCTTCACTTCGCCGGCCCGCACCAATTCGGCGGCCGAGCAGACAAGCACAGTTCGTAACGGGCTGGTTTTGGATACTTTTTCTTCGCAATACGCCCCTCGAAGCGAAAACCTTTTCGTCCGAATACGCCACTTTTTGTGGTAATCTTGGCCACGCGCCCGGAGAGCGCTCCTATTTGTAAATCTTGATGGTTGTGGACCATCGT
>Ga0224555_1001077_pt1 | contig 40120 bp, 26 predicted proteins | sample 714S23034metaG_FD_180687 | JGI IMG/M metagenome (GOLD analysis project Ga0224555, IMG submission 180687) | Peat soil microbial communities from Stordalen Mire, Sweden - 717 S2 30-34 | ecosystem: Environmental > Terrestrial > Soil > Wetlands > Peat | place: Sweden: Norrbotten County, Stordalen... | reverse complement strand
TCGCACATTTGATTCGAGTTTTATGCTTGGGGTTGGTACAAGCAGGAGGAGCAAGACCTCTGAGGCGAGCAAGATGGAGCCAACCATGGAAGCGGGATTGGAGTCGGCGGGCGGGCTGAAAACGGTGACAGCTCCAGTGAAGCGAGGCATATCCGCATCCTTGATCGAAGGACAACGCTCAGTGCGCGCTCTCAAGCGAGACGAGCAGCCCGCCGTGAACAGAATGCCCGCCTGCTTCTCGAGAGCTGGATCGCGGCTTACGGACGAACGACATCGATCACTTTTGCGTCCGGTTCCTTCCATGCGTCCGGACCGGTATGTGTCAACTGGCGCTTCTCATCATTCCAGTGAAGCCTGGTGATGGAACCTGCGCCGTCTTCATAGGAATACGTGGTGCCATCGTCCGAAAAGAGAGTGAAATCAGCATCAGCACCGGGATAAACGCGCACGGATGCGATGGCCTGCGGTTGGTGAGTGCTGAGAATAGGTCCGCCCATCGGCACAATCGAACCTGCGCGCACAAAAAGCGGAATGGTGTCGATCGGGGCGAGCACTACGACGGTTTGACCGCCCTTCACTCGCTCGTTCGTCCAGTAGTTGTACCAATCGCTTCCGGCAGGAAGATAAACCTTGCGGCTGACCGCACCTTGTTCAGTTACTGGCGCGACCAGAATTGCCGGGCCAAACATATATTCATCGCATATGTTCGCGGCCGCTGGGTCGTTCGGAAAATCCATAAACAGCGCGCGAGTATACGGCGCGCCCGTTTGGTAAGTGTGATAAGCAAGCGAGTAGACATACGGCAACAATTCGTAGCGCAGGCGCAAATACTTTTCGAGAATGGGCTCGGCTTGCTTGCCATAGGCCCAGACCTCATTGTGTTCTCGCTCTCCGTGGGCACGCATGATAGGCTGGAAAACTCCCCACTCGAACCAGCGCACAAAAAGCTCAGGATAATCTTCGTAATTGTCGACGTTCTCCTTCGCGTCTAACGAGTCAACTAATAGTGTATGTGCCGCGTGATAAGTGGAGGGGATCAGCGGCGAGAAGAAGCCCGCAATATCCGTGTCCCAATACGGCATGCCTGAGGCCGTGAAATCCAATCCCGCCGGGATGGAACGCTTCAACATATCCCAGGTGGACCGGATATCGCTCGACCAGAACACCGTGCCGTTTCGCTGCGCTCCGAGATACGCGGCACGAGCGAGAATCATTACCCGCCGGCTCTCACCGAAATCGCGCCGAAAACCTTCGTAAACCGAAGCTGTGTGGAACAGGGGATAGACATTGTAATAACGGGTCCCTGAGCCAACATAAAAAACGTCCTTGGCCGGATCGATGTCCGGTTCCGTTTCATCCAGCCAGATGTAATCAAAGCCGTAAGGCTTCACATAACGATCTCTGATGGACTCCCACCACCATTTGGCTGCTGCGGGATTCGTTGTGTCGATGTTGGGACCGATCACGTCTTTGAAGTCACCGAAATCGGGCTTGCCGTCAGGGGTTCGAATGAGCCATCCCTTTTGCTCCAGCATGTCGTAATACAGCGTGCCGGGAGCAAAGTGCGGCCACACACTGAGCAGGGTGGTGATGCCCATCGAATGCAACTGATTGTTCATGGCGGCGGGATCGGGCCATCGAGCCGGATCCAGATCCAGATTGCCTTGCTTCGTCATGTTCAGGAAGTCGACGACCAGCACGTCGAGGGGCAGCTTGCGATCGCGGTATCCCTTGGCAACGGCCATGAGCTGGTCCTGCGTGGGATAGATCGCCTTGCTCTGGATGTAGCCGTATGCTGCTTTCGGCAGCATGTGGGTGATACCGGTGAGCTGGCGATAGCCCTCGTAGATCTCATCGCTGTCGTCGCCCGCAATCACAAAGAAGGAGACACGGTCACCCACCTCGGATGACCATACATTTTGCAGATTGAAACCGAGATCGATCGTGGTTTTAGATGGGTTGTCCCAGATCAGCCCGTAGTCGCGGCTCGACACCATGAAAGGGACGCAGACAGTTTCCCCGCCAATCTCGCTGTAGTCATGCCAACAATTCATGCGATGGTCACGGAGGTCGAGTAAACCCTGCTGGTGTTGGCCCAGCCCGTAATAGTGCTCATCGGCCGGCGAGTCGAAGACGGCTGAAACGCGATAACCGGGATCGACCTTTTGCCCGCCGATTGCGCTGCCGGAGGACGACTCAGGCTGGTTTGGCATCATGGACCAGTTCCGCATTGTCAGAAGCGGTCTGCCCGAAGCTGTTGTTATTGAGATCGTGTCGTTGTATGGCCCCGGCCTCCGCGGCCCGCCACCGAAATAGTGTTCTCTCAGCGACTGATTCAACGCGTCGAGCGGCATAGCGTGGGGCGGCGGCAGATCCTCGGGGGAAATACGGACGATCATTCGTTGCGAGCGAATGACGTCGTACCCGCCAGAATCCTGCTCGTGCGTCCAGCCGGTTATCGAGGGCCTGCCCACGAATCCATACCCGGGAACCGCGAGAGCTGCCGCCTTCTCCGAACTTACTGTGATACGGACAATATTAGCGGCGTATGGTTCGAGCACAACCGTCCTGCCTGCACGCGACAACACGACCTGGGTATCGGCACCCCAGAGTGCCCGGCCACCAACCAATAAAATCCCTAACCCCACCACAACCGGGCCTCTACGAAACAGTGCGTTCACCATGAAGCTTCCTCCTTACGCTCGCAATGAGCGCACAATGCCGGTTACCTTCGCATCGGCCTCGCGGCGGCGAACAAGCTTACGACGGGCAGAGCGGACTGCTGCGCCCCTCGAAACGGCGCGCCCGCTGCCGTCACCGGCTCCCGACTCCTGTCGCCCTTTGTCTGCCGAACTCAGCTCATTGCGATTTTGAGCGCTGCTCCGTAGGCATTCGCAACTGGCACTCCGTAAGGCAGCTGCAGATGCAAAGCATCCGCTTCCTGCGTCCACTTGACCTGCGCATCTGAGCCAAGCACAGTGACATTCTGGATCTTGCCCGGATTGGTCTTGCTCGACAATCCCAGCGACGCAATCTGTGCATGCCACTCTGGCCATCCCATGAAGATTGCGTAGATCACTGTATTCGCCTTGTTGCGCGTGAAGCGGATGTCTTTGCTTCCCAGTGCGCTGATGCTGCCGCCCTGAAAGGACCCGCTTTTGATTGAGTTCGGTCCCTCGCCGTAAACGGTCCATGGCCGCGTTTCGAAAATGGCCTCGCCGTTCACTTTCAGCCATGCTGCGATCTCATCGAGGACCGCAATCTCCTTGCTGTCGATTGTGCCGTCCGGTTTGCCGGGGATATTGAGAATGAACGTTCCATTTTTGCTCACCGTGTCGACAAGCCAGTGAATGGCGTCGCGCGGCGCAAGGTAGCCGCCAAATGCTCCGGGCCCCTCAAAAAGGCTGCGCCGGTAATGCCACTCGCCGATGCATGTTTCGGACTGCCACGCGTACGGCATGATGCTGCTCGTCAATCCCCGCTCGTAATCGGCGACGACGGCTTTCGCCAGCTTGTCCGGCACGTTCTTGATGTTCAGCACCGCTTCCATCTTGCCGCGCGTCTTCAAATTGTGGTTGTAGAAATATGCCCCCACGTTCATGCCGCCCCAGCCGAGCGGGAGCAGGTCGTTGTCGAAGTAAAGCAGGTCGGGATCGTGCTGATCGATCAGGTCTCGCGTGCGGTCGTAGAAGTTTTTCACATACGAGGCATCAGGCAACGCATCCGTGGGATGCTTCACGCCGTACAGCATCTGCGGGTCGAGCCCATCCCACCATTGTCCTTTTCCTTCGGCTGTTGTCATTCGCCCGTCGTAGGGAACGCCCGCCAATGGGCCATTCTTGTCGGCGCCGTGCGCAGTCTGGAACCACCACCAGTTGCGCGCCTGGTGCACCGTCACGCCGAACCGGAGCCCTTGTTTGCGCGCAGCGGCGGCCCATTCGCCCACCACGTCGCGATGCGGCCCATGATTCATGGCGTTCCATGGTTGATGTTTTGAGCCCCAGGCATCAAACCCGTCGTGGTGGTTGGCGAGCGAGATAAACAGGCGCGCGCCCGCATCCTTGTACCTTTGGATCAAAGCCTCAGGTTCCCAGTTGAGCAGCGTCCACTGCGCGCACAGGTCCTTGTAACCAAATTCGGAGGGATGACCGTAGTGTGAGTTCTGGTTGCGGTAATCGAGAGAACCCTCCTCGTACATATTGCGCGCGTACCAATCGCCAAATTCGGGCACACACTGCGGGCTCCAATGCGCCCAGATGCCAAACTTCGCGTCGCGGTACCACTCCGGGGCCTCGTATGTGAGCAACGAATCCCAATTTGCCTGGTATGGGCCCTCGCCGCTGAGCCCAGAGATCGACGCTGTCATGGGAACACCGTCCCACGAGCCCCCGGGCAACTCGTGCGGCTCGCCCCACGCGGTCGGCGACCAGTCAGCGTCGTTCAGCTTCTTCTGTACGATCTTGCCATCCACAAGCGCATAGAAGATACGCTGGCTCTCCGGCGTTGCGCAGAACTCTTCGTACGTCTGGTGAAGTGTGTTAAAGCCTGTCGGCGCACTCAAACCTGCCTGAGCTTTTACGCGAATGGCACGAGCCGCGGCAGCTGCCGCCATCAACTTGCAGAAATCTCTTCGTAACATCTCTTAACGCTCCTTTAGGCCTTTGATTTGGCCGCCGAATGTGGATGATTCCAGAAAAACGTTTCTTACGACGTCGCTTCTTTATGACGGCTCCGACGATCTGCTCCACAGAAAAACGCTTCTTCTTCATCGGCAAAATCCTCAACCCTCTCAGGGCTCAATTCTGGCCGAAGACTAACATTTGCCGCGGTTCAAAATACCCGGGGCCGATCATGACGCTCTACCCTTATCCCAACGCCTCGCCCACCTTCGCCTCGGCGAACAGCCACGCATACACGGCCACGCAGATGTAGCAGACGAGAGGAACCAGGTACGCGGCCTGCAGGCTACTGCGATCTGCCACGATGCCCATCAGCTTGGTCAGCGCCGCGCCACCCAGAATTGCCATCACCAGCCCCGATCCCGCAGTCTTGGTCTTATCGCCCATCCCTTTCAAACCAAGGGCGAAGATCGTCGGGAACATGATCGACATGAAGAGGCTGGTCGTAAGCAAACAGCCCACGCCGAACCAGCTTGGATACACGACGGCAATCAGGCACAGCGCCACGTTGACCGCCGCATAAAACGCCAGCATCTGCCGCGCGTGGAAGCGGCGCATCAGCCATGCGGAGCTGAATCGACCCACGGCAAAGGCCGCCAGCATTCCCGTCAGCATGTAACCTGCGGCCTTGTCTCCAACTCCAGTCGCAGATCGCACATAGAGGATGAAATAACTCCAGGTGCCCACTTGCGCACCGACGTAGAGAAACTGCGCCAGAACGGCAAACACATAATGCCGCTGGAGTAACCGCACGTGCAACTGGCCGCCCGGCGAGCTCTCCGAAGTATCTTCGCTTCTCAGGTCCGGAAACTTTGTGAGCAGGATCAGGACCGCCCACACGAGCGCTACCAATCCAAGCGCCAAATAGGTGGGAACCACGCGCATGGTCTCAGAATGCAGATACATTTGATAGGTTCCAGCGGCCTGCCGGGCAGCCTTCTGCACGGCGTTCAGCTCCACTCCGGAAAAGATGAAGATGGTCCCAATAAAGCCCGCGGAGATTGACCCCAGCGGATTAAACGCCTGGGAGAAATTCAGCCGCCGCTCGCTTGAGGCCGACGATCCCAACTGGGCGATGAAGGGATTTGCCCCGGTCTCAAGAAACGAAAGGCCGCACCCGATCACCCCTTGTGCAGCGATGAAAAAGGGATAGCTTTCCGCACGAGCCGCCGGCCAGAAGAGCCAGCACCCCGCAAACAGCAGAAGCAAGCCAATCACCAGGCCAAGCTTATAGCCAAGCCGCCGCATCACCCATCCCGCGGGGATCGCCATCGCAAAATAACCGACGAAATTGGCGATCTGGATTTCCGCTGCGCCCGATCGGTTGATCTCAAACGACTTCATGAACTGCCGAATGAGAAAATCGGTCAGGTTATTGGGAATCGCCCACACAAAGAAGAGCGGCGTGACCACGAGGAACGGCAACAGCCGCCCCGCGGGAATCAACTTGGCTTCAATGTCTTCGTTCTTATTCAGCGAGGGCGAGTTGCCTTGCCCAACTGGCCCGACGGAGTTACTCAAAGTGAATTCTCCCTCCTGGAACGAGCGATGCAACGAGGCGCGGGCGCCGACGCTCCCTCTATGCCAAATAGACCTTCAGGGTGATGCCAATGTCAGAGATCTTTTCGGCAGGCATTTGGACCTTCAATGCTGCTTCGTCCTGCTTCCAGCTCAGGTCGCCCTTGTGCCCAAGCAGTTCCACCTTGAGGATCTTGCCCGGCTGCTGTGGGCTGGCCAGTCCCAGCGCCTGCACTACGGCCTCCTTCTCCGGCCAACCCATCACGAACGCATAAAGCGTGCTGCCCTTCGCTGTGAAACGGACGTCCACGGCGGTAAGGTCATTCTGCTTGTCTTCGTTGAAATTTCCAGTGACGATTTTGGTTTTGGTTGACGGGCCCTCGCCGTAAATCTTCCAGGGGCGCGTGGCGTAGATTCCTTCGCTGTTGATTTGCATCCACGCGGTGATGCCTTCCAGCACTTCCATTTCTTCGAAGTCCAGTTGCCCGGAGTTGGGCAGCGGGAAGTTCAGCAGCAGGTTGCCATTCTTGCTCACGATGTCGGTGAGCAGATCGATCACCTTTTTGGCGGATTTGTATTTCTGGCCTCGCTTATAGTGCCATTGTCCGATGCAGGTATCGGTTTGCCAGGGGTTTTCCGCGATGCCGTCCGCTACGCCACGCTCGTGGTCGAGTGCGCAGGTGCCGATTGCGCAATCCGACGCTTCCTTGCTGTTGTAGACCGCTTCGACTGTCCCTCCATTCAACCGCGCGCTTTCGTTGTAAAGGTGAGACACCATCGTCAAGCCATATTCCTCGAAAGGAAGGTGGCCATCGGTGTAGAGAATGTCGGGGTGGTACTTGTCGATGAGATCGGTCATGCGGTTGAGATAGTGCTGCCGCCAAGAATCGGGAATGCCGTCATCGTTCCAGTCCAGCTTGTCAATGAACGGAACGCAGCCGGCATCGTGATAAAGGTCGGCGTACTTTGGATCGACTCCGTCGTACGGAACGCCGGCCATTGGCCCGGTCTTATCGGCGCCGTGGCTTACGGCAAACCACTTGTAGCTGATCCACAAGTGCTCGCTGACACCGAAGCGCAGGCCGTGATTGCGCGCAGCTTTCTGCCACAGGCCCACCACATCCTTCTTCGGTCCCATGTTCACCGCGTTCCAGCGCGTGTACTTCGAGTTCCACAGGTCGAAGTTGTCGTGATGCACGCCCATCGAGAAGAAGTACTTCGCGCCAGCCTTTTTGTAGAGGCTCATCAGATGATCTGGATCCCATTTCTCCGCTTTCCAGAGATTGATCAGGTCCTTATAACCGACCTTGGAAGGATGGCCGTAGGTCTCGCAGTGGTACAGGTATTGCGGCTGGTCCTGCACATACATGTTGCGGGCGTACCAGTCACCCTGTTCGATTGCCGACTGCGGTCCCCAGTGCGCCCAGATGCCGAACTTGGCATCGCGAAACCAGTCAGGAATCCTGTACGCTTGCAGAGATTCCCTGGTTGGCAGGAAGGGGCCGCTCTGTGCCGCCTGTTGCGAACGCGCAAACTTCTTGAAAGCCAGGGCGGAACATGCGCCGCCCATCCATTGAAGCATTTCTCTGCGATTTACTTTCATGAGGAGGCTTTCCTTTCCTGCGTTGGTTCGAGCAAGCGAATTGAGTTCCGCGCCGGCACCTTCACGACTGCCCTTCCTACTTTGTGGCGGAAGCAGCCATCGACTGTCGGAGTCGTTGTTCCGCTTCGGCACTCCAATAGCCGCAGTCGAGTTCGAAAAAGATTGAGGTGTAAGGAATCGTGAGTCCGGTCTTGATGATCAGCGCGCGAAAGATCTGCGCAGTCTGGTCGAGCCTGGCGATGATCTGCTCGTGGGGCAGAGTGATAGTCTTTGCGGACTTGAGCAGCTCCGCGAGTTGAGTGCGGTAGCGCGAAACGCCGGGCGCATCGGCGTCCGCGATGAATTGCAACTCCTGGTCGAGATAAATGTTGGCGCGGACGTGCTTGCTGGCCGCGATGGCGCCGAGCACGGTGCGAGCGACTTCAATCTGGCCGGCGCCGGAGACGATCGTCTCGATGCCGGGCCTGGACTGCGCTGGATAAGCCGAGTCCGCAACCACGATCCAATTGCGGTGGCCGAAAAGCGGCAACAAGGCTTTCACTTCGCGTTTCCAGTCCGGTTTCGTGATCCCCGGTGCGACGGTCATGGTTTCTGTCCTCAATCCCGGCTCATATCAGTTCTTCGTCCGCGCAAACCGCCACCTTGCCGCATTTTCCCGAGGCCATCAGCGCATAGGCCTCGGCGGCGCGCTCCAGGGGAAACCGATGCGTGATGATTTCAGCCGGATGCAGCTTCCAGCGCACCAGCCGCTCCACAAGCTCTTCCATCAGCCAGGTGGATGTAACCCACGAGCCGTAGAGCGTCTTTTGGTCATGAATCATGTCGGGAGAGGGATTGAACTCGACGCGCCCGCCTTCGCCGAGAAAAACAATCCGGCCCCACTTGCGGGTGGCGCGAATCGCGGTGGCTCGCGCAGCGTCGTTTGCCGAGCAGTCGACGGCACGCTCCACGCCCATGCCTCCAGTAAGGCGCTTGACTTCGGCGACATTGTCGGATCCTGATGCGAGAACGGCGTCGCAGAGGCCGAGATTGAGCGCGATCTCCATTCGCTCGGGCACCACATCGATGCCGATGATCTTTTGCGCGCCGAGCTTGCGGCAAAGCGCGCCGGTGGCCAGTCCTACCGGTCCCAGGCCGGTGATGAGGACGGCATGATTGCCGTTGATGCCGATCTTCTCCAGGCCCTCGTACACAGTTCCGAATCCGCACGCAACCTGCGCGCCATCGCCGTATGAGAGTTCATCGGGCAGGGCGATGAGATCCTTCTCCTCGGCCACCATGCAATCCGCCATGCCTCCGTCGCGCTGCCAGCCGTAAGCGCGGCGGTATTTCTCGCTGGTGCAGGAGATCATGTAGCCGCGCCGGCAGTCGTTGCACACGCCGCATCCCGAGATGTGATAGACAACTACCCGGTCGCCGGCTTTGAAGCGGCGGCAGCCCGGGCCAGCGGCGACGATCTGGCCGGATGGCTCGTGCCCGGCAATCACGCCCTGGTAGCCTTCAGGGCCCTTGCCCAAGTGCTCGTGGTAAATGCAGCGAATGTCGGAGCCGCAGATCGTCGACGCCTTCACGCGCAACAGAACTTCTCCGTGGCCCGGCTCCGGCACAGGCACCGTGCGCATCTCAACGGTCGAGTCCCCCGGTAAGAACGCTGCGGTCATCGTGGCTTTCATTTGGATTGCTCCCCGTCGATGTTACGCGGTACTCGAAAAGCCTCACGCGGTTTACAGTGGCGTGATCTCTCCGTTTACGTCCCAAAGATCTTCCCAGGTCTGGCCCTCTTTCCACAGGAAGACCTGGCCTTTGATTAGGCGGCAGTTGCGATCGATGGCGGCGATGGAGCGCATCTCCTCGTCGGTGAGCGGATCTCCCACGATGCCCTCGAGATTGGCGCGGTAATGATGAACGGAAAAGGGAATCGGCGTTTGCCCGCGTTGCACCGCCCACTTGATGCAAACCACTGCTGGCGGTATGCCATGGCGTTCGGCGATGCGCGCGATCACTGGATCGTCGGTGGGCGCCGTGTCATCGGGCGTGCGGTCGCGCTCCGGCCGTCCCGGCGAACCGATGGGGCAGTAACCGACGGGCTGTATGCCGTTGTCGAGCACGAAGCGGAAAAGCTCCGGCTGCTGGAAGTGCGGGTGCAGCTCCATTTCGTTGACCGCGGGCTTGATGCGGGCATCGCGCAGAACCAGTTTCAGTTTTGGGATGGTCATGTTCGAGGTGCCGATGTGCCGAACCAGGCCCATGTCTACCAATTCCTCCATCTTGCGCCAGGTCTTCATGTAGTTTTCGTGGATATAGGGCTTGGCATTTGGAGAGCGCGAGGTAACGTCGCAGCCGGGCGGATGGAAATTGGGGAACGGCCAATGCACCAGGTAAAGATCGAGGTAGTCGAGGCGCAGATTGGTTAGCGTTTGGCGGCAAGAAGCGATCACGTCATCCTCGTCATGCTTGTCGTTCCAGAGCTTCGACGTGATCCAAAGATCTTCGCGCCGGATTCCGCCGCGGAGAATTTTCTCAAACGCATTGCCGATCTCGGCCTCGTTGCCGTAAACCGAAGCGCAATCGAAGTGCCGGTAGCCGGCTGCGGCGGCGCCCTTCACCACCTCGGCGATCTCGGCCGCGGTGACGTGATCGGATCCAAAGGTGCCCAGGCCGATGGCCGGCATGATTGCCCCAGTGTAGAGAGTACGTTGCGGGATGGCCGCTGGATCGACGGGAGCGGTTGCGATGGGTTCTAGCATGCCCAATCCGCCTTGTGCGAGGATAGAGTTATCGCTAACTGCAAGGAAGAATACACTCGCCAAGGGTGAGTGTCAACCCGCTTTCTCTCTCCGGCCGATTCGGTACTGGCCGGCGGCATGGATGAGCCTTGTCTGGCAATTGGCGGGCCGGGGCTTGTCGCAGGCGCGGGCGAGGGTAGTTTGCAAGCCGGACTCTGAGCGTGAAAGAGATCGAATCGCGTGATCCAACCCTCTGCGACAAAGCCATAGTCGCTTTGCGAAGGTATTTGGAGAGAAGCCTAACCGGACTCCAGCACAAGGTTCGCATACTGAATCCTGTCACCGGTCCGAATGATCCCGATCGCATGCGGCACTCGCTTCTTGAGGTCGATGTGCGGCTCGAATTCGAGTTCAATGCCATCCAAGGCGTGCTTGAATTGTAGAATCGTCTCGGGGCCATTTACCTTGTTAAACTCCTTAGCCATGAAAGCACGAGCCACACTGGAGTTGCCCCGAATTGCCGCCAATACGTCGAGAACTCGAGGCAGGTCATCGACCAAAGAAATATCTACCGTCTCAACTTCCTTCCAAAAAGGAAACCCCCGGTCAGCAATGACCAGGGTATTGGTATGCCGGACAAGGCTAAGCAACAGATTGATTCTCGGGTTCAGGATTCCTGATTTCAGCATGCGCGTAATCTCCCGCAGTCATTCCAATTGAATTTTAATCGTGGACTCTTGCTGACAGCAGATGATCATCGCGCTCCTGCTTCGACCGGGAGGGATTTTCCCCAAATGCCAAAGAACGACCTGACGACTCCGGCTTTCGCTGAATGTCCCGGCCGATGGCGCTGTGCGTCGAAGGCAATTCAGGCAGTCTGGCAATGGCCGGCAGAAACGCGAGATTCATGTACGCCTGTTCGAGCCTGGTGTCGCATTCAACGGCGCGGCTACCTGTTCGATCTCTGCTTCCTTTCGGTCGAAGCCCGAACCACCAGCTGGGGCTGAATGATGATGGTCCTATTGCGAGGATGAGTCTTTGATTCCAGTAACGACAAGGTCAAACGCCCGGCACGCTCGCCGATCATGTCGGTCCGTTGGTCGATGCTCGATAGAGGGATGCGGAGTTCAGTATCATAATGGAGGTTCCCAGATCCTATGACAGCGATGTCCCCCGGCACTGTTAAGCCTGCATCGAGAATGGTATGAATGGCTCCAATTGCCATGGGATCGTTATAGCAAAACACCCCATCAGGACGAGGATTCAGGGCTAGCAGCTGGTGCATCAAGTCAGCCCCGCTTTCCCTGCTTTGCACGTCCACCAACCGAGGCATAGACACATAACCTGAAAGGGACTTCAACTTGTGTTTGGCCAAGGCATTTTGATAGCCCTTGAGACGCCCGACACCGGGGCTATTGTTAGGACCACGTACGTGAGCGATCCTCTTGCACCCCACTTCAATCAGATGTTCTGTGGCCAAAAACCCGATCGCCTCGTCGTCACTACCAACATAGTTAGTATCCAGCTCCGGTAGACTGCGGTCTATCAAAACGAATGGCAGCCCTTGTCTTTGGATACGCTCGAATACAGATGGGTTGGTGGATGAGGATGCGATGACGAGAGCATCCAACCTGCGACCCAAGAGTCGGTTGATCTCGTGCTTTTCCAGCTCGGCGTCCTCTTCCGAGGTCGAAATTGTGAGGCAGTAACCCTTCTTCAGAAGCGCCCTTGAAAGTGATTTTGCTACTTGGGCAAAGAACGGGTGCAGCAGGTCGGGCACCACAAGACCAACCAGATATGTCTTTCCGGTGACCAAGCCACGTGCAGCTAGATTCGGGGTGTAGTCAAGTTCCTTAACACGGTCCAGAACTCGCTTCCGGGTCGCCTCGCTTATGTCCTCGTGGTTCCGAAGCACCTTCGAAACCGTGACCACGGACACTCCAAGGTCACGCGCGATATCTTTCATCGTCGTGGGCATAGCTTTTTATATCATGGTCACAGTAAAGTTTGTGATACCTGAATCGTTGACTGCTGCCAGTTTCGCTGGATTGGCGAGTGTAGTTTTTGCTGGTGAAGTAACGGTCCGCTGCATTTAAATCGCGCCATCGCCAGTGCGTTTCAAAGCAAATTCATCCTGTTCCAGCCCCTCTTCGCCCGACGCCATTGCGCGCAGTTCGATCCAGGGCTGAAGCGCGGTCATCATGGCGTCGAATTCCGCGAAGTCCAGCGACTGCTCGCCATCGCTCCATGCCTGGTCGGGATTGGGGTGCACCTCGACGAGCAGGCCGTCAGCGCCTGCACCAGTTCGTGGTGCCCCGCTGCATGGCTCGGATCGGCGATCACCGGATGGTGCGTGACCTGCTTGAGGAACGCAATGCCGGCGGCATCGAAGGTGTTGCGCATTGCTGTCTCAAAGGTGCGGATGCCGCGTTCGCAGAGGATGACGTTGGGGTTGCCGTTGTTCAGAATTACGTGCGCCGAGCGCAGAAGGTCAGCGACGGTGGCCACCATGCCGCGCTACAGGAGGATCGGCTTGCCGGATCGCGCCGCCGCTTCCAGCAGCGTGTAGTTCTCCATGCTGCGCGAGCCGATCTGCAAGATGTCGGCATACTCGGCGACCAGCGGGACGTCACATTCCGACATCACCTAAGTCACAACAGCCAGTCCGGTTTCGTCGCGCGCTGCGGCGAGCAGCCTCAGGCCTTCGAGGCCCAGGCCTTGAAACACATAGGGAGAACTACGCGGCTTGAAGGCGCCTCCATGCAGAATGCGCGTTCCGGAGCGGCGAACATGATGGGCCGTGGCCATGAGCTGAGACTCGGTTTCCACCGAACACGGCCCCGCCATGGTGACGAACTCTGCGCCGCCGACGACAAAATCGAGCACCGGCACACACATCCGCTGGCGCCGCGCGTCCAGCAGAACATCGGAGGTCTCGGCAAGTCTAGTGTCCTGTGTTCTTGACATCTTGGCCACCTCGATTATACGCTGCACGATAAAGTTAGCGATTGCTTTCGGGCATGCTGTGTGAGTCAAGAAGACAATGGTCCGTTCAATCAGATTTGAGAATGGGATTATGGATCGTTTCAGGTTTTTGCATGCCGGCGGGGTCATGCTGGGCTCATTTCTGCCCGGCATTAGCAGTATCGCTGAGGCCGCCGACCTCGCTCCACACAGTCCATTTGACTGGTCAACGGCCATGGGACCGGAGAATCGGTGGAATCGTCGCCGGATAGTGTCATTGAATATACCGACTCCGCGCTGACCATTCGCCAACCATGACCTGGCCGGCTGAATGCGGACCGAGGCGGTGCATGAAACGGTGGAGTCCTTATGCTGACGAGATTGAAAGCGCACTACGCGATTGCCGATCATGGTTCTCGGACTTTGATCGAACCGGAAATCCGGCGCCTGGACGTACCGGCAAGGTTTCTGTTCTTGAAAAAGAGTTCTGTTTTCCGCCGCAACCATCGAATCTTGCGCAGGCGTGCTGCGTTCCAATGGGCCCCTAGCGGAATCATCGGCGGTGCGTCATGCAATTTGGACCTGAAAGGCGTCGACACTCACACATTCAGCTTTCGTGTTCAATCTGCGCGATTCTCATTGCACAGACCTAACCTTTAATCATTGGAGACTCTTATGCCGCGCATCTCTCGTCGTGACCTGCTTGCTTCCGGACTCGCACTTTCGACTTCTTCCATCGTTGCCCGCTCCGCCTGGGCCCGGACTGCCGCGCTGCTAGGAGGCGATGCACCGGAAGGCTCGGCCGAGGCTGTTCCAGCCATTGCGCCAAGAGAACAACTGCTCTTCGACTTCGGCTGGAGGTTCACATTCGGTCATGGCACGGATTCCTCAAAAGACCTGGGATTCGGTTTTGGCCAGAGCGACTTTTCCAAGACCGGCGACTTCAAGTTTGCAAAGGCCGGTTTCGACGATTCTGCTTGGCGCGCACTCGATCTTCCGCACGACTGGGCGGCGGAACTCCCGTTCGTGCATGACGATGGAGGGAACGGAGACAGTCCGTTGCGCTCGCACGGGTACAAACCGCTCGGCCGCCGCTATCCTGAAACCAGCGTAGGTTGGTACCGTCGCGAATTCGAGATTCCCGCAAGCGACCTGGGCCGCCGCATTTGGGTTGAGTTCGACGGCGGTTTTCGCGACCTGCTTGTCTTCGTCAACGGCTGTTTCATCGGCCGAAACGACAATGGCTACGCTCCCTTCCGGTTCGATCTCACTGACTTCCTTGCCTACGGCGCGAAGAACTATATCGTCCTCCGGGTCGATGCCAGTTTCGGCGACGGCTGGTTTTACGAGGGTGCAGGAATTTACCGGCATGTTTGGCTCACCAAGACTGACGCGGTCCATCTGGGCAAGTGGGAAAGCATAATTCGCTCGACGGTGAATGGAGACTCGGCCGAGTTATCTCTTTCTACGGTCGTGCAGAACGAGAGCACGAAAGCCGTAAGCGCCAGGGTAGGCTGGAAAATCCTCGATGCCAGCGGTGCGACGGTCGCCACTGCCGAATCGCCTGCGCAATCCATCCCCGTTGGTGGATCATCGACCTACCCCGCTGCCGCGAGGCTTGCGAGCCCCGCGCTGTGGTCGGTCGATGAGCCGAATCTGTACTCGGCCATCGTGACCGTCGAGGCTGACGGCAATGGGCGCGATTCGGAGCGTGTCACGTTCGGGGTCCGCACGGCTGTCTTCGATGCTGACAAGGGCTTTTTTCTTAACGGCAAATCGCTCAAGATCCAAGGCACTTGCAATCACCAGGATCACGCCGGCGTGGGCGCAGCGCTGCCTGACCGGGTGCAATGGTTCCGACTTGCCGTGCTGCGCGAGATGGGCTGCAACGCCGTGCGCACCTCGCACAATGCGCCCACGCCTGAATGGGTGGATGCCTGCGACCGCATGGGCGTGATGATGATGTGCGAGACCCGCCAAATGAGTTCGAATTCCGAAGGCATGCAACAATTCGAACTGATGGTAAGGCGCTATCGCAACTCACCCTCTATCATCATCTGGTCCATTGGCAACGAAGAATGGCTGCTGCAAGATGCAATGGCAGAGCAGGGCGTGAGGATCGCGACCGACATGGTAAACCTCTGTCACAGGCTCGATCCGACGCGCGTCGTCTCCGCCCCCGTAAACGGAGATAACGAAAAGGGCCTCTCCGTGCCCCTCGACATCATTGGCTTTAACTACAACAGCCGGAAGTATCCCGAGCCGTTTCACAAGAAGTATCCCAAGAGGCCGATTTACGGATCGGAGACGTCGAGTGCAATAAGTACGCGCGGCGAGTACACGACCGATCGACTGCGCAACGCGGTGAACTGCTATAACGGCGTCGTGCCGTGGGGCGAGACGCCGGAAGAATGGTGGACGTTCTACGGCACGCACGATTGGGAGGCGGGCGGGTTCGCCTGGACCGGGTTCGACTATCGCGGTGAGCCAACCCCCTATGGGTGGCCGTCGATCAACTCGCAGTTCGGGATTGCGGACATGTGCGGTTTCCCGAAGGACTACTTCTACTACTACAAAGCATGGTGGCGCAAGGAGCCCTCGCTGCATCTTTTCCCGCACTGGAATTGGCACGGCAGGGAAGGCGACGAGATTCCAGTCTGGGTTTACTCCAACCTGGACGAAGCAGAACTGCTGGTGAACGGCAAGAGTCTTGGCCGCCAGAAGGTCCCGCACCTTGGACACGTGGAATGGAAGGTGAGGTACGAGCCGGGCGTGATTGAGGCGCACGGTTTGGAAGAGGGCAAGGTCGTTCTGACGGAAAAGCGGGAGACGACCGGGCCGACGGCTACTATCCGGCTAACAGCGGATCGTACCGAGATCAACGCGGACGGCGAGGACGTGGCCATTTTGCAGGTGGAGGCTCTCGATGATGAGGGAAGGCGGGTGCCGACCGCAGACAACAGCATTGCGTTCAATATCTCGGGCCCCGGAAAGCTCATCGGCGTGGGGAACGGTGATCCCAACTGCCAGGAGAGCGACAAAGAGCCGAAACGCTCGCTCTTCAACGGTCTCGCTCAAGTGATCATGCGAAGCACGAAACGCCCTGGCGAGATTCATGTCGAGGCAGTGAAGGATGGCTGGGAAGGACCGGAACTGACGCCCGCGAAGCTGGTGATCACCACCAGACAGGTCGAACCTCGGCCCTCCGTCCCTCTAGCGCGAGAATAGCCTTTGCACCGTCAGGGGAGCAAATGAGAGATCAACACTCCGGTCTGTTTTTGGCACAAAAGGATTTCATGCGGAAAAGGGTCCGTCCAGCGAGTGCCATGAAAGGTTGGTCGATGTCACTCAGGGAGTTCGCGCTGCTTGTCATTTTCATGGGCATCCTAATCCCTGTTTCCACCGCTCAGGACGCGGCTACACACCCCGGCTGGCCGGGCCCTGGACAGCTATTTGTAGGCACGTGTTACCAGCCCGTCGACCGCTCGCCTGAGCAGATCGATCGCGACATTGCCATCATGAAACACGCGGGATTCAATGTTGTGCGGATGGGGGACCTGTCCTGGGATTCATTCGAACCCTCGCAAGGCAAGTTCAGTTTTGAGTGGTTCGACAAGATCATGGATAAGATGCATGCCAATGGAATCAGGGTCATCCTGGATATTCCCGGCATGCCGGCGCCGATCTGGCTGCATCGCGCGTTTCCGGGCGTCGATATCATCGCCCAGAACGGTACGCGGCTCCCTCCCGCGGAGCGCTATATGGACGACATTAGCGATCCGAATTACATCCGCGAGGTTGGAATTCTTGCCGATGCAATGACGAAACGCTATGCGCATCACCCAGCTGTCATTGCCATTGGTTACGACAACGAGATCGGAAACGGGTTCATGTCGTATTCGGCGGCCGACCGTGAGCGCTTCATCACATGGCTCAAGAAGAAATACGGAACGATCGAAAACCTGAACAAGATCTGGGCTACGCAGCGGTGGTCACGCCGGTTGAATAGCTTCGATGATGTGAATTTGCCTCTCGCGGAGGGGCCCGGACCTCCCGAGCGTTATTTGGATTTGCATCGCTACTGGTCCGACGTTACCGTAGCGCGACTCGAGGAACTCGACGCGATTCGCCGTCACAATATGCCAAACACGCCTACGATCTCGAATCTCTGGGATACAGCATCGAGGCGAGGCTTTGATTACCTCAGCACCTACAAGTCCTATGTGACATATGGAGCGGAAGGCTTCTATCCGAGTGACCCGATCAGTGGCACGTTTGGTGCGCTGATGATGAAAGGTGATTTAACAACTCCGATTTGGTTCAACGAATTCACCGCGGGAGGGGGAGGAAACTACGGAACGCCAGGACGGAGCCGGATGTACGCTTACCTGGGAGCCATGATAGGCGCGCAGGGATTCCTCGCATGGACATTTAACAGCCATCTTGGCGGAGAGGAGCAGGCGCTCTTCGGACTTGTCGATCACGACGGCACACCTTCGTGGAAGATCGACGAGTTCGCACGCATTGCGTCGGAATTCAAACAACTCTCGAAGTTCGGATTCCCGCGACACACGCATCCAGAAGTCGCCATTGCCTACTCCTTCGATTCCTTTATCGATTCGCACCCGAATGGCCCCTCCAATACGACGCTTCAATACTTCAGACCTTCCTATACTGAACAGGTTCAGGGCGCCTTTGAGCCTTTGTTCCGCGCCAACATCGACACAGCCATCATCAATATCGGACATGACAGTCTTTCGCCGTACAGGCTGGTTGTTGTGCCGGCCGATTACGTCATGGACGCCGCCAGCGCAAATGCAATTCGGGAGTATGTAAGTGCCGGCGGTACTGTTCTGATGACGGCTTTTTCGGCCAAAGTCGACGAGCACGGTCAATGGTTCGATACGCCACTGCCCGGGCGCCTGACTGATGTGTTTGGTCTAAAGACGACCGCGTTCTATCCGGTCGACTCGGCATTGAGATTCGAATTGGACGGTGAAAGCATCGACACTGGCGTGCGCTGGTATGAAGTGCTCGAACCTTTGACCGCCGCGGTTCTCTCGCGATTCACCAACACGGCAGACCAATCTCCGGCGGTCACAATCAACAAGTACGGTAAAGGGTATGCGATCTACCTTGCCACGGTATCCAAGGCGTCCGCAATTGGACCCGTCCTGAATCATGTTTACAAACTTGCGGGTATTCAACCGGGGCCGCAAACTCCCGACGGAGTGTATGCCAGAGTTGTCGATGGCCGAACGCTCTATGTGAACACGACTCAAGAAGAGAAGAGGATTCCCATCGCGGGTACTATGAAGGGGATGATCACCAATCGCGAGTATGAAGGAGCTGTCATTCTCGGTCCGCAGCAAGCAGATCTAATTCAGTAATCCATCGACCTGCCAATCACGGGTAACTTCACGTCTTGCCGGCCTGTCGGTTCGTGAGAGTGGAAAGTGGGTTATCGAACCAACCCGAAAGCCTATTTGTTCCGCTTGAATTCGAGGCATGCGGCGAGGGCCACACAACTATGCGATCCGGTTCTCGACGTTTGCATCGTCCAGAATCGGAGCCCATTGTGCGCGAAGTTGTACGTGAACCCAAGCAGCATGAATACAGGTAGGACCAGGCGTGAACGCTTGGAGCGCGACTTAGTTCCCCTATGGTGAATCGGCTGGCTTTGTAAACTTGAGATCTCCGGTCACGATCAAGTCCGATGAATTGGCTCGATAGTAAGTTTTCGACGTAACCCCCGCGGCGGTTTTCCCGGAACTTACCAATCTTCATTTTCAGTGGCGTCCATTCATCTTCAGGTTGGGCATTATCCTTTGGATAATGCCCGATCCTTCCTTTATAACCAGAATCTGGTTGGTGTCGAGATCCGTGAACGTTTCGACTTTCTGAGTTGTTGGCCAATTCACGTCGAGCCGGTCTATCTTCTTGGCTTGGCCGACGCCAAAGTGAAGGCGAAGATCGCTTTGCGACATCACGCTGGTCCCGGAATGGACCTCATCGATCTGCGAGTGTTTTCCGACGGTGACGCGCACGCGCGCGCCAATCGCGGTTCGATTGCACTTGGTTCCGATCAGCTTGACCTTGATCCAATTGTTATTGTTTCCGCCGTCGTTGCGGAGCAGCGAAGGAATCTCGTTCATGTTGTTCACGACGACGTCCATGTCGCCATCGTTGTCGTAGTCTCCAAAGGCGCATCCGCGGCTCGAGTGCCGCGCCGTAATCCCCGGTCCCATTTCCTTCGAGACATCCCGGAATTTTCCATTACCAAGGTTGCGATAGACGATGCGCGGTTCCAAAAAGGTCTGTCCGACACCGTGTTGATCGACGCTCGGATAAACATGGCCGTCCACTTGGAAGACATCCGGCCACCCATCGTTGTCGTAATCGATAAAGCCGCAGCCCCACTTTACATCCTGGGTATCCAGTCCCACGCCGGCCTGGAATGTCACTTCCGTAAAGGTTCCGTCGCCATTGTTGTGATAAAGGTTCGAAGTGTCGTCGGAGAAATTTGTCTTAAAAAGATCGAGCCAGCCATCGCAATCGTAGTCCCCCACCGCAACGCCCATTCCGGCTTGCTCGTTGCCATCTTCGCTATATGCACAACTCGCCATCACGGCAATATCCGAAAACGTTCCGTCGTGATTGTTGTGAAATAGAAGGCTGGGCTCAGAGTCCACAGCGACGTAGATGTCGGGCCACCCGTCGTTGTCAAAATCGTACGACACTGCAGTAATCGAATAGCGGGGGCCGGACTTAAGAATTCCTGCCTTTTCAGAAACGTCGCTAAAAGTTCCGTCTCCGTTGTTGTGGTAAAGGATGTTCATTCCCCCGGGAAGCCCGCGCGGGCCGCACATGACTGGCTCGCCCTTGTATTGGCAATACATCGTTTCGCCTGGCACAGGCACCTTGGATGGATCAAACAATATGTAGTTCGCAACAAAAAGATCGAGAGATCCGTCGCGGTCGTAGTCGAGCCAGGTGCATCCCGATCCCCAGCGGACCTCGTCTTTCCAGAGCCCTGCCTGTTTCGTTACGTCGGTGAAGGTGCCGTCGCCATTGTTGCGGAATAGGATGTTGTGCCCCCAAAAAGTGCAAAACAAGTCGTCCCAGCCGTCGTTATTGAAATCGCCGACGCAGACGCCGGTCTGCCAGCCGGTGCGAGCGAGGCCGGATTTGGCCGTCACGTCGGTGAACGTTCCGTCGCGGTTGTTGTGATAGAGCTGAGTGGTCGGCGCCTGGCCTGGCGGCCAGGTGGTGTTCAGGCGAGTTCCGTTGGTGAGGTAGATGTCAAGCCAGCCGTCCTGATCATAGTCAAAGAACGCAACGCCGCTGCCTTTGGCCTCAATGATGTAACTCTTGTTGTCAACGCCGCCCCAGACATTCGGTGAAGTGAGCCCGGCCTCAAGCGCCACATCCACGAACTGCACTTTGGGAGCCGCACCCAGCGTGGGTGTAGCGGGAACGGTGGAGGCTTGCAAGATCGGCAAGCTCGACCACCGCCACGTAGGCGTGCGAAGAAAATCGAGAATGCCAGGGCCCAGAAGCGTCGCGGAGAGCTGGAGCATTTGGCGGCGCGAGAATTTCATATCGAATATCGAAGCCTCTTCAATCGACTATGGCACGTGGATTTCGTGCTTCCATGGCTCAGCCCCGATGAAAAGCCTCGACCTGCACAGCCAGCTCAATAGCGATGACACTTTGTGACGATGTGCCCTAATGGCAGCAGAGCGAGAACTTCGAGGTTCACGGGGCGTATCTCGAAGTTCGCCTTCAACGTCTGAGCCTCGATCGCTGTGATGGAGGGGCAGCGGTGGTTTTCATTTTGCGCAACTCTCACTCACTATAAACCACGGTCGGCAAGCTTGGCAGGAGTTCATCCGGATACGAACGCAGCAGTAATCGCCGGCTGTTACGGCTGTGTCTTCGAGCTATCGCTCTGGTAGCGCTCAAGGTCGTTGCGCAAGTCTTGCTCAAGTTGCAGGTCATGTTTCTGGACAGCCAGATCGACCGCCTGACGGGCGGATTGTATGGCCTCGGGGAATCGGCCAGCCTTGTCATAGGCGTTGGCCAGCGCCGCGAGGCACCGCACGTCCTTGCCTTCGCTAAGCTCCACAGACTTCTGAAAAGCCTCCACTGCGCCAGCCACGTCTCCGCGCAATTCCAAGGCAAAGCCGAGATTGTAGCGATATTCAGCGGAGGAGGGGGAGAGGGCAACTGCCTTTTGCACTTCGACGACTGCCTCGTCCACCCGTCCCATTTTCGCCAGCGCTGTTGCGAGGTCATTGTGGCCATCGGCGAAGCCGGGGTCCATCTCGACCGTTTTCTGGAAGTGCTCGTACCCCTCCTGAGCTTGTCCGTCTTTGAACAGCGCCACCCCCAAGTCCGCCTCAACTTCGGCCTTGGACGGATCGAGTGAGAGCGATATCCGATAGTTGGCCACGGCCCCGTCCAGATCGCCGGTTTGCGACAGCAACGCCGCGAGGTCGGCAAACCATTTCGGCTCATTCGCGTCGAGATCGCAAGCCTTGCGAAGCTCCTCCACGGCTTCAGGGTCCTGGTTACTTTCCCTCAGCGATACGGCAAGGTTGAAATGCCAGTTCGCATCGTCGGGATCCATTTGCACGGCCTTGCGCCACTCCGGAACTGCTTCGGCCATCTGACCCTTTCCCATTAAATCGAATCCGCTGTCGGCCACGCGGTATACCTCGGCTGCCTGGGGATCAATCCGCGTCAGTTCGTCGGGTGGGATATTGATGAACTCGGGGATATTCACGGCGCGATTAGCGGCCTTTGAGTTCTCCACCAGAATTGCCGGAGTGTCGTTGCCATCGGCATCGATGTGAGTCAGCATCAACTGCGTATAAATGGAACGCCCCTTCGACGAAAAAGCCAGCCACTTCCCATTCGGCGAAAAGGAATGCCAGGAATTCATCAGAGACAGATTGCAATTCATCAGACGCGCTTTGCCACCCCAGAAAGGCACGATGTACAGCTTGCTGTCCGGGCGCATCAGCAACCCGTTGTGGTTCTCAACGAACACGATCCAGCGGCCGTTTGGGGACACCTTGGGAAAGTCGTTGCTCATTCCATTCCCGGAAGCCCCAACGACCGGCACCGCTTTGCCGCCTCTGCCCTCGTTAAAGGGAATGCGGTACAAGTCGTATTGGATCTGCGGTTCCCTGGGATCATTGGCATATTCGGGCTTCTCTCCGCCTTCTGGATAGGGATCGCGAGCAACAGCCCGGCTAAAGATCAGATACTTCCCGTCCGGCGACCAAAACGCGCTGGTCTGTACGAACCGCGGATCGTCCGCACCCGGAAGAGGCCTCAACTCCTTTTCCTTCCGGTCGTACCAGGCGAGGATGCCCCGAGTCGGGTAAAAAACCTGGTTGAAGCCCAGGTGGTTATAGTTCGTGCTGAAAAGGCGATCCGAGAGCCCTGGCGCAAAGCCGGGGTTTTCGTTCTGGTGTGTGTTACGCAGGGAGGGAGGCCCGATCGAGGTCACAACGTACCGGCCGTCCGGCGAAACCTGTGACATGAACCCGAAACGCTTCAGGGCGGGGTCGGTGCTCTTCTCTCCAAGGTCTTCTTGAAAGGAACTCCAGCGGATCACGTCCTGGTTACGAATCGCCATGGACTTGGCCACTGGAACGAGGGCGTACAACCCCTTGTCATTGCGAGGTCCATCAACATCCAGGCCCATCGTCTTGCCGTCAAACGAAAACGAATGGCAGTTAGCACAGGTGTGAAGGTTCTCCATGACCACTCGGCTTTGGGGTTGGGAAATGTCCCGCACCCGCCATTTAATGAGGGGAAGGGCGGATACCGGCAACGGCGTAATGGAACCGTTTTCGACGCGGCCCGCAGTCATCAGTGGCACATCGCGGTAGAAAATCGGCGCGCCCACCGGGTCCCGCGACGTGGAAATGGTCACTGTGCCGCGAGATACAGGCAGTGTCGAAGTGTCGTCCGCATATCCGCTGATTGTGACCGTTGCCGGAGAATTCACAGATCCCTGTTTGATCTTTGCCCATGTGGCTGCGTCCGGCTTCCACGTTCTCGTGTCCGCCTGTTCTGGGGTGAGCGGCACCGGCTGACCCGCCAGTGAGTCGATCTCGCCCCTTTGCATGTGCTCGCCCGAGGCGTCCACGCGAATTCCGCTGAAGTGGTCCGCAAAGGAAACCTCAATGATCCAGCGTCGAGCTGCTCCACTGGAATCGCGCCAAAGGAAAGTAGGTGAGGTGATTTCGGGGGGAAAAACAGAGCCGTTGAGCGGGTAATCGATCGTGATCTCGGCCGGGCGGGCGCCAATCGGAGCTTGCTGCTGGTCGGTAGATCGAAGCAGGGTGGCTCCACCAATCAGGATGGCCGAACCAATGCCGAAAATTGTCGCCAGCATGACTTTTAGGGGAAAAGGAAGTAACCTCATGCGCCTCATTGGAAATAACCTCAGGTGCCTCATAGAGGATAACCTCAAGTGCCTCCAGAGCTGGCACCACTTAGAACACCGATCATAGCCGAGAGGATTTACGGCCAGCGTCTTACAAACAGCAAGCGGCTTCGAGGGTTCAAAAGTACGAGATTTCGACCTACCAAACGCGGAATCAAACGGGCAACTTCGCCTCTGCGATCAAACGTACAATAGACCACGATTACTTTATCCATAAAGGAAGCGGCAAAGTACCGATATTGTGGATCAAGATCGCAAACCTGACCTTCAAGTCCCAGCTGGCGACGAGATCCTTGGTCTCACATGACCTTGGCGCAAAGGCGAACAAACAGTGCATCCCGTGATCGCTGACCGCCTGGCGAGAGTTGCCTGGAGCCATTGTCGCCCCGAGTCTATCTCGCCAGAAATAGCTGAAAACGGGCAGAGGTAGAGGGGAAATGAGGATTCTCCCTTGTGGAAAACTCTCGTCCATTGGCGCTCTTGGAGGTTCAAAACCGGCAACTCGCAGGTTGAGAAGATCGCCTTTCTGTGCAACTTGTAAGTTCTCGGCCGTGCTCATGTTTGCCTCATATTCGCCTCTTAGGAAAACCTCGGATTTTTGGTTGACAAACAAGAAGCGAATAGATTAATTTGATGCGCAAGTCTTAGTTAGCGATGAAGTGAGCGTTGTGTATAGCGCTCATGTAAACGTCTACAGAAGACTTCGAATGAAAAAGGAGGCTGATTCCGTGTCCAAAGCGAATCGGAACTATCTGAGACCGGCATTTCCGTTGCTCACTACGTTGGTGTTGCTGATGCTCGCAGCCGTTTTTGTCGTTTGGGTGCAACCTAGCTACGCACAGGTTTCAGGCTATGCGACCATCAACGGGACCGTCACAGACCCAACAGGTGCTCTGGTCGCGGGCGCAAACGTCACGATCACGAGCACCGATACTGGAGCGAAGAGGGAAACCGTCACAGGGAGCGGTGGCGAATACGCTGAGCCCTATTTGCCGCCTGGGCATTATTCGGTGACCGTCTCGCATCCGGGCTTCAAGACCACGACGCAGCCCGGCATCACCTTGACCACTGGTCAAGTCGCCGGCGTGAACATTACGCTTAGCATCGGTCAAGCGCAAGAGAGCGTCACGGTGTCGACAAGCCAGGAACAGCTCGAAACCACATCGGCGGCCCTCGGCGAAGTCGTGAATAACACTTCCATCGAGGAACTTCCGGTGGATACACGTAATCCAGCAGCGTTTGCCAACCTGGCTCCCGGCGGGGTGAATGGCACCGAGAGGACGAGCGCCATTACCATTTCCGGAAACGGCAGCGGAATGCCCGGCGAGGCCGGGACCTCAATCAACGCCAGCCGTATGGGAGGCATCTACTACCAGTTGGATGGCATCTACAACATGGACAACTACCTGTCGTCGGGAAACCCCTTCCCCAACACCGACGCCACGCAGGAGTTTCGCGTCCTCACCAATAACTTCTCTGCCGAGTATGGCGGCGGCTCGACCGCAGTGGTCAGCGTGGTCACCAAGTCGGGAACCAACGACTGGCATGGAAACGCCTTCGAGTTTGACCGAAACCAGTTTTTCAACGCACCGGACTGGTTTTCCAAAGTGAAGGATGGCTACGAGCGCAACATCTTCGGCGGATCTCAGGGCGGTCCGATCCAAAGGGACAAACACTTCATCTTCGGCAACATTCAGATAACGAAGTCAAACCAGCAGAATAATGGGAGCGCGACTTATGTTCCCACCGAAGCCATGATCAACAATGGCGACTTCAGCGGGGCCGTCCCGCCTCCCTACGGTTCCGGTTGCCCGAATGCGTCAACCACGTCCGGCGGCGGATCGCAACTGCACGACTATGACGGGACTCCGTTCCCGTGCAACGTAATTCCGAACTGGACCAGTAGTAAAGTTGACAAGGTCGCTCAGGCTGTGGAAGCGCACCTTCCGCAAACAACCAGTCCGACTGGACTGATATACGCCTCGGGAACACCCACCAAAGCGACCACTACGGAATTCACAATCAAGTACGATTGGAACCTCAGCTCGAGGGATCACGTCATGGGGCGGGTGTTTTACGACAACTACAACCAGGCCGCTATCGCCAACGACGCGAATTGGACTGCTTGCTCCAACAGCTGGCCCGCGCGGAACCAGAATTACGCCGCGAATTGGACGCACATCTTCAGCCCAACGCTCCTCAACAGCTTTTCTTTCGGTTACGACCGGCTGAACAGCGCCACCCTGAGCTGCATTGACCAGAGCTGGCAACAACTGGGAGCCACCTTCACAACGCCGGATCCCAATGCCACCATCCTGGTGAGCTGGGGGAGCACCGGCTTTAGTTGGGCCGATCAGAATGTCACCCAGAAACGCCACGACTTCGACATCGCCGACCAGGTGTCCTGGAGTAAGGGAAAGAACCTGGTTGTGGCTGGCGTCAACGTCATGACGGAATACTCCCTGGAGCAGGCGTCCTGGCTCGCCGATCCATTGGTCAATTACAACGGAGCCGTGACCGGCGCCTTCTTCTCGGACTTCCTGCTCGGCGATGTCGGGAATTTCGAGCAGGGAGGCGGAGAGTACAACGTCTACTCATCGCCGGAGTTTGTTGGTTTTGCCGAGGATACGATCAAGTTGAAGCCCAACTTGACCTTGGAGCTTGGCGTACGCTGGGAGCCCTGGAATGCGATGGCGCCAGTTCCGGCGAACCGCGAAGCCGACTGGTGGCCGGGCCACCAGAGCCAGGTCTATCCGAACGCACCTGCGGGCCTTGTGTATCCTGGCGACTCCGGTGTTCCCTGCTGCGGGTATAGCAGTGAACTCAATCGCGTCAGCCCGCGCATCGGACTAACCTGGCAGCCCAAATTCCTGCCCAACACCTCCATTCGCGCGGCCGGCGGAAGATTCACGATGCCGTACTACACAACGTACTACAACCACGTCGGCGGCACCGTTGCGCCTTTCAGTCCGACCTACGATATCACCTCGCAGAGTCTCCCGGGCGTGCGCATACCCGTTGAGAATCCCTGGTCCGTCTTTCCTGGGACGGGGTATACGACTCCCTTTCCGACCGCCGCTTCTTTCGCCTACAAAACCGGTGCGATGCCCCCCAAGAACGCAGCGTTCGCTCTGCCGTTGTCCATTGGCGCCATCTTCCCCCAAAACTATAAGTTGGCCTGGTCGCAGAACTGGAACCTCTCGATTCAGCACCAATTCAGCGGAAACCTGCTGGTCACAGCGGCTTACGTGGGTAGCGAGACGTACGATATCACGCAAGGCGCCGATGTGAATCCAGGCTTTTACACCACCTCGTCGGCGGCGTGCGGGGGCAGCCCCCCCTGCGGGCCTCGCACTATGTTTCCCAATTTCCAAAACGTTGATGTCTACGAGCCATGGGGCACCGCCAGCTATGAGGGTCTGCAGCTCAGCGCGGAAAAGCGGATGTCTCACGGATTGCAGTTCTCCACCAACTGGGCCTGGTCGAAATCGCTGGACCTACTCTCGCAGAGCGATCTTTCCAGCGGCCCTCTGTTGCGCGATGCATACCATCCCGGGATCGACCATGGCATCTCAGGCCTGAACGTGCCTTATGTCTGGAACACAACGGGCGTTTGGGATTTGCCCGCCTTCAGGGGGCATGGCCCGCTCGCGGAAGGGGTGCTCGGAAACTGGGAGTTTTCTGGAATCTTCACGATGCAAGCCGGCGTGCCGTTCACCGTTTCCGGAGGCGGCGCCTGCAACTCCAAGGACCAAGACTGTAACGACCAGGCGGACGAAGTTTCCGGCAAGCCCCTGAACGTGCACCAGGGGTCCGAATCCCAATGGCTGAACAAATACTTCAACACCGGGGCCTTCGTGCCAAATGCTCTTGGGACTCGCGGGAACTCGCCAAAGAATGTAATGAGGGGGCCCGCGCACGATGACCTGGATGTGGCTTTCCTGAAGAATTTTCCATTTTACAAGGAGCAGTATCGCTTCCAGTTCCGATGGGAGATGTACAACGCGACCAATACGCCTTGGTTCGGAACTCCGGATAGTAGCCCGACAGACGGGAACTACGGCAAAATCACCGGCCCGCAGGTCGCATATGCTGGAAGGGTCATGCAGTTTGCTCTGAAGTTCTTCTGGTAACCGCACGCCTAGGAGTTAACATCGTGCAAGAGACGGGGGCCCGGGATATCCTCCCGGGCCTTCAATTTGCCGGTGAGGAGGAGATGAGGTTGTTCAACAGGAAACTGGTGAGCGCAGCAGTGGGATTGTTCCTGTTCGCACCCATTGTGCTGGCCCAGTCTCCAGTTGCAGTCGTGAGTCAGGCAGAGCGGGATATGAGGGCCGGCCAGTACTCCCGTGCCGAAGCAGAGTTATTCAGCGCATTAAGAAAAGATCCCCAAAATGGATCTCTTTGGTTCTTGCTGGGCGTGACCCGGGCACAACTCAAAGAGACTGATCCCGCAATCGAAGCCTTTGAAAAGGCACTTCCTCTAACTGCCGAAAAGGCTCCTGTTTACTTCAATCTGGGCCTCCTCTACATGGAGAATACCGAGCCGGCTAAAGCGGAGGAGGCGTATGGTCGCGGGCTCGCCCTCGATCCCTCCAACATTCCAGCCAATCAGAACTATGCGTACCTGCTGATGCAGCAAGGGGCATTCGTCGAGGCTGTCATACCCCTTGAACGGCTCAAGGAAATGAGGCCGGACGATGTTTCAGCCCGAGCCACTCTTATCGAGGCAGACCTGAGGGCGGGATTCAAGAGCAAGGGTGAAAATGAGATTGATGAGCTCCTGAGCTCTCATGTTGTTACGCTGCCACAGGGGTTGGCGCTAGCCAAACTTCTCCTCGCTGACCAAGAGACGGATTCCGCCCGGCGAGTTCTCGAATCCCTGACGAGCTCTTGGCCCACCTCGGCTGAGGCACATGGTGAGCTCGGATTGCTGCTTACCGAAAAGGAACAATTCAAAGAGGCTGCCAAGGAACTTGAGCAGGCCGTGCAGCTCGACCCTGGTTCAGAGAAGTACAGTTTAGGATTAGGGAAAGCCTTGTTGAGCTCCGAGCAGTATCCCGTCGCCCTACAGTTTCTTTTGGGCGCTGAGAAAAGGTTCGTGAACCAGCCCAACTTTCCATATCAATTGGCTATCACGGACATTTGTCTGCAGCGATTTTCGGAAGCGATATCCGTACTCGAGAACCTTGAACGCGAAAGGCCGGACTCAGGCAAGGTCCAGTTCTTGTTGGGCGGGGCTTACGAGCTCACGGGGGAATTGCAGAAGGCAGAGGAGCACTATCGAAGCGCCATCCGGCTTGCCCCGCAGCAGCCAACATATTACCGGGTCCTCGGATCCATGTTGCAAAAACAAGGTCCCGAGCACCTCGCTGAATCCATCCAGCTTTTGCGGAAGGCACTGGCCCTCGACCCCACCGATGCCGAAAGCGAGATCGTTCTATCACGTTGCCTCGAAAAACAGGGAGAACTGGACGAGGCCGCTTCATTGCTTGAGCAAGCCGTCGTAAACGAGCCCGCTTCGCGTCGTGCCCACTCGGCGCTTGCAGAGATTTATCGCCGTCAGCAGAAGCTGGCCCAGGCCGAACAGCAGCAGTCGATTGCGGCTAAGTTAGAGGATGAGAAGATCACGAAGGAATGGGACATCTGGGGTCCCAAATCTGCTGGCGGACCATGAGAATTCCCCGACTGATCTGCAAGTCCACTTGCGATCCCGAGCCTCTGAACAGAGAATGATCCTAAAAGCAAAGAATCGAGAAGAGATGTGGCGCGCAGCGATTCTCGGAGTCTGTCCGTTGTTGTTGGCCGTGGCAATGCTCGGCCAATCTTCTGGAGTGTTTGCCAGTCGAGCACAGGAAGATATCAAGGCGGGGCGATACCCCCAGGCGGAGGAGGACCTGTCCCGCGCCGTCGAGGCGGATGCAACGAAATGGCAGCTCTGGTACGACCTCGGTGTTGTGCGGGTCCAGCTGGGCGAGAGCGAGTTGGCAATCAAGGCGTTTGAAAGGGCGCGCCGACTGGCTCCTCAGCAGGCTCCCCCCAATTTCGGTCTGGGAATTGCATTCATGAAGACGGGTGATCTCGTGAAGGCACAGGAAGCGTACCGAGGCGGACTTGCTCTGGATCCGAACGATGTCGTGGCGAATCAGAATTACGCTTTCCTGCTGACCCAGAATGGCGATTTTCGAGATGCAGTCGAGCCTCTCAAGAGACTGAAGAGTCTGCAGCCAGAGAACGTATCGACGCGGGCGACCCTCATCGAGGCCTATTTGAAAGCGGGGATGAAGAATGAAGGGGAAGGTGAAATCAATCAGCTCCTGAATGCCCATATCGCCAGCATGAAGGAAGAGTTGTCGCTGGCCAAGCTGCTGCTCGCAGATGGCGCAGATAGGGCGGCTGCAAAAGTTCTTGAACACGCTGCGGCAACCTGGCCGGAAGCTGCTGAACCGCACGGAGACCTCGGCATGCTTCTCCTTCAGGGACAGCAGTTTGAAGCCGCGGTCAGTGAATTGGGGCACGCCGCTCAACTCGATCCCAATTCTGCGGAATACTCGCTGGGTCTTGGGGAGGCTTTGCTGCGCTGGAGGCATGATCCCGTCGCCCTGCAATATCTGCTGGCTATCCGCGCGAAGTTTGGAGATATCCCGCTTTATAAATTCGAGTTGGGGCTGGCGTATTTCGATTTGACTCAATTCCCACTGGCACTCAAGGAGTTCGAGAACCTTGCCCAAGAGCAACCGAAATCCAGTCGAGTTCAATACCTCCTTGGCGGCACTTATCAGGAATTGGGAGAATTGGATAAAGCGGAGGACTGCTTTCGGAAGGCGATTGCACTCAAGCCAGACGAGGCATCGTACGATCTAGCCCTTGCTTCCCTTCTTAAGAAAGTCCATCCGACAGATCTTACAGAGCCTGTTATCTTGAGTGAGAAAGCGTTAGCTTTGAGCCCGGATAATGAGGATGTCAAACTCCTCCTTGCCTCCTGTTATCAAACACAGGGAAGGCTGGCAGAGGCCCAGGCATTGCTCGAGGCCGTGGTGACTAGCGACCCCGATTTTCGCGCTGCACATGTGTCTCTGGCGCAGGTCTACCTTCGGCAAAAGAGAGTGGAGGACGCCGAACAGCAGGAGTCGATCGCCGCAAAGTTGGAGGAACGTAAGCAGAATGAGGTATCGCCTTGGGGGCCGGGGGGCGTTGCGGGACCCTAAACTTCCAGACGCGATATCACAGAAAGCCTCTCACAGAGTTAGCGGACAGGCGCACGAACATCACTAAAAGGGGGACAACACCATGAGTCAGCCGAAGGCCGACTTTGATGCGGTCGCGGTGAAGGAAACCCACCACAGGGTTTCGAAAAAGGCCATCCGCGCGCCTCAAGTACTGAATGAAGCGTACTCTTATGAGCGTCCATCGTCGTTTTCACGCGGCTTGCGGCTGGACATCAAGGGTGTGACCATCCTGCTGATTTCCGGGACGGCCAGTGTGGACGAGCACGGCCGCACCATTCATGAAGGTGATTTCCGAGCCCAAACCTGGCGAACCTACCAGAACATCACGGCGCTGCTCGAGTCCGAGGGTGCGTCCTGGAAGGATGTTGTTCGGACTACCTGCTACCTTCGCGACGTCGAACGCGACTATGCTGCCTTCAATGAGATTCGAACGGAATTCTTCCAGCAGCAAGGCCTGGACCCGCTCCCGGCGTCCACGGGCATTCAGGCTATTTTGTGCCGGCCCGACCTCCTGATCGAAATGGAGGCGATGGCGATCTTCGAGTCGGACAATGGGGATACGGCACCGAGCCGTTAGTGGGCGGTGGCGATCTCGAACAGCGAGTTGTGCTCGCACGATCTTGCAATTGAAATTGGCTGGGGAGGCGGCGAGCCAGTTTGATTCGAAGAGAAGTCCGAAGACCTGTTCCTCAATTGGCGTGGAGGCGAAAGCTGGTGTTCCATGAGTAACTCAGTGAATTGCTGTGGGATGCATTATCTCAAGGCAGGCGCCTGCCTATCGCTCGCTTTTATCCTTATCGGTTGCAAATCGCGACACGCAGTTAAAGAGAATAAACGAGCCGGCAATGCTGTTACGCAAGAGCAGAACCCCTCGCCGCCCTCAGCCGTACTCCCAGCCTCACCCGAAGCGGTCACAGAAGGAGAGAAAAACGTTGTTTACCGAAATATCGGCGGTGGAGTTAGATTTGTAGGCTCCGAAGCCTGTGCTTCTTGCCACCAGAAAATCTATAAGGACTACATGCGAACTCCCCATGGGCAGGCGGCCACTCCCCCCAGCCAACGTCCCGAGCTTCGTGATCTGCCTGCCGCGGGGGTCTCGATTTGCGAGCAGGATTCCCAACATTGTTTCCGTGTATTTCGTGAGAATGGCCAATACTATATGAATGAATTCGAGCCTGGTCCGAATGGTACGGAACTCTCTAAAGAGACCGAAAGGATTGTCTTTGCTCTGGGAGAGCCGATGGCGGGTGTTGGATATGGTATACGAAGGGGGAATTACCTTTTTGAAGCGCCTCTCTCATATTATGCCGGCAGCCAGGATCAATACCCTAAAGGGTGGGGACTTTCGCCGGGATACGAAAAGGACCCGCTCGGTTTTTCCCGCCCGCTCGTGGGATCGTGCATGTATTGCCATGTGGGGCGTGAACTTGTAATCGACGATGCGAACAATCTCTACAAAAATCCTCCCATTGCCGAACTGAATGTGGGTTGTGAGAACTGTCACGGGCCTGGAGGGTTACATGTCGACGAGCAACTGAAACACGTACCGATCTCGGGCAAGATCGACACCTCAATTGTCAATCCTGCTCATCTTTCCCCTCGGCTAAGTGATGACATGTGCATGTATTGCCACGAGTTTGGCGAGGCGAGGATACCCCAGCCGGGAAAGAAATTTGAGGACTTTATTGCAGGGACCCCACTTCTCAATACGATGACGATCTTCAAATCGCGCCCCATCATGGGATGGAACATGATGGAGTGGTCTGATGAGATGGCGGAGAGCAAATGTTATCGCGCCTCGGGCGGACGTCTAAATTGCACTAGTTGTCATGATGGCCACTTTACGCCGACCGCAGAGGGAGCCCCCGCGTTTTATCGGAGTAAGTGCCTGAGCTGTCATCAAGAAGGAAGTTGTCGCGAATCGCTTGACAAGCGCCGCAGTACAAATCCGCCCGACAACTGTGTTTCTTGCCACATGCCGAAACATGTTGCCCCGCGATTTATCATGTTGGGCACGCAAGGTACATCGCACCGAATTGTGGCATATGAAGGAGAGCCTCTTCCCGCGGCCGCGACACAAGAGGAGTCACCCGACCCAGCCACGGGCTTGATCCTTGTGGATAGGATTCCAGGCTCGCCCAAGACCACACTCTCCCCCTTGGTGCTGCTGCAGGCGTATCAGTCCGTACTCGCACGAAGTCCAAACCGGACCGATATAAGCACGCGCTATGATGTGCTGCTCGACCAATTGGCCAAATCCGATCCGGATAACGTTAGGGTGTTGAGTGCGCTCGCGAAACGGGAATTGGCAAAACGATCCCCTCAAGGGAATTCAGCCGCAATGAGTTACCTATCCAAGGCGGTCGAAAGAGGCTCAAATTCTCCCCAGGACCATATGCTCCTGGCTGAATTACTTTATCGCTCCGGTCAGCAGTTGCAAGCCATAACGACTTTGAAGCGGGCGGTTTCCCTTTTCCCGTACATTCCCACCCCATATGAAGATCTCTCGATTTGCTACATGTCGATTGGAGATAATGCCAACGCGAAGGAGATCGTGAAAAACGGCCTCGGCATTTTTCCCAGCGATCCGAATCTGCAAGCCGTTCAGCGCAGATTGAAAGATCTTCCGTGAGCTTTGCCCTCCGTGGACGGGATCCGTGCACGTCGCTCCTTCCAACGTGTACGCCTCGACCTTGGTCAGTCACAAGGGTGTGCTTCGAGCCGAATCCACGCGATATGAGCATGGCTATCCGAGGTCCGGAAGTTAGCACAGCCATCGTTCGACTGGAGGGTTACAAGAAAACCCTATTTTGCACAGGGCCTTGGCAAGAGTTTTGGTCCACAGCATCACTGGCTGCGGTATCTTGTAATCGATAACTTCACCGTTGACTTATTCCCCAAACTGAACTACAGTGCTTGCAGTTGAGCATAGGGATGGGGGGACGGAAGACAAGATGTATCGTCGCGATTTTTGCAAGATTCTAGGCGCGGCCGCAGGCGCCATGGCGGCTGGGAAGAGCTGGCCCAGGTGGCACCCTATTGACGCAAACGATGTCGAAAGTCTGGACTACGCTCGTTTCTGTGCGTTCCCCGAAGCCGAGAGGACTTTCTCTGCGGTTGCCGCTGGACAAATTGTGACGAAGAAGTTGGATCCTGCCACTTGGCAACCTGCCCCTTTCAATCTCCTCGGAAAGGCCTCCGGGATTCCCGATTCCTGGGATGGAGTCCCCATGCAGGCACCGGTTCCTGGGCTCGCCGGCAAAGGTCCGTACGCTGCGACGTGGGATTCCCTTATGCAGTACGAAGCTCCGGAATGGTACCAGGACGCCAAATTCGGAATCTGGGCGCACTGGAGCCCACAATGCGTTCCGGAGAATGGCGACTGGTATGGCCGGTCCATGTACATGGAAGGCTCGAAAGACTATGAGTACCATCTTGAGCATTACGGCCACCCATCCCGCTTTGGCTACAAAGACCTGTGTGCTCAGTGGACACTGCTGAATTGGCAGCCTGAGGAACTCATCGACCGGTATAAGAGGGCCGGTGCGCGCTTCTTTTTTGCCCTTGCTAATCATCATGATGGATTTGATTGCTGGGATTCAAAACATCAGCCATGGAATTCCCAGAGAATGGGACCACACCGGGATGTAGTGGGAACCTGGGCCAGGATTGCAAGAGATCGCGGCCTGCGATTCGGCGTCACAGTTCACCAGGCCTTCAACTGGTGGTGGTTCCAGCCGTCGCATGGAGCTGATAAGCAGGGGCAGCTTGCAGGGGTTCCGTATGATGGCGAGTTTACTCTTGTTCAAGATCAGCACGAATGGTGGCAGGGAAATGATCCCCAGTTGCTATACGGGCCGAAACACCCGCCTGATGCGCTGCCGCATCCCTCGTACGTAAAGAGCTTCTACGACCGGACTCGGGATTTAATTGACCAGCACGATCCGGATCTCCTTTATTTCGACAGTTCGCTGTTTCCGCTGGGCTGGGGCGGAATGAACATCGCCGCATATTTCTACAACAACAACCTCCTCAAGCGTGGAGGAAAGATGGGGGCCGTCGCCAACATCAAAGATGTACCTGACAGCCTGGCGAAAGCCGTTATTGCGGATTACGAGCGCGGCTTTACCAGTGGAATCATGGCCTATCCATGGCAATCAGAGACCTGCATCGGGAACTGGCACTACGATCTCGGGCTTTACGAAAAGCCCGGAGAGTTCGGCGGCTACTTGCATCCACGCGACGTGATTCATTGGCTTGTGGACACCGTCAGCAAGAACGGAACCTTCGTGCTCAACATCCCGGGAAGACCGGACGGAACCATAGACGCCAAGGAAATTGCAGTTCTCGACAGGATCACCGCGTGGATGAGCGTGAATTCAGAAGCAATCTTTGACACGCGGCCTTGGAAGATCTTTGGAGAAGGCCCTGACACTGTCACAGGCGGCAGGTTTCAGGGGAGCAGTATCTCCAAGCTTGGAGCGAAAGACGTGCGCTTTACGCGGACGAAGAACAACCGTACCGTCTATGCGTTCATCCTTGGACTGCCCAGTGAGGGAATGACGATCAAAGCTCTCGGGCTTTCGAGCCCGAGTTCTCCGGGTAAAATCGCGAAGGTCGAAGTGCTCGGATCGAAGCAACCTCCCGTATGGAACCAAACAGAAAATGGCCTGGCGATCAAAATGCCGGAAGCAATCTCGGGAATCCCTGAATACGGAGTCACACTGAAAACTTACCTGGCCTGATGAGTGGATGCCGAGTCGACGGCTCGGCGGTGCCGCTAGATGCAGGAGAAAGCAATCATGAAGCGCAGGTCATTCCTGATAGGTGGAGCAGCCATTTTCGCATGGGCTCGAGTCGCTAAGCCCGGATATTCGGAGGTATTTCGCGGGAGCGTCCCCGATGGGCCCTTTGAACCCGACTGGGAATCGCTCAAGTCATACCGCTGCCCGGATTGGTATCGCGATGCAAAACTCGGTATCTGGGCGCACTGGAGCCCGCAATGCGTCCCGGAGCAAGGCGATTGGTACGCGCGAGGTATGTATGTTCAGGGATCGAGTCAATATGAGTACCACGTAAAGACGTATGGACATCCGTCGAAGTTCGGATACAAGGACATCTGCCATCTATGGAAAGCCGAGAGATGGGACCCGGAAGCTCTTGTGAAGCTTTATAAGCGCGCGGGAGCCGAATACTTTGTTGCGCTGGCCACGCACCATGACAACTTTGATTGCTGGAATTCGAAATACCAGCCTTGGAACTGCGTGAATGTAGGTCCGAAGCGCGACATCGTAGAGACCTGGGCCAAGGTGGCGCGTTCTCACGGGCTGCGATTTGGCGTCAGCTATCACGGGACGCCAGGCCGCGTGTGGGACGAGTTTTTGCCCGTGCGCTACGACAGCGACACTACCGGACCGCTCGTGGGAGTTCCTTACGACGGCATGCAGACGATTGCCGATGGGAAGGGCAAATGGTGGGAGGGCATGGACCCTCAGATGATTAACGGCAAACCCCACCGGAAGAACACACCGTGCCCGGAGTTCGTCAAGCAGTTCATGCTGCGTGTGCAGGATGTCATCGATACTTATAACCCGGATCTGCTGTACTTTGACGACAACGCGCAGTTTGACTTCGACGACGGCGGCAATCTCAATCTGAAGGTGTGGCTTGGAATTCCGGACCTGGCGCCCCAAATCATGGCGTATTACTACAATAAGAACGTTCAGAGGCACGGCGGCCGCCTCGACGCCGTGCTGAACCTCAAGACCGTTCCTGAGCCTGTCTGGGGCACGCTCACTCGCGACTTCGAGGCGGCGCTGGAAGACAAGCTGCAGCAGGATCCCTGGCAAACGGACGCGTGCATCGGGGGTTGGCACTATAGCCGCGCTATCTTTGAGAACCACAGATACCAGAAGCCTTCGTTGATCATCCCAATGTTTGTCGACATCGTCAGCAAGAATGGAAACCTCCTGCTCAATATTCCGCTGCCCGGTCATGGAGAGCCGGACAGCGACGAGATCGCATTCCTGAACGAACTTATTGATTGGCAAGAGATCAACTCCGAAGCCATCAAGGGCTCGCGCCCGTGGAAGGTCTATGGAGAAGGTCCCTCGATCCATGCCCCAAAGATCGGGTCCTATCAATTGAATCGCCTTAAGTTCGACTACTCTGACATTCGATTTACCACAAAGGGTGACACTCTCTACGCCATCGCGCTGGGCTGGCCGCCTGACGGCAAATTCCTCATCACGTCACTAGCTAACGGATCGGCAAACTATCCTGGTCAGATCGCAAAGGTGGAACTGCTTGGATCGAAGTCGAATGTTTCGTGGACGCGAGGAACACAGGGCCTGGAGATTCAAGTACCAGATTCTCCACCGTGTAAATATGCGTACTCGTTCCGGATCGTTCCGGCCTGAGTTATCCGTCCACCTCGAAACCTGTAAGGCGACCTTCAGGTTCTACAAACCTGAATCCGCCACCGCGGTGACGCGCGACCGGTCTTTCCTGACGTCGCCACTACCCCTCCATGGCCCGGTTTCAGATCACCTACACCGACCCCGGGCAAGCGGACCCGGTTTGCCGGGCGCGGAATGTGGCGCGCTGCTCCGTTCAGGGAAGGCTGGATTCGTGAGCGTCCCCGACGTGCAGGGAGATGGGTTCCGTGCTGGAGGACCGTCCCTCAGTCTTGTCTCTTAACCGCGAGGACCAACAGAGATTCGAGGCCATGCCCTGGTTGCTGCAGGTATCGAGCCTCGCTTCGACGATATTGGCTCGCGGTCAGATGGAACCGATGCAAGAAAGATCGCCGGCGGAGACAGATGGGGGTATATTGGGTCGCAGCCAGGAGGCAAAATGGAAATCCCGGACAAAGGCCGATGGACATGCCGGACCCCGGGGTGCGGCGGGCCGACGAGCCATTTGGCATGCCATCGCGAATTGGCAAGAATTCTCGCTAAGATGCGGAATCTGATCGGAACGAAAGCGTTCGGCGGGTGGTTCAGGTGCGTGAACCGCATGGTATTCGTCACCGTTTTCGCAGCAGTCTGGGCAGAATCCAGGTGCCCGGCATCGGATCTCCAGACTAAGCAATTGCCTGTGCTCACGACGGCTCGTCAGGTCCACGGCCTTACCGTCGAACAAGCGAGTCTGGGCTACCCGGTTCGACTCCGCGGAGTGGTCACATTTTGGGATCCATACCAGGAAGGCCACAGAGCGCTTTTTATCGCCGACAGCACAGGTGGCGTATTCGTGGCGCCTGGCTTCGCACCCAATCTTCCCCTCCATGCCGGTTCGCTCGTTGAGGTTTCTGGCGTAAGCGACCCCGGCGGATACTCGCCCATGGTCACGAACTCGTCGATACGCATTCTTCCCGGCACGAAATCGCTTCCTGTCGCTCGCGCGGTCGCGCTGGCGCAGCTCCTCAATGGGTCGGAGGATTGCCAATGGGTAGCGCTGCGAGGAATTGTGCGCTCCGTGGAACTGGACGGAATGCATGTTGTGCTTACTGTGGCTACAGCGGATGGTACGATCACCGCGACAACCGACAAGGAGGAGGGTGCCAACTACTCCGCACTTGTGGATTCGGAGATCGTCATCAGCGGCGTGGCGGCTCCACTGGTCAATTTGAGGCGCCAGATGACCGGGGCACGTCTTCTATTTCCAGGAATGAAGACCATCACTGTCACGGAGCCTGCGCCGCCGGATCCGTTCCTGCTGCCGGTGCAATCCCTCAGCAGCCTACTGCAATACTCGCCGCAGGGCGACAGTCCGCATCGGATTCATGTCCGCGGCCGAGTCACGCTTTGGTGGCCAGGACAAACCGTGTGTATAGTGGACGAGACCGCCGGGCTCTGTATCGAGACCACCGATCGCACTGTACTCGACGAGGGGGACCTGATCGACGTGGCCGGTTTTCCGGGGCGGAAAGACTACCTTCCGAGTATCACCGCTGCGACGCTGAAACCGGCCGGGAGCGGCGGATCGGTGACGCCGGTCGGAATATCGGCGGCGAAAGCTCTTGACACCGGCCAAAGGGATTTCGGCACGGTTTCGCAGGCAGCACATATCGAAATTTCCGCGGCCAACGCCTTCGCGACTGACCGCAACGGAGAACTTATCCGCATCGAAGGCACGCTGGTCGGCAAGAATCGAGGGTTGAATGGTTCCACCTTACTTCTGTCGTCCGGAGGGATCGTCTTTCCCGCCATCTTGCCGCCAGATGCGATTGGAAATGAAAAACAACTTGAATCCTCATGGGCGGACGGAAGCAGGGTGGAGGTCACGGGAGTTTTCGCTGCAAAAGTGGACGAGCAGCGAACCATCCGGCAGGAGGGCATCGCGCGCTTCGAGTCTTTTCAGATTCTGCTGAGGTCGCCGCAGGATGTGCTCATTCTGAGTGCTCCTTCCTGGTGGAATGGCGCGCATTCACTCGAGGTTCTTGGCCTCTCAGTACTCACCATGTTAGCCATTTTCGGGTACCGCGAAAGCAAAACCCGCCGCGAGATCGGCTCTCTTGCTTACGTGGAGCAACGACGCGGCCGCATCCTGGAAAGCATCAATTCTTCCGAACCCCTGGCTGAAATCCTAGAGCGGATTACTCAGCTGGTTTCACTACGGCTCAACGGCGCTGCCTGCTGGTGCCAGGTCGCGGACGGAGCCATGCTGGGCAACCGTCCGCCGAGCCTCGCTTCCGCGTCGCTGCGCACTGTCGAACACCCCATCGCCGCCCGCTCCGGCCCCACGCTGGGTGCGATCTACGCCGCCATCCATGCGCGAACCAGGCCTACTGCCGCGGAAAAGCATGCTCTGGCCATGGCCGCGGAATTGGCCACTTTGGCCATTGAAACCTCGCGTCTCCACTCCGATCTCGTGCACCGCTCCGAATTCGATCTGCTCACCGATGTACAGAATCGCTTCGTCCTGGAGAAGACGCT
>Ga0224555_1001076_pt1 | contig 40122 bp, 35 predicted proteins | sample 714S23034metaG_FD_180687 | JGI IMG/M metagenome (GOLD analysis project Ga0224555, IMG submission 180687) | Peat soil microbial communities from Stordalen Mire, Sweden - 717 S2 30-34 | ecosystem: Environmental > Terrestrial > Soil > Wetlands > Peat | place: Sweden: Norrbotten County, Stordalen... | reverse complement strand
ACAAAGGCAAAATCCCGAGCGGTGGGCGGACGTGGAATGGTGCACTGCAAAAGACGAAGGGCGGGCACGCGGCTCTTGCGCGGCTCCTGCGCGGAACCAGAACGCGCCCAGCCCTTACTCCCTTTGAAACTGACTCAACCGACCCGCGAGGGCCTTCGAGGGGGAAGGCAGGCCTGGCAGGACCGGAGAGCCGCGAGAGATGCGGGTGACGATACAACAACCCTTTCCCCGTGGAGCGGGTTCGCTGGTTCTGTTCGGATTTCGTAACAGCAGCCCCGGACAGCGGCCCCGGGCGATGGCCTCGCACAGCGGCCTCAGCTCATTCCCCGGATTTCTTCCTCTCGTCTTTCTTCCTCACGTCTTTCTTCCTCTCGTCCACCATCAACTTGCGCAGGGCGCGATTGATCCTCGTCTGGTAGCCCGGGCCCTGTCTTTTGAACCAGGCCAGAACGTCGGCGTCCAGACGCAGGGTGACCGGCTTTTTGATCGGGCGGTAGAGTCCCGGCCACTCCGGCAGTGGCTCTAGCGGATGCTTGCTCGCGGCCGCCGAAGCGCGCCGGGAAACCTTCTTTTGCTTTTGCAGTCGGCGCGGTGTTACTCGTTTTCGTGGTTTCATATGCAGTTAACGTATGTATATCATTATACGTACAATGTCGCCAGTACAAAGTGCGTCACGTGAAACACTTTTCACAAAACGGAAAGGCGACTCACTCATGCTCGGACAACTTTCTTACTGCTTTGGCAATCTCGGGCAGCCGGGCGTAGGCGGCGCAGCATTTCAACCACAATTTGTGATCGATGGCGGGAGCGCCGCTTACCATGGCTCCTTGGGGAACGTCGTGCGGGATGCCGCTTTGGGCTATGGCTATGGCGCCGTCTCCGATTTTTACGTGGCCGCTGACGCCTACTTGTCCGGCCAGGATTACGTTGTTGCCTACTTCGGTGGTGCCGGCCAGGCCTACCTGGGCGCAGAGCAGGGTGTCGTGACCTATGGTGCAACTGTGGCCTACCTGGACTAGGTTGTCGATTTTCGTGCCTCGTCCTATGCGGGTCTCGCCTATGCTGGCTCGATCGATGCAGGTGTTGGCCTGGAGTTCGGCGTCGCTCTCGACTACTACGTTGCCGGACTGGACGATTTTGTGCCAGCGGGCTTGATCGTCTTTGGCGAAGCCGAAACCGTCGCAGCCTATTACTGCTCCGTTCTGGAGCAGGACGTTGTCGCCCAGATGGCAGAATTCCCGGACTACGGCGTGGGCGTGAGCGAAGAAATTGTTGCCTATGGTTACTCCGCGATAGATGACTACGTGGGCGAGGAGGACGGCATTGTCTCCGATGACTACGTCTTCGTCTATTACTACGTAGGGGCCGATGTGCGCGTTCTTGCCTAGCTTCTTCCTTGCCTCCGGATGAACTACGGCGGTGGGATGGATTCCGGGGGCGTAGCTGGGCGGGTGGTAGAAAAGTTCTATGGCTTTCGCCCAGGCTAGATACGGGTTCTGGCTGCGCAGCATGCCGGTGGAGATGGCGGGAAAATTTTCGGCTACGATTACGGCCGAGGCATGGGTGGTCTTCGCGGCGTGGTTGTACTTGGGGTTGGAGACGAAGGTTAGCTGGCCTGGGGCGGCTTGTTCTATGCCGGCTACTCCGGTGATTTGGGTTTCGGGATCGGCGTTTTCGAGGCGGGCGTTTAGGGCTTTGGCTATGTCGGATAGTTTCATAAGCGGCGTCTCGGAGAATTGTAGCGGAATGCTTGCGCTGGGATGTGGCGGGGTCCTGTTTTGCGCCTGGGGCCGAGCTGCGCTCGGGAGACGGGCGAGGACGCCCGTCGCTCCACTAACTTGTTTACTGCTCGAAGAGCGTGACCTGCCTGGTATCGGGCTGGCCGCCTCGGCGGCGGCGGTTGGCTGAACCTATTACTGCCAGGACGGTTACTGACGTCAGCGCTTCTCTGGGTACGAATACTCTCTGCGTGTTTGAGCGCAGGTCGGGAGGGTTCATCAGGAAGCCTTCGGCGGGATTTTGCGTCAGGTCGTTGGGCAGGATGCCTTCAATCACTTCGCTGTCTTTGAACTTCAGGCGCACCCACAGGCCTTCGGTGCGGGGACGAGTGGTGAAGGTCTTGCGGAGCATCAGGTCGGTGTCGGAAAACTCACGGACAAAATAAACGGCCTTGATTTCTTTGAGATCGATGGCGACAACGTTGCCGGAAGTGTTGAGCAGCTCGAGTTTGCCATCGACCACAAAGTTGGCGGGAGCTACGTAGCCGCTGATGGAGTCGCGGTCGTGCTTGCGCACGATCACTTTTTTGTGGGTCGAGGGCATAGCGCCAGAGCCGCTTCAAAGGCCGCAGCTGACAGGCTGGTCGGCGGCGGCGATTGAAGCTCCAGATGGGATTCTCGCACTTTCCCGATGAATTCGCGCGGTTTGTGGCTTCATAGTAGCCAAACGGTAAACCTTGTGTTATTTTCTGTAGTTTACTGAAATGCAAATCTGCTGTATAAGTCTAATGTATAGAGCAAGTTAGATTCCGTTGACTTGGGAGCTTGCCGAGTGGCGAGCGGTTTCCCTGTGGAAAAGCTGTGAATAACGCCCCGGTCGAGCCGCAGAAGGGCCACCGCGCGGCGACTAGGAAGGCATGGCCGATTACATATATACGCTCGAAACCCGGCTCTCGCCGGATCAACAGAAGGCAGTCGCACTCGTCCTAAACGCCGCCAAGGCGGCGGGGATGAACCTATATCTCACCGGCGGCGCCATCCGCGACATCATCACCGGTTTTCCCATTCGCGATCTGGATTTTGCCGTGCAGGGCAACGCGCTCAAGCTGCAGAAAGATCTGGAGCGCGCGGGAGCGGTGGTGGGGGACGCGGACAACGAGACGCGGAGCTTGCTGCTGACGCTGCCGGGCGGGGTTCGCGCCGAGATTGCGATGGCGCGCTCGGAGCGCTATGACAAGCCCGGCAAGGGTCCGCAGATGGCTCCGGCGACGATCATTGAAGATCTGCGGCGGCGCGATTTCACGGTGAACGCGATGGCGCTGTCGCTGAACGAAGGATCGCGCGGGCTGTTGATGGATCCGTTCAATGGTGCGGCCGACATCGAAGCTAAGGTGATTCGCGTGTTGCATAACTACGCGTTTCTCGAGGATCCGTCGCGGATGATCCGCGCCACGCGCTTTACCACGCGCTTCCACTGGCCGCTCGAGGAGCGGACGCAGGCACGGTACGAGTCGGGGAAAGAAAACGGCTACATCGAGTACATCCGAAGTTCGAGCATCGGATACGAGATCGAACAACTGGCTTACGAGGAAGATGCGCTCGGCGTCCTGAAGGCGTACGAAAAAGAGGGATGGCTGAAGGTGCTGAATCCGCGCTGGAGCACGGCCAAAGCGGACACGGCGGGATTGGGCGCGCTGATGAAGACGCGGCAGCAGATGAACGAGCTCGGCTATGCGCCGGAGGTCGCGCCGGCGGTGCTGCATTTCCTCACCGAACGGCTGGGCGAAAAAGATATTGCGGATTTGCGGCGGGCGATTCCGCGCAAGGATCTGGTCGAAGCCTGGAAGGATCTGGATGCGAACGCGCACAGCCTGGCAAAGAGGTTGACCGGCAAGGAAGCGGCCACGCCGTCGCGGACGTGGCAATTGCTGTCGTCGGCGCGTCCGGAGATGATTCTGTTTCTGGCGATTACGGCGCGGCAGCAGACGGTGGCGCAGAAGATCAAGAATTTCTTTACGAAGTGGCGGCAGGTGCAGCAGAAGATTCCACTGCCGGAGATGACGGAACTCCACATTACGCTGCAGATGCCGGCGTATCCGAAGATCGCCAACGATGTGTTCCTAATGTTGTTGGATGGCAAGCTGCGTTCGCGGACGGAGACGCTGAAGTTTCTGAAGCCGCTGGCGCCGCCACCACCACCTCCGCCACCACCTCCGCCGACTAAGCGGGGCAGAGGAGCCAAGGCTGCTGCGGGCGCTGCTGCTACTCCCGCAGCGGCGGGCGGCAAGCCGGGCGTCAAGGGGAAGGGAAAAGTTGCGGCGGCCCCGGCAGCTCCGGTCTCCCCGGTGCAGGTGAGTAAGGACAAGTCCGTCCCAGCGGCGAAGCCCGCAGTGCCGGCGAAGGCTGCGGCTGCTGAAAAAGCCTTGGCTTCGGCAAAACCTGCCGCGGCTGCCAAGGCTAGCAAGCCAGCTAAGGCTCCTACGGGCAAAAAGCCGGGAAAACCTGGCAAGCCCACGAAACCAGCGGCTAAAAAGAAGACAAAAGCCGGCACCAACCCGAAGACTAAGCCCAGGAAAAAGGGCAAAAAATAAGGCGGGTTCGGGTGCGGTGGGGCTTTATTCCGCTGCGGCTGAGCACATTTTTCTTCGCGAGGAAGCGGGTCAAACTGCGCTATAATGTGGCCATGCGGCGCTGGTTGTCCATAGCGACGTTTAGCCTGATCTTGCTCGCGCTGCCCATGTGGGCACAACGGCGTGGCGGTGGTGGCGGAGCGCACGGCGCTTCGGGCGGCAGTTTTGGCGGACACTCCTTTGCCGGACCTTCCTCTGCCAGACCTTCCTCTGCGAGACAGTCTTTTGCCGGACACTCCTCCGGCTCGTTCCACAGCGGAAATGTTGGCCGCGGCTCCGGGATTCGTCTGCAAAGCGGGAACCCGTATAACCGGCGTCGGACCATCTATGGTTCGCGCTATGGTTCGCGCTATGGTTCACGGTTCTATTATCCTTACGGAGCCTATTACCCTTATTACGGCTGGTATTCCGATCCGCTCTATGATCAGAATGACGATCAGACGGCGGATTCGTACGCCGGCACGGATTACCAAGGTCCATATCGCGACGACGGATTGCAGCGCGACGTGCAAGCGCTGAACGGAAAAATCGACCGGCTGCAGGCAGATGTGGAAGTGCGCAATCGTCCGAAGACAGAGCAGGAACCCGCGACGGCGCTGGTTTTCCGCGACCAGCATGTTGAAGAAGTGCGGAATTACGCGATCGCCGGGGGCACGCTCTGGGTGCTCAACGACACAGCCGCAAAGAAAATCCCTCTGGCCCAGCTTGATCTTCCGGCCACGGTCAAGATGAATGACGAGCGTGGCGTGGATTTTCAGGTGCCGAGATAAAACCGTCGTTGGCCATCGGTCGTTAGTCGCTAGACTCTTCGCGCAATTTGCCAACGACTCACGACCATCGACTGACGAGCAAGAATTGCACCACTTTCAGGCGTTGCGCGATTCCCTCCAGCCATTAGAATAAAGTCGATCCGCTAAAAGCCTGTGGTTAAACTCCAGTGGCCAAAGCCAGCGCCTGAAGGCGCTATTGTAACCACTTAACTTACGGTATGCCTGAAGGCATACCCTGATACAGATCGTAGTCGAACAACGGGCTGAGAAGGGCCAACAGCTAAGAGCTTCATGAGCCAAAACCAATTCGTCCACCTCCATCTGCATAGCGATTACTCTCTGCTTGACGGCGCTTGCGACGTTGAGAAACTCGTCGATCGGGTCAGCGAACTCGGCATGCCCGCAGTGGCCATGACCGACCACGGCAATATCTTTGGCGCGGTGCATTTTGTGAATGCTGCGCACAAGGCCGGGGTCAAACCGATCGTGGGCTGCGAACTCTACATCTGCAAGAAGGACGACCACGACATCGCGCGCACTCCGCCCGACGGCGACACTTATAACCACCTGCTGGTGCTCGCCGAAAACGAAGAGGGCTACCGCAACCTGGTGAAGATCACTTCGGAAGCCTCGCTGCACGGCTTCTACTACAAGCCTCGCGTAAGCAAGAAATTTCTGGCGGAGCATTCGAAGGGGCTGATCGGGCTTTCCGGATGCCTGAAGGGCGAAGTGGCCGAGCGACTGACGGAAGGGAACTACGACGCGGCGCGCTCGGCAGCGGGATTCTACCGCGACCTTTTTGGCAAGGAAAATTTCTTCCTTGAGATTCAGGACCAGGGCCTGGAGATGGAGCACCGCATCCATTCCGGATTGTTCCAGTTGGAGAAAGATCTCGGGCTGCCGCTGGTTGCGACCAACGACAGTCACTACCTTTGCGAAGACGACGCGCACGCTCAGGACGTGATGTTGTGCATTCAAACCGGGAAGTCCATTCAGGAAACGAACCGGATGAAGTTCGAGGGCACGCAGTTCTACGTCAAGAACGGCGACGAGATGTTGCGCGTGTTCAAGGACGCGCCGCAGGTGCTCTTGCGCACGCTCGATATTGCCGAGCGCTGCAACCTGCGACTGGAAAAAGTTCCCAGTCCGTTTCCGCACTTTGACGTTCCCGATGGATTTACGCTCGACAGTTATTTTGAGCACATCACGCGGCAAGGATTCGCGCGGCGGATGGAGAGCCTGCGGAACTCGGCAGCGAGCGGACGGCTCAAGCATTCGCTGGCAGACTACGAACAGAGATTGGCGCGCGAGATCGCCATCATTCAGCAGATGAAGTTCTCGGGTTATTTCCTGATCGTTTGGGATTTTATCCGCTACGCCCGCGAACGCGGCATTCCCGTGGGCCCGGGGCGCGGATCAGCGGCGGGCGCGGTGGTTGCGTATTCGCTCGGGATTACGAACATCGATCCGCTGCAACATGAACTTCTTTTTGAGCGCTTTCTCAATCCGGAACGCATTTCCATGCCGGATATCGATATCGATTTCTGCATGAACCGGCGCGGCGAAGTGATTGAATACGTCACGCATAAATATGGGCGAGAGAACGTGGCGCAGATCATCACGTTCGGCACGATGGCGGCCAAGGCGGCGATCAAGGATGTAGGCCGCGCCATGGACATGCCGTACAGCGATGTGGACCGCATCGCGAAGATGGTGCCGACCACGCTGAATATCAAGCTGGACGACGCGCTCAAGGAGTCAGTGGCGCTGCAGGAGGCGTACCAGAAAGATCCGCAGGTGCGGCAGTTGCTGGACACGGCGCGGAAGCTTGAAGGCCTGGTGCGGAATTCCGGCGTACACGCCGCGGGCGTGGTGATCTCGCCGCGTCCGCTGATTGAACTGGTGCCGCTGCACAAAACCAAGAACGACGAAATCGTCACCGCCTTCGATATGGTCGCCATCGAAAAAATGGGCCTGTTGAAGATGGACTTTCTCGGGCTGACGACGCTGACCATTCTCGACGATGCGTTGAAGCTGATCGCGCAGAAGGGGACGAATCTGAAGCTGGACGACATCCCGCTCGAAGACCAGGAGACGTACGAGAAAGTCTTCCATCGGGGATTGACCTCGGGCGTGTTTCAGTTTGAATCGCACGGCATGAGAGACGTGCTGCGGCGTTATCAACCGAATTCGATCGAAGATCTCACCGCGTTGAATGCGCTGTACCGGCCTGGGCCGATCCAGGGCGGCATGATTGACGACTTCATCGAGCGGAAACATGGACGCCGCAAGATTGAATACGAATTGCCGGAGTTGAAAGAAATATTGCAGGAGACGCTGGGCGTCATCGTTTATCAGGAACAGGTGATGCAGGCGGCGAACAAACTCGCCGGCTACTCGCTTGGAGAAGCGGACCTCCTGCGGCGGGCGATGGGCAAGAAAAATGCCGAGGAGATGGCGAAGCAACGCGAGCGCTTTGTGCAGGGAGCGACGCAGCGCGGTTTTCCGCCGAGGAAGATCGAAAAGATTTTCGATCTGATGGCGCAGTTTGCGGGATACGGGTTCAATAAGTCGCACTCGGCGGCGTACGCGCTGCTGGCGTATCACACGGCGTACTTGAAGACGCATCATCCGCTGGACTTCATGGCGGCGCTGCTGACTTCGGTGACGGGCAGCACGGATGACGTGGTGAAATACATCAACGAATGCCGCGAGATGGGGATTGCGGTCGAGCCTCCGGATATCAACGTGAGCGATGCGAACTTTACGCCGCACGGGCAGGCGATTCGGTTTGGGCTGGCGGCGGTGAAGAACGTTGGCGGAAATGCGATCGAGTCGATTGTCAAGGGGCGGAAAAAGCTGGGGCGGAACTTTCGCTCGTTTTACGAATTCTGCGAAGAAGTGGACCTGCGGTTGTTGAACAAGCGCGTGCTGGAGTCGCTGATCAAGAGCGGGGCGATGGATTGTTTCGGTCGGCGGGCGCAGCTCATGCAGGCGCTGGACACGGCGATCGAGCAGGCGCAGAAGGCGCAGCGGGACGCGGAGTCGGGACAGCACGGGCTGTTTGGCGTGTTTGAGGATGAAAGCGCGCAGGCGGCGAGCGACGCTCTCCCCAACGTGCCCGACTGGGATGAACATACGCGGCTGTCGGCGGAGAAGGAAATCCTCGGATTTTTTATTACCGGGCATCCGATGGAAAAGTACAAAGAGAAGCTTGCCGACCTGAATGCGCTCTCGACCGAAGATATTGCCGCCTTGAAGAAATCCACTGCCAAGGATGAGAACATCACGACTGCGGGTTTGATTTCGGGACTGCGGGTGGCAAAGTCAAGACGAGGCGATCTGTGGGCGCAAGCCTCGCTCGAAGATATGCTGGGGAAGGTGGAGCTGCTGGTTTTTCCCGAGGCCTACAAGAAGCTGGCGGAGAAAGTGAAGCTTGAGGTTCCAGTGCTGATTCGCGGCGGGGTGCGCATTGAAGAAGGCGCGAATCCGAAGGTCACGGCGAACGAGATTATTCCGCTGGACGAAGCGCGCGTGCCGTTGCCGAAGGCGCTGCGCATACGGATTCCTCTGGGGAACGCGACGGACAGTACGGTCGATGCGCTGCACGCGCTTTGCAGCGAGCGCAAGGGCGAGGCGAAAGTGCTCTTTGACGTGGAGCGGGAGGGCGATTTCATGGTGGTGATGGAAGCCGAAGGCTATAATGTGATGCCGGACCGCAATTTTTTGGGCCGGGTGGAAGAGCTGTGCGGGCGCGGCAGCGTGCGGGTCATCAGTTGATGAGTAATAGGGTGGAGCGACGGGCGTCTCGCCCGTTCTGCAGTTTGGCGGCCGGGCGGGGACGCCCGGCTCTCCACTGGCAAAGCTTTCATAAATGCGGCCGATGAGACGAGCGAAAATAAAACGGGCAGAAAAGTCAGCTCCCAGCACGAACAGCGGCGCGGAGAATGCCGCCATCGCCGGGGCCGATTTCATGCTCTCGATTGTAGAAGCGCATCATACGCGAAAGAATGGGAACGTCATCAAAATGGATTCTGGACTGAAAGCGCAGCAGGAACTGGAGAAAATCGAAGAGCAGATCACGCGGCTGCGGGCGCTGGAGGGGCAGAACACGGAAACACTGCGCCAGATCCAGCAATTGCACGAACGGGTGAACGATCTTCGGCGCGAGATTTCTTCGCACCTGAACGCATGGGAGCGGACGGAACTGGCGCGCCATCCGCAGCGGCCCTACACGCTGGATTATATCGAGCGGATTTTCACCGACTGGAGCGAGATTCACGGGGACCGCGGTTTTCGCGACGATCCGGCGATTGTTTGCGGCATGGCGCGCTTTCACGGCCAGGAAGTCGTCATTGTGGGCCAGCAGAAAGCGCGCGATGCGAAGCAGCGGGTGTATCGGAACTTTGGCATGCCGCACCCGGAAGGATATCGGAAGGCGCTGCGGGTGATGAAGATTGCGGAGAAATTCAAGCGGCCGATTCTTACCTTCGTGGACACCGACGGCGCATATCCTGGACTGCACGCCGAAGAGCGCGGCCAGGGAGAAGCCATTGCCCGCAACCTGCTGGAGATGGCGCGGCTGGAGGTGCCGATCATTGCGACGGTGATTGGCGTGGGCGGCAGCGGTGGGGCGCTGGCGATTGCCGTGGCCGACCGGGTGCTGATGATGGAGAACTCGGTTTACTCGGTGATTTCACCGGAGGGCTGCGCGTCGATCATGTGGCGCGATGCCACCAAGAAAGGTCTGGCGGCGGAGGCCATGAAGATCACGGCGAACGATTTGAATGAACTGGGCTGCATTGATGGCATCATCCCGGAACCGGCCGGCGGCGCGCATACCGACCATGCGCAGGCAGCGGAGTTTTTGGACGCGGCGCTGCAGCAGCATCTGGCCGCGATCAAGCAACAGCCGGTCGGCGATTTGCTCGAATCCCGCTATAAGAAATTCCGCAACATGGCGCAGTTTTTTCAGGTGGAAGCGTAGGAACGGCGCATCGAGGTTCACCAGCAAAAGGACTATGAAGAGAACATCGGCAGTTAAGTCTCGCGGAACGCGCGTAGCGAAGGACTTGCGGAGCGAATACCGGTTTGACTACGCGAAAGCCCGGCCCAACCGCTTTGCGCGTCGTGCGCGAGCGAAGTCTGTCGTTGTACTGCTTGCTCCCGATGTTGCGAAAGTGTTTAAAACCGGCGAATCGGTCAACGGTGCGCTGCGGGCGATTCTGAAGGCGGTGCCGCGGCGAAAAGCGGCACCGAGTTCGAGCTGAACTGGAGGATGGAATGGCCCAATTGGTCGTGCGCAACATCGAGAGTGCCGTCAAGGTTCGGCTGCAGCGCCGAGCGCGGCGGAATGGCCGCAGTATGGAAGATGAAATAAGGGAGATTATCCGCCGCGCTGTGGAGGAAGAAACGCTTTCGACCATCGGGTTGGGAAGCGAAATCGCGGGCCTGTTCGCTAAGGTCGGGCTCGAAACCGACATTCCCGAGCTCCGATCTTAGGACGGGCGAGGACGCCCGTCGCTCCACCGGCAACCGCCCTACAAAATCGGCAAGTGCAGACAGGGTTGCACCAGGAAATCGAGCGAGTTGATTTGCTTCAATGCCTGTTCCACCAGCGACGCTTTGCATTCCTCGAGCGTAATCAGAAAGGGCAGATGCGATTTCGGGCAGCCCGGTTTCTGCAGCACGGAATCGATGTTGATGCTGCACTGGGAGAGAATTGTGGCGAGGCTGGCGATTATGCCCGGGCGGTCTTTTACGAGAAAGCGCAGATAGTGCTTGGTGGTGAAATCGGCGGTGACGGTGGGCGTTTTCTCGACCGGCTGCGCGGCGTAGCTCGTCGTGGCTTGCCTGGAGCGAGCGATGGCCAGAAGGTCGGAGACGACCGCGACGGCGGTTGGATGTCCGCCTGCGCCGTGGCCGCCGAAGACGGTCTCGCCGCCGTAGGTTCCGGTTGCCATCACCAGGTTTTGGCTGCCTGCGACGCGCGCCAAGGGCGATGCGAGTTCGACGAGCGCTGGTTGGACCGCGGCAAACAATTCGTCACCTCGTAGCTCGGCCCAGGAAATCTGGCGAATGGTGCAACCAAGCTGGGTCGCGTATTCGAAATCAACGGAGTCGATGGCTGCAATCGAGCGCGCCACGATGCTTGTTGCCTTGACGTTGCAGTGCAGTGCTACGCGCGCGAGGATGGTGAGCTTGGCCCGCGCGTCCAGGCCGTCGATGTCTTCGGTCGGATCGGCCTCGGCGAAGCCCAGCTTCTGCGCCTCGCGCAGAGCGGTGGCGAAGGGAATGCCGTTGGTCTCGATCTGGGTGAGAATGTAATTGCAGGTGCCGTTGAGAATGCCGCAAATCTTGAACAGCTCATCGCCGGCCAATCCCTGATGCAATCCGGAAATTACCGGCACGCCACCCGCTACCGACGCGCCAAACTCGATCTGCTGTTTCATCCGGCGGGCCAGGCTGATCAGTTCGGGGCCGCAATGCGCAATCAATTGCTTATTGGCGGTGACCACCGATTTGCCCGACTGGAGCGCGCGCCGGATCCAGTCTTCGGTGGGCTGAAGGCCACCCATTACCTCGACCACGATATCGGCGTCGGAGGATAGAACGTCGTCGATATTCTCTGTCCACTGCACCGAGGGAGGAAGCCAATCGACTTTTTTCCGCGCCACGTTGCGGTTGAGGACGTGGGTCAGGCGCAGGTGGGTGTTCGAGCGCTCGCAAAGAATCTTCGCCACGGAACTTCCTACCGTGCCGAAGCCAAGCAGAGCGACGTTGCAGTTTCGCGCGCCGACGTCTGTCGCGCCGGCGTTCTGAGGGCCGGCGTTCTGAGGGCCAACGACGGCGCGGTTGCCGGTGGCATCGAGCTTAGAGGCACCTGTCATTCTATCTCCCGTGCTATCTCCCGTGGTTGGGACTCTCTTTCTATTATCACCGATTACCTATTTGTGTGTTAAAGCGGCAGGGCGGAACCGCCGATACATAAAGCGTCAGGAGAACGCTCTATGCCTCGACGAATGGCGCTGTTCCTTCTTGTCTGCATCTGCACGGGCAGCTTGTACGCACAGGACTTAGCGGGTATTGAGATCCACGGGTTTGTCACCCAGGGTTTCCTTTTCAGTTCGAATAACAATTATTTGACCATGAAGTCGAGCGATGGCAGCGTGCAGTGGACGGATGGCGCCGTGAGCGTCTCCGATTCACTCACCGATAAGCTGCGTGTCGGAATCCAGTTGCACATGTACCAACTGGGAGATCTGGGCGGCGCGAATGTTCAGATCGATTGGGCATCGGGCGACTACCGAGTCAACGATTATTTTGGAATTCGAGCCGGCAAGGTCAAGACTGTCCTTGGCTTATTCAACGATTCCCAGGATGTGGACGCCGTCTTCCTGTGGATACTCCTGCCACAAGGCGCTTACCCGATCGACAACAAGAGCTTTTTCCTGTCGCATGTGGGCGGTGAAGCGTACGGCGGTCTACCTCTTGGCGAGCGCGCCGGAAAGCTGCTGTATCGCGCATATGGGGGATATGCCGGGCTGGATTTGAACGGCGGATATGTTAAACAGGCCGCTGACGCAGGAGTCGTGTTCACGACAGCCCCGGGAGGCAATATTTACGGCGGCGATCTGCGCTGGGAAGCTCCTTTGAAAGGGCTGACCGTTGGCTCCAGTGCACGTATCCAAGCCTTGGACGGAACAACGCCAATGGCGAGCGTGCACGTGCCTCCCACTTTCATAAGCGCAGACTATGCCCAGTTCGAAAAAGGAAAATTCTACTTCGCGGGGGAATACAGGAGGTTTCCGCTCAATACGGTTGTGACGATCGGACCGGCAGTGATTCCAGTTCCTCAGGATGCGCGCTCCTGGTACGCGATGGGGAGTTATCGGTTCTGGAAAAAGTTTCAGGTGGGAAGTTATTATAGCCACTACGTCAATAAGGCGCTGGACACGCGCCTGCCTGCAAATTACTCGAAAGACTGGGTGGTGTCCGGACGCTATGACTTTAACGCCTATTTTTACGGCAAGATCGAAGGTCATTTTCTTCATGGCACTGGAACCGGTTACTACGACAGCACAAACCCAGATGGCCTGAAGCCAAACTCGAATATGTTGGCGGCTAAAATCGGTTTCAGCTTCTAGATGCTTTACGCGTGTGCAGAGATGAGAGTCATGAGCAAAACTCGTTGGTTGGTCCTCCTGGCAGGTTTCCTCGGTTGCTGGTCCGCGGCCAGTGCCCAGGATGTGGTGTTGATTGCTAACAAGGGGGTGCAGATTTCGGAAATCAAAAATGCCGATCTGCACGCCATCTTCATGGGAGAGAAAACCAGATTCGCTGACGGATCGCATGCCGTGCCGGTCACTTTAAAGGGTGGAGCGGTGCACGAAGTGTTTTTGAAAAAACACCTTGGCGAAAGCCCTGGCGACTTCCGAGCGCAATGGCGCAAGGCGGTATTTACCGGACAGGGCGCCATGCCCAGGGCATTCGATTCCGAATCGGCGCTCATCGAATACGTAGCGGCCACTCCAGGCGCGCTGGGGTATGTGAGCCGGATTTCGCCGCAAGACAAGGTGAAGTGCCTCGCCGCAGTCAAGTAGTACCCGGGCTGGAACTCTCGACCTGTTGCTGTTCCGATTATCCCTACCGCTTTCGGACGCGTATTATAATAGATAGTTTTCTCTCTCCACTCCGCAGACTTCCGGGCGATGGGGTTTGCCCGGTCAATACATTGCACGGTTTAGACAAGAAAGGTACGGGGATGGCCACTACTGATATCGTGCCCCAGGAATTATCCGGGCAACGGGGGCAAAGGCGTGTCGTGAATGACATGAGCATTCAGGTTGCTACGGTGAATGGCTCGGGATCGCAGAGTTCCAACACCGTTTTGTTGCGCAGCATTTTCCAGATGGGCGTACCGATCTCGGGGAAGAACCTGTTTCCTTCGAACATTGCGGGGCTGCCGACGTGGTACACGATCCGCGCCAATAAGGATGGCTACATCGCGCGCAAGAAGGAGATCGACCTGCTCATCGCGATGAATGTGGAGACGGCGCAGGACGATGTGAAGACGCTGACGGCGGGAGCGGCCGTGCTCTACGACGAGCCGCTGGCACTGGATAAGGTGCGCGACGATTTGATTTATTACGCGGTGCCTTACGACAAGCTGGCGGCGTCGGTGGGTGCGGAAGCCAAGCTGCGCAAGCTGATCAAGAATATGATCTACGTGGGGGCGGCGGCGCAGTTGCTGGAAATTGATTTTGCCGAAGTCGAGGACGCGATCCGCAAGCAGTTCGCGAAAAAAGTGAAGGCGACAACGTTGAACTTGGCGGCGGCCAAAGCGGGCCACGATTATGCGGCCGCGAATTTTAAGAAGCGCGATCCGTTCTACATCCAGCGCATGGACAAGACGAAAGGCAAGATCATTGTCGACGGCAATTCCGCCGCGGCCATGGGATGCATGTTTGCCGGTTGTACCGTGGTAACCTGGTACCCGATCACGCCGTCGTCGTCGCTGGTCGAGACGATGATCGATTACATGAAGGAATACCGCGTGGGGCCGGATGGCAAGGCGACGTTTGCCATCGTGCAAGCCGAGGACGAACTGGCGGCGGTGGGCATGGTGATTGGGGCGGCTTGGGCGGGTGCGCGCTCGATGACTGCTACTGCCGGTCCGGGGATTTCGCTGATGGCAGAGCTTACGGGGCTAGCTTACTACGTGGAAGTTCCCGCGGTGATCTGGAACATTCAGCGGGTGGGGCCATCGACGGGCTTGCCTACTCGTACTGCGCAAGGCGATGTGCTCTCGACGGCATTTCTCAGTCACGGCGATACCAAGCACATCATGCTGTTTCCGAATTCGGTCAGCGAGTGCTTCACCATGGCGCAGGATGCTTTTGATTTGGCGGAGCGATTTCAGACTCCGGTGTTCGTTATGTCGGACCTTGACCTGGGGATGAATAACTGGATGTCGGATCCGTTTCCTTATCCGGACAAGCCGATTGATCGCGGGAAAGTGCTGAGCAAGGCGGATCTGGAGAAGGCGGGCGGTTTTGCGCGCTACAAGGATGTGGATGGCGATGGCGTCGGCTATCGCACGCTGCCGGGGACAGATCATCCGGCGGCGGCATATTTTGCGCGCGGCAGCGGACACAATGAAAAGGGGCAGTACAGCGAGCGTCCTGACGATTTCGAACGCAATATGGAACGGATCAATAAGAAGTTCGAGACGGCTCGGTCGTTTGTGCCGCGACCGGAATTGATGGGCGGCGGGAAGGCTAAGATCGGCATCATTGCTTATGGCACGTCGCACTGGGCGATCATCGAGTCGCGCGATCAATTGTCTAAAGAGCGCAAACTGGAAACGAATTATCTTCGGGTGCTGTCGTATCCGTTTACGCGCGAGGTTCACGACTTTATTGAGCGGCACGAGCGCGTGTATGTCGTGGAGCAAAACCGCGACGGGCAGATGGCCAGCCTGCTGAAGCTCGACATCAAGCCAGAATTGACGCCGCGTTTGCGGTCGATCTGCCATATCCACGGATTGCCAATCGACGCGCGGTCTGTGACCGACGAACTTATGATGATGGAGGGAAAGTAAGATGGGGACTACCACCAACACGCCTACTCCCGCGCCCGCTCCCGCTCCGAAGATCAACCGCATTGGACTGCAGGTTATCGACTATCGGGGAGGGAAGACTACGCTCTGCGCGGGTTGCGGACATAACGCGATTTCCGAACGCATCATTGACGCGATGTATGAAATGGGCGTGCCGCCCGAGCGGGTCGCGAAGTTCAGCGGCATCGGATGCTCATCGAAGAGCCCGGCCTACTTCATGAACCGGTCGCACAGCTTTAACTCCGTGCACGGACGCATGCCTTCGATTGCGACGGGGGCGATGCTGGCGAACAAGAACCTGATTGCGCTCGGTGTCACGGGCGACGGCGACACGGTTTCGATCGGCGCCGGACAGTTTGTCCATTTGATGCGGCGCAACCTGCCGATCATCTACGTCATCGAGGACAACGGTTGTTACGGGCTGACGAAAGGGCAGTTCTCGGCGACCGCCGATTTGGGGTCAACGCTAAAGAGTGGCGTGGTGAACGACCTGCCTCCGATCGATACCTGCGCCATGGCGATTCAACTGGGAGCCACGTTCGTGGGGCGCTCGTTCTCTGGCGACAAGCGGCAGCTGCACACCATGCTCAAGGCTGCCATTGCTCATAATGGCACGGTGATGCTGGACGTGGTTTCTCCGTGCGTGACCTTCAATGACCACGAGGGCTCGACCAAGTCTTACAAATATATGCAGGCCCATGAAGAGCCGTTGCAGGAAGTCAGCTTTATACCGTCGTTTGAGGAGATCAATGTCGAGTACGATCATGGGACTACGATTGAAGTCACGATGCACGACGGGTCGAGCCTGCGGTTGCGGAAACTGGAGCAGGAATACGATCCGACGGATAAGATTCAGGCGGTGAGGCGGTTGATGGAATCACATACGAAAGGCGAAGTGCTGACCGGCGTGTTCTACATCAACGCCAAGGCGCCTAGCTTTATCGACATGCTTAACGTTACGGATGAGCCGCTGGCGACTTTGCCGGAATCGGTGACACGGCCGAGCCGGGAAGTGCTGGCGAAGTGCATGGAAGAGCTGCAGTAGACTTTGGCGACAGATGGCAAGAATTGAGCCGGCCCCCTCGGGACCGGCTCTAGTTGTTTATAGCGGATCCAGATGCGCTTGCGATCACACAGGCAAGCTGCCGAGCTGCGCTCGGCTTGGACAGCCGAGGGCGGCTGTCCCTACGCGACCTTGGACGGGGCAGAGCCCCGTCACCACACGTACGTTACCCTCCCATGGTCAGAACTACGCGAAATCTTGCGCGGCCGCTGATCATTTGCTCGTAGGCTGCGGCAGCTTTTTCCAGCGGGTACTTTTCGATCATGGGACGGACTCCGGAAAGGGCGCTGAACTGCATCGTGTCTTCGGAGTCTTTGGCGGTTCCCGAGGGCCAGCCCTGGATCGCCTTACGGCCTCCGATCAATTGGAGAGGCGTGACGGTGATGGGGTCGGGACTGGCGCCAACGACCAGCAGCTTGCCATTCTGCGAAAGTCCATTCACCAGAGCGGAGATGGATTTTGAATCAGGCGCGGTGGCCAGGATGACGCGGGCGCCTCCAAACTTCTGCAACTCCACGGCGGGATCGCCAGCGGCGGTATCGACGAAGTGAGCGGCCCCTAATTTTCGCGCGAGGGCTTCTTTGTCTTTACCTCGGCCAATGGCGAAAGTGCGAAAGCCCATCTGGCGCGCATACTGGATTCCGAGATGGCCAAGTCCGCCAATGCCTTGCACGGCGACCAGATCGCCAGCGCGCGCACCCGCGTTGCGAAGGGCATTGAAAACCGTGATGCCGGCGCACAGTAGCGGCGCGGCCTCGGCCGCTGGGAGTTCTTCTGGGATGGCGGCGACCGCCTCGGCGGGCGTAACCATGTATTCGGCGTAACCGCCGTCGTGGCTGATGCCGGTAATTTTTCCGTTCTGGCAGAGAACGAAATCGCCGCGGCGGCAGGGATCGCAAGTGAAACAATGGCCGCCGTGCCACCCGACGCCGACGCGCTGGCCGGGTTTCCAGTTAGCAACGTCGGCACCGACAGCGTCGATGCGGCCGGCGATTTCGTGTCCGGGAACTCGTGGATATTGGATGCCGGGCCAATAGCCTTCTTTTACGAGCGCGTCGCTGTGGCAGATGCCGCAGGCCTCGACTTTAATCCTGACTTGGGCGCGGCCGGGTTCGGGAATATTTCTTTCGACGAGTTCGAGATTACCGCCGGCTTTGCTGACTTGGACAGCCTTCATTTTCGACATAGCCTCTTCCTCATGAATTGGGTTGATGGAAATGGTGATGGAATGTATGGAACTTAGTCCATAGATGTGCGGGGCGATGGCAAAGACTCACGCTTCAACGGCACTTGCTCGGTGGAGCGCCGGGCGTCCCGCCCGGCTGGATCCTTCGGCTTCGCTCAGGACAGGCTCGCGAGGACGCCCGTCACTCCACTGTTTGGTTTTCCTGATGCTAGTCACTTTTCTTCAACTCTCCCTCGAACGAGTGCTCGGGACTGTGGCCGGGTTCGGGGAAATCACTATCGGCGCCGTCCACCATGGGGTCGGCGTTCCGGTGCCCGAGTTGGTCTCTCATGGAGTTGTTGCCGGGTTGGGTGCGATCGTCGGGCTCCTGGGAACCCTTCCCACGGTCGGCATCGTTATGGAGATGGTCGCTGACACTTTTTGGCATGGCGGGCCTTTCGAGATGCGTGTGTCGATAAGAATGATTACAAGGTTAGGTTACGCTGAATGCTCGCGGCGGGCAATGTTCGTGGTGGGCTAATTCGGTATGGGCGAGTCCATAAGCTACGAGGTCCGAGCTGCGAGCTGCGAGCAAAAGCAGGCCCGCAGTTCGGAGCAGCAACAGGGAATTAGCACGACTCGGCAATGTCCGTTTGAACGTGCAAGTTGTTGTAATAGTTACGATGGGTAAATTTAATAGTCGATTAACCTGATCTTGAATCTAAAATAGGATATGGCTAGCAATTATCGGAAACATTATCTGTTTGCCAGCGACTTCGATCAGACGTTGACCTTCAACGATACGGGTTACGTACTTAGCGAGTTGCTCGGCATCCCTGTCAAGGAATTCGAGCGCAAGGCGAAGGGCATGGCTAAGCTGAACCTGGTTCAGCAAGGCGCCGAACTTTCTTACTTACTCTTGCATGATCCGGAGTTCCATTCGCGCGTCCGGCGCGACGACCTGTTCGAGGTGGGCAAACGGATTCGCCTCAAGGACAACATCAAGCAGGTTTACGAGATACTCGACCGACGGATCGACGGATTCCACTTTGATTTTTACGTGCTCTCGGCGGCGCCGGTCGAGGTGATCCAGTCGGCGCTGGAGGGGATCGTGCCGCAGGATCACATTTTTGGCACTGAGTTCAAGTACAAGGCGTCGGGTGAGATCGAAAGCCTGGTGCGGGCCACGGCCGGTTATGGAAAAGTGACGCGCCTGGATCAGCTCGAAGAAGACCTCGGGATTCCGGCGGACCATATTGTCTACGTGGGCGATGGCAGTTCTGATATTCACGTCATGCTGCACGTGAACCGGCGGGACGGGTTCACGGTTGCGGTCTCGGAATCGAAGCTGGTGGCGCAGATCGCGAAGCGGACGGTGCTGGGGGACAACGCCCTGGCAGCGCTGGTGCCGATTCTGGAAGAGATTGCCGGTTGGCAGCGGCCGCAGATCCGTGCGCTCTTCGAATCGTACGGCTTCCTGATTCAGGGGTGGGATCACGCGCAGACCGATTGGGTCACGTTGCGGCCGAGCGGCGTAGTGGCAGCGAAGATGACGGCGGCGGACGTGATCTAAACCTCAAAACCAATTCACCGCCGAGACGCCGAGGGCGCAGAGAAATTCTGGATCATCTTTCTCCTGCGCTCGCGGCGCGGTCTGCGGCTGAATTGATTGCCGGCTTCTCGATCCCACTCATCGCAAAGAACGCGATGAGTGGGGCACCCAGTTTTCGTACACCCAGTTTTCGTACACCCGGTTTCTTCTATTGGCGGGCTTTGGGAGTGGCTGGACTTGGTTTGCGGAGCCTCTCCCGAGCTTGCGCGGCTTCGGTGGTGCGGGGATAGCGCTGAATGACGTGCTTCAATTCTTGCGTGCCCTCGTCTTCTTTTCCGAGTTCGAGGAGCGCGAATCCCTTCTTGAGTTGCGCGGCGGCAGCCTTGTTTCCGCTGGGAAAATTCTGCAGAACCAGATCATAGTTCGCGACTGCTTTACGGTAATCGGCGGCCTTGAACTGAATTTCGGCTAGATAGAAATATGCGTTTCCGGCCAGGTCGGTGTTGGGGTAGAACTTGATGTAGTCGCTGAATTCCTGGATGGCCAAGTCGTTTTTCGCGCCGTTGTAGTCGCGCAGGGCATTGTTGTAGAGCACGTCGGGCGGAGGCGCCTGCGCCATCGCCTGGGCCTGTTGCTGCGCTTGTGACTGCTGCGCGGCCAATGACTGCTGCGCCGCCTGCATGTCCTCTAATTGTTTGCTCAGCTTGGCGAGGCGGACCTTAAGCTCGTCCATGGTGTCGTTCAGCGCCTGGATCTGGCCGGAGATCTGGTCGACGCCCCCGGCGCGATCCTGCTGCTGTTTGTTGAGGGAAGCTTGCAGCTCATTGATCGCGGCGGTTACTTTGTTGGCGGCGTCGGTGTTCTGCTCGAGCAGATTCTTCATGACGCCCATGCGCTCGTCGAAGGATTGCTTCATCTGGGTCATCTGCTGCGCCAGTTGACTCACCTGGGTTTGCAGTTCGATGATTTCCTTGCTGGCGCCGTAGGCGGGAGCGATCCAGATGGTAAGTAAGAGCGCGAGAGATAGCAGAATGCGATTCGATTTCATAGTTATCCTATTGGATGTCAATAGCCCGCTGAGCGTCCACCGTGATGGAATCCCGGCGGTTTGCTGAAAACTCCTAATGTGCGCAACAGTTGCCCTCAGCGGCTAGAGCCGCGCTCAAAACCATGCAGTTACCGCAGCGCTGAAGAGTGTGCGTGAGAACTCGGTCGTCCCTCCGGGACTTGGAATCTTCTTTCCACCTTTCCCAGCGCTGAAGCGCTGGGCTAAGCTCGATCGCCCCTCCGGGGCTGGATTTTCGAGAATCTGGTTCCACCAGATTGCCCGAAAATGAGTTCTCACGCACACTCTGAAGCGCGGCGCCACCCAAAGGCAAGTGCGACATCAAGTCTTCTCCGCAGCGTTCCGGGAATCAAGGGCGGCCACGGCCGCCCTTGGTCAATTTTCGTACGCGTTATTTTTCGTACACGAAGTGGCCGCGGCGGTTTTGCTGCCAGCAACTTTCGTTCGACTCGGTGCAGAACGGTTTTTCCTTGCCCATGGTAATCGTCTTTATGCGGCTGCCGCTCACTCCAGCCTGGATGAGCGCATTCTTCACCGCGTCGGCACGGCTGGTGCCGAGGGCGAGGTTATATTCGGTCGAGCCGCGTTCGTCGCAGTGTCCCTCGACGGTGATGTGGATGTTGGGATGCTGTTGCAGGAACTGCGCATCGCCCTGCAACGAGCCTTGCTCGCTGGCGCGGACATCGTCCTTGTCGTAATCGAAGTAGATGTCTTTCACGTTTTGCGCGAAGAGTTCTTCTTCCGTAGCGTTATACGCCGCTGACGACGGCGGCGCTGGCGCAGCGTTTACGGTCACGCGAGCGGTGGCATCCTGGGTTCCGCCGGTGCCTTTGGCGACGAGATGGTAGGTGGTTGAGTCGCTGGGAGTGACCTGACGCGAGCCGCCCGTCTCCACCGCGCCAATGCCATCGATGCTGACGTCGGTCGCGTTCGTGGTCTGCCAGGTTAGGGTTGTCGATTGGCCCTGGTTGATCGTATTCGGATTCGCCGAGAGCGACGCGGTGGGAGCGGTCGGTGAGGGTGGCGGCGGGGGCGGGGGCGGAGCGGCCTTCTTGGCGCATGCGCCCAGGAACATGATGGTGGCGAGTGTGAATGCCAGGGTCGCCCATCTGGTCATCGTTATTGTCATTCTTGTTGCTTGCTTCACTGATTCCTCTTTTCTGTGCGCCCGCGTTGTGGCGTGCAATTTGCAGATCCACGGCAGGGCGCACTCTGGGCCAGCCGCAAGACTCTTCCTCTACTTATTATCGACTAATTCACTTCCAACTCCAGTTGGGCTGCGTGTTGGCGCCCTTGAAGGTCAACTGCTTCACGTTGGTGCCGTCTGCCAGCATAGTCCATATCTGGTCGCTGCCGGAGCGGTGGGACTGGAACACAATGTGCCGGCCATCCGGCGACCAGCAGGGAAAATCGTTGCGTCCCGCGTCGTGCGTGAGTTGCACCCACTGCTTGCTGGCGACGTCCATTAAATATAGATCGTTGGAACCCGGCTCTCCGGGCCCGTATTTGCGCATCCAGGAAAAAGTCAGAAACTGTCCATTCGGCGACCAGTTGGGAGAGACGGCGTAGCCCTGATCGGTGACACGTTGCAGGTTGGTGCCGTCCGCTTCCATGGTATAGATCTGCGGCAGGCCGGTGCGTCCGCTGACGAAGGCGATCTGGGAGCCGGTCTTGCGATTCCAGGTGGGCGAAACGTCGGGCCCCTGATCATTGGTTAAGCGCCGCGAGTTTCCTCCGGATGCGTCGACGACGAAAATGTTGGGGTAGCCGTTGCGCGAGGACGAAAACGCGATCTTGCCGTCGGGCGACCATGAAGGCGAGAGATTCATACCGCCAAAACGCGGGAAGCTGACCATGCGGTTGAGATCGAATGAATACATCATGATTTCCCAACCGCCCTTGTTAATCGAGCTGAACGCCAGCCGCGAACCATCGGGCGAGATGCGCGGCGACAGGGAAATGCTGCCCGAGTGCGTGATCGGCTGCTGGTTGGCGCCATCGTAATCCATCATCCAGATTTCTTTGTGGCCGGTGCGCTCGCTGACGAAGTAGATCTTGGTTTCGGCGATTCCGGCTACGCCTCCGCCGAGGCGGAAGATGATTTCATCGGCAAATTTGTGCGCAATGACGCGCACCGCGTCGGTGGTTGGATTGTCGACGTACTGCTTGCCCAGCACTTGCGGCGACTTCTCATTCTTGACGTCATAGAGCCAGCCCTGCACTGTGACTTTGCCGGCGGCCACGCCCAGGTTGCCGAATGCGAGCATGGAGGTGTTGGGCGGCGGAGAATTCCATGCCGCGAAGTTAACCTCGGAAGGTTGCCCGGGCTCTTGCAGCGGATAAAAACTCTTGGAGACCAGATCGAAGATTCCGGCGTTGTCGAGGTCGTTCCAGAACGTGTCGTTGAAGGTCTTCAACAGGTCGGCGTTGCCGGCGTCGGTGGTCGATGGCTTGAAGTCGGATGCGGCCAGGCGCACGCGCTCGACGCCGAGGCCGGTGCCGGTGCGAATCCAGTCCTGCGCGGAGCTGGTGGCGGCCATTAACAGCAGGGCAACGGCGATCAAAGCTTGATGACGGATGGGGCGAGCCGAGTTACTCAATTTGTGCTCCCTGTATGGTCAGTCGTTGGTCGTTCGTCGTTGGCAGACCGCGGTGAAACTCCAGTCCCATAACCTCAGCGCCTAAAGGTGCTTTCACAACACAAACCTTGCGGCACGCCTGAAGGCGTGCCCTGATACGAACCGAAATTGCGCCATGGGCGGCCAGCAAAACCCCTCCGAACGACCATCGACTGACGACTGACTTACCGCTTGTAATCGAACCAAAACTCTACCGACACTTTGCTTCCCGGATAATCCGGTGGCAGCGCGCCGAAGGTATCAATGCGCTGGATGGCACGCATGGCTGAGAGGTCGAGCGACGGCACACCACTGGATTGCTCGATCTCGACATTCGCCGGATGCCCGTCGCGGGCGATATCAAATGTAAGATAAACGCGGTTCCCCTCCGTGATCCTTGGGTCCACTTCATACTTTAACCAGTTTTCGGTGACTTTCCGCTGCACCGCTTGGACGTACCACGAGAAGCGGCTGCCGAAATCGCCACCGCTTCCGGTAAATCCAAAGCCGCCTTTGGCGCCGCCCGCGCTCATGGTGTAGGGGCCGCTGACTGGACCACCTTCACCATACGGAATCTGATTCGACTCGGGCGGTTCTGGTTGCGCCTTACGTTGGGTCGCGCTCTTTACCGGTGCGGGCTTTATTCTTGTCTTCGTGTTCTTGTCGGGAATCGGAATCGCTTCCGGTTCTTTTTCCTGAACCGCGGGCTGCGACTTCGAAAGTCCCTTGGATTCCGTGGCCAGCACGTTCTGCGTCTCGGCGAGATTGGCGGGCAAGGGAACCGAGTTCACGAGGGTCGCCCCCATGGCATCTCCGCCGCCGCCGCTGCCCCAGCCTTCACCACGGAAGCTGTGAATAAACATGGCGTAGAGCACGACGAACGCCGCGAATGCCAGATGCAGTCCGAGCGACCAGGCCAGAGGCCGGCGCAACTGGCCGGGTTCGGAATAAATGTCGATGTCGTCGTAATGCATGTCGATGTCAGTATCAGTATCAGTGATGGCCGCCGTGGGTATCCATCGGCTGCGTGACGATGCTCACGTTGCTGATGCCCGCCTGCTTGATGGCGTCCATGACGGTGGCAAAGGCGCCAAAGGGGACATCTTCGTCGGAGCGCAAATAGATCGACTGGTGTTGCGGATCGCGAATTTTCTGCTTCAGGCGCGCTCCGATCTGGTTGATGTTGATGGGATCGTTGCCGAGAAAAACTTTTTGCGATTTGTCGATGCTGATGACGAGGCGCTCTTCGGTGATCTCTTTGACGGTGCGGGTGTGGGGCACGTTGACTTCGATACCGGACTGCAGTATGGGCGCGGTCACCATGAAAATGATGAGCAGCACCAGGACGACATCCACCAGCGGCGTGATGTTGATATCGGCGAGGGCCGTCTGGGTGCGTCCGTTGGCGGAAGTGAAGGCCATCAGCGCCGCGCCTCGTTACTCGGCAGCTCATGGACCGGTAACTCATGCTGACGCTCGACCAGATTGAGCATCTCCAGGGTGAAGTCGTCGTTGCGCGACGCCATTTCGCGAATGGAGCCAATGATGAGGTTGTAGGCGATCACCGCCGGGATGGCTGCAGCCAGGCCGGCGGCGGTGGTCACGAGAGCTTCGGAAATTCCCGGAGCGACCGCGCGCAGAGTTGCCGCGCCAGCCGTGCCGAGTCCGTGGAAGGCGTCGATGATTCCCCAGACGGTGCCGAACAGTCCGATAAACGGCGTAACGGCGCCGGTAATTGCGAGCCACGGGACATTGCGTTCGAGGCGAGTGATCTCCTCGGAAGACGCGACCTGCATGGCGCGCTGAATGGCCGGCAGGTTGTGGATGCCGCCGGTCATTCCCATCTGGCGTTTGAACTCCTGGACCGCGCCTTCAAATACTCCTACGAGCGGGCTGGGACGGAACTGATCGGCAACCGAGGCAATGTCTTGCATGCGCTGCGCCTTGCGGAAGGCGCGGACGAAGCGGCCGCTCTGGGAGCGCGCGCGGCGGATTAGCCGCCACTTGGCAATAATCACGGCCCAGGAGAGCACGCTGAATGCGATCAGCAGGAGAAGCACGGTCTTCGCGACCGGACCGGTCTGAAGGACGAGATCAACGATTTCGCCGCCGACAAACAACAGGAGGACGGAAGAAAAATGCATCGGTTTAGGGACGACCCCTGTTTAAGATTATAGACCAGGGTGGCGGCGTGCTCGGGCAGGGTATCGGATCGGTCAATGTGGTGTTTCGGTGGGTGGTCGATAGTCGCTAGGCCGCTCGTCGCTAGTCGCTAGTCTTTCGGATGGTCTGCCAAACAGCTAACGACCGACGAACAACGACTGACCTTAGGCTGTGGGTTACGGAATCACGGCCTGCGCTACATTGGAATACGCGCTTTCCTCACCTTTGGCATTGACCTCAGTTGCGACGTAGTAGTAAGTGTCTCCGGCAACAACCGTATAGTCTGTGTAGTTGGTGGAAGAATCGAGCGCGGTATTGATCTCCTCGAACGGGCCGGCCTCGGCGGTGCCCCGGAACACGTTGTATCCGACCGCGTCGCCGTCTCCCGGATCCCAGGTAAGGCCGACGTTGTGAGAAGTCTTAGCCACGCCCGCACCGGTCAACTGTTCCACCGTTGGTGAGGTCTTCGCATCGCTGATGAATCCCGCTTTGCCGTCGGCCGTTCCGGAAGCATTCGGTGTGAATTGAATGGTGACGGCGAGGCTTTTCCCTGCCGGTAGCGTTACCGGGAGTTTCAGCCCGAGGATGGCAAACTCCGAACTCGAAGACCCGTCCGACGTAATGGTGACAGCAGCGTTCGAGGCGGTGAGCGTAGCCTGCAGGCTGGCACTCGATCCCACCGTGACGTTGCCGAAACTGAGGGTTGCAGGGGAGACTCCCAGTTGCGGGTTCGCGTCGGCGCCGCCGATACCCACGACATGCATTTCAAGAGGGGAGTTCGGGTCGTTGCTGGCGAGTGTGAGGATGCCGCGGGTATCGCGGTCGGCAGTCGGCCTGAAAATGACGGGCAACTTGAGGCTTTCCCTGGGCTTGATCAACATTGGCACAGGGAAATCGCCGAATGAGAAACCACTCCCCTTTTCCGATTTGGAAGTGATACGCAGCATTCTGTCGCCAGTGTTGGTGAGTTCGATGGAATAGGATCTGGAATGGCCGACGGGCACCTTGCCGAAATCATGGGTGCAAGGGTCACATCGAAGTCTCTGCGCCCAGGCGGACGCAGGCGCCAGCCAAAAGAGCAGCCCTGCTACTACTACTATTATTAAGGGGAAGGATCGCATGGATCTATCTTCGTGAAGCGCTCGCATTCTAGGCAAAATCGTAAGTGCATTTTTTGCAATCGTTGGTACCACTTTGGGAACGGGGCAACTGGTTTCGCGCAGCCGGCTGGGGATCTGTGCTATGCTGCGCGTAAATTACAGATGGTCGTATAAGGCCGCGGACAGAGGTGTCCGCGCCACACGAAAGATCGCAGGACCCTTGTGCTGGCCGAACTTCGACTGGAAAATTACGCGGTCATCGACAATGTGGTGATCGAATTCGCGTCTGGTCTGAATCTTCTGACCGGCGAGACCGGGGCGGGGAAGTCCATTCTGATTGACGCGCTCGGATTGCTGCTGGGGGAGAAGGCGTCCTCGGATGTGATCCGCACGGGCGCGGAGCGGGCGGTGGTCGCGGCGGTGTTCGAGAGCGACGGAGCCGCAGCGCGGTCGATCGAAGCCATACTCGAGACGAACGGACTGGACGCGGAGAATGGGTCGCTGATTCTGCGGCGCGAGATTGCTCCCGGCGGCAAGGGACGGGTCTTCATCAACAATCAGCCGGCGACCGTGGCCGTGCTAAAACAGATTGCACCCCACCTGGCGGTGATCCACGCGCAGAATGAATCCATCGTAAATTTCGACGCCGCGGCGCGGCAGGACCTGCTTGATGCTTACGCCGGGGTCGAGTTGAAGGAAGTGGCTGCCGCATTCGCTCACTGGAAGCAGATTCGCGGGCGCATTGCCGAACTCGAACAGGACGAGCAGGATCGCATGCGGCTGCTCGACCTGTGGAACTTCCAATGCCGTGAAATCGAAGAGGCGCGGCTGCGCGCGGGCGATGGTGCGCAAGGAAGTGCGCAAGAAGATGAGCAACTGGAAGCCGAGAAGCGCGTTTTGGCCAATGCCGAGAAAATTTACGGCGCGGCCATCAGCGCCTTCGATCTGCTGTATGAGGGCAACGCATCCACCTCGTCGAGCCTGCGCGCCGCGCAGAAGCATCTGGAAGAACTGGCTCGTTATGAGCCGAAGTTTCAGGAAGCGCTCGCGGCTTTGGAGTCGGCGCGGATCAGCGTTGAAGATGTGGGCGCGACGCTGCGCGATTATGCGGGAGGAATTCAGGCTTCGCCCGAGCGCCTGGCGGAGATCGAAGAACGGCTGGCGCTGCTGGATCGCCTGAAGCGGAAGTACGGCCCGACGCTCGAGCAGGTCATCGTGTTTGGCGAGGATATTCGGCGCAAAATCTCGGAAATGGAGAATAAAGATCAAGTGTTACTTGAACTGAGAGCGATGCTGGCTGTGGCCGCCGAGGAGTATCGCAAAGCTGCCCGCGCCGTCTCGCGCAAGCGGGTGGAGGCGGGGCGGAAACTGGAGAAGTTGGTCGAGGCGGAGATCAACGATCTTGCCATGCGCGCCAGTTTTCGCATCGCGGTGGAAGAAAACGAAGACGAAGCGCATTGGACTTCTTCGGGTATCAATGAGGTCGTCTATCTTATTACGACCAGTGTGGGCGAAACTATGCGCCCGCTGGAGCAGATTGCCTCGGGGGGCGAACTTTCGCGCGTCATGCTGGCTTTGAAGGCGAGCGTCGAAGCGGGGACGAATCCGCCGGGGAAAAAGAAGTCGGCGGCGGCGCAGCGCACATTAGTTTTTGACGAGATCGATACCGGCATCGGAGGCCGCGCGGCCGAAGCCGTGGGGAAGAAACTGAAGGCGCTCTCCAAGGGGAATCAGGTGCTGTGCGTCACCCACCTGCCGCAGATCGCAACCTTCGCCGATCACCACTACCTCATCGAGAAGCGCGAAGCTTCGGGACGGGCCAAAACCACTGTTCGGCAGGTTACTGGCGAAGAACGGACTGAGGAAGTGGCGCGCATGCTGTCCGGGGCTAAGCTGACTGAGACTTCGCGCAAGCATGCGGAGCAGATGATTCGGGCGAATGAGTGAGTGAATACGTTAATAGATTTGTTCGTTGGTCAGGTCGACCTTGGGGCCGTCGGAGACGATCAGCGGGAACTGCACTCTCTTGGCACGCGGGCGGTGGCCTTGCGCAAGCACCCTTCTAATTCCCGCCAGCACCAACTCGCGGACTACGCACCCGTTGTCCGCTGCCTGTGCTTTTAGCCTTCGGTACACGACTACCGGAACGTCGATGGTGACGCGAACAGAATCCCGTTTCATGAACACGATTATCCCACGGGTACCACAATCCGAAACTCTAACTTGACTTAGCTAACCAAAGTTAGCTAACATGAGTTCATGGAAACCGTCACCATCCACAAGGCCAAAACCGAGCTTTCGCGGCTGATTGAGAAGGCTTGCCGGGGCGAAGAGATCGTGATCGCTCGGGGGAAGAAACCGGTTGTCCGCTTGGTTGCGATCGAGGACAAACAGGGTCAACGCAAGCCCGGAGCTTGGAAAGGGAAGATCGAAGTCGGCCCTGAATTCTTTTTGCCTCTGCCGCCGGAAGAAATGGAAGGCTGGGAGTAGTTTCGATTGCATCTCTTACTAGACACACATGCGCTGATCTGGTGGATGACTGAAAATCGCTCGCTGCCTGAGTCTGTACGGCATCTGATGGTGGACAAGCGAAACACAGTTATTGTGAGCGCGGCGTCGGCGTGGGAAATGGCGACCAAGGTTCGTTTGGGGAGGCTTCCCGCCGCCTCCGACATCACCCGGAATTTCGAGGAATATCTGACGCAGGCGGGATTCGAGAGCCTTCCCGTTACCGCGGCGCATGGCATTCGAGCGGGTCTGCTTCCGGGGCCTCAGCGAGATCCATTTGACCGGATGTTGATCGCCCAGGCGCAGGCAGAGAACTTGACCATCGTCAGCAATGAGTTGTCTTTTGATAGTTACGGCATCCGCCGCTCTTGGTAGGGGATGCCGTTCACCGCTCGAATCTCCCCGCCCGGTGCTAATCCTCACAGTCTCAAAGGCTTACATTGACCTTAGGGTGCATCTTTCGGTACCCTTACAGCATCTTTTCCTAAGAGAACGTGTACCCTAGCGGGTGGGGGATGCAATTTGTCTGAGACTAGGAATTTACACACGAAGACCTTACTGTTATTGAAGCCGCGCGGATTCTGCGCCGGGGTGGTGCGCGCGATTGACATTGTCCGGATTGCGCTGGAGGCGTTTGGGCGGCCGATTTATGTGCGTAAGGAAATCGTCCACAACCGCTTCGTGGTGGAGGAATTGCAGCAGAAGGGCGCAATTTTTGTTGACAGCGTGGACGAGGTGCCCGAGGGCGAACGTGTTATCTACAGCGCCCACGGCGTTTCTCCGGAGGTGCGCGAGGCGAGCAAACTGCGGAAGCTGCGGGTGATCGATGCGACGTGTCCGCTGGTCACCAAGGTGCACGTGGAGGCGGTGAAGTTCGCCAAGGAAGGCTATTCGCTGATTCTGATCGGGCATCGCGATCATGATGAAGTGATTGGCACGCTGGGCGAGGCGCCCGCCGTGACTCAGGTGGTGGGGTCGCCTGCGGAAGTGGCGTCGGTGACGTTGCCCGACCCCAGCCGCGTGGCGTATTTGACGCAGACGACGCTTAGCCTGGATGAGACGCGCGACATTATCGGCGCGCTGCGCAAGCGGTTCCCGAACATTAAGGGTCCGGCGGCGCAGGATATCTGCTATGCCACGGAAAACAGGCAGGTTGCGGTGAAGCACGTGGCTTCCGACGCCGATTTGCTGCTGGTGGTTGGCTCCGATAATAGTTCGAATTCCAAGCGGTTGGTGGAAGTTGCGCGTAGTTTGGGCACCCCGGCGCATCTAATTGATGACTGTCGCAACATCCAGCCGCAATGGTTGAATGACGTGAAGACGGTGGCCTTGACCGCGGGAGCTTCCGCTCCCGAACATCTGGTGCAGGAAGTGGTGGAATACCTGGCGGGACAGGGATTTGGCGACGTGCAGGAATTGGAGATCATGCCGGAAAATGTTCGCTTTGGATTGCCGCCGGAGATCGTGGAAACGATTGCCGCGGCGCCGGCTGGCGCTGCCTTGGAGTTATAGATGGAAGAATCCTCCCCTTACAGTTCGGCCTCTGCGCCCCACCCCAGCACGCCAAATGCGGGCGCGCTGGGGACCCCGCAGATGCGATTCGGAAAGATTGATGACCTGGGAAGCCGGGTTGCGGTAGCCGTCGACGCGGCGCGCAATTATCTTTTTTCGCAACAGCACGAAGAGGGTTACTGGTGCGGGGAACTGGAAGCCGATACTACCCTTGAATCCGATTACATCCTGCTGCATACGCTGCTCGGCACGGGCAGCCAGGGGCGCTTTGACAAGGCCGCTCGGTACATTCTGAACCACCAGAATGAAGATGGAGGCTGGAGCAACTACGCCGGCGGTCCTTCGAACGTCAGCGCTTCGGTGAAGGCCTACTTCGGGCTGAAGCTCGCGGGGTTTACGGCGGATCATCCCGCGCTGGCGCGCGCCCGCAAGAAGATTCTCGAAATGGGTGGCGTCACCGAAGTCAATACATTCACCAAGATCTATCTCTGTTTCTTTGGACAATACGATTACGATGCGGTGCCGGCGGTTCCGCCGGAGATCGTGCTGTTTCCCAACTGGTTCTGGTTCAATATCTACGAGATTTCTTCGTGGTCGCGCGCCATCCTGGTGCCGCTTTCGATCTGCTACGCGAAGAAGCCCTTCAAGAAAATTTCGGACAAAATGGGAGTGGAAGAGCTCTTTGTGGGCGGGCGCGAGAAGTCGCGGATGCATCTGCACTGGGCGAAGAAGCTGATTTCCTGGCGGAATTTCTTTTTGGTGCTCGACCGGATTGCCCACTGGGCAGAGCGTGTGCATATCCGTCCGCTGCGTTCGATTGCTCTCAGGCAAGCGGAGAAGTGGATGCTGGAGCGTTTCGAAATGAGCGACGGCCTGGGAGCGATCTATCCCTCGATGATGAACGCCATCATTGCGCTGCGCTGCCTGGGGTATTCGGTGGACGATCCGCAGTTTATCCGTGCGCTCGACGAGTTCGAGAAGCTGGGGATCGAGGAGGACGACACTTTCCGCATGCAGCCCTGCATGTCTCCAGTGTGGGATACGGCATACGCGCTGTTTGCGTTGGGCGAGGCGGGCGTGCCCGCGGCCGATCCGCGCCTGGTGAAGTGCGCCGACTGGATCCTGCAGAAGCAGGTGCGCAAGCCTGGAGACTGGAAGATCAAGAATCCGAAAGGCGAGCCGGGCGGCTGGTACTTCGAGTTCAACAATGAGTTTTATCCCGACGTGGACGACAGCGCCATGGTCTGCCTGGCGCTGAGCCGGGTCGAGCATCCGAACGGGCGCTATCAGAGCGAGTCGGTGCAGCGGGCGATCGATTGGATTTTGTCGATGCAGTGCAAGGACGGAGGTTGGGCTTCGTTCGACAAAGACAACGACCGCATGGTGTTCCAGTACGTGCCCTTCGCCGATCACAATGCCATGCTTGATCCCGCAACCGTCGACATCACGGGACGCATTCTGGAATGTCTTGCGACCTATGGATGCGACCAGAACCATCCAGCGGCGAAGCGGGCGATCAAGTTTATTCGCAAACAGCAGGAGCCGGATGGAAGCTGGTTCGGACGCTGGGGCGTGAACTACATCTACGGCACGATGCAGGTGTTGCGCGGCCTGGAAGCGATGGCCGTGGATCGTAACGACCCCATGATCCAGCAGGCGGCGGAGTGGATGCGATCGGTGCAGAACGCCGACGGCGGCTGGGGCGAGACGGTGGGATCCTATGACGACCCCAACCTGCGCGGGCAGGGCGACAGCACGGCTTCGCAGACCGCGTGGGCAATCATGGGACTGCTGGCTGTAGGCGACACGCGCAGCGAATGTGTGGCCCGCGGCATGGCGTATCTTCTGCGCACGCAAAAGAAAGACGGTTCCTGGGACGAGCGTTTCTACACCGGAACGGGGTTCCCGCGCGTGTTCTATCTGATGTACCACCTGTACCGCGAGTATTTCCCGCTGATCGCGCTCACGACCTATTCCAAGGTGATGGCGGAGAAGAGCAGCTGTTAGCTTTTGGCTATTAGCTCTTGGCCTTTAGCTAAACCGTTTTCGTGAGCAGCTTTGGCGGGATTCCGATACGGGGATTGATCGACCAAGAGCTAAGAGCCAAAAGCTAAGAGCTAAATGCTGGCTTTCATCACCGGCGCCACGGGATTTCTGGGCAGTCATGTTGCGCGCGTCCTGGCGGAACAGGGAGCCGGGTTGCGGCTGCTGGTGCGGCCTACGAGCGATCTGCGCAACGTTGAGGATCTGAACGCCGATCGAGTTGTGGGTGACCTGCGCGACGCGGCTTCGATTGAGAAAGCGCTGTCCGGTTGCGAAGTTGTATTTCACGTGGCGGCCGACTACCGGCTGTGGGTGCGCGATCCCGACGAGATGTATCGCTCGAATGTCGAGGGCACGCGTTCTTTGCTCGAGGCAGCGCGGAAGCAGGGCGTACGGCGTATTGTTTACACGTCTAGTGTCGCGACCATGGGATTTATCTCGAACCACGCTGCCGAGCTCCTCCACCCCGTCAAGCCAACACCGGGCTTGACGGGGGCCCCGGTGCGCTCGGCTGGACGGCCGGGGGCGGACGTCCCTACGCAAACTTGGGCGGCCCGCACGAGGACGGTGGCGGACGAAGAGAGTCCGGTATCGCTGGGCGACATGATCGGGCACTACAAGCGTTCGAAGTTCATGGCAGAGCAGGTGGCAGTCGATGCCGCGAGATCGGGAGTCGATGTGGTGATCGTGAATCCCACGACTCCTATTGGCGAGCGCGATATTAAACCGACTCCTACCGGGCGAATCGTCGTGGATTTTCTGAAGCGAAAATTCCCGGCGTATGTGGAAACGGGCTTGAACCTGGTGGATGCGACCGAATGCGCCCGCGGTCATGTGCAGGCGCTCGAAAAGGGACGAGCGGGCGAGCGCTACATCCTCGGCGGAGAGAATCTTACGCTTAAACAGATTCTGGACCGGCTGGCTGCGATCACGGGCTTGCCGTCGCCGACGGTGAAGCTGCCTTACATTTTTGCGCTGGCGGCTGGAGTTGTGGACGAAATGGTGACCGGGCGGCTTTTGGGTCGCGAGCCGCGCGCGACGATTGACGCGGTACGCATGGGACGCAAGATGATGTTTGTGAGTTCAGCGAAAGCGGAACGGGAGCTGGGCTGGCGGACGGTTCCGGTGGATGGAGCGCTGCGGCGGTCGGTGGAGTGGTTCCGCGCGAACGGGTATGCCTAAAGGAAAGATTGCCATCGTCGCCGCCATGGAGCGGGAGGTGCGACCGCTGATCCGCGGCTGGAAAGTCAGGATGATGGAACAGGGCGGACGACGGTATCGTCTTTTTGAAAATGAAGAAGCAGCCCTGGTATGCAGCGGAATTGGAGCGGAAGCTGCGCGCCGTGCTACCGAGGCGGTGATTCAGGAAGTTAAGCCTGCGCGTGTGCTCTCAGTTGGCTTTGCCGGAGCGCTCGACGGTTCGCTCGAGGTCGGGGATATTCTTGAGCCGCGCACGGTTATCAATGCTGCCGACGGCGTGCGGACAGAAGTCGGCTCGGGTGAGGGAATACTGGTGAGTTCCGCGACTGTGGCCGGCAAGGAGCAGAAGATTCGATTGATCAAGGCTTATGGCGCGAGTGCGGTGGACATGGAAGCCGCGGCCGTGGCCCAGGGAGCGCAGGCGCGGGGCGTGGAGTTCGCAGCATTGAAAGCCATCTCCGACAGCGCCGATTTCAACTTGCCGGCACTGGATCGCTTTGTGGCAGGCGACGGGAGCTTTCACTCTGTCAGGTTTGCGTGTTCCGTGGCGCTGCGTCCGTGGCGGTGGGGAACGACCATCGCGCTGGCTCGGAACAGTTACAAGGCAAGTAGGGCTCTTTGCGGTGCGCTTGTGAGTTACCTCGGCCGCGAGACTTTGCAGGGTGCAGTGACGGCGCGATGAAGTACGGTGGAGGACGGGCGTCTCGCCCGTCCGGCCGGGCGGGGACGCCCGGCGCTCCACTAGCAAGCTCGATAGGGGAACAATAAAGTCTGTTATGGCAATTGCTCGAACATTTGCGATTGAGAATGAAGGACACGCGATTCCTCTCACCATGAGCGCCGCCGTGTATCGCGGTGTGAACGATGTGCGCCTGGAAGAAGTGCCGGTGCCTGAAATCGGGCCCGGGGAGATTCTGGTTCGCGTCCACACCTGCGGGATTTGCGGTACCGATCTCAAGAAGATCGCTAGCGGCTCGCACTCCGCGCCGCGTATTTTTGGCCACGAAACTTCGGGGGTCGTGGCGAAAGTTGGTGAGGGCGTTCAAAAGTTCAGCGTGGGCGAACGCGTGGTGGTGTTGCACCATATCCCGTGTGGAGAATGTTTTTATTGCCGCCACAAGACCTTCGCGCAGTGCGCTACTTACAAGAAAGTGGGATGCACGGCTGGGTTCGAGCCATCGGGCGGGGGGTTCGCGGAATACGTCCGGGTGATGGACTGGATTGTCGAGAAGGGGACAGTGCGTATCCCGGACGGCATCAGTTTTGAACAGGCGTGTTTTGTCGAGCCGGTGAATACTTGCATCAAAGGTATTGAGACCCTTCGTCTGGAAGCGGGCGAGACCGTGCTGGTGATTGGGCAGGGTCCAATTGGTCTGATCCTGGCAACGCTGGCGAAGCGGGCGGGGACTCGGGTGATCACTTCCGATTTGTATCCGGAGAGGCTTACAATAGCAAATAGCTTCGACCTGAAACTGACAATTGACGCTTCCAAGGCTGACGCCCGGCAAGCTGTGCGCGGCATGACGGAAGGCCGCGGAGCTGACGCCGTGATTTTGGCAGTCGGAGGGAGCGGTCTGATCCGGCCGGCCATGGACGCGACGCGCCCGGGAGGCCGGGTATTGCTTTTTGCGCAAACGGTGCGGGGCGAGGTTACGATTGACCCGGCCGCAGTGTGCGTGGACGAAAAGGCTTTGCTCGGTTCTTATAGTGCGTCGGTTGAATTGCAGGAGGAGTCAGTACGCTTCGTCATGAACCGTGAAATGGATCTGGAACGGCTTATCAGCCACCGTTTCCCGCTGCAAAGCGGTGTGGAAGCGCTGAATCTAGCTGCCCATCCTCAACCAGACTCGATGAAGATCGTCATCCAGCCGGGCAGCGCCGGGGCCCCCAGGACGCCGGGTTCTGGCGCGATGGGGTGGAGTGCGTGGGAAGGACATCAATTGTGAATGGGAAGATGACGGCTGCCGTCCTCTACGGCAAAGAAGACATCAAGATTGAAAGAGTGCCGATCCCGCGTGTGGGCGACGGCGAAGTTCTGGTAAAAGTCCACGTGGCGCTTACCTGCGGCACGGATTTGAAGGTGTATCAGCGGGGTTATCACGCCCGCATGATTGTGCCGCCGGCGTTGTTCGGGCATGAACTGGCGGGCACGGTCGAGGAAGTCGGCGAAGGCGTGCGGGGCTTCAGGAAGGGTATGCGCGTGGTGGCGCTGAACTCGGCTCCCTGCGGCATGTGCTTCTATTGCTCCAAGCACCAGTTGAACCTTTGCGAAGATTTGCTGTTCAACAACGGCGCCTACGCCGAGTACATCCGGATTCCGAAGCGCATTGTGGAAGCCAATATGCTCGTCGTGCCCTCGAATCTGAGCTTCGAGGATGCGGCGATGACCGAGCCGCTGGCTTGCGTTCTCCGCGGCCTGCATGAAACCGGAGTGGAGATCGGCGAAACCGTGGCGGTGATTGGCGGCGGACCGATCGGTCTGATGTTTGTGCAGGTGGCCAAGGCCATCGGCTGCAATGTGATCGCGGTGGTCAAGCGCGATTCGCAGGTCGCCCTGGCGCGCAAAAAGGGTGCGCACGAGGTGGTGCAGATTACGAAGGTGAAAGATGCGGTAGAGGCGGTGCGCGAGTTAACTCCGGAGAGGCGCGGCGCCGATGTGGCCATCGAAGCCGTCGGCCGCCCGGAGGCCTGGGAGTGGGCCGTGCAGATGGTTCGCAAGGGCGGCACGGTGAATTTCTTCGGTGGATGTGCCGCGGGAACCAAGGTGCAGTTGGACACCAACCGCTTGCACTACTCGGAGATCACTTTGAAGGCGACATTCCATCACACGCCGGAGACAGTGCGCCGGGCCTTCCGTCTGATCGCCGAAAAGAAAGTTTGCGGCAACGATTACATTACCGGCGAAGCGCCGCTTTCGCGTTTGCAGGATGTGCTGCACCACATGCTGAACCGCAACGGGGATATCAAGACTGCGATTATCCCGGGTCACTAGCGCGTTGACCGTGTGGTGAGTCGTGCATTGGGGTGGCTCTCAAATACATAGGTCCTTCCCCTTCGGCTCCGCTCAGGGTCAGGATGACAGTGAAGATTTATCGAACATTTGAATGGTAACTGCGACCGGCCATCCCCCGACAGCGCCGCTCTCCTCGGCCTGGAGTGCGCTTCCGCCGGAGTACGCCATCCCCGACCATGCGCCCTCGGAAGCGGAGGCGCGCGAATATTGCCGCCGCCTGGCGCGCTCGCATTACGAAAATTTTTCGGTCGCGTCCTGGTTTCTTCCAGAGCAACTGCGCCAGCACTTCTTCAACGTTTATGCGTATTGCCGCATCTCCGACGATCTGGGTGACGAGGTGGGCGACGGCGCTGTTTCTTTGCAGTTACTCGATCAGTGGGAGAACGAGTTAAACGCGTGCTACGACGGTGATCATACTCGAGGCCCGCGGCATCCCGTATTTGTCGCGCTCGCCGAGACCGTGCGCAAGTTTGAAATTCCGAAACATGAGTTTGCGGATTTGCTGAGCGCTTTCCGGCAGGACCAAAGCGTCAGCCGGTACGAAACGTTCAACGATCTGTTGGGCTATTGCCGGTATTCGGCGAATCCAGTCGGTCACCTGGTGCTCTATCTTTGCGGATACCGCGATTGCGCTCATCAACAACTCTCGGATTACACCTGCACCGCGCTGCAACTGGCGAACTTCTGGCAAGACGTGAGCGCAGACTTTGCCAAAGGACGACTTTATCTTCCACTCGAAGACCTGCGCCGCTTCGGCGTGAGCGAAGCGGTGATACGCGACCGCGAAAACACTTCCGCGTTCCGCGAGATGATGAAGTTTGAAGTCGGGCGCGCGCGGGAATGGTTCACGCAAGGCTTGCCCCTGATCGCGAAAGTCGACCGCGCACTGGCCATCGACATCGAGCTCTTCAGCCGCGGCGGGCAGGAAATTCTCAACGCCATCGAGAGCCAACGTTACGCTGTGCTGGGCAGGCGTCCCGCAATTTCCAAGACCCGGAAGCTGGCCCTGGTCGCTCGCGCCGCGCTGGGGAAGCTGCTGGGGAAGCAAATATGAGCTCCGCCGTGGGAAATGCGCCGGTGCAGTTCGCGCCTACCGCTTCGCAGCTCGATATGGCGTACTCCGTGTGCCGGAGCATCGCGCGCTCTGCCGCCAAAAATTTCTACTACGGGTTCGCGGTACTTCCACGGCGGAAGCGCAACGCTTTGAGCGCCGTGTATGCCTTCATGCGGCGGTGCGACGACATCACCGACGACATCACCTTGAGCGCCGAAGATCGTCACAACCAGTTGCTGGACTGGCTGGATAAAGTCCACCGCGCCTTGGCAGCACTGCCAACGGATGATCCGGTGCTGCTGGCGCTGACGGATGCGCAGCGCACTTACCAGATTCCGATTGGGCTACTCGATCAGCTCGCCTTCGGCACGGCTGCGGATCTCGATTGCGGGCAACCAGAACCTCCCGCCGGTGCGGCGCCGGTCGCGCGTTACCAGACTTTTGAAGAGCTGCGCCAGTATTGCTACGGCGTGGCATCGGTGGTTGGATTAGTGTGCATCAAAATTTTCGGATATCGCGATCCCGCCGCTGAGTCGCTTGCCGAACGCTGCGGTCTGGCCTTTCAGCTCACGAACATTATTCGCGACGTCAAAGAAGACGTTGCCATGGGCCGGGTTTATTTTCCACAAGAGGACCTGACGCAGTGCGGTCTCTCTGCCGCCGATCTGGCCGCGCCGCAGGTTGATATTGTCCGCATCCGTCCGCTGCTGGCAATGGAGGCCGACCGCGCTCGCGAGTGCTACCGCGACGGAGAAGAACTGATCCCGCTGGTGAATGAAGACAGTCAGCCCGCGCTCTGGGTTCTGATTACCATCTATCGCCGCCTGCTGGAAAAGATTGCCGCGAACCAGTACGACGTCTTCCGGGAGCGCGTCCGCTTATCGGTTCCCGAAAAGTTCACGGTCATGGGAAAGGGAATCCTGAAGCGTCTGCTGTGATGCCGCCCTCGATCTATCCTGAGTCGACCGATCCTAGTGCGACCATTGCTAATTCGACTCATCCTGATACGACGCATCTTTCCACAGTCGCTGTCGCCGGAGGAGGGTTGGCCGGCCTGGCCGCTGGATGCGCTTTGGCGGAAGCCGGATTTCGCGTGACGCTCTTTGAGCGACGCCCTTATCTCGGCGGGCGCGCTTCTTCTTATCAGCATCCCGGCACTGGCGAAATTGTCGACAATTGCCAGCATGTGTTACTTGGCTGCTGCACCAACCTGCTCGATTTTTATCGGCGCGCGGGAGTTCAGGACAAGATTCGCTGGTATGAGAAGCTGACGTTCCTCGAGCCTGGAGGACGCGCATCCGTGATCGCACCGTCGGTGCTGCCCGCTCCGCTGCATACTGCTCCGTCATTTCTGCGAGCCGACTGTTTAAGTTTTCGCGACAAGATGTCCATCAGCCGCGCCATGGCGGCGCTCGCTCCTTCCATTCCTCCGGATCGCGGTGAGTCCTTTTTCGACTGGCTCAAACGCCACGGACAAACGGCACAAGCCATCGAGCGTTTCTGGAAGACAATTCTGGTCTCCGCCTTGAACGAAGATCTCGATCAGATTTCCGTCCCCTATGCGGCGCAGGTGGTGCGCGAGTCGTTTCTTAAATCGGCCGCTGCCGGGCGCATGGGAATTCCAACCGTGCCGCTTACCGACCTGTACAGCACCGCCGGAGACTACATCCGCGCTCGCAGTGGAGAGATCCAGTTTCGCGCGGGAGTGGAGTCGTTTCGGACAGTGCCGTTTGCTGTGAACGTGACGACGAACGGGCAGGAGCAGAAGTTCGACTATCTGGTTCTGGCTGTCCCGTTCGATGTGCTGGGGCGCATGTTGCCGGACACTGCGTCGGCTGCGCCTTTGGCCGCTGCGCTCGGCCAGTTTTCGACGTCACCGATCACCGGCATCCATCTCTGGTTCGATCGTCAGATCAGCGACCTTGATCACGCCGTGCTGCTCGACCGTAAGATCCAGTGGATGTTTCACAAATCGCGGATCATTGCATCTCGCGCCAACGGCAGCGGTAGCTACATTGAGCTGGTTGTAAGCTGCTCCCGTAGCCTGGTGGAAAAACCGAAGGCGGAGATTGTTGAGCTGGCGATGAGAGAAGCACAGGAATTTTTCCCCGGCGCGCCCGACGCGAGACTGCTGAAATCGACCGTGATCAAGGAAGTGAACGCGACGTATTCGCCGCGACCGGGAATCGACCAGTTCCGGCCCCAGCCAGAGACGGTGTGGCCGCGCGTATTTCTGGCTGGCGATTGGACTGCGACCGGTTGGCCCGCCACCATGGAGGGCGCGGTGCGCAGCGGCTATCTTGCGGCGGAAGCTGTGGCGCGGTTT
>Ga0224555_1001075_pt1 | contig 40123 bp, 40 predicted proteins | sample 714S23034metaG_FD_180687 | JGI IMG/M metagenome (GOLD analysis project Ga0224555, IMG submission 180687) | Peat soil microbial communities from Stordalen Mire, Sweden - 717 S2 30-34 | ecosystem: Environmental > Terrestrial > Soil > Wetlands > Peat | place: Sweden: Norrbotten County, Stordalen... | reverse complement strand
CTAGCTAGTCTCCCGATTCTAAGATTCGCCGGAAATATCCCTGATTGCGGAATTTCGTTGCAGCCGGGCGCGTTGCCCCTTCCATCAGCGACGATGGAGGGCACATGGCGCAGCGGGGACGACCGAAGGCAGAGCTCGTGTTGAGCGAGGAGGAACGCGACACCCTCGCGCGTTGGGCACGCCGCCCGAATAGCCCGCAGAGCTTGGCGCTGCGCTCCAAGATCGTGCTCGCCTGTGCCGCGGGCAAGACCAACCGGCAGGTGGCGGCGGAGCTCCACTGCAACAAGGTGACAGTCGGCAAGTGGCGCCAGCGCTTTGTGGACAAGCGCCTCAAGGGCCTCGCCGACGAGTACCGGCCCGGCGTGCCTCGCAGCATCACCGACGATCACGTGGAGGCGGTCGTGGTGAAGACCTTGACCGAAAAGCCTAAAGACGCGACGCACTGGTCTACGCGAGGCATGGCAAAGGCCACGGGCATGTCCCAGCCGACGATCAGCCGCATCTGGAAGGCCTTCGGCCTCAAGCCGTGGCTGGAGGACACCTTCAAGTTGTCGAGCGACCCGTTGTTCATCGACAAGGTCCGAGACATCGTCGGGTTGTATCTCAACCCACCCGAGCGAGCCGTTGTGCTCTGCGTGGACGAGAAGACTCAGGTGCAGGCCCTGGACCGCACCCAACCGGTCTTCCCGCTCCTGCCCGGCACACCCGAACGGCGCTCGCACGACTATGTCCGTCACGGCACCATCGACCTGTACGCGGCGCTCAATCTGGCAAGCGGGATGGTCATCCACCAGCTCACCGCCCGACACCGGGCCATCGAGTTCAAGAAGTTCCTCGAGGCCATCGACAAGGCAGTGCCGCAAGGTCTCGCGATCCACATCGTGTTGGACAACTCATCGACCCACAAGACCCCGGCCATCCACCGCTGGCTCTTGAGCCACCCCAGAGTCCACTTCCATTTCACACCCACCTCGTCGTCGTGGATGAACCTCGTGGAACGCTGGTTCGCCGAACTGACCAACAAATGGCTCCGACGCGGGACGCACCGCAGCGTCAAAGAGCTGGCCGCATCCATCACTTACTGGGTGGGCACTTGGAATGACGATCCTCGCCCATATGTGTGGCACAAGACGGCCGACGAGATCTTCGACAGTCTCGCGGCATATTGTGAGCGAATCTCAGAATCAGGAGACTAGGCGCTTGGCGCGATAAATCGTTGTCTATGTGGCCTCGGTGGTGACGGCGAGGTCGGCGAAGAGGGTCTGCATGTCGATGCGGAGGGCTTCGTAGTCGCGGTCGACTGCTGTCCAGTGAGCGGGTTTGCGCCCAAGGCGGGGGCTGCGGACCCCGGCGACGATGGGGCCGATGACCTGGTCGTGTAGGACAAGAAGGGCGACAATGGTGAGGGCCGCGTGCGGTGCGACGCAGTAGCGGCGGCCGTGCCCGGGCTTGGTGATCACCTCGTGGGCGCGGAGCTTGCGCAGGTCGTAGGCGCCTTGGCGGACGGTGGCGTCCGCTCCTGGGCTGATGGAGTTGACCTTGGCCGTCAGCTCGGCGACGGTGAACCCGTAGGGCGCGGCGGCGAGGGCGGTGACGGCGCCCAAGGTGGTGCGGATGCGTGCCTTGTTCAGGTCGACGCCACCCACGCGGGTCGTGCCGATGACCGCGGGTTGTGCCAGCTCGTCCAAGATGCCGTCGGGTATGAAGGCGACGTCGACGCAGTCGAGGGTGGTGCAGAAACGCTCGAGCGTCCCGGCGAGGCGGGCGACGATCTCGGGGAACTTGTCGAGGACGCGGCCGACCCCGGGGGCTTTGGTGTTGTGCACTCTCGCCTCGAGGCCCAGCACGTGCTCGCCTTTGGTGTAGCCCTTCATCTTCAAGGCCCCGAAGTGGACCTTGAAGATGGTCAGGCCCTACTGAGGTGTCTCGATCACGGCAGCCACTCGGGGCGAGAGCTCGCTGTAGTCGGTGCGGGGCCGTTGCTTGGTGCCGAACAGCGTGCGTAGGACGGGGAGGAGAAGGACGGTATGTCTTCCTGGCCCACGAAGCTACAGAAGGCATCATCTGGACGTCCTTCGTTCCAAGTCGCCGACTGTCGCGGCGCGTCCCCGAAGGACGGGTCGGGCGTGGACCAACACTTCGACCGCCCTGTGTGAGCGGCACCAGATTGTTCGCCCATATCGAGGCTCCGGAGAAGGAACGTTAGGGCGCTGAGGTGGTAGTGCGACTCTTTGCTGCGTAGCCATGGGCCAGGGCGTCGTACCAGAAGGCAGGTCGAAATCGCCTATCCCGAAGGTCGATCGAGGGCCGGAACTGTCCTCAAGCCGTGGCATGATGAGCCGATGAACCCGTCCCCGAACCCGATCGAGGAGTGGTGTGGAAATGTCGTTGCCTACGAGTCACTCGCTAGACGTTCCGGGAGCGCGCCTGTATTACGAGGTGCAAGGCTCAGGTTCTGTGATCATGCTGGTCGGGCACCCCATGGGCGTTTCGGGCTTTGCCGCGATCGCCCCACTGCTCGCCGAGGACTACACGGTCGTGACCTACGACCCCCGAGGCTTCTCACGCAGCACCATTGACGACCCCGACCAGGACGCCGAGCCGGACCTGCTGGCCGATGACGTGCGCCGGGTGCTGGAGGCGGTTGGCGGCGGGCCCGCGTACGTGTTCGGCAGCAGCGGTGGCGCGGTCACGGGGCTCGCCTTGGTCGCCCGCTACCCCGGCCACGTGGAGACCCTCGTCGCCCACGAGCCCCCGCTCGCCCTGCTCCTGCCGGAAGCCGAGAAGGCACGCGCCGGGATGCATGACATTTACGACACCTACCGCGAGAGCGGCATCAGCGCCGCGTGGCAGAGGTTCTCCGGCTTTACCGGCATCAACATGCGCCCGCAGGGTGAGGACGCCGCGCGACAGCCGCCGTCGGCCGAGGCGGTGGCGATGAGCGAGCGCTTCTTCGGTCACGGCCTGTTGCCCATCACGTTCTACCAACCGGACTTCTCCGCGCTGCAGGGCGCGCCGGCTCGGGTCGTGGTTGGGGGAGGGACCACCTCCAAGGGCCAGTTCGCCCAGCGCACTGCTGTCGCGCTGGCTGAACGCCTCGGCTCGCCGTTGATCGACTTCCCTGGAGGCCATGCCGGTTTCGCCAGCGACACCAAGGACTTCCTCGACGTCCTCCGACGCACCCTGGGATAGCTCGTAGGGATGGGCGACTGGAGAGGCGGACCCCGGCTGGACGGCCGGCACGATCGCCGAGACGCCCAGCTGCCACACGTTCGAGGCGTTCCCGGCGGTTGGGTCTCATTGTCACCGAGACGTTACGTTGCCGGTCACAGCTGCTCGCGCTGCCAACCTCGCCTGATTGAGCCGAGCCAAGGCGCGAACAGGCAGGCAGCGGCGTTCATGGACTTTGTGGTCCGAGCGGCGCGAGCGTTGGCGGGTGGCGGGATCTTTAGCCTGCTTGGTTAACCAACCCGAGGCGGACCAGAACGCCCATTCTTGAGCGCCAGGACAGCGACACGGCCGCAGCTTCCAGCTGAGCCATACCGACGGATATTTCGCCGGGCGAGCTGGTGACGACTTGCGCGTCGTCCGCCTGGTCCATCGACAGGCGTCTCCCGGAGGGTCTCTAACGGGATGACGGGGTGCACTGCCCCTTGGCTTCCCTCGCAAGGCGACCGGGGGTCGTGCACCTTTTGTCGGTCAGCCGACGGCGAGCTTCTTGTGATCACGCCGGTCACATGATGTGGTGCGCTCCGGCCGCCCATGCCGAATCTGGCTCGGTCGGCAGCGGCTCGAACGCAGCACCCGCACGTTGTTCTGTCGTGTCGAACCGGTCACCCAGGTCGCTGAGTAGCTACGGGCCCGAGTCGATAGTGACGGGGAAGCGGCCCGCCGGATAGGTAGGCGACTGAATCTTGGCTAGGTAGGCGATGACTGCTTGTACCGTCGCCAACCTTTGCTGCATCACGCTGGTCACACACGCGGTGAACAGCATGCCGTAGGCGGTGCCCCCCACGTTCTCGGCAGTCTCTGCCAAACACTCAGCACGCGCATAGCGCGTCCATTGAGACTCCACAGCAGCGACGACCTTCGTTCCCCAGTAGGTGGACTCGGTCGCCAGCGCCTTGGAGAGCGGCCGCGCAACCGCGTCTTCTTGTTCGCCAGCACAGGCATCCAACTGGATCTGGGAGAGGAAATGCATGCTGTGGCACTCTTTCAGGGGAACAGTGATGGTCGATTCAGCAGACGCTGTCGTCGATGTGGACCTCGGAGACGCATGCGACGACCCGCTGCATCCCGCCAGCGTCATCCCGACGAGCGACAGGGCAAGCAGCGACCTTCTCATCACCATTGAAGTGTCTTACCAGACGCCGAGTCCGGGCGGCCTCGTTACTTACGCCTACTCGACAGGACGCTCAGTAGTTCCCTCTCCTTGCAACGTGGGCGAACGCGGGCGGACCCGCGCAGAACCGGCGAACAGCGCACCGAATAGCGTCCCGTCTCGGAGTGGCGACAACGCGTGACGGGTAGGTATCGGACTCGCCGCCGCAGAACAACACTCGCCAACTTCCGAAGTAGGTGCCACCGCGACACCGGCTTCGAGTGACATTCCGTGACTCTGGCAGTAGTTACGCTCCAGCCGCCTGGCTGGTCGCCTGCCATTCTGTCGCCCCTCGCCGCCTCCTTGCTACCATCGACCTCGGAGCGATGAAGCCCGCCCCTTAAATCGCCGAGCACCGCCCGGCTGATGGCTTCTACCAGCAAATAACGCCGCTGGTAGGGCCGCGGGAGAGACCGTACCCCTGCCAAACCCAGGAGGTACGACATGAACATCTACTACATCGCAGCGATCTGGCTCGGGATGGCGCTGCTCGCGTCGTTCATCAGCATTCGGATCAGCGTCTCGGTCGCCCTCGTCGAGATCCTCGTGGGTGCGGTTCTCGGGAACATTCCTGGGATAAAAGAGCACATCATCCAGACTGGGTTCACGACCTTTCTTGCTGGTGTTGGCTCGATCCTGCTGACCTTCCTCGCCGGTGCGGAGATTGATCCTGTCTCGCTGAAGAAGCACTGGAAGGCCAGTATCACGATCGGGTTCCTGTCGTTCCTGCTCCCCCTCTTGGGTGCCTTCAGTGTCTGCAAATATGTCCTGGGCTGGCACCTGCACGCTGCTGAGATCGGCGGCATCGCCCTCAGCACGACCTCGGTGGCAGTCGTCTATGCCGTGATGGTCGAGACCGGGCTCAACCGCCAGGACATCGGAAAGCTCATCCTTGCGGCGTGCTTTGTCACAGACCTCGGGACGGTCATGACACTGGGCGGGTTCTTCGCGACCTACGGGTGGCTGCTCTTGGTCTTCGTAGTTGTCACAGGCATCTGCCTGTTCCTCCTCCCACGAGCGATGCGACTGGTGATCGCACGAGTTGGGCACCGAGTGAGCGAGCCGGAGGTGAAGGTGCTCTTTGTCGTCCTGCTCGGCCTCGGCGGGCTGGCGACTGCGGCGGGTAGTGAGGCAGTCCTCCCTGCCTATCTCGCTGGCCTTGTCGTCGCCGGGGTGTTCATGCAGGATCGGGTGATCATGGACCGAATCCGGACTATCGCCTTCGCATTCCTGACACCGTTCTTCTTCCTCCGGGCCGGAACGCTCATCTCTGCCCGCGAGCTTGTCTCGGGTGCCGGGATCATCGGAGCGCTCTTTCTTGTCAAGATGGCGACCAAGTTCGTCGGCGTTTGGCCGACCTCAACAGCGTTCCGCATTCCAAACCGGGAGCGAACGTACACGACGCTGCTGATGGCGACCGGATTGACCTTCGGTTCAATCACAGCGCTGTTCGGACTGAACCACCAGCTCATCAATCAGGCTCAGTACACCGAACTGGTTACGGTCGTAATACTCTCAGCGTTCATACCGACCCTCATCGCCCAGCAGTTCTTCCAGCCAAAGGTCGCGGTCGGGGCTGAAGTGGCCGAGGAAGAAGAAGCGCTGGCAGAGGAGGACGTCTCGATCCTTCACCGTCGTCCTCGTCGGTAACTGGTGCAGTCGAACCAGAGAAGGGTCTTGCCGACAGCGTCACAGAAAGGTCGCACCAAAGGTCAGCCGTCTGCCAGAGGGCCTCCTGTAGAAGATCGCCAATCGAGTGACATTTTGTCACTCTGGCAGTGACTACGCTCCAGCCGCCTGACCGGTGTCGGGGAGACAATCTTCATTTCCGAAGTGCCACCGCCCCGCTGTTGTATGTCGGGTCGTTCGGTGCGCGATCGCCAAACGCGTAACGATTCTGGCGCACAGCGATTGAGCTGACGCCGCCGTCATTCTGTGCGCGCGAATCGGCGGATAACGATAGGGCGACCCCGAGTTCGAAGCCGTTATTCGGGGAAACCTTCGGACCGTCCGGCATCGGCTGGCTGCGCCGGTTCTTCGCCTTCGCAACCGCCAAGCACCACGTCGCTTCCGAGCTGCTCGCGCACTTGGATAGGAGCAGCCCCGTCTTCGGCGAGAGTCGCGCCCGGGTGCTCGCCGCCGCCCGGCCACTCCTTGTCGCCGCACAACACAGTCACGAAGTCCGCTACGACCTCACGCTCGAACAGATACTCGACATGATCGTCGCCATCGCCACGATCCACGGCACTCCGAGCTATCTCGAGCCGATCCTCCAGGCCGCGCTCGACGGCATTCGCCTCCCGATCGATGTAGAGCCCACCTAGAACATCCGGGGCCGCGAAGCGCTCACTAGTCCCTCGCCGTAGTGGCTGGACGCGCCGATCCGTTCGGTACCGACACCAGGGCGCCACATAACGACGCCCCGAACCCCCTCGACAGCCCGGCCGAGGCGCGCCCGAACGGCGGGGATCCGAGCGTGGTTGGCTGATCAGCACCGAGCGCCGAATCGCCACCCTTCCGGCGACTCCCGAGCCTCGGCGTTCTGCGCAGGTCTGGACTGCCTCGGGCGGCGAATTGTTTCGTACGCGAGGATGTGGCCGGCCGGTGAACCGGCCTCGTCAAAAGCAAAGGATGCCAACATGCATGTGGTCATTCGTCATTACGAGGGCAGCTCCAAGTTGATCGACGAACTGGTCGGCCGACGTAAGGACGTCGAAGCGCTCATCAGAGGGGTCGACGGGTTCGTCGCCTACTACCTCATCAGAACCGCTGGCGGTGGCGCCAGCATTAGCATCTTCGAGAACGAGGCTGGTACCACAGAGTCGACGAAGCAGGCAGCCGCGTACATAAAGGAGAACCTTCCTGGCGTGGCGGCGGGACCTCCCCAGATCATCGAAGGCCAGGCGGTAATCGACTTCAGGTAGACGACGTACCTACGTTCACCGGAAACCGGGCCGAAGTGCCTTCAGGACTGGAAATGTGGTGGATGACTCCGACGTACATCGACGAGAACCTCCTGATCGGGCTGCGCAGGAGTTCTGCCGTGACAGATCAGACGGAGATGTGCCCGTCTGACGAACGCTGAGTGCTGCCGGGCCGCCCCAGCCACGAACGCGGCGACGATGTAGGTCGCGTGCCTGTCCAATGACACCCGTGCCCGGTCATATCGCATGGTGGTACGCGGGTCGGCGTGCGACGGCACCTCCTGCAAGTCGCGGAGCGGCACCCCGGCGTCGAGCGCCGCGGGGATGAACGCGTGTCGGAGTGTAACCGCGCCCTCCGCCATCCCAGGGCCGTCGGTTCGCAGTGCGTCGCGTTTGGCCGCGCGCCGATCGAATCATCTGTGTGCCGCGCGAGGCGCGTCCTAAGTCACATCGCGGGCACCGAGTCCAGCTCCAGGAGGGTTGTCACCCTCGCGGCCAACCGGGCGGCGCGCCTTGCTGCGGGCTTCTTGGAACAGGCCGAGGCATCGCGCGTGGTCATCGGCGATCCGACCGGGGTGCGAGACAAAGATGCCGGCGCGGTGCACAACCGCCGGACGCATCGCTGGCTTGTGGCCCACACCAGAAGAGCCCTGTGCTATCGGCTGGAGGAGGTCGGGATCGCCGCCGAGCTCACCGACGAGCGCGGCACCTCCTCGCACTGCCCCGACTGCGGGGCGGTGGCCCGAAAGCGGGGCCGGGTCCTCGTCTGCACCGACCCAGCTTGTAACACCGTGCATCACCGCGACGTCGCGGGCGCGCAAAACATGGTCCGGAAACTGGGCGGGCGCGATAGGAGCCCTCCAAAGGAGGGCTCCTATCAGCACTTTTGTCGCGAAAATCGGGTGGAGGTGGCGGGAGTCGAACCCGCGTCCCCCGGTATCTTGATGGGACTTCTCCGAGCGCATCCGGCGGAGGTGTCTCGGGTCCCGCCACGCCACCGGCGCCGGTGCGGGACCCCAGCCGACTGAGATGTCCCTGACTGCTCGCCGGCGGCGCCGTTCAGGTAAGCCCTGCAAGATGACGCCTGGGACCGGTCCGCAGGACTAGGACCGGGCAGACGTTGCTGCTAGTTAGGCAGCAAGCGCGAGCTGAGGCTCGGCGTTTGTGTTGTTTTCCGGCTCTTTAACGTGGTTCCGGAGACCACGGCTCGCTTCTCCCAACTCGACGACCGAAGTCGAAGCCTGTCACCCCCTTGGTGATATTTGTTCCTGTTAGGAGGATACCGCTTCGGCCGTCGCCTCAGCGCCGGCGCTCGTGCTCCCGGATCACGCGCTGGGCCTCTCGGTTCGCGTCCCGTTCGGCGATGGCGTGTCGCTTGTCGTAGAGCCGGCGCCCACGCGCGAGCGCGAGCTCGACCTTGGCGAGGCCGTCCTTGAAGTAAATGCTGAGTGGCACGAGCGTGAGCGCCTTTTGGGCGACGCGACCGGAGAGCTCGTCGATCTGTTGGCGGTGCAGCAACAGTTTGCGGGCCCTGACCGGTTCGAAACGACCGTACCCGGACGCGTACTCGTACGGCGCGAGGTGTGCCCCGAGGAGCCACAGCTCGCCGTCGTCGATCCTGGCGTACGCGTCCTGCAGTGACGCTTGTCCCAATCGAAGCGACTTGACCTCTGCACCTTTGAGAGCGATCCCGCACTCATACACCTCGAGGATGTCGTAGTCGTGCCGAGCGCGCCGGTTGCGTGCCACGCTGCGGATCACCGGCTCGTGCTGGTCACCCAATGCCGTGGACTTGCCCGGGATGCGCTGAGTCCCGGCGGGCTTTCTCGTGGCCATCGCCGGAGACGCTACCGTGCGGCCCTGATGAGCGATTCCAAACCGGCCCCGTCGGCGCCAGCAGCGCCAGCACAGCTGGCGCCGGGCACGGCGGGCCTGCAGCTAGCGCGCTCTCACCTCGACGAGATGATTGCGCACTGCTTGCGTGCTTATCCGGAGGAAGGCTGCGGACTCCTCTCCGGGGACCCGGCTACGGGCACAGTCACTGCCGTGCACCCCACGGTGAACCTGGCGGCTTCGGCCCGGGTCTACGAAGTCGACCCGGGCGAGCATCTTCGAATCGACCGGGCGGCCGAGGCCGATGGTCGGGCGGTGATCGGCGTCTTCCACTCGCATACCCACACCGATCCGTACCCGTCGCCGACTGACGTTGCTCAGGCGCCTGACCCCTCCTGGCACTACGTGGTCGTTTCAGTGCGCCACGAAGTGGCCTCGGTTCGTTCCTACCGGATCGTCGACGGCCTGATAACCGAGGAGGCGATCGAGGCCGTCGGGACCTGACTGCAGCAGGCAACTGTCGTGCTTCCTGGTACGCGGGCACTCGGACTTCTCCTGATCCTGGCCGCGCGGCCCCTGGCCGGGTACCCTGCCGGGATGACCGACCCGCAACGTGATGCCCTAGAGCTCGCACGCCACGACGGTCGGGCCCTCGACGAGCTCCGCCCGGGATTCTTCGTCCGGGACTTCACCGAGTTCGCGGCCGGCTCGGTGCTTGCGGTTTCGGGCCGCACAAAGGTCCTGTGCACGGCCTCGCTCGACGAGGACGTCCCGAGATGGATGCGCGGGACCCACCGAGGCTGGGTGACAGCGGAGTACTCCCTGCTCCCTGGCTCATCGCCCGAGCGGGTGAGCAGGGAGGCGACGAGAGGGCGCCAGTCCGGCCGGACCCAGGAGATTCAGCGGCTGATCGGCAGGGCATTGCGCAGCATCATTGATCTCGGGGCGCTCGGCGAGCGCCAGATCCTGATCGACTGCGACGTGCTGCAGGCAGACGGGGGAACGCGAACGGCCGCGATATCGGGCGCCTACGTTGCGCTTCACGACGCCTGCTCACGTCTTTGCTTCTCGGGAGCGATCGCTGGACATCCTGTGCGTGAGGCGTGCGCGGGCGTCTCGGTCGGCATCGTCGACGCGGTATGCATGCTCGACCTCGATTACGCCGAAGACTCCGCAGCCGAGGTCGACATGAACGTCGTGATGACGTCCTCGGGACGCTTCGTCGAGGTGCAGGGAACGGCCGAGGGGCTGCCGTTCGCCCGCACCGAGCTTGACGAGATGCTCGCCCTCGCCGAGCTCGGCATCAACCAGATCCTCGAAGTCCAGGCCGAAGTGCTGGCAACGCCCCCACCGAACCGCACCCCCGCCGCCACGGCCTGACGCCGCAGCCGAGCGAAGCTAGGAAGGATGGAGTCGGCATGCGGTTGGTGCTTGCTACAGCGAATCCCGACAAAGCCGCGGAATTAGGGGCCATTCTGGACGAGGAGCTCGATGATCTGGTCGAGCTCGTTGCTCGTCCGCAGGGCGTCGGCGCGGTCGAAGAGACGGGGGAGAGCCTCGAGGACAACGCCCGTCTCAAGGCCGTCGCACTCGTCGCAGCAACCGGAGAGGCCGCCGTCGCCGATGACACCGGTCTCGAGGTGACGGCGCTCGGCGGGGCTCCCGGCACGTGGTCGGCCCGCTTTGCCGGGGCGGACGCCACCTACGCCGACAACGTCGCCAAGTTGCTCGCCGTTCTCGAGGGCGAGATCGACCGGCGGGCGCGCTTTCGTACCGTCGTGGTCTGTCGCTTTCCCGACGGCACCGAGATCATCGGCGAGGGTGTCGTCGAAGGGGAGATCGTGCCGGCCCCGCGCGGTGTAGGGGGCTTTGGTTACGACTCGGTGTTCGCGCCGGAGGGCGGAGGCGGGCGCACGTTTGCGGAGATGAGCCCAGCCGAGAAACACGAGCTTTCACACCGGGGTCGCGCGCTCCGCTCCTTCGCGGCGTTCCTCAAGCAAAGCACCCCAGCCGCGCCGACTTCCTCGTCGCGGCTACCAACCTCGTAAGTCGACGGGCCACGTCTCGAGGACATCGTTGCCGGAAACAAGGTGAACCTGCTCGTGATAGGCCATCGTCGGATCCACGTGAGCGGGCACGAGGCGGAGCCTGTCGCCGACGCTCCGCGGCGGGTCGAAGGTCACGTGCTCGTCCGAACAGAACCAGACCTTGGCTCCCTCCGCTTCCGGATTGCCGTGATCCATGCCGAACGCCTTGAGGCCGGCATCTGCCACTGACCATTGTGGCCGGCTGGAGATCACGGTGGCGTCCACGAAGAGCGCCTGGCGAAACGGGAGGCCGAGGCGCCCGGCGTCGATCACGAGTGCGGGAGTCGCGAGCGCATCAATCTTCACTTACCAGGCTACTCAGAAGGAGAGATACGCTTGGCCAATGGCAGCGGTCGCGGGCAAGGACGACAACGTGGATGAGGTAGTCGACCACGTGCTTGCCACACGGGAGCGGGTCCTCGTCGAGCGAGACGGCGCGCCAGCCGCTGTCATCATCTCAGCTCGTGAGTTGGAAGGGCTCGAGTACACGATCGATCTCTTGTCCGAGCCGAAGACAGTGCGCCGCATCCTCGAGGCAGAGGCCGCGCTTCAGAGTGGGAACCTCTACATGGGCGAGGAGTTGGCGGCGCTCGACCCAGATGCCCGCTTCGTGGTGCGCGCCGTGACCGGAGGGGCGTCGCTCGCGGCGGCGCGATCGAGTGCCGATACCCGGTGGGGCCTTGTCGGGAGCGAACCGGCGCGCAAGGCGCTGGATGAGCTCCAGTTCCATGTCGCGGATGAAGCCCGGCGTTTCATTTTCGGCCAGCTGCTCATCGACCCGATCGGGTCAGGCGTAGAGCTTCACGGCTTCCTGGCTCGGCGTCTGGCGGCCAGGGTCGAGACAGCGCTCGTCATCTACCGTCTCGACAGCGTGAAACGCGTCGTTCGCCTGGTGGAGGTCCTGAACATCGGCGGCCTGGTAGGCAGGCAGGACAGTCGGCACTGGTAGTTGGCGCGGCGTCGCAAGTGAGGGCCGGCCCTGTCTGACAGGCAGCCTGACCTATACCGGTTCGAGCGCGTCGCCGAGGGTCCCGAGCGGTGGTGCGCCGAGCTCAAGCATTGACTCGTGGAACCGTCTGAGACTGAAGCGCGGGCCCCAGCGCGCGATCGCCTCGTCGCGAAGCGCCAGGATCTCGAGCTTGCCCCACGTGTAGCGGCCGTATGTCGGGTCGAACGTGGCCCGGCTGGCTTCGGACTGAGCCGCAGGCGCCTCCAGGAAAGCATCTTCGCGGAACCGCGCCGCCGCGTCATGCACTGTCATGGTCCCGCGGTGGATCCCGAGTGCCGAAGCGAGACGCGTCACACGCACGAGAGCCGCGACCCAGACTCCGATCGCAAAGCGCGGATCGTCGTGGCGGAAGCCCTCCTCCACCAACAATTCCTCCGCGTAGTGAGCCCAGCCCTCGACGAAGCCAAGGGAGGACAGCGACCGGCGGACGTCCCCGCGGGCGGCGAGCCGGATCATCCGTCCGTGGGCGAAGTGCCCCGGCGCCACCTCGTGTGCGGTGATGGCGGGCAGCGTCGTAGCACTGAAGAGCGACCGCCACCGCTCCTTGGTCTCGTGGTCCCAGGAAGGGTCGGGTGGGTTCACATGGAAGCACGCGGGCGCTTCGGGCTCATACGCGCCGGTCCACGACATCATCGCGATCGCGTACCGCCTCGATTGTGGGGCCGGGCCGACCCGACAGGTGCCTCCGAGCTCGGGGAGAAGGCCGCGCTCGGTGGTGAAGGTTCTCAGCTCTTCGACCAGGAGGCGGGCGGCGGCGTATATGCCCTCGTCGTCGGGATGGTCACACAGGAGCTCCCGGACGACCTCCGCAGGAGAAAGACCTGGTCTCAGGCGATCGCAGTCGTGAACGAGGCGGTCGATGAGCCGGGCCCTTTCTGCGTCCGCGACCTCCTCGAGCCGGCCGAGATCCACGGTCATCGCCTCGGGATCGCCGAGCAGCCGGGCTAGCTTCTGCGGGCCGAGGCTCGCATCGGGCGAACCGCTCGCTGCCGCGTTCTCCAGATGAGCGATCAGCTTTTCGAGACAGGCCCGGCCGCGGTCGCGTGTCGCAAGATCGGCAGCCACAAACTCGAGGCCTTCGCCGAGGCCGCGCACCGCAGGCAGCAGAGCGGCTGCCACCGGCGCAGGTATCGAGTCGAGCGACTCGATGGCACCGGCGATGGCGTCTGGCCACCCGTGCAGGTGAGCTGCCTTTGCGGCCGCACGCTCGTCTGCGGACGCGTACTCTCGGTCGTAGCAAGCGAGGTCAAGATTCAGCAGGTGGACCAAGGGGTTCCATCTGTGGATCTCGACCACGGAGAACGCGGCACGCGCTCCCGCCTCCGCAGCGGACAGGTGCGCCTCGTCATGCGCATCTGGCTCGAGAGCACCGCGTCCGAGCGATGCGAGGAGAGCCTCTACTCCAGCTGGCGAGAGGTCTTGGACCTGGCCGTCGAACTCGTGCAGCCCCGCGAGCTCGCGGGTTTCGGGCATGTGGAGCTCCCAGATCGCACGAAGCCGGTCGGAGACCATAGGGCGAACGTAGCGGGAATCGGCGCCGCGATCGCCCGGTAGCCTGACGAGCCTGTTACATCCTTCGGGCATCATCTCTCCTGTGGTCCTTGACCGGCCGGCTGCCTCCCGGGGCGGACGGACGGCCCTGGCCGAGACCAGGATCAGGAGGAGGAGCGATGCCGACCGAGAGCGTGTCCATAAGCTGCGAAGACTGTGTGCTGCATGGGACCTCGGCGTGCGATGACTGCGTCGTCACCTTCGTGCTGGGTCCTCCGGCCGCCAGCGGGATCGTGGTCGATGTCGCTGAGGCTCGTGCCGTCCGCATGCTCCAGCGAGCGGGCCTCGTTCCCGAGCTGCGCTTCCGTCGGCGCGTCGGGTGATCCGCGTAGACCCCGGTCCATAGCGTCTGAGGCGCTCAGCTGATGGGTTACATGCTCGTCACCAACGACTTCCCTCCCAAGGTCGGTGGCATCCAGTCGTATCTGTACGAGCTGTTCCGCCGGCTGCCCGCTGAGGAGCTCACGGTTCTCACGAGCGCGCACAGCGGTGCCTCTGAGTTCGACCGGCGGCAGGGTTTTCGGATCGAGCGCTCGAGGTCGCCAGTATTGCTACCGACGCCCGGGCTCGCGCGGACCGTGCGGCAGCTGTCGCAAGCCACAGGCGGCGGGATCGTGCTACTGGATCCGGCCCTCCCACTCGGCCTGCTCGGCAACTGGCTGCAGGTGCCGTACGGTGTGGTGCTCCACGGCGCCGAGGTGGCCGTTCCGGGCCGGCTACCCGTCTCGCGCCAGCTCCTGCGGTCCGTGCTGTCCGGGGCATCGCTCGCAATTGCTGCGGGCGGTTATCCGGCCGCGGAGGCGGCGCGCGCTGCCGGGGCGCGCAAGCCGCGGTTCGTCATCGTGCCTCCCGGCGTCGACCACGAGCGTTTCCATCCGCTCGGATTCGACGAGCGGATGTCGGTGAGGCGACGGCTCGGTCTGCCCACCGAGGGTAGGCTCGTCGTGAGCGTGAGCCGGCTTGTTCCACGCAAGGGCGTGGACGTGCTGATCGAGGCTGTCGGGCAGCTGAGCGCGGAGCGACCGGACCTGACACTCGCGATCGGCGGCTCGGGCCGGGACCGCAGACGTCTGGAGCTGGCGGCGAGACGTTGTAGCGCGCCGGTTCGCTTTCTCGGTCGGGTCGCCGACGACGATCTGCCGATGCTCGACGCCGCAGCGGACGTCTGGGCGATGTGCTGTCGTGACCGCTGGTTCGGTCTCGAGCAAGAGGGATTCGGGATCGTCTTTCTCGAAGCTGCCGCCGCTGGCGTCGCCCAGCTAGCGGGGCGAAGCGGTGGCTCGGACGAGGCCGTCGTCGACGGCAAGACGGGTCTCGTGGTCGACCGGCCGGGCGACGCGACCGCGGTTGCCGCCGCGCTGGCGAGGTTGCTGGACGATTCGGAGCTTCGAGAGCGCCTGGGCGCGGAGGCGCGGCGCAGGGCCGTTGCTGAATTCGACTACGACAAGCTGGCCAGGATGTTGCACCAGACCCTGGTAGAGATGGGTAGCTGACCGCGTCAGTTCGTGTTCTGATTGTTGGTGAGGGCTGGACCAGCGTGAGCGGTCGGCCAATGCTGGCTGAAGGCCCGAGGAGATGCGAGGCTGGAGTCCACTAGGGCAGAGAGGAGGACGTGTGGCCGATCAGACCATTGAGCGGATGGTCGTAGACGGCTCCCCAACGCGGTGCTTCGAGGTCGTGGCCGACATCGAGCGTTATCCGGAATGGGTCGCCGATCTGAAGGAGGTTCACGTCCACGAGCGCGATCAGCAGGGGCGGCCTTCTCTTGTCGCGTTTCGTGCCGCTGCTTTCGGGCGCAGTACGAGTTACACCCTTGCCTACGACTATTCGCAGGCGCCGACGGAGCTTCGCTGGGTCCAGCGGGAGGGTGATCTCACCAGCCGCCTCGACGGCATATACCGTTTCAAGTCCGCACCTGAAGGCGGGACTGAAGTCACCTACCAGCTTGCCGTCGAGCTACGGGTGCCATTGCCGGGCTTCATCAAGCGACGCGCCGAGGGCAACATCATCCACGCTGCGATCCGGGACTTGAAGGCGCGGGTCGAGTCGACGCCGTGAACCTCACGAGCCTGCGGCTCAGCGAGGCTTAATGGCGTGAAGGTCGGTATCACCCTCCCGACGTTCGAGCCGACCGCTGCTGCAGCGCTCGCGACCGCACGCGCCGCGGAGGGTGCTGGGATCGACGGTGTCTTCGTCTTCGATCATCTGTGGCGCGGCGCCAGGAGGTCGCGGCCTGCCCTGTCGATGTACCCGGTGCTGGCCGCTGTCGCGACAGGGACTCGGCGCATCCGGCTCGGATCGCTCGTGGCACGCGTAGGCTTCCTGCCAGACCGGCTGATAGCCGAGTCGTTTTTTTCGCTGCAGGAGCTGTGCGGGCATCGTCTAGTGGCGGCCCTCGGCATCGGGGACGCGAAGAGCGTTTCGGAGAACGAGGCATACGGGATCGCGTGGCCTGCGGTGGCGGAGCGACGGGCGTCGCTGGCCGCCATCCTCGGCGAGCTCACTGCTCGCGGGATCGAGTGTTGGGTGGGAGCGACCGCTCCTGCGACGCTCGAGGTCGCACGCGCCGCCGGAGCGACAGTCAACCTGTGGGACGTGGACCTGGACCGGTTGGAAGCCGAAGTGGCTCGCGGGCCGGCGACATGGGCGGGCCCGTTTCCGGCCGAGGCGCGCCCCGCGGCTGACCAGCTGATGGGCTTGCGCGCGGCCGGGGCCACATGGGCGATCTGGGGTTGGCCGGGCTCGATCGATCTCGTCACCGAGACCCTGTGTCTGGCAGGGTTGCAAGACCGCAGAGACTAGGGACTAACGTCGGACGATGGAGCTGCGCAGGATTCAAGGACTTCCTCCGTACGTTTTCGCGGAGATCGACCAGCTGAAGTTGCAGGCGCGCCGCGCCGGTGACGATGTCATCGACCTCGGCTTCGGGAACCCTGATATTCCCTCGCCGGACGTCGCCGTCGAGAAGCTGGCCGAGGCCGTTCACAACCCCCGTAACCACCGCTACTCCGCGAGCCGTGGGATCCCCAAGCTCAGGCAGGCGATCGCGGATTTGTACCTACGGCGTTTCGGAGTGCAGCTGGACCCCGACCGTGAGGTGGTGACCACCATTGGAGCCAAGGAAGGGCTCTCTCACCTCATGTGGGTCGTTGTGGGACCGGGCGACACGGCGCTCGTTCCGTCGCCGTCGTACCCGATCCACCTGTACGCTCCGCTGTTTGCCGGCGCCGATGTCCGGATGGTGAGGCTGGAGGGGCTCGGCCACGACGAGGCGGACGCCGGCGAAACCTTCTTCGCCAATCTGGTCGAGGCGTGGGAGTCGGCGTGGCCCAAGCCCCGGGTCGCGATCCTCTCCTTTCCGCACAACCCGACGACGGCGTGCATCGACCTTGCGGCCATGACGAGGCTCGTCGAGTTCGCTCGCGAGCGTGGCGTGCTCCTGGTGCACGATTTCGCCTACTCCGACACGGCCTTCGACGGATACCGACCCCCCTCGATCCTCCAGGTCCCAGGCGCGTCCGAAGTCGCTGTTGAGCTGTACACCCTGACCAAGTCGTTCTCCATGGCGGGCTGGCGAGTGGCTTTCCTCGTTGGCAATGCAGAGATCGTGCAGGGTCTCACCAAGCTCAAGAGCTACCTCGACTATGGAACCTTCCAGCCGATCCAGATCGCAGCGATCGTTGCCATGAACGAGGCACCGGACTATCCGAAGTTCGTGAACGATATCTACCAGGGGCGCCGCGACGCCCTTTGCGAAGGGCTGGCGCGCGTCGGCTGGGACGTGCCCAAGCCCAAGGGCACGATGTTCGTGTGGGCGAAGATTCAAGGGACCGCTTACCAGGAGATGGGTTCACTCGGGTTCTCGAAGTTCCTCGTCACCGAAGCGAAGGTGGCGACTTCGCCAGGAAGTGGGTTTGGGCCTGGGGGTGAGGGCTACGTCAGATTCGCTCTCATCGAGAACGAACAACGGATAGCACAGGCTGTGCGAAACCTCCGTGGGGTCTTGAAGTTCTGATCGTGGGGGAGGCGTAGTGCACGTCATCTTTGAGTTCTTCTTGGGACCCGACCAGCCGGTATGGGTGAGCGACCTGTCAAACCTGACGGTGTTCGGGTTGTTTGTCTCAGCGGCTGGGGTCTACAAACGGTTCAACTGTTCAGAAAAGCGGTGCAGGCGCATCGGTCACCTGAAGGTGGAGGGCACGACCTTTCGAACGTGCCATCATCACACAACGCGAGAAGTGCACGAGCGTCTGTACAAGAGGCACTCCGAGCAGTACCCCGAGCAACATGAGTGGCTGAATCGGCCGGCCGCCGAGACGCGGCCAGCGAGCCAGTCGTGAACCTCGCCGTCACCCTCGCCGAGTCGGGCGGCAAGCCTGACGACTACGCCGACCTACTCGACGAGCTGCGGAGCCCCCCTACGGTGCCCAGAATGGCGTCAGATTCGCTCTCATCGAGAACGAACAACCGATAGCACGGGCTGTGCGAAACCAACGTGGAGTCCTGAAGCTCTGAGCTTCCCACCCTGCTGCATTGCCAGGCGGGCAGCTGCCGTGCCCGGTTGCGTCAGGCTTGCGCCTTGCTGGGCGTGCCTCTCCCGTCGTCCTGAGGTGCCCAGGATGAGGCTGGGGCCGCGGATCATTGGAGTGGGCGGCCTCTAGCCCCATCGGGACAGGAGCTCGCGGTCGTTCGAGACCTACCAGAGCGTGTAGCCGCCGTCGACCACCAGGGTCTCTCCGGTCACGAAGCTGGCAGCGTCCGAGGCGAGAAACAGCACCGTGTTCGCGATCTCGTCGGTCGAGCCCATCCTCCCAAGAGGGGTGCCCCCGATCCAGTAGTCGCGGGCCATGTCGGACTCGACCAGGTGCTCGATGAGGTCGGTACGGGTGTAGCCGGGTGCCACAGCGTTCACCCGCACCCCATGCGGCGCCCACTCGGCAGCGAGAGACTTCGTCAGCATGATCACCCCCGCCTTGGCCACGTTGTAGGCCACCTGGGGCTGGGGGCGGTTGACGATGAGGCCTGACATCGAGGCGATGTTGACGATGGCGCCCGAGCCTGCCGCGATCATCGCGACACCGAAGACCTGGCTGCAGTAGAAGACTCCCGACAGGTTCACCTGCAGCATCCGGTCCCACTCCGCCACGCTCATCGTCTCGGCGGGGGCGTGATAGGCGATCCCAGCGTTGTTGACGAGGGTGTCGGTCGAACCCCAGCGTGCCTCGAGAGCCTTCGCGGCGGCGCACACCTGCTCGTAGGAGGAGACGTCACAGATCTCGGTCAGCACCTCGGCGCCGGTCACTTCGCTTCGCAGCTTCGCGGCCGCCGCCTCAACGCTTGTTTGCTCGAGATCGATGAGCGTCACAGCCGCGCCGGCTCTGGCCGCGGTCCTGGCAATGGCATAGCCGATGCCTCGGGCTCCGCCTGTGACCACGAGCTTGCGCCCCTCCAACCTGAAACCGTTGCCGTTGTCACTCACGATTCGTCCCTTTCCCTGTTCGTGGTTCCGTTGCGTTTGCTCGATCTGATCACAACTGAGGACGTCCGGCTGGCATCCAGGGCGACCCCCGGCGTCATGGTGAGAGGACACGTCGCCCACTTCGTGGCGAGGAGAAGCGCTCAGCTCGAGAGGCGCCACGATTGCGCATCGTCTCCTGCACCCCGAACCACTAGGTCCCACGTCACGAGGTCGCGCAGCAGCGCGTCGGCTTGGGCCGACAGTCCTGGCTCCAGATAACGATTTCTGTGGCCTTGATAAGATTTGACAACGTCGCAGACTTTCGTTTTGAGCCGATGGATTGGAGCGAGTTTCGGTGCAAGACGCAAACTGGCTGGTGGATCCGTCACGGAGAGGAACGCTGACGGGAGTCGGGGCGGAGGTCACCGAGGTCGACAAGCAAGTCCTGCGCGCTCTCGGCGAAAGGCTTGCGACCATCGCCGCGCTGCCAGTGCACGCTGAAACGGCATCCCGGTGGCGTGCCATGAATGCGTTGAGGCATGTCAAGCCGATGGTCTGGATCGACGAGGTTCCGTGGCACGAGATGGACGTCGACGACGAGCTGCGCCTGCAGACGACAAGCGAGTGGAGCCGCTACCACGAGTGGGAGATGCGCAAGCTGATCTATCAGTGGGAGCACATGCCGGCGGACATGGTCGTGGAACCGGTGGTGTACTCCCCATTGGTGGTCCACAACACGGCCTTCGGCATTGCCGAAGACGTGGACATCGCCGTGACCGACGAGGCGAACACGGTGGTCTCGCGGCACTTCAAGATCCAGATACGTGACGAGGACGACCTGGAGAAGATCAAGGTCCCGGTCGTGACGCACGACGCTGTGGCCTCAGAACAGCACTACCAGCAGTTGCGCGAGATCCTGAGCGGGGTCATTGACGTCCACAAGCTCGGGGCGAACGGATTCTGCTTCTGGTTCGCGCCCTGGGACGAGATGATCAGGTGGTGGGGCGTCCAGGAGGCCCTGATGGACCTCTACGACCGCCCCGAGTTCGTCCACAAGGCCATAGACAAGCTCGTCAACGCCTACTGCAGCATGCTCGACCAGTTCGAAGAGCAGAACCTGCTGACCCTCAACAACACGTACTTTCGGATAGGTTCAGGCGGCCTCGGGTACACCGATGAGCTCCCGCAGCCCGATTACGATCCCGCCCACGTGCGGGCGAAGGACCTCTGGGGAAGCGGGGCGGCACAGATCTTCTCCGACGTGTCGCCGCGCATGCACTGGGAGTTCTCTCTGCAATACGAGCTCCGCTGGATGAGCCGGTTCGGCTTGACCTACTACGGCTGCTGTGACCCCTTGCACCGGAAGATGGGCATTCTCGAGAAAGTCCCCAACCTGCGCAAGGTCTCGATGAGCCCCTGGGTCAACCTCGACGAGGCCGTTGCCAACGTGGGCGACCGTTACGTGTTCTCCCACAAGCCGAATCCGGCCGTGTTCGCCGAGACCACCTGGAACCTCGACAAGGCCAGGCACGAGCTGGAAACAGTCCTCGACAAGGCGAAGGCGCACGGGTGCGTGGTCGAAGTGATCATGAAAGACATCAGCACGGTGCGCTACGAGCCTCAGCGGCTGTGGGAGTGGTCGAGGATGGCGACGGAACTGACCGAACAGTACGGTGACTGACGGTGTCCAAGGCGAGGTCCCCGCGCGAGGCGCGGACCGTCGCCGAAGTTCGCATGCTGGATGTCAACGACCCTCCGGGATCGCTGGTCCAGGAGTCGTGCGTGTCCGCATCGAATACCAAGAGAATGGAGCAGGAACGCCATGGCGTTACTCGAGGAGCTTCGTGAGGCAGTAGTGGACGGACGGGCAAAGGTCGCCGTCGCCAAGGTCGAAGAGGCACTGGCCGAAGGCATCGAAGCGGGGACCTTGCTGCGCGAGGGTCTCATCGCGGCCATGGCGCAGGTCGGCAAGCTCTACGAGGAAGGTGAGATCTTCGTGCCCGAGATGCTGGTGGCCGCCCGGGCCATGACAGCGGCGCTCTCGGTGCTGAAGCCGCAACTTGTCGAAGAGGGCGTGGTCTCGAGCGGCAAGGTGGCGATCGGCACCACCCAGGGCGACCTCCACGACATAGGAAAGAACCTCGTGGCCATGATGCTGGAGGGCTCGGGCTATGAGATCGTCGACCTGGGCGTGGACGTCCCGGCGGACAAGTTCATCCAGGCCATCAAAGACGGTGCCAACGTGGTGGCGATGTCGGCGCTTTTGACCACGACGATGACGAACATGCAGGTCGCGATCGAGGCGATCACACAAGCGGGACTTCGCGACCAGGTGCGCATCATCGTCGGCGGGGCACCGATCACCAAGTCCTATGCAGACGAGATCGGGGCGGACGGCTACGCGGAGGACGCCTCCAGTGCGGTCCGTCTCGTGAAAGAGGTGCTTGCCGCCTGAACCTCATCCGCGACTTCGAGCTCGTCCCCGATGTCGACATGGTGCTGCGCTCTTTGGGCGCCGACCCCGAGCTGGTGCGCCGCCGCCAGTCGTCGGCTCTCGCCGTCGCAGAACAGGCCGTCGCAAGAGGCACGCCTTTGCTGCGACCGGTCGTGGCCTCTGCGAACTTTGCGGTAACAGAGTTCCGACACGAGCGCCTCCGTCTCGGCGAGGCCGGTCATCTCTCAGGACCGCTCGTCGCAGAGCACCTGCATGCCGCGCAATCTGTCACGGTGGCCGTCTGCAGCATCGGGGCCGCCCTGGAGGAGGCGGCCTCGGAGTGCTTTTCGGAGGACCCGGCCTTGAGCGTTGCTCTCGACGCCCTGGGCTCGGCCGCGGTCGACCTGTTAGGCACCGCCATGTGCCAGCGCGTGGACCTAAGAGCAGAGGCCGCGGGACTGAGGACCACCGTCCCGTTGAGCCCAGGGCTGGTGGGCTGGCCGGTGGCCGCCGGACAGCGCCAGATCTTCGCGCTCTTGGACACGGCCGCAGCCGGTGTCACGCTGACGGGGGGGTCCATGATGGTGCCGAAGAAGTCGACCTCGATGGTGATCGGCATCGGGCCCGATGTCGAGCACGCCGGCGAGTCCTGCGACTACTGCAGCATGGCCGAGACCTGCCGCTACCGAGAAGAGCACGTCTCCCACCATGGCTGACACCGATCCCACGGCTCTGGTCGGCGTGGAATTGCAACCGGTGGGCCGGCGCGTGCAGGTGGCGCCAGGCGTGACGGTCCTGGAGGCCGCGCAGGCAGCGGGCATCGAGCTGGTCTCGGTGTGTGGTGGGGAGGGCACCTGCGGCACCTGTCGGGTACGGGCGGTCGATGGCCAGCTCAGCGATGAGACAGCGGAGGAAGAGAGCCTGTTGAGTGCCTCCGAGCGTGGCGAGGGCTGGCGGCTGGCCTGTCAGGCGCGGGTGTGTGGCGCTCTTCGCCTGGAGATATCCCCCGAGTCGCTCAGCGCCCCGCAGCGTTTGCAGATCGAAGGTCAGGCGGTGGACTTCACGCTGGACCCACCGGTCGTCGCGGTCGATCTCGTGCTCGAGCCTCCCTCGTTGACTGACTTGCGCGCCGACGCCACGCGGTTGCAGGAGGCACTGGCTCAAGCGGGCATGGGAGGGACCGCCATCAGCCTGCGGAGTGCACGAGCGTGTTCGACCCGGTTGCGAGCCCAGCAGTGGCGGGGACGGGCGGCGGTCTACAGGCAACCAGATGGCACCGGGGCGCTGGTGTCCATCCAACCCGCCGGCGGGGCGCTGCTCGGCCTGGCCGTGGACGCCGGGACGACCAAGCTGGCCGCCTATCTGGTCGACCTCGCCAGTGGGGCAACGTTGGCCAGGGTCGGGGCGATGAATCCCCAGACCGCCTACGGCGAAGACGTCGTGACCCGTATCACCTACGCGAACACCGCTGTCGGGGCCGCACAGCTGCTGCACGAGAGATTGGTTGATGAGCTGAACCGGATGGTAGGCGAGCTGTGCACGCGGGCCGGCGCCCACCGCGGCCAGATTGTCGATGCGGTCGTGGTCGGGAACACCGCCATGCACCACTTCGTGGCCGGCCTGCCTGTGCGCCAATTGGGCGAGGCCCCCTACGTCGCTTCTGTGAGCGACCCGGTGGTGGTACGCGCCGAGGAAATCGGCGTGCAGCTGGATAGCGGTGCGACGCTCTATCTGCCGCCGAACATCGCCGGCTATGTCGGCTCCGACCACGTGGCGATGCTCCTCGCCAGCGGGCTGGCCGACACCATGCAGACCGTGCTGGCCCTCGACATCGGCACGAACACCGAGATCAGTTTGTCGCACAAGGGCGCGATCTGGAGTTGTTCCACGGCATCGGGTCCGGCATTCGAGGGGGCGCACATCCACGACGGGATGCGGGCAGCTCCCGGTGCCATCGAGCATGTGCGCTTTCTCCAGGGTGCTTTTCAGGTGCAAACCATCGCGGGTGCCGCACCAATCGGCATCTGCGGCTCGGGCATCCTGGACGCGGTTGCCCAGGGGTTGGAAGCGGGGATCGTCGACGAGCGAGGGTCGCTCGCGAAGGACCATCCCCTGGTGAGCAGGACCGAGAGCGGACCTACCTGCCTGCTGGTGCCGGCAGGACGGGCAGGGCACGGGCGCGATGTCGTGTTTACTCGCTCCGACGTGAACGAGATTCAACTCGCCAAGGGCGCGATCCGCGCCGGCACAGAGCTCTTGTTGCGAGAGGCCGGCATCGGGGCTGCAAGCCTGGACAACATCGTTGTGGCTGGCGCTTTTGGCACGTATCTGGACCTGGAGAGTGCGATACGGGTGGGGCTGCTAGTAGATGTGGGACGAGAGCGCTACCGGCAGGTGGGAAACGCCGCGGGTCGGGGGGCAGAGCAGCTGCTGCTGTCGCGAGAGCGCCGGATGATGGCGGATCGCCTGGCCAAGCGCGTGCGCTATGTGGAATTGACGGTGCACGAGTCCTTCACCGACATGTTCGCACAGTCGCTGGGCTTCGGTAGCGGCTTGCCCTGAGGCTGGTAGGTCGTGGGCGGACTGGCCGAACTCAGAGGCAGCTCGGGACGGCCTTCCAGCCGCCTCGGCTCACCGCCGGCGGCGACGCAGCGAGTAGACGACGATCCGCGCGATGAGAAGGAACCCCGCAACGCTCAGGTACGGCGCGAGGCGCCTCATCAGCGAGTCCCGCTCCTCCGGGTCCTCAGCCGATGGGTAGACCCCGTCGTGGTCCATCTCGGGCGCCGGCGGCTCCGCATCGGCGGATACTTCGGTGAACTTCTCGGGCGGCGCCTCGGCCGGGGCTTCGTCGGACTCGATGGCATCAGTCTCGACGGCCGGCGCCGCGTTGACGGCCTCGGGCGCGCCCAGCACGGTCATCGCCAGGTTTTCGGCGAACTCGGCGATGAGATTGCGCGACATGACGCCCATCACTCCGTCGGCCAACTGGGCGAGCCTGCCGTCGATGGAGAGAACCGTGACGACTTGGACCCTGGTGCCTTCGGCCGACGGGGAGAGGGTCGCTGTGACGAGTGCGGTGCCCTTTGCTTGCCCACGGATCTCGCGGCCTTCCGCCTTGAGCACTGCCTTGTGCGCGTCGGCGTCCAGCAACAGAAAGCGGGCGACGCCCTCGTACGATGCAGTGACCGGCCCGACTTTGACCTTCACGACGCCCTGGTACTCGTCGCCTTCCACCTCCCGAAGCCAGATCCCGGGCAGGCAGGGCGCGATCTTTTCGACGTCTGTGAGCACTGCCCACGCCTCGGCGACCGGCAGCGTGACCCCGAATTCGTCATGCAAGTCCATTGGCGCCATTCCGGCCGTCAATCTAAACCGCAGTGGCCTAGCGCGCTATTCCGATCCCGGGCCGGCTGAGCCATGATCGGAGAACGAACAGGATGGAGGCAGATGCGTTCGTCGATGGTTGGGCGCGGGCTTGGAAGGCCATGAATTCGACCAGGTGCTCAGGTACTTCTCGGACGAAGTCCTCTCGAGAGGCGTTCTAGAGCCAGGAACTTCGAAGATGTCCCAAGGGCCGGGTGTGGACTCAAGCCCCCGGCGACCGGAGTGCCAGTCGCGGTCTTGTCAACGAGGAATGCGCAGTTGCCGCACAGGGATGGCACTCGGGAACGGCTGTGGAACGCCAACTGCGCTTCCCAACTTCCCTCGCAAGGCAATCGGGGGTCGTACAAGATCTATCGGCATGGGTGCGTTCGCTCTTGAGTAACGGCTCGCGATCGAGCCGGGGTCAGCCAAGCCAACGGGTGAGATACCCGAGCGCCTTCGCATCTCGGCCTGATGCCTGCACCGGTCAGGAATCGGTGACGCTCGAGAGGGCGAGCGACGAGACATCGCGCGCCTGCAAGGAGAAACGGCTCGAGAGCCGGCCCTGCAGCACCTCGAGGCCGCCGGTGATCGTGACATAGCCGAGGACCGGTGAGGCGCCCAGTACCGAGTCGGACGCGACTGCCATCTCGGCCACGCCGGTCGCCTCGTCGACCCAGGTGGCCGGGGTGAGGCTTTCGGCGACATAGAAGCTGTTCCCTGCCAGGTAGCCGAGGAGCGGTTCGCCGGCAGGTCCGACCGCGGCTAGGGAGATGGCCGTCACGCCATCGGCTTCATGCGTCCACTGATTCTCCGGGGACACCTCGCTCGCGAAGAAACTCCCGTCGTTCGACACATATCCCATCAGCCCACTCAATGGTGTGGTGCCCTCGGCGAGCGCGATCGAGCGCACGCCCGAGGCTTCAACGACCGTCCAGTTGCCGCCGGCGACACCCGTCTTCACGAGGAATGCGGCGGTTCTGCTCCGGACGTAGCCCAGCAGCGGGGGAGCAGAGCCTCCGCCCGCGGCGAGTGCGATCGACGCGACCCCCGTGGCCTCGAGGGTGAAGGTCCCGGTGAGCGAGCCCTGCTCGGCGTAGAAGTTGCCGGTCGTGCTCAAAAAGGCCAGGACCGGCTCTCCCGAGGTGGTCGTGGCCACGGCAATGGACTTCGCGTGTCGGGCCGCGAGGTACCAGGTAGTGGACGAGCCTCGTCTCACGAAGAGGTTGTCGTATTGGTCGATGTACCCGTAGATCGCATCGCCGTTGGCTCCCATGGCGCCCTCGTAGCCGGACACGGAGATAGAGCCCGCGCTTGTGGCTACCAGCCCATAGTGGTTGCCGGGTGCTGTGATCCTTGCCTCGAACCCGGTCGGTCCGGTGTATCCGACCAGCGGCCACTGAGCCGTCCACGAAGGGTTGTGGAGCCAGCCGGTGACCCCATCGGCGACGACCCAGCTGCTGACGGCATAGGTGGCCCATCCGTCGTTGCCGGCGCCGCCGTTCTGTTGGATCAAAGTGATCGTCCCGTCGCCTTGAGAGTCCACTGCGTTCGCGGTCACGACCGCCGTGTGGCCGAAGCTGTCGTTTCGCGTGCGGCCTAGCGACACGACATCGCCGGGTTGTGGGACGGCTCCGACCGTGCCGTTCGCGACGACGACGAGTTGAGGCCCGTCGGGGTTGTACTCGGCCTTGATGGACCCCAGCTCGTAGTTGCCCACGAGGTCCCAACCGTCGGCCGGGTAGGGGTTCACACCCCATGCGAGGTACATCCAGCGCATGGAGAGCTCGACGCACTCCCATTCGAGTTCGCCCCAAGCGCCGGGGAAGTAGGAGACCAGCTGATCGCTGCCGCCCTGCGTCGGACCCGGGCCGCACGCGACCAGACCGTGCCAGGAGGCACCAAGGCTCTGAGATCCCGGGGCGTTCGCGGGATCGCAGGTCCCGCCCTTCCACCAGTCGGGAGATCCAGCACTTCGCCCGCCGGCGAGCTTGGCAGGCGCCCGGCGACCGATCGGCGGAGACTGTCCGCTCGCAGCGCCGGCCGTGACCAACTCGAAGGGGAGAAGGACGAGCCCGATGAGAAGCGCCATCGACATGGCGATGAAGGGCTGGACCCACCGGGCCCGGATTCTCCTTGCTCGTGTGAAGACGCGTCCGACCATCGATTCACCGGCCCCACATGATCCTTGGGTGAAACAGCTGTCGAGTGACTATCGGCACAGGTGGACGGGGCATTGAGAGCGAGCTGGAGCCGGCCGGGTGTCGGATCGGCGCTGCTGGTGCGCCGACCTGATCTATGAGAGGCCTGCAGGCGCTTGCGCGCTGGCTTTCAGATCCCTGAGGGGCGTTCGAAGCCTTGACGGGCGACTAGGGATTCGCGGTTTGCGCTGAGGTTCGCGCCCAGCCTCGAGAGCGCGCGAGCGCTGTTCGCCAGGCGGCATGATCTGCGTCCGCCCGACTACGCCTCGGCTCGGGCTCAAAGACGTCGGCGTTGGTCGCCAAAGCCCTCAATTCCTCGAGGGAGCTCCAGACACCTTCGGCCAGCCCGGCGAGCATGGCAGCGCCCACGGCTGTCACCTCGGTCGTGCGAGGACGGGTGACAGGCACTCCGCACTGGTCCGCTTGGATCTGCAGCAGGAGGTTCATCGCGGAAGCTCCGCCGTCGGCATGGAGCTGGATCAAGGACTGACCAGCGGCACGGGTCATCGCCTCGACTACGTCGCGGCACTGGTAGGCCATCGCCTCGACAGCCGCACGGGCGAAGTGCGCTCGCCCGTGTCCCCTGGAAATGCCCACGATGGTGCCCCGTGCCTCGGCATCCCACCAGGGACTGCCGAGGCCGGCGAAAGCAGGGACGAGGTACACGCCGTCGTTGCTGGGGATCTGAGAGGCAAGCGGTCCCGCCTCGGCCGCCTCGCCGATCAATCCAAGACCGTCGCGCAGCCACTGGATCGTCGCTCCGGAAGAGAAGATGGAGCCTTCGAGGGCATAGTTGAACCCGTCGGCGGCGCCCTTCGGCGCGTGCTCCCCGAGGTCCCAGGCGACGGTGGTCAAGAGTCCCTCGATCGGTGGAGGTCGCTGTGCACCGAGATTCATGAGCACGAAGCTCCCGGTGCCGTAGGTGACCTTGGTGTCGCCGGGCAGGTGGCAGCCGTGCCCGAAGAGCGCCGCCTGCTGGTCGCCGACGATGCCGCTGACCGGCACGCCCTCGAGAGAGCCACCGGCGACACCGGCAGCGACCGTGCCGTACCTGTGGGCGGACGGGAGGATCTCACCGAGTGCCTCGATCGGCACACGGAGGACATCGCACAATTCCGCCGACCAGGCCCGCTGCCCGATGTCGTAACAGAGCGTCCGGCTGGCGTTGGAAGGATCAGTGACGTGGACGCCCGACTCGGCACCTCCGGTCAGGTTCCAGCCGATCCAGTCATCAACGGTGCCGAGGGCGAGCGAACCGCCGCGCTCGACCCCACCGGCTTCCAGCATCCACGACCATTTGGTGCCCGAGAAGTAGGGGTCGAGTACGAGCCCGGTCCTATCGCGTACGAGCGGGAGATGGCCGGCTTCGGCGAGCTCGACACATCGCGCGGCTGTTCGGCGGTCCTGCCACACGATGGCCCGATGGCACGGTCGGCCTGTCGAACGGTCCCACGCCACCGCGGTCTCACGTTGGTTGGCGATCCCGATCGTGGCCGTGGTGAGCGAACGTTCCGCCAATTCCGACTGCAGCTCCGCCAAGGTTGTCTCGACGAGGGACCAGATCTCGGCGGCGTCGTGCTCGACAAGGCCGGGAGCGGGGAAATACTGGCGGAGCTCCCTGTAGGACGTGGTCACGACTTGGCCTTCCTCGTCGACTGCCAGTGCTCGCACCCCTGAGGTTCCGGCATCGATCGCAATCACGACGGCCACGGCGGCACGGTAGCCGGTCCGCCAACCAGGCGCCCGGCCGGGCGCCGGGCAGACCACCAGGTCGGGTGCGCCCTGGCCGCCGGTTTCGCGAGCAAGCAAACGAGAACCTTCGCGAGCGGCCGTTGAGCAGGGACGACGATCGGCGTCGTCGGTTGACACAGCCGTAACTACGGTGCTGTAATTAGCCACCTATCTGGTAGTCGGATTCTGTTGCACCACAAGATATTGTGGTATGCGGGCATCGGGCGGGTGCCAGGCGAACGATCGCGTGTGGCGGGACAGACTCCGCCAAGGAGGGAACCATTCAATGGCCGTTGCAGGAGAGCGCCTCGGAATCGGCATCCAACGACACTTCACCACGGAGTCCCGCCATCCCTACGACGAGGTTGTCTGGGAGCTCCGTGACTCCCGCATCAGCGACTACCGCACAGGGGTGGTCGCGTTCGAGCAGCTCGGCGTGGAGGTGCCTTCGACTTGGAGCCTGAATGCGACGAACATCCTCGCCCAGAAGTACTTCCGAGGCACCGTAGGCGTGCAGGGACGGGAATCCTCGCTTCGCCAGGTTGTCGACCGTGTCGTGGACACGATCACGGCATGGGGCCTGAAGGACGGGTACTTCGTCGATTCTGCTGAGGCGGCCACCTTCAGTGACGAGCTCAAGCACCTTGTCGTGCAGCAGAAGGCGGCGTTCAACTCTCCGGTCTGGTTCAACATCGGCGTCGAAGGTGTGCCCCAGCAGGCCGCGGCGTGCTTCATCCTGGGCGTTGAGGACTCGATGGCCTCCATTCTCAACTGGTACGTCGAGGAGGGCACCATCTTCAAGGGTGGATCGGGCGCGGGAGTCAACCTTTCGAACATCCGGTCTTCACGAGAGCTGCTCCACGGAGGCGGGACCGCTTCTGGTCCCGTGAGCTTCATGCGCGGGGCGGACGCCTCGGCAGGGACGATCAAGTCCGGGGGCAAGACCCGTCGCGCCGCGAAGATGGTGATCCTGGACGTCGATCATCCGGACATCCAGGAGTTCATCTGGTGCAAGGCTCGAGAGGAACGCAAGGCGCGTGTGTTGGCGCAGGCCGGTTTCGACATGGACCTCGATGGGAGAGACAGCCAGTCTGTTCAGTACCAGAACGCCAACAACTCGGTCCGGGTGACAGACGAGTTCATGCACGCAGTGCTCGACGACGCCGCCTGGGATCTCCTCGGCCGGACCTCGGCCGGGGTAATAGAGACTGTCAGGGCTCGAGAGCTGTTTCGTCAGATCGCAGAAGCCTCGTGGGAGTGCGCGGATCCCGGCATGCAGTTCGACACGACTATCAACAAGTGGCACACGGCGCCCAACACTGGCCGGATCACGGCGAGCAATCCCTGTTCGGAATATGTCCACCTCGACAACAGCAGCTGCAACCTCGCGAGCCTCAACCTCATGCGCTTTTTGAACGACGACGACACCTTCGATGCCGAGGGGTTCGAGGCCGCTGTCACCGTCGTGTTCACGGCTCAGGAGATCCTTGTCGGCAACGCCGACTACCCGACCGAGAAGATCGCTGACACCACGCGCCGGTTCCGAGAGCTGGGCCTCGGTTACGCGAACCTCGGCGCGCTTTTGATGGCCCAGGGCGTGCCGTACGACTCGGACGAGGGCCGCGCCATCGCGGCGGCGATAACGGCTCTCATGACGGGCGCGGCATACGTGACCTCGGCCCGCACAGCAGCGAGGATGGGACCGTTCGCCGGCTTCCACGACAACGCGGGCCCGATGCTCGATGTGCTGCGGATGCACCGCCGCGAGGTGGCAAAGATCGATGAGGAGCTGGTGTCGACGGAGCTTCTCTGTGCCGCTCAGGAGGCCTGGGACACCGCAGTCGATCTGGCGGAGGCCAATGGCGTGCGCAATGCCCAGGCGACGGTGCTGGCACCTACGGGCACGATCTCGTTCCTCATGGACTGCGACACGACGGGGATCGAGCCTGACCTCGGGCTTGTGAAGACGAAGAAGCTTGTCGGTGGCGGCACGATGTCGATCGTCAACCAGACCGTTCCAAGAGCGTTGAAGCGGCTCGGTTACAGCACCGACGAGATCGACCAGATCATCGCTTATATAGACGAGCACAAGACCATCTTGGGGGCGCCGAATCTTCAGGTCGCCCATCTGCCCGTCTTCGCCTGTTCAATGGGTGACAACACGATCCACTATCTGGGCCACGTGAAGATGATGGCCGCGGCACAGCCGTTCATCTCGGGCGCCATTTCCAAGACGGTGAACCTGCCCGAGCAGGCCACGGTCGAAGAAGTCGAGCAATTGCACATCGACGCCTGGCAAATGGGCCTGAAAGCGGTGGCCATCTATCGCGACAACTGCAAGGTCGCCCAGCCGCTGGCGACGACCAAGTGGGCAGGCGCCGGCGTCCCGCTCCTGGCCGACGATGACGATGTCGCGCCAGAAGCCGCACGGGCGGCTCATGTCCGTGAGGGCGCGCTGCTCGAGCGCATCGCGGAGCTCGAGGGCGCACTGCAGCAGAGACATGTGGTCGCCCCTGCCACGACGACGCGGACACGGCTGCCCCGCAAGCGTCGCTCCAACACCTTCGCCTTCCGGGTAGCCGATTGCGAGGGCTACGTCACGGTGGGCGAGTATGAGGACGGCCGCCCTGGTGAAGTCTTCATGAAGGTCTCCAAGCAGGGATCGACCTTGTCGGGCGTCATGGACGCCTTCTCCATCTCCGTCAGCCTCGGGCTCCAGCACGGTGTGCCGATGTCGACATTCGTACGCAAGTACACCAACCTCCGTTTCGAGCCGGCAGGGATCACCGATGACCCGGAGTTGCGGTTGGCTTCGAGCCTTGTCGACTACATCTTCAGGCGGCTGGCGCTCGACTACTTGAGCTTTGACGAGCGGCTCGAGCTCGGGGTGCTCTCGACGGGGGAACGGACCCAACCGACGCTGCCCGGTCTCGAGGATGTCGACAACGGAGACGCCGAGCGGACGGACCGGGAACGGTTCGGCGCTGGGGGAGACGCAGCAGCAGGGCGTCGCCCGAGTGACACAGAACAGCTGAGGCAGGCGGGGCAAATAGAAAGCAAGGATGCTCCGTTCTGCTACGCCTGCGGCAACGTCATGCAGCGTGCCGGCTCGTGTTACGCGTGCCCGAGCTGCGGTTCGACGAGCGGTTGTTCATAGTCGTCAGCGATCCACGCGCGACCTGCATCGTTGTGCGAGCGGCGCGGTGATCCACGGAAACTGCCCTTAATCCCCCGGTTTTCCTCTAGAAAGCCACAATCTCAGCCGTTTATGATGAAGCCTAGAGACGTAGTGGGAGCGGTCCCGCAAGAACGGAAAACGTTCCCATCAGCGCCGCCAGCGGGGAGGGCCGCCTTCATCTCGCGCTGCCCCCCGCTGGCTGCGCCGACCGGTTAGCACGAGAGGCCGGAAGACCGTCTTGTCTTCTGCAACGACTCGCCGTGTCGGCCTCGGGCATCGAGCCCCGCTCAGCGGTCCAGGCCGAATACACAGGTTCCAGTCTGGCGCAGCCGGACCAATGTGTGGGCTTTCGGGTCCGTGTCGGCCCAGCAAGGTCCGAGGGCCGCTGATCTTGGCCCAGTTAGAGGCTCTTGGCCGAATCCCTTCGCGTACTCTGGCCCCTTGTCGCCGACAGCACAGCGGCCAGGGCCATGAAGCCCATAGAGGCATAGAAGGCGGCGTGCAGCCCGGTCGTGAACGCGGTCGCCAGGTGGCCGTGGAGGCTCGTCGTGCCGACGAAGATGGCGAAGGCGAGGTGCTTGGAGATCGAGCGCGAGGCGATGAGGATCGCCACCGAGAACGAGAAGACCATCCCGATGTTGGCGAAGGTACGAAGCATTCCCGAGGAGATCCCGAACACCTCGGGCGGTGAGGCCTTCATCACGGCCGAGTTGTTGGCAGGGAAGAACGCGCTTGCCCCGACCCCGTTCACGACGCTCGCCAGGACGACCAGCCACAGCCCGCTCCGGAGTGAAAGCTGCGCGTAGAAGAACAGGGCGATCACCTGGATGCCGAGCCCGACGGTTGCCGGCAGCACCGGCCCGAACCGGTCAGCCAGGCGGCCGGCGTAAGGGCCGACGCCCGAGCCGACCACGTAGCCGGGCACGAGCAGCAGCGAGGCGTGGATTGGAGAGAGCCCTCGGGGGCCCTGGAGGTACATGATGACGAGGAACAGCACCGCGAAGTTGGCGAGTCCCTGAAACAACGCAGCGAGCAGCGACGGCGCGAGCGTCGGGACCTTGAACAGCGAGAGGTGGAGCATCGGCTCGTCCTGGCGCAGCTCAACGAGGACAAAGACGCCGATGAGCACGACCCCACCGATCAGATAGCCGGCCACCGAGGCGTCGAAGGTGGCCGTGGCGAGCGTTGTCATGGCCCAGAGCACGCCGAACAGCCCGAGTCCGAGGGTGACCATGCCGAGAAGGTCGAAGTGGCGGCGGGCCCGTTCGCCGTGCTCGTGCAGCACCCTGGTCGCCAGGATCAAGGCAGCGGCGCCGATCGGCACGTTGATCCAGAAGATCCAACGCCACGAGATGTAGGTGACGATGAGGCCCCCCACCACGATCCCGAGGACCGCCCCCAGGCTCCAGCCGACCGCGTTGTAGCCGTAGGCACGGCCGCGCCGCTGGGGAGGGTACAGGTCGGCGATCACAGCGCCGCTGTTGGCGGTGACGAACGCCCCACCGATGCCCTGGAGAATCCGAAAACCGATGATGGCCGACTCGTTCCAGGCGAGCGCGCAGGCGAGGGAGCCCAGGATGAAGACAAGGAAGCCCATTTCGTACATGCGCACCCGACCGAACATGTCCCCGAGCCGCCCGACCTGGGTGGCGAGCAGGGTGATGACGAGCAGATAGCCGATGACGATCCAGATGACCGAGGAGAGAGCTACATCAAGCCCTCGTTCGATCTCCGGGAGGGCGAGGACCACGATCGTCGTGTCGACGGCGGTGATGAGGACCCCGGTCATGACCACGACCATGGCGAGACCCGTGTGGGAGGTGATCCCGGGCTGCCCTTCGGCGCCTGGATGCTCCGTGGTCCGCTCGCTCTTCATCGTGATCCCCTTGGTCCCTCGACGGCGGCCGGCGTTGTTGCGTCCTCACGGCTTGTGGAGCGGCGCCGCGGCCGTGCGACTCGTTGTGCGCGTGCCCGGGGCGTGCCCGTCCCAGCGCTCTTGAGGGCTGTGGTTCCGAGTTGAGCGGCGTATTCCTCGTGCCAGGCGAGCTCGGCTCGAAGGAAGAGCTCGCTGCGTCGGAAGACCGTGAGCACAGCAGGGCTGACAGCGTCACGTTCCTGGAGGCGAGCCCGTTTGGCCACGAGCTTGTCGAGAGCCTCCGCTGTCGCCTCACGCCGGCGCTCCAGCAAAGCCAGGGCCTTCCCGGGGTCCTCGAGCGCACCGAAGAGCAATCCGACCCCGACGATGTCCGGGGGCCGCACGCAGACCGTGAGCGCCTCGTCGCGAAGGGCTCGGAGCGCGGCGAGCCCGGAGTCGCTGACCCGGTAGACGGTGCGAGGAGGGCGCCTACCGACTTGCTCGCTGCGCAGGAGCTCGATCAGCCCCTCGGCTTCGAGCTGGTGAAGCTCACGATAGAGAGCCCCAGGGCTCACCCCGCCCCAGGACTCGACGTGCATGGAGTCGGCTTGTCGGCGGAGCTGGTGGCCGTGCATCGGGCCGCTCTCTGCGAGCTGGCCGAGGACGACCAGGCGCGACAGGCTCATGTGACCACTCTCGCGAGACTATGCGGCAGCGGTCAAGCTCACCGGCGATGGTCGGTCGTGGCCTCGGCAGGACGCGGGACCGCCTACTGCTGGTAACCCTCCACGATCTCCGGCGGCCGAGGGCTCGTCGTCGCAATGTCCTGGTTGAACTCCCGGCGTGCCCGCCTTTGCCGCAACAGGTCCCAAGACTGGTCGAGAGCGGCCCGGACCTCCCGCAGGCGCTGTTCCTGTTCTACGGTGACGCGCGAGCCAATGTGGCCTTCCTCGAGCTCTCGTTCTTCGGCGACGAGCTTCGCGATGCGCTTGTGCAGCTCTCGGTCTTCCATCGAGTGTCTCCCTTGTCAGTTGCTGGTCACGATGCCGAAGGTTCGACCGGGGAAGCTGCCCATCTACGCCGGCTCACCCGACTCCTCGAGAAGCGGTGCGACTTCCTCGGCGATGAATCGAAGATGGTCGAGATCGCCAATATCGAGGATCTGAAGATAGATCGTTGTCGCCCCGGTCGCGCCGTAGGAACTCAGTTGCTGGGCGACCTCCGCCGCGGAGCCGGTGGCGCCGTTCTGGCGAAGCTCGTCGACCTCGCGTCCGATCGCGGCTGCCCGAGCTCGGATCTCGTTGTCGTTGCGACCGGCGCAGACCGCGAGCGCGGCTGATCTCCGGATCGTCGATGGGTCACGACCGATCCGAAGACAAGCGGTGTCAAGTGCAGCGAAGAGCGTGGAGCAGTGCTCGGCAGGGGCAAACGGGACGTTGCACTCGTCGGCAAAGCGGGCCGCGATCGCCGGGGTCCGTCTCGTGCCCTTCCCTCCGACGATGATCGCCGGTCGCGGAACCTGAGCGGGCTTGGGCAGGCCGGCATTGGCCACGACCTGGTAGTGCGCGCCCGCGAAGGAGTAACGGTCATCCTCCGCTGTCGCCCACATCCCCGTAACGATCTCGAGCTGTTCCTCGAGCCGATCGAACCGCCCACCGACCGAGGGCGGGAACGGGATGCCGAAGGCCCGGTGTTCCTCCTCGAACCAGCCCGCGCCAAGCCCGAGCTCGACCCGGCCGCCACTCATGGCGTCCACCTGAGCGACGATCACGGCGAGCTGCGCAGGGAGCCTGAACGTCGCCGCGCTCAGCAGGGTGCCCAGGCGGATCCGGCTCGTGTCGCGAGCCAGGCCGGCGAGCGTGATCCACGCGTCTGTCGGGCCAGGCCGCGCGTCGCCCTCACCCATCCGCAGATAGTGGTCCGAGCGGAAGAACGCGTCGAAACCGCACTCCTCGGCGCAACGTGCGACGGCGAGGAGCTGCTCGTAGCTCGCGCCCTGTTGAGGTTCAGTGAAAATCCGCAGTTTCATCATTGCCTCCTGCCACGCGGCGGACCCAAGCCAGCGACGGCTCCACCGAGTCTGAACGGGATCTCAAGGGCCACCTGAGCCGGGAGAGGCAGCTCGCGTCAGTCGAGGACGCGCACGCACAAGATGGGCGGCAGGTAGGACGTGACAAGACGCCACGACTCACCACTGTCCACCGAGGCGAAGACTTGCCCGGACTTGGAGCCGAACACGAGCGGGCACGGCGGGTTGGCTCCGACGGTGAATGCGTCGCGTAGGACGGTCAGGTGTGCGTTGGTGCCGGGAAGGCCATAGGACAACGCCTCCCAGCTGAGCCCACCGTCTGTCGTCCGGTAGACGCGGCACCGGCCTGCGGGGGTGCATCGGTATACGTCGGACTCGAGTGGCAGCACGTACGCGGTGTCCGGCTCCTCAGGGTGCGAGACGATCGGGAAGCCGAAGTCGGAAGGTACGCCGTTCGGCTCGCCGGCATGGCCGACGGACTCCCAGTGGTCACCTGCGTCCTCGGTCCTGTAGATGCCCCAGTGGTTCTGCGCCCACAGGACGTCGGGGTTCACCGCGTCCACGGCGAGCTTGTGCACGCATTGGCCGACTTCGGGCGACGCCTCGGGCAGGAATCGGGCCTCGATCCCTTGGTTGCGCGCCACCCAGGTGTCCCCGCCGTCGTCCGAGCGGTACACGCCGCCTGTGGAAATCGCGACAGTGATCCGGTCCGGTCGCTCCGGGTGGGTTACCACCGTGTGCAGGGCGAGCCCGCCGAAGCCAGGCTCCCAGGTTGGCCGGTCAGGGTGTTCCCAGAGACCGCGGACGAGCTCGAAAGTGTCACCGCCGTCATCGGAACGAAACAGCGCTGCCGGCTCCACGCCCGCCCATACCGTCTCGCTGGCGTTCGGTCTCCTATCGACGTGGAGCTGCCACACCGAGGCGAGTGCTGTTGCTGTATCCGCAGGGAACGCGACCGGTCGTGCGCCTGGCTCGTCCCAGTTAAGGCCCCCATCTTCGCTCACTCGGACGTTCGGGCCGAAGTGGGAGTCGGTGGAGGCTGCGAGCAGACGACCGGGCAGCTGTGCAAAAGCAAGAACGGCGTCACCGGCCAGGAAGGGCCCGTCGACCGCGCTGTCGCTGACGAAGAAGAGTCCCTTGGTAGTGCCGATTGCCACGGCGAGATGGTCGACGGCTCTTGCGCGAAACCTCGAAGCAGTCACATAAGTCACGGGGAGAGTATGTACCTGATGAGGCCGCTCGCGCTCGTCTCTTCAACGTGGTGCGTAGTCGCGGCAGGTTAGGTTCTGGGAAGTGGCCTCTTACGTAGAGGGGATCGTGGTGAGGGGCGACCATCGCGGCCGCACGCTCGGCTCCCCGACAGCCAACTTGAGGATCGGTCCGAACGTGGATCTCGCCGACGGTGTCTATGCAGGCGTCGTGGAGCTCGAGGACGGCACCAGTCATCCGGCGGCCATCTCCGTGGGTCGTCGCCCGCACTACTACCAAACCGGCGAGCGGCTCGTCGAGGCGTACCTCCTTGACTTTGACCGGGACATCTACGGCGAGACGATCCGCGTGGAAGTCGGGACGCTCGTGAGAGAGCAACGCAGTTTCGGGAGCGAGGATGAGCTGGTCGAACAGATAGCGAGGGACGTCGAAGCTATTCGTGCCCTGCAGGCCTGAGTTTCGGATGTGCTCTCAAGTACCCGGTGCTCTGCCCAACCCCCCCTCGATCACCGCCGGGGACGGGGCAACATCGGCCTTTACCGCGCGGCGGCCCAACAAGAAGTAGACAAGGCCGCCGACGAGGAGTCCGGTGAAGAAACTGAAGTCGGAGCCTGACGTGCGGCTGGACAGCGGGCCAACAAAGGCTGTCGAGTCGATCCACAGGCAGGAGGCCGCCATCCCTGCCAGCTGAGCGACCACCCCCGGGATGTTGAACCCGTTCTGGCGCCAGTATCTCCCGCCCCGGCTCTGGAGCAGCGCGGCAGGGTCGTACTTGCCCTTGCGCAGCGCCCAGTCGATGACGTAGATCGCCAGCCAGGGCGAGAGCCAGACGATGAGCAGGCTGAGGAACTCCGAGTACAAGCGGTTGAAGTCGGAGTTGAAGATCGTGACACCGCCGACGAAGGTGGCGATGATCATGTCGACGATCACACACTGCCACCGCTTCAGCCTGAGCCCGATGGCCTGCAGGGTGAGGCCGGAAGAGTACAAGTCGATGGTATTGACCGCGAACAGGGTGATGATCGCAACGAAGAGATACGGCGTCACGACCCAGCCCGGCAGCGCCTTGGGCAAACCGGAGACCGGGTCGCTCGCGGTAGAGACGATCGACGCGATCGCCGCTCCCAGGATCTCGAGTAGGACTGCCGGGATCATGCCACCGAGGGACGGCCACAAGAACACGGCACGCTGGTCGGCGTCGGCGGGGAGGTACCTCGAGTAGTCGCTGCCCGTGTTCGCCCATGACAGGCCACCGGCCGAGACGACCAAGGCGATCGCGACCATGACCGTTGCCCAGCTCGCGCCGTGGTTCAACGACGAGATGTGGACACGTCGCGAGACCACGACCGCCATCACCACGAACAAAGGGATCAGCAGGTAAGCGAGGTAGCGCTGCACCGTCACGATGGTCTGGTGACCGAGCACAGGGAGAAACGCCTGCAGGACCATCGCCACGAGCAGCAGGACGATCTTGAGCCCCGTGGTCGGATGGATGCCGGCCTCGCCGAACAGCGCCAGTCCGGCGAGAACGATCAAGGCGAGCCCGGAAGCCTCAAAGCCGACGCAGGTCACCCAGTTGAACAAGGAGAGGCCCCTACCGCCGTTCTGGCCGTAGGCTGCCCGGCTGATTGCGAAGGTGGAGGTCCCGGTCTTCGGTCCCTGAAGGCTCGTGAGGCCGACACCGACGAAGATGAGGTTGCCGAGAAGGATGACGAGGATCGATTGGGAGAACGAGAGGCCGAAATAGATCACGAGGGCGCCGTTCACCGGGTAGAAGACGTTGAGATTCGATCCCATCCACATCCAGAACAGATCGACCGGTTTGCCGTGCCGCGCCTCGGGCCCGACGAGATCGATGCCCCTTTGCTCGATCACGAACAGCTCGTCAGTGAGCTCCGACCCTGACGGCGGTGCCTGAGCTTCCTCAGCGCTCAACGCGTATCCCGGTTGCCCGGTGCTTCCTCGATGATCCGATGGCCACGGAGGCCTCGGCGCGCGCGGGCTGCAAGGTCGCGGACCGGGGGGATGAGCTCCAGCTCCGTTCCAGCGATCAGCTCCCAGCGAACTTGACCGGGCGGACGAAGCGGGCCTCGGACCCGGACGGTTCGCGTCGGTGTGATGATCCAGTCGACCCGAACGTCGTGCTCGGCGGCTACGGGCTCGATGTCGACGACCTGGCAGTCGTGCACGATGTCGACGATCTCGGTCGACTCGTCGGTGGAACCCGCCTCGGACAACAGTGCCCATTCGAGATCGAAATACCCGTGACCTTTGCCGAGCCGAAGGCCGTCGAAGCTCACGGCAGAGCCTCCCGTGACGAGAAGGCCGATGTGACCAAGCTTCGCCACCTCGTCCAAGTTGACCGGCCGGGCATAGTGGTCCATGCCATCCAGAGTCGCCGCGTAGGCCAGATCGCTCACAGGTACGTCCCGCGGGTCGAGTGCAAGAAAGCCGCGGCGGATTCCATAGGTCGACATCAAGAACGCCTTGCCGTCGGAAATGGCCACTCTGCGGACCGGCTCCGTGCTGTTGTCAGGAGTGATGAAGATGAGCTGCGAGCTGGTCCACGACTCGAAGCTCCGTAGCCGCTCGGCGCAGACGTCGCTTCTCTCGAAGTCGGCAATGAACGACGCGAAGTCCCAGTGAAAGCGCGAGTCGGGGCGGGCGACGCTGCGGAGCGAGGTCCAGACCTTCTCGCGGACCAAGCGCTGAGCATCGGTCGCGGTTGGCGGTTCGGCTGCGGCGCTCGACGCAGGTCTGCCGGCATCTGCGGTCCTGGTGCCGGCGATTGCCGCCCGCGCCGAGCTCAGCTGGCGCAAGGGATCGATCTCCGCGAGCCGGGCTTCGTCCACTAGCTCCCAACGAATTCCCGACGGG
>Ga0224555_1001074_pt1 | contig 40128 bp, 33 predicted proteins | sample 714S23034metaG_FD_180687 | JGI IMG/M metagenome (GOLD analysis project Ga0224555, IMG submission 180687) | Peat soil microbial communities from Stordalen Mire, Sweden - 717 S2 30-34 | ecosystem: Environmental > Terrestrial > Soil > Wetlands > Peat | place: Sweden: Norrbotten County, Stordalen... | reverse complement strand
TCCGCCTGGGGCACATCCAAAGGCCGCAGAATCATGCCGTTGAAGATTCCGAAGACCACGGCGTTGGCGGCGATGGCCAAGGCCAGCGTCAAGAGCGCGGCTATTGTGAATCCCGGTGACTTGCGCAACACGCGAAGAGCGAACCGCACATCCTGTAGCAAAGTCCCGATAAAATTGCCGCCCAGCGCCTGGTGAATCTCCTCTTTGCATTTCTCGCGTCCGCCGAAGTCGATGTGCGCGCGCCGCTCCGCCTCGGCGCGATTCATGCCGGAACGTACCAAGTCGTCAGCGCGGTGCTGGATGTGGGAGCGAATTTCCTCCTCCATCTCCGTATGCATCTGGGATCGCTGGAAGAGAGTGGCGAAGCGGAAGCGAAGCGAATCGAGAACTCTCATACTTCCTCCGGTTGTTGCGAAAGCGCGGACGCGATTGCAGTGGCCAGCCGGTTCCAGCTTTCCGTCTCCTCCCGCAGACGCTTGCGGCCCGCGACGGTGAGTTCGTAAAACTTGGCGCGGCGATTGTTCTCCGATGTGCCCCAACTCGCCGTGAGCAATCCCTGGCGGACAAGGCGAAACAGGCCGGGATAGAGCGCGCCCTGTTCGATGAGCAGCGCATTGTCGGAAATTTGCCCGATGCGCAGCAGGATGCCGTACCCATGCAGCGGGCCGAGCGAGACCGCCCTCAGAATAAGCAGATCGAGTGTGCCGGGAAGAAGCTGAGCCTGGTCGTTCACCGTGCCTCCTAAGATGATTAGGAGACTAGCTCCATCTCTCCTAAGCTGTCAAGGGGAAAACTACTACGCCATCAAAAATCTGCGTCTCCCCGTCTGGTGAGCCCCTTGCGATTCATTCCGTCCTCCCCGTCCCTCATGCGCTATCCTGTCCTTGCAACATCACTTACGGGGAGCGCCGCCGGCCGGCAAACGCAATGGCGATACAGTCGATCGAAAAGACCGCCAAGAACCTCGTCCTCACCGTGCAGGACTACTCCCTGTTTGCCTGGCGCGCCTTCACAAATCTCTACCGCCCTCCCATCTACTGGCCTGAATTCTTCACCCAAGCAGACATCATCGGCGTCGGCTCCTTGTCCATCGTCGTCCTCTCCGGCCTTTCCACCGGCGGCGTGCTGGCTCTGCAATCGGCTGCCACGCTGTCGTCCTTCGGCGCCACTGCTGTCACCGGCCAGTTTGTCGCGCTGACCATGATCCGCGAGTTGGGCCCGGTGCTCACCGGAGTGATGGTCAGCGGACGTAACGCGAGCTCCATGGCCAGCGAACTCGGGTCGATGGTTGTGACGGAACAGATTGACGCCATGCGCGCCCTGGGCGTTGACCCCATGCGTAAGCTGGTCACCCCGCGCATCGCCGCCACCATTACCATGCTCTTTTTTCTCACCATCGTCGCCGATGCCTGCGGCATCGCCGGCGGCGGCCTGGTCACCGTTTTGATGAACCACCAGAACGGCACACAGTACCTGGACAAGGCCTGGGAGGCCCTGCGCTATCCCGACGTCATCCAGGGGCTGGTTAAGCCGCTCTTTTTCGGCTACATCCTCAGTTCCATCGGCTGCTTCTACGGCATGAGAACCAAGGGTGGAACCCAGGGTGTAGGCCGCTCCACCATCGATGCCGTCGTATGGGCTTCGGTACTCATCATCTTCGTCGACTTCCTCCTCACCCAGGTTCTGCTCACCCTCTTTCCCCCCTTATGAGCGACTGCCCCGCTTTCGTCCAGCCCGGTCTCGGCCCATCCGACCAAGATATGGTCAGGCCAGTTGCCGCTTTTTGCAACGTCTCCATCGCCTTTGACGGCCCCCCGGTGCTGGAGAACGTAAGCTTCTCCATTGCGCCGGGAGAGACGCGCGTCCTGCTCGGCCCGGCCGGCGTGGGCAAGAGCGTCCTGCTCAAGCTCGCCAACGGCCTGCTGCGCCCCGACGAGGGCCGCATTCTGCTTTTTGGCGAAGAGATTACCCACATGCCCGAGGAGCAACTCTTCGCCCTGCGCGCCCGCACCGGCATGGTCTTTCAGGAGGGCGCGCTCTTCGATTCGCTCTCCGTCCGCGACAACGTGGCCTACCAGCTTATCCAGCAGCGGGTTCCCGACGCCGAAATCGACCTCCGCGTTCGCGATGCCCTTCGCTTTGTCGAGTTGGAAGAAACCATCGACCTCTACCCGTCCAGCCTTTCAGGCGGAATGCGCCGCCGCGTGGCCATCGCCCGCGCCTTCATCCAAACGCCGGAGCTGCTGCTTTACGATTCGCCCACCGGCGGCCTCGACCCCGTCACCTCGACCACCATCATCGAGCTGATCGTCAAGGAGCGCGATGTCAGCCACACTCCCTCGCTGCTGGTCACCCATCGCCTGCAAGACGCGCTCGCCCTCTGCAACCACCGCTTCGACCCCGAGCAAGGCCGCATGGTTCCCTTCCCCAAAGGCGAAACCGACCCCAGCACAACTTTCCTCATGCTCGAAGAAGGCCGCCTCATCTTCGACGGCACGCTCCACGAGCTGGTCAAAAGCCAGAACCCGTTTGTGCGGGAGTTTCTGGAGTAGAACAGGGAACCCATACACAGGAAACGGGGAGTGCAAAAGCTGTAGGATGAGCGGCTGATTCTTTATGCTTTGCAAAAAACAGCATAGAAAAGGGCGTATAATTCGATCAATTTGGGGGAAGGAAACAACTAGCCCGCGCTTGAAATCGGACCGAAACTGATTCAATCTAGCGTTGGGAGATCATGTCGCATCTCCACCGGTGCTCGCTCGGTCTGTCAGAAGAGTGAGCTATCCGTGAAAAAGTTGAATGAGATTTTCCCCTTCAAGCAAATGCAAGATTTTCTTAAATGGTTTGCACAAAACGCCGGAGTGAAACACCCGATTGTATCCACTGCGATCGTGATGGTCCTTGCTGCCGTGGCTTGGAACATTTTTGTGGTCTACGCCAATGGCTCCAAAGCCGAGGGATCCCAGACCTCTGTCACGCAGGAGGCTGGAGACGCTAAATGTTCCAATATTGTAGCTACTGGCGGCAGCGTCTCGGTCGCCTGCGCGCCGGAGAATGGGAAGGCTGATGATCACGGAAAGAAAGATTCTATCCCGCCAAACAAAGACCACTAGTGCCGCTCTCGGAGCGATGTTCCTACTCAATCCGTGTTTGGCGCAATCGAGGGCACAAATCACGCAAGAAGCTAAGACCGCAACGTGTAGCAACGTGGTCGTCACAGGCGGAACCGCAACCTTCAAGTGCTCCGGCTTGACAGGAGATCAAGCCAAGCTGCTGAAGGATGTCCCAGCATTGTTGACTCGGATGCTGAAATCTCAGCAGCAGGATACTGCCGAGATTCTTTCGCGGCTCAACACGTGCATAGACCAAGGAGCTGCGCGTTCTCTCTCATCGACAATGCAGGAGAACCTGCGATCCGCTCTTAGTCCTGCCGCAGGAACCCAGTTTTCTATTCAAATAAGAGCGACAAATAGCACTTCTGAATCTGAGCATTACGCTGAGCAAATCAGAAGCGTTTTTTCCGAGTCGGGATGGAAAGCTGATCCAGTCTTCTACAATATGGTGGTTGGAACGCCAGTTCCGCCTGGAGTCGTAGTCGTGGCGCGCGATGTCCGCAGCGCCCCAGGCATAATGATTCAGCGCGCGTTTTCGCTTTTCGGCGTCAAGGCAGCATATCAGCTAGCTCCGGACCTAGATCCAAATTTGATCATCTTGGTCGTCGGCCAAAAGCCGGTGGAGTGATAAAAGGCTCCAATAGTGGGCTGTTCTTGTGGAAATCACTTGACCCACTACCAAGAAGTGGCCCCCGGTTCCCACCACCCCTCCCCACCTGCTAAAATCGATTGTTTTGGTTTATTGCGACAGAATGGCAGGTAACTTATGGGCTTCAAATTTCAAGGCTTCGATCTTCTTCATCTCGACTCCAGCTTCAGCGAGGACGAATTGCTCGTCCGGAAGACCGCTCGCGACTTTGTCGAGGACAACCTCGTTCCCATCATCGAAGAGTGCTTCCGCACCGAGCGTTTCCCCAAGGAACTGGTCCCAATGATGGGCGAAATGGGCTTCTATGGCGCCAACCTCGAGGGTTACGGCTGCGCAGGCATGTCCAACGTCGAATACGGCCTGGTAATGCAGGAACTGGAACGCGGCGACTCCGGCTTCCGCAGCTTTGTCAGCGTGCAATCCGGCCTCGTCATGTACCCCATCTACACCTTCGGCTCCGACGAGCAGAAGAACACCTGGCTTCCCGCTCTCGCCAGCGGCGAAAAGCTGGGCTGCTTCGGCCTCACCGAGCCCGGCGCCGGCTCCAACCCTGGAGCCATGACCACCACCGCCCGCAAGGTGGGCGACGAGTACATTCTCAACGGCGAAAAACTCTGGATTACCTCGGGAACCATCGCCGACGTGGCCATTGTCTTTGCCAAAGTCGAGGATGAAGGCGGCAAGGTTCACGGATTCCTGATCGAGACCAATCGCCCCGGCTTTTCCGCCTACGATGTCCACGGCAAATGGAGCCTGCGCGCCTCTCACACCAGCGGCCTCTCGCTGCAAGACGTGCATGTGCCCCTCACCGCGGCCATGCCTGGCGCCATCGGCATCAAGAGCGCCTTCATGTGCCTCAACCAGGCACGTTACGGCATCGCCTGGGGAGCCATTGGCGCGGCCATGTCCTGCTACGACACCGCTCTCCAGTACGCCAAATTCCGCAAGCAGTTCCGCAACCAGCCCATCGCCAGCCATCAGATTGTTCAGGAAAAGCTGGTCTGGATGGCCAATGAAATCTCCAAGGCCCAGTTGCTCGCGCTGCACGTGGGCCGCCTCAAGGATGCCGGCACGGTTGGCCACGAGCACGTCTCTCTCATTAAGCGCAACAACGTGTGGATGGCTCTGGAATGTGCCCGCATCTCGCGCGACATCCTGGGCGCCAACGGCATCACCGACGACTACCCCATCATGCGCCACATGATGAACCTGGAATCGGTGATCACTTACGAAGGCACCCATGATATTCACACCCTGATCCTCGGCCAGCACCTCACCGGAATTCCGGCATACTGAGCGATAAGTCCCTCCCGTAGGGAGGCAGTGAGAATAGCCCAGGGCCGGGGTCCCCAGCACACGGTCTCTGTGTGTTGGGGTGGCAGTGTGGAACCCTGGGAACAAGTGCAAGCTGGATTCCATTGCCCCGGAGGGGCGGAACGAACTCTAATCGCGCTCTTGGCTTTCTTGATTACGATTGCCCCGCATTGGCCCTCGACAAGAGGGGGCCGATGCGGCATATTCTTGTGTCATGCAAAATCTGTCTCTCTGCCCCCGCCCTATCCGCTTGCTCATCTTCGCATTGGCTTTCGTTTATGCCGGTGCAGCCCATGCGCAACAGCCCGCCACTGCACCTATCGTGCTCCATGCGGCGCGGCTGCTCCAGGTGGATACTGGGGCACTGCTCCAGCCCGGCGAGATTCTGGTCGAAGGTGAGCGTATCCGCGCTGTGGGCAGGGAAGTCGCCCATCCGCAAGGGGCCAAAGTCATCGACCTGGGCGACGTCACGCTGCTCCCGGGCCTGATTGACGCCCACGTACATCTCTTCCTGCACCCCGGCGCTGAAGACCTGCAAACCGTCGAAGAGTCGATTCCCTGGCGCACCCTGCTCGCCGCCGACGCAGCCAAAGCCGACCTGCTGGCCGGCTTCACCGCCGAGCGCGATCTGGGCACAGAAGGCGCCGGCTCGGCTGACACGGCTGTGCGCGACGCCATCAATCAGGGGCTGGTCCTGGGCCCTCGCCTGCGCATCAGCGGCAACGCCATCAACATCCTGGGCGGCCACGAAGACGCCATTCACTACAACCCCGCGCAGCACGTGCTTTCCAACGCCGACTACGCCAACTCCATTGACCAACTCATCGAGGTCATCCGCCAGCAGCATAAGGAAGGCTCCGACTTCGTCAAGATTTACGAGACGGGGAAAGACACAGTGGTTGACGGCGAGCTGCATACGCCCTACGAGTACACCGAGGCGCAACTGGCGGCAGCGGTCGAAGAGGCGCATCGCCTGGGCACCGGCGTTGCCGTCCACGCCATGGGCGAGCCGGGCACGCTCTTTGCCGCGCAGGCCGGCGTCGCTTCCATGGAGCACGCCACCCAGCTCAGCGACGAAACCATGCGCCTCATGCGCGAAAAGCAGATTCCCGCCGTGCCCACCTTCGCCATCTTCGGCTATTTTGCGCAGCACGCCCCTACACCCGCCGTTGCCGCGCGCGAGAAAGCTCTGCTCGATGTGAAGATTCGCGAATTCAAAAAGCAGATTGCCGCCGGAATCCCATTTGCCGTCGGCTCCGACGTTGGCCCCTTCCCGCACGGCACGCAAGCCGTCGAGATGGAACTGATGGTCCGCTACGGAATGAAGCCGCTGGCGGTCTTGCAGGCCGACATGATCAACGGCGCGAAGCTGCTAGGCTGGGAGGGCCAGATCGGCGCGCTAAAGCCCGGCTACTTTGCCGACATTGTTGCCGTTCCCGGCAATCCGCTGGAAGACATTACCGCGGTCGAGCGCGTGAGCTTTGTGATGAAGGATGGCGCGATCGTGCGCCAGTAATTCTTGCTCGGAAGTTCGTTTCTTTATCGAAAACTGGCTGCTATACAGCGGTTCCTTGCGGGTTGGACGTCGACGCCGCTGCCGCTTTCTTTTCCTTCTTCGCCAGGAGCTTTTCAAGTACTTGCGTGTACCGCAGCGGCTTTACCTGCTTGAGAGAATCCTTCACCGCCTTGCGGTAAGCGGACAGGTAAATAGAATACAGAATTGCAATTGAGCACAGGATTCCCCACAGGAATCCGAAGCAGAGTCCAATCAGAGCATTCCAGCTAAATTCACCCATCGAGATCGTCCCTTTCCAGATTCATCTTAAACCGCAACGACAAAACTGTCTTCAGTGCGCGTAACAGCGTGGTACAGCGTGTCGCGCTCGACGGGAACGCGGCCTGCCTCGGTAATCAGACGGCAAAGCTCCTTGCGCGTCATGCCCTGCGGCGTGGTCGCTCCCGCGTCGTGATAAATCTTCTCTTCGACGACCGTGCCGTCCAGGTCGTCGGCGCCGAAGCGCAGCGCGATCTGCGCGATCTTGGCGGTGAGCATCTGCCAGTATGCCTTGATGTGCGGGAAGTTGTCCAGCAGCAAACGACCCACCGCGACCTGGCGAATGTCGGTCAGCCCCGTGGTCACCGGCAGGTGGTCCAGCGCCGTGTTTTCCGGATGGAAGGCCAGCGGAATAAATGTCTGAAACCCTCCGGTCTCGTCCTGCAATGCGCGCAGCTTCAGCAGGTGGTCCACGCGGTCCTCGTCGTTCTCAATGTGCCCATACAGCATCGTCGCATTCGACTTGAAGCCCAGCTTGTGAGCCAGTCGCGCGGTCGAAAGCCACTCGTCGCCGTCGATCTTGTGGTCGCAGATAATCGAGCGCACCCGCGCCGAGAATATCTCCGCGCCGCCGCCGGGCATCGAGTCCACGCCGGCCTCGCGCATCTTGATGAGCGTTCCCTCGATCGTCAGCTTGGCCCTGCGCGCCAGGTACGCCACTTCGACCATAGTGAAAGCCTTTATGTGAACCTTGGGAAAACGTACTTTGAGTCCGCGCACCAGATCGAGAAAATATTCAAACGGAAGGTCCGGGTGCAGTCCGCCGACAATGTGAAACTCCGTGACAGCCTCCGAATAGCCCGAGGCTGCCGTCTCCCACGCCTCTTCGAGAGCCATGGTGTAGCCGGCCGGATCGCCCTTTTTGCGACCAAAAGCGCACAACTTGCAGGCCGCCACGCAGACATTGGTGGGGTTGATGTGCCGGTTCACGTTGAAATAGGTCACGTTGCCGTGCAGCCGCTCGCGCACATGGTTGGCCAGCCAGCCTACGGCCAGCACGTCCGAGGACCCATAAAGCGCGAGGCCGTCATTGAAGTCCAGCCGCTCCCGGGCGAGAACTTTCGCGGCAATTGGCTCAAGCCGTTGGTCGTGGGTCCGGAAGCCTGCTGGTTGGCGGGAAACCGCCGTCTCGGTCTGCATACTTTAATGATACAGAAACAAGCCGTTTTCTTCGCCGGGGACTGTTCCCAATCCCGTGCGGGACCACAGCCGTCAACCCCTCGCCGCTGAGGTGGCTGTTCCCTATTCCCTGTTCCCTATTCCTTGCTGTTCAACCACCACCCCGTCAAACATCGAGGCCGCCAGCAGCCGCCCTCCAGCCGCGCGCACCAGGTTGATGCGGTAACCGGTCTGCGCAAACTTCCACTCCAACGTCTTGGGATTAATAGCAAAGACCTGGTCGCTCGAACGCGAGCTCACCAGAATCTTACCCAGGTGATCGTCGTAGGTAAGGTCGTCCACGTCGTTCAACGGAAGCCGGTGAACCCATAGCCAGGTCTTGCCCAGATCGTGCGAAAAGTACACGCCCTCGCGCGCGCCCAGCCACAAAGTCCCGTCCGCGGAGAAAGCCACGCAATGAATGCGCGTGAGCATGGCCGGAATGCCGATGGGCATCCAGCTCTCGCCGGCGTCAGTGGACAGAACCACTCCATCGCGGCGAGCAGCGACGAGCTTCGATCCTTGCGCTGCAACCGAAAGATAATCCACCGATCCCATCACCGGGCCGCCCTGCCAACTGGCGCCATGATCCACGCTCGAGAACAGGCCGCCGGAGGTCGAAGCCAGCCATGCATCGCCGGAAAGGTCGAGCGCGCGCACGCGGCCGTCCATCTCGCGGCTTGCATCCTTCACCCGTTTCTCCACGGTGACGCGCTTTCCGTAATGCGTTTCGGTAGCCGTCTTCTCCAGCGTGTTCTCGATCGTGCCGCGCGGGCTCCAACTCACAGCGCGCGGATCCGAATTTGTACCCGGCGCAGGCGGGGCGTCCTTGTCTGGCTTGTCCGATTTGTCCAGCGCGAATATTCCGTGATTGGTTCCGGCGAGAATCGTTCCGTCCGGCGACTCGGCCAGCGCAAAAACATCGCGCCCATCGATCCCATTGTCAATCTGTTCCCAATGCGCGCCGCCGTTGGTGGAAACAAAAACGCCGCCATAGCTCTTGTCGTTCACCACGCCGGCAAACAGCCGCGCCGGATTGCCGCTGGCGACAAGTAACGCCTCTACCTTGCGCCCGGAGAATCCCTCATTGGCGGCCACAAAACTAGCTCCCGCGTCCTGGCTGAGCAGGACACCGGCGCGGTCCGTAGCCAGAAGCAGATGATTCGAGTCCCCCGGATCGACAAAAACATCGTTCACAATCACGTCCGGGCCGGTCATCCGCTCAAAACTCTTGCCGCTGTTCAGGGTTTTGTAAAGCCCCTCGGTGGTTCCGGCATACACCACGTCGCGGTTCGCCGGGTCCTGTTTCAGCACGCGCGTCCTGCGCGCAGTGTCGGGAATGCCCTCGATCTTCTTGAACCGTTCGGCCGCGTTCACGCTCTTGTAAATTCCGCTGCACGCGCTGGCGAAAACAATATTCGGCTCGGCCGGATCGATGATGATCGAAAACACGTCGGAGTCGTCGATGACGCCCTGCTTGATGTTTTGCCAGCTTTTGCCGCCGTCCGTGGTCTTCCAGGGCAGATGCCATGTACCCGCGTAGACCACTTCGGGGTCCGCCGGATCGATGGCCAGCGACTCCACCTCGTGAATCTCCTGGCTGCCGGGCGGGCTGATCTGCGTCCAGGTGGCGCCGGCATCCGTGCTGCGAAAAACCCCTTCAAGCGTTCCGGCAAACAGCATCGCCGGATTCGATGGCGCCTGGGCAAAGGCACGAATCGACTGGCCGCGCAAGCCCTCGACCACACTCCAGCTCCGCCCTCCATCACGGCTCACCCATAGCCCGCCGCCGGGCTGGTCCAGCTTCCACGCAGCCACATAGACTGTGGAAGGGTTCGCCGCATCCACGACGATGTGATCCAAAATCAAGTCATCGGACGTGCCCAGCTTCGAGAGCCTGTGCCATGACGCGCCCCCATCCAATGACTCGTAGAGCCAACTGTTGGTCGTGCCCAGATACAGATGATGGGGCTGGCCGGGAACGACCGCAAAGGCGCGCGCGTCGCCGCCGTCGGGGCCAATCGCACTCCAGGGCGCCTGCGCCGTCAATCCGGGGACGGCAAGCAAAAACAGAAACAGAAGTGAGATTTGCGCAAATAATCCGGACTGGAAGGAATAATTAAAGCAGACTCGCAAACGATTCATGCGGACAAGAAACTCCCTAATCTCTTATGAAGAGTATACAAAGAATACAGATAAGCCTGTCCCATGCGCGCTATAACTCAATGCAAATCAAAGAGGCTGGCCGGCAAGCCGGTCAGCCACTCCGATTGCAAATAGTATTCTCCATTGCGACGAACCCGAAGGCTCACCGCGCCGGGGAGCGAGCAAGCTACATCTTCGCAGCCTTCTTGTGCGCGGCCTTGTCGCGCGGCTGTGCCTTCACCACGGTCTCGTCCACAGGAGTGGTTCCCTGCACGTCGGCCGCAAAGTTCGCGCCGGCGGGCACCAGGTAAGTCTCCACTGCCTGGGTGTCCGTGGTACCGGTAGCTACACTGATGCGCGATGCGTCAATGCCCTTCTCCGTCACCAGATAGTCCTTGACGTTGACAGCGCGCTCGGCCGCGGAATCCCAAACCTTGGCATGCTTGTGCTTCAGCGCGAACGCTGCTTCCTTGGCGGTCTTGGCCTGTTCCTTGGCATTCGCCTCGCCCACAATCACCAGCTTGGCATCGGGCGCCTGCTGCAGGCTGAGAGCGATTCCGTCCAGAGCCGCCTTGCCTTCATTGTCCACGCGGTCCGGACGCCTCGGGTCGCCGCCGAAGCTGATCGTCGCCAGCGCCTGGGTGTGAGGAACCGGAGGCACATACGGGGCCAGGATGGTCACGCTGGTGCTTGCGGTTGCCGTCTGAGTCTTGTCGTCGGTCACGTTGCAGGTGATCCCCACATCGCCGGTCGGTGCACCGGTCGAGGAGAAGCTCGCCGTGGCGCCGCTGCCGCTGATGGTGCCGGCAACTGCGGCGTAGGTGTAAGTCAGCGGACGGTTCTGCGGGCTCACGCCGACTGCGGTCACCGTGCTCGTCTCACCCGGCTTGAGGGTGGTCGGGCTGGCCGAGCAACTGATCGTCGGCGGCTCAAACTGCTTCACCGCATAGTTCGCCGTGGCTTCTGCCGTCTGACCCGGCTTCAGGCCTTCCTTGCCCTTCTTGCCTTCCTTCACTTCCGCCTTCACCGTGTAGCTGCCGGGCGCTTGCGTAGCGGTGGCCACTGTGGCCGTGCTTCCGTTGCCCGTAACGTCGGTTCCGGACCAGTTGTAAACGACGTTCGTTTTCTTGTTGGGGTCCACCGACCCAGCGGTAGCGGTCGCTGTGACTGTATCACCAGGGAATACGGCGGGGGGTGTGGCTGTGGCCGACAGCGTTATCGGCGGAGCCTTCTTGCACCCCATGGGGACGAAGACCAAACACGCCGAAGCCAGTACCAAACTAACAGACTTCAAATTTCGCGAATACATGTGATTCTCCTCCACGTTCAGATTCCAGAACTTGTTGAAACGGCTTGCTAATGCTCACCATTTCCAAACTACAGACCTAACCAAGCATTCCGAAAGCGACAATGCGACAGTATTCAATACGGAATCATGGTAACATATTGGCCCCCGACACCGGCTCGATTCGGGAGCAGGTCCACGGCCGGAAGATTCATAGGCAATCCACGCTGAACGGGGCATTCCTGACGCTAAACATACTGGAAGGACAGCGAAAACACAAAAGGTCATCCAGCCCGCCGGTCAAACTTAAATGATTGCTGATCCCTCGGTCCGGCCGCTCTCCGACTCCCTCGTTGCATCTGAGGGAGCCGAATTCAGGGCTTTGTTGCCGGAAACAGTCTATAAGACCTACTCCGCGGGCTGGGCGGGTTTCTGGGTTGCGGCCACGGCTGGCTTCTTGTGCGCCCTTGTGGCCAGCGGCTTGCGCGCCTGCGCCTTCACGGTGGTCTCGTCCACCGGGGTGGTGGCCGGCACGTCGGCCGTGAAGTTCGCCCCTGAAGGCACCAGATAGTCGTTCACCGTCTGGCCATCCGCCGCGCTGGTCGCCGCACTGATGCGCGCCGCGTCAATGCCCTTCTCCGCCACCAGGTACTGCTTGGCGTTCACTGCGCGCTCGGCCGCTGTATCCTCGGCCTTGATGTGCTTGTTCCGCAGTGCCGCCTTTTGCTGCCGCGCGCTATTGGCCTTCTCTGTTGCATCCGAATTGCCCACCACCACAACCTTGGCGTCCGGCTGCTTTTCCAGGTCGAGAGCTACCTCGTCCAGGCAGGCCTTGGCTTCGTTGTTCACGCGCGACGGGCGTTTCTTGTCGGTGGCGAAGCTGATGGAACACAGCGCCTGGCTGTGCTGAATTGGAGGAATATACGGGGGCAGGATGGTCACGCTGGTGCTCGAGGTTGCCATCTGGCCCGTGTCGTCGGTCACTACGCATGGAATCACCACAGCGCCGGTCGCGGCGCCTGTTGAATTGAAGATCGCCGCTGTCCCACTGCCGGTGACGGAACCACCGCTGGCCGAGTAGCTGTATATCAACGGGCGATTCTGCGGGCTCACGCCAACCGCGGTAACGGTGCTGGTCTCGCCCGGCTTGATGGTGCCGGGGCTGGCCACGCAACTGATGGTGGGAGGCTCAAATCGCTTGACCGTAAAGCTCGCCGTGCAGGCGGCATGCTGGGGCGGAATTACCCGCAGGCAATCCCGCGTCGGCCTTGCCTCCTTCACCTCGGCTTTCACTGTATAAGTGCCGGGCGCCAGGGAGCCGGTGACAACTGCGGCCGTCTCTCCACTGCCGCTCACGCCGGTTCCCGACCAGCTGTAAATCACGCTTTGCCTCGAGTTGAGATTGTTGACCGTCGCGGTCAGAGTCACAGGCTCGCCGGGAAAAACCGCGCTCGGCGTTGCCAGGCACGCCAGGCCCAGCACCGGACGATTCGCGTCGTCGGTACCGGTGTGGAATACTGCGCCGGCGCTCAGACGATAAGCGTTGATGTTGCCAATGCCCCCTTGCGGCCCCGTTCCAAAATTCTCGTAGATGCGCTGGTAATCCGCCTGAATAAATCGAATCGCCATATGATGCTTGAACAGCGACGTTTCGCAATCCACGCCGCCGCCGATGGTTCCCACCGGACCCCAGTTGTCATCCTGGTAGTGAGGACCGTCCGCTATCTCGCCGCCGGCCAGTACATGAACGAAGGGCGTGGTGCTGGCATTTTTGAACCGGTAGATCACGCCGCTTGATCCGCCGCTGAACGAGTTCCTTGGTACATATTGGCCGGGATACGGATAGTCGTTCTGCAGATGGATATCGCCGACCAGTTCCAGCCCCCAATGCCTGCTGTAGTAGCGCGCGATGCTGCCAATTACCTGGCCGTTGTCGGGTACATAGCTGAACGGCAGAGTGACTCCGGGCCACACAAACGTTTCCACTGTTCCATAAGGCCTAAGGTAGCTGTAACCCGCAAAGATGTCCCACCTGGCCGCAATATCCCGCGAGGTAGCTACCATAGCGGCAGGAGCAACCTGGGCGCTCAGGACAAAGGGAATTGACGCCACACATACCAAGGCAAAAAGGCAGCAAACATATTTCGCAACGCGCGCAAACATGCCATTTCCTCCACAAAAAATCTGGCCGACAACACTTGAACAAGGCTGCTTGCGAGCACGACGACCAGCTCAGCACCGGCAAGATTCTTCACGTGGAAGAAGATTCAGACATTCTTCGCGGAATAATTTCTTCGCAGAATAATCAGCAACCTTTGCAATACAACTAAAGCTACCATCCTGACAAGCGTTTCAGGCAATAGTTTCCCTTGGAGGGACTTCCTCAGTTACCTCTCTGAACGCCCTGCAGGTAACCGTGAAATTGCTATGGTAATCCGCTGCGGAACGCGCACTCTCTCTGTCTACCCAAGATTCAGAGTCTTCATCAGGCTGCGCGGTTCACGCTGGATCTTCTCTTGCAGAAGTGTGAGCGCGTAAATGAGTTGTTCAGGCCGTGGCGGGCATCCCGGAACGTACACATCCACTGGAACAATCTGGTTGACGCCCTGCACCACCGCATAATTATTGAAAACCCCGCCGGAGGTGGCGCAGGCGCCCATCGAGATTACCCACTTCGGCTCCGGCATCTGGTCATACAGTCGGCGCAGGACCGGGGCCATCTTCTGGGAAACCCGCCCGGCAACCACCATCAGGTCCGACTGGCGCGGGGAGGGCCGGAAGACCTCGGCGCCCAGGCGCGCAATGTCGAAGCGCGCCGCGCCTGTTGACATCATCTCGATAGCGCAGCAGGCCAGGCCAAATGTCATGGGCCAAATCGAGTTCTTGCGTATCCAGTTCACCGCGTAATCCAGCGAGGTCAGCAGTACGCCCTCCGGCTCTTCATAGCCGTAGTTCGCTTCCCTCACCTTGATGCGGTTTGTCGCGCTGCAATCCAGCGCTCCGAATAGATAATGATCGCGCTCTGCAGTGGACGCCATAGGACTAATATACCTCCAATTTCATGTATACGGGTTCGCCACGGATGCCTCAAGCTTCCGCTTTCCGCCCGCTCTCTTCGGTTTTTTCCCTGCTCAGCGGAATATCTTTACGGGTTCCTTATTTGCGGGACTCTACCATTTTTAGGGACTTTACCATTCTTTTTGAGAATCACCCAGGGGTTGAGCCAATCTCTGCGTCCAGCAGGCTGGCTTGGGCCATATTTGACTGTTATTCAGCGAAATTCCTGCGCCGGCAGCGGTCTGGAACCACACAAGACTCACGCCACCGGCGCATCATTGTTCACTTTTATGCGGAAGGCCCGTCACAGTTCGGCCCCACGCAAGGCTTTTACCCACCGCATATTTCATGGAAGTGGAAACCGAATGTTACGTCGTCAAATCAAGCTGCTGTTTCTCGTCGCCGTGCTGGCAATTCCCGCATTGGCTTTGGCTCAGTCCGCACCTGCCGCACCACCCGCTACGCAAGCCCAGATCGCCGCATTGCAACAGGCCGTAACCGATGCCCGCTCGGCTGGCGACAACGCCTGGATGCTGGTCTCGGCTGCCCTGGTTTTGTTGATGACCGGACCTGGCCTCGCTCTCTTCTATGGCGGCCTGGTGCGCAAAAAGAACATCCTCTCCACCATGATGCAGAGCTTCGCCATGATATGCCTGGTCACCGTTCTCTGGGCCGTCGTGGGTTATTCGCTGGCCTTCGGCCACGGCACGGCCTTCGTCGGCGGCTTCGAGCATCTCTTTCTGCGCGGCGTCACGCTCACCCCCAACACCGACTACGCCGCCACCATTCCCGAGCAGACCTTCATGGTCTACCAGCTAATGTTCGCCATCATTACCCCGGCGCTCATCACCGGCGCATTTGCCGAACGCATGAAATTCAGCGCCATGGCGCTCTTTCTCTCGCTCTGGTCGCTCATCGTCTACTGTCCCATGGCCCACATGGTCTGGGGCGTGGGAGGGTTGCTGAACTCGTCTGGCGGCCGCATCCCCTCGCTGGACTTCGCCGGCGGCACCGTGGTCCACATCACCAGCGGCGTCTCGGCGCTGATCTGCTGCCTCTATCTGGGCAAGCGCGTCGGCTATCCCCATACCAAAATGCAGCCCCACTCCATGGTGCTCAGCTTCATCGGCGCCTGTCTCCTGTGGGTTGGCTGGTTCGGTTTCAACGCGGGCAGTGCGCTTGCGGCCAGTTCCCTGGCCACCAGCGCCTTCATCAACACCCATTTTGCCGCCGCCGCTGCCGCCATCGGCTGGTCCATCGCTGAATGGATTCACAACGGCAAGCCCACCGCACTGGGCGCCATCTCCGGCGCGGTTGCCGGACTGGTGGCCATCACCCCCGCCTCCGGATTTGTGCAGCCCTTCCCGGCGCTGCTCATCGGACTCCTCGCCGGCGTTTTCTGCTTCTTCATGGTTCTCGTGGTCAAGAGAATCTTCGGCTACGACGACTCGCTTGACGCCTTTGGCGTGCATGGAGCCGGCGGAACCCTCGGCGCGCTGCTCACCGGCCTCTTTGCCACCAGCGCCATTAACTCCGCCTTCGGCAAAGACGCCGCGGGCAACGCTGTCGCTACCGGCGCACTGGACGGACACTGGGGCCAGGTACTCAACCAGGCTGCCGGCGTCGGCCTTGCCTGGTGCATCTCGATTGTCGGTACGCTGGTGTTGCTGTTCGTGGTTGACAAACTCATCGGGCTGCGCGTTTCGCCCGAGCAGGAAGCCGAAGGCCTCGACATCACACAGCATGGTGAGGAAGGCTACGACCTCAACTCGTAATGAGTTGATCTGTAATGCGGGTAGCCCAGGGTTTTAACCCTGGCACAGAAGGCAGGTTTCGCTTGAAGGATACGGGCTTCAGCCCGTACAGAAGCCAGGCAATATCAACTGGGCTTTAGCCCCTGAGGGAAAGTTCATGCCAACTGACTGGCTACCGAAGGGGATCTGCGGTTGTTGTTGCTCTTCTTTGGTGCAACCGTACGGTTGAATCGAAAAACAGGACCGATGGTCCTCAAAATCCGGCGGGAAGCACACAAAAAGCCGTTCCGCCTGTTACGCTGTCAAACGAGGCATTTGCGTATGTTCAAAATAGAAGCGGTTCTCCAGCCTTCAAAGCTGGACGCGGTAAAGGATGCGCTGCTCGAGGCAGGCATCGAAGCCATGACGATTCTGGAAGCTCGCGGCCACGGCCGGCAGAAGGGCCACACCGAGTTTTATCGCGGCCGTGAGTACACCGTTGACCTTCTGCCCAAGATCAAGATCGAGCTGGTGGTCTCCGACGTCCTGAAGGACAAGGCCGTCGATGCCATTCTCGGCGCCGCGCGCACCGGCCGCATCGGCGACGGCAAAATCTTCATCAGCCACATGGACGAAGCCATCCGTATCCGCAACGACGAACGCGGCGAAACCGCGCTCTAACCCCATTCACAAGCGCTCCGTGCCCCATCCTTGCGCCTTTTTTCTGGCGCAAGGGTGGGATACCACGAACCTCAGTCGCGGGTGCCCCAGGTCCCGCTTTTGGGACCTGGGATTCATCAATCTCAGAGAATTGGGTACCCCACCTTCGGCGCGTCTTTGTTTTTGCGCCTAAGGTGGGATACAAAATATCTATAGCGGGGTGCCATGCACCGCACCGCCTTTTCCGTCCTCAGCGATCGCCGCGCTTCACCCGCAGATTATTCAGCGCATAGTCGATGAACCGCGGCTCGAAGTGCGGCGCCTGGCCCATGAACCGGCAGGTGGCCACGATCTGATCGACGATGAACCTCGGCTGATAGGCAGCCACGCCAAGCCCGAATTGATCCTGGAGCTTATGTACGATGGAGTCGAACACTTCATCGGGCAGCGTCAATCCGTGCTTTTTGCACTCTGCATCGAAGATGCGCCTGTAAAGGTCAAGAGTGGGCGCGCCAATCTCGATTTTGTAGGGAAGGCGGCGCAGAAAGGCCGGGTCCATCAGGCTCTCCGGCTCCATGTTCGTAGAAAAGATCACCAGTCCCTCGAAGGGGATGGTCACGCTCTTTCCGGTATGCAGCTTCAGATAGTCAACATGGTTTTCCAGGGGCACAATCCAGCGGTTCAGCAGGCTGGTTGGGCTCACCAACTGGCGGCCGAAGTCGTCGATGACGAAACACCCCCCCAGCGCCTTCACATGCAACGGAGCCTCGTAAAAGTGGCCTGTCACGTCATATTTCAGGTCGAGCATCTCCAGCGTCAATTCGCCACCGGTGGCCACGAAAGGGCGCCGGCAAGGAATCCAGCGTCCGTCATATTCCTCGGCCCGGACAAACGACTGATGACCGTCGTCGTCCACGTCGGCGGGACTCACCGCGTGATGAATGCTGGGGTCGTAGAAGCGGAGAATCTCGCCTTCGATGGAGATCGCATAGGGTACGTAGATCACATCGCGGAAGACGCTGCTGAGAGAATGTGCAAACGAAGTTTTGCCGTTGCCGGGAGGGCCGTAAAGAAGCATCGCGCGGCCCGAGTTCAGCGCCGGTCCGCTTTGTTCCACAATGCTGTCGTCAAAGATGTATTCGCCCAGCGCGTGACGAATGCGATCAAAGGTCACCAGTTCGTTGGTCAACTTTTGCAAATTCACCTGGTAGGTGAAGGCCTCCAGCGTCACGGGAGCCGGTCCCACATAGTGCAACCGCTCCAGCGCGTCGATGGTCCATCGCTTGCCTTCGTCGGTGAACGCGTAACTCATCTCGATCGGGTTGCTGGAGGAGCGCATTCCCAAAGCACGCAGTAGTTGCCGGTCCACGGCCATGTGAACCAGATCCGCCACAATGTGATAAGGCAGCTTGATGGCCTCCACGTATTGGCGGCAATCCTCCAGGTGGCCCGCGTGGATCAGCTTCATCAACAGGCCCAGAAGCTCGGTCTCGTCGATCCCCGTTGCCTCCATCGTCTCCGGCTCGACGGGAATGCGCTTCAAAAAATTCTCCAGCACCTGCTGGTCAATGGCGCCAATGGCCACCAGGTTGTCGCCCATACGGCCGCCACTGCCGGCCTGACGCTCCAACGCCTTGACAACATCCGCCAGAGTAACCAGATTCGCCTGGATCAGCAGATCGCCCAATCGCATTCGCGTACTGATAGCGTCCTCCTTGCGGCGCCCGCCTTGCCGCTTCACCGATAGTCTACCGAAAAATGAGGTCAATCGCCGCTTCTTCCACGAACGCCTTACACCCCGGTACCCGATTCCGGCTGGGTGTCCGCTCGTCCCGCTTTTCGGGACCCCACACCCGGAATTACCCCTTTCCCGCCAATTTCGCTTATTCTGTTAGGAATTCCTTCTTGCTGCGGCAAGTCACACACAACCAACTATGAATCCAGTCGCTTTAGCGGTCGACGACCTACGGGAGCAGTATCAGCGGGAGATGGCACTCGTGCGCCAAACCTGCGAGCGCACCGGCGACGGCACGGCCGCCATTCGCCGCCGCGCGGCTGTTGTGGACCGCATCCTGATCGAGATGTGGCGCCGCGCCTTCGCCTCTCAGCCCACAAAGAGCGTCTCCCTGCTGGCTCTGGGCGGCTACGGCCGCAAAGATCTCTTCCCTTTCTCCGACATTGACGTGCTCTTCGCCTTTGCCGACGACAAGGCCGAGGCGCAGTACAGGGATGCGACCCGCTCCATCATCCAGGCTATGTGGGATGTCGGTTTGCGCGCCAGTCCCAGTTCCCGCACCCTCAAGGAAGCCGGCCGCTTCGATCCCAGCAACCTCGAATTCACCCTGGCCACCCTCGACCGCCGCTTCCTCGCCGGCCATTTCCCCCTCTACCAGCAGCTCCACCAGACCATTGTTCCCGACCTCTTCCTGAGCGAGTGGAACAACATCACCCAAAAGCTGGGCGAAATTGCACGCGTCCGCCACTCCAAATTCGGCAACACCATCTTTCACCTCGAGCCCAACCTCAAGGACTGTCCCGGCGGCCTGCGGGACTACAACCTCGCCGTCTGGTTCGCCCTGCTCTTCCACCTCAAAGAGACCAAGGAGTGGCCGCGCCATCGCGGCAGCGTCTTCCACAGCGCCCGCGGCGATGCCGAGGCCGCCTTCGACTTTCTCGCCGCCGCCCGATGCTTCCTCCACTTCCGCCACGGCCGCGACGACAATACCCTCGATTGGCAATCCCAGGACGAAGCCGCAGCCAACAGCATCGGCCTTGAAACCCGCGGCACCGCCGATCCGGCTTATTGGATGCGCACCTACTATCGCCACGCCCGCGTCATCTATCGCCGCGCCGCCCTGCTCATGGAGCACCTGCCCGCCCCGGTCAGCTTTTACCGCCAATTCCGCCGCCGTCGCACCCCCATCGCCGGAACCGATTTCATTCTCGACCAGGGCCGCATCGACATCCAACCCGGCGCGCAGTTCAGCGACACCGGCGCCATCCTGCGCATCTTCTCTCTCATGGCCACGCACGGCTACACCCTCTCTCAGGCCGCCGAAGACCGCATCACCGACGCGCTGCCCGCTCTCGCCATCCACATCCCCGAAGGCCCTTACCTCTGGAATGCCCTGCGCGAAGTCCTGCTCGGCCCCCACGCCGCACAAGCCCTCCGCACCATGCACGCACTCGGCGTTCTAGAAATGCTCATCCCCGAGTTTCACGGCATCGACGCCCTGGTCATCCGCGACAGTTATCACCGCTACACTGTCGACGAGCACACCTTCCTGGTCATTGACAACGTCCACCTCCTCCGCCAGCCCGTCCACGACTACGAACAACGCCTCGCCCAGTTGCTTCCTGAAATCGACCGCCTCGATCTCTTCCTGCTCGCCCTGCTCCTCCACGACACCGGCAAGGCCCGCCGCACCGGCGAACACACCATTCAGAGCGTCGAGCTGGCCGACGCTTTTCTCGCCCGCCTCGAGTTCGACGCCGAAGAGCGCGATACCGTCCTCCAGCTCATACGTCTGCACCTGGAAATGTCCAACGCCCTGCGCCGCGACATCTTCGATCCGGAAAACGTGCGTGGCTTTGCCGAAAAAATCGGCAGCCCGCAGATGCTCAAGATGCTCACGCTGCTGACCTACGCCGACATTAAGGCCGTCAGCCCCGACGCGCTCACTCCATGGAAAGCCGAGAACCTTTGGCAGCTTCACATCTCCACCGCCAACAGCATGGACCGCTCAGTGGATGAGGTCCGCTACCACGCCAAACTCGACCCCACGCTCCTCAATCGCCTCCGCTCCATGGTTCCCGCCACTCAACACGATGCCCTCAGGCAATTCCTTGAAGGCCTGCCGCAACGCTATCTGCAAACCCGCCTTCCCGAGCAAATCCGCGACCACTTCCAGTTAGCCGCAAACCTCGGCGACGATCTCGTTCAGCTCGACCTGCGCCCTCATCGCCAGCTCTTCGACCTCACCGTCATCACCCGCGACCGCGGACGCCTCTTTGCCGACGTGGCCGGAGCCTTGGCCGCGTGGGGCATGAACATCGTCAAGGCCGGCGCATTTTCCAACGACGCCGGAGTGGTTGTCGATAGCTTCCAGTTCAGCGACGTATTCCGCACCATCGAGCTGAACCCCAGCGAGCGCGAGCGTTTCCTCGCTTATCTCCACGATGTAGTCGCGCGCACGGTTCCCGTCGAGGCAATGCTAGATGCCCGCCGCCATGCCAACCACCTGGCAAACATCAAAGTCGAGGTGGCCACTCGCCTCCTGTTCGACTCCGAATCCTCCTCCCACTCCACCATCCTTCAAGTCGTCGCCCAGGACCTGCCCGGCCTGCTGCGCCAGATCGCCCTCACCCTCAGCACCCACCAGTGCGACATCAAGGTGGCGCTCATCGACACCGAAGGCGACACCGCCATCGACGTCTTCTACCTCACCAGCCAGGACGCCAAACTAACCGAGCCCGCCCAGCAAACCCTCGCCAAAGATCTAACCGCCGCACTCGACGGCATGCGCGCCCCCGCCGCTACATAAACTGCCGGGTACCCCACTCTCGCCGCGTTTTTGTTTTTGCGGCATCGGGGTCCCCGACGACAGGTCTTCGTCGTTGGGGTGATTTAGGGTGGGAACACCTCAACACTGTCATCCTGAGCGCTCATCAAGAATGCTGTCATCCTGAGCGACCGGACCCTGAGCTTGTCGAAGGGGCAGGAAGTCGAAGGACCTGCGGTTGCTTTTCGTCGTTCGATTGTTTTTCGTTGTTCTGAAAAGCCGCTATTTCAACCGCGCTATCGGTACGGGTGCGGAAAGTTGGGCAACCGCTCCCCGTGAACCATGGATTTGACCTTACCGAGGAGTAGGAGGCTGGCTCGCGTCTCGTTGCCTCTCGTCCTTTTCATTTCCAAAAAACGCGTGTCGTGCTGCCTTGCCCGAGGCCTGCCAAACCTTCACTGTTTCATAAACGATCGTGGTCCCATAGGTGACTGCGATCCACACCGCGACCGCCTCAATCGGCAACCCTGCCCATGCACCTATAAACAGGCCCGTCATCTCTCGCTGTTGATAACCCCACCAGCCATACGGTACTGCCAAGGTCGCTTCCCAAAACATGCTGATCAGCAGGATCATGAAAATGGTCAGGCTGAAAGCCCGCCAATTAATAAACCGCCGCGCGGCAGGGAAAAGGCTGGCCGAAGGAACCATGCCGCCAATCACCAGCACGGTGAAGTAACCTGGGAAACCCTCCGGGAACGGCGAGCGCAGCTTCTTATACAGAATGGCCACCGCGATCAACACCAGTCCCCCCAGCAGCGAGGCCGGGTGGAACTTGAGCAAGCGGCCGATCTGCCTGGCTTCGCCGGCGTAGTCCCGCACGTTGTAGGTCGCCAGCCAGTATTCGCCCAGCCACACATAGATCAACAGGACCGCGAGGAACCCCGTGAAATAGAAGACATATTCCTCCACGGGAACATTGCCGCCTATGGCCGGAGCGCCGATCCCCACCGTTGCGCTGGCGTTGGGATAGACGAAAAAGCGATTGGCAAAGAAGAAGTCGAGACCGCACCCAATGGGCACCAGAATCCAGAGCGTCCGCCAGAAAGCGCGCTGCGGAATCCGCACTCCTTCGCTGGGCAGAAACCATCCTCCGATTACCACAACCGGGACCACAAACAACAGCAGGCTCCAACTGTAGCCATACGGTGTCGCGTTCGTACTGGGGATTTGTACAACCGCGGCAACATGCACGGTGTGAAGCGTGATGCCCGCCGGGACCGCGATCATGGCGAGCATGGCCACGACAATCCATGCGCTAAGCCTCGGACTTGGAGAATCACCCGGCATGAAACGGAACCAGCGGCATGGCACCGCATTTGTGAAGATTCTACCCTGCCTCCACCTATCCTCGGCCATCTTCCTTTTGCGGTCCCTGCGCCGACCTGCGGAACGCGAAAGCTACTTATTGCGGAGCTTGGCTGCGTACATGGCGGCGTCGGCGACATTCAGCAGCTTGTCTTTTGTGGCGCCATCCTCTGGGTAAACGGCAATGCCGAAGCTGGCCGAGCCCTTCAATATATTCTCTTCAAGAGCCAGCGGAGCCTCGAAGCAGTGTTCCAGGCGCTGCGAGACCTCTTCGACATCGGCGCGGTTGTGCACCATGGGCAGCAACACAGCAAACTCATCGCCGCCCAGCCGCGCCAGCAGATCGTGGGAGCGCAGTTGTTGTTTCATGCGCCGCGCCACCTCTTGCAGATAGAGATCTCCAATGTGATGCCCGTACTGGTCGTTCACCTGCTTGAATTTATTCAGGTCAATATAGATCAACCCGAAGATGCCTGCATCCTGGCGGGCCACTTCAATTTGGGCGTCCAAGCGTTTCTCTAACGAGAAACGGTTGTGAATGTCGGTGAGCAGGTCAAACTCCGAACGGCGCAAGAGGTCTGAGTAGAGCTTTCGGGTTTCGATGGCCAGCGTGGCCAGTGCCGCCCCCATGGAGATGGCTTTCGATTCGTTGGCCCTAGGCTTGGTGAGCGGGTCGAGCGCGGCAAAGAGCGTGCCCAGCGGCGGCCCGGAACGAGCGGGAATCTCTTCTTGGACAATGCGCAAGCCGGTGAGCTTCGCCGGACAGTTTCCCAGCCGCGCTCCATTGGCGATCTGGCACCAGCACGGAGCGCCATCCAACGTGAAGGAGACCAACTCCGCAATCTCCTCGACGATCTCAGCCAGGGGCCGTGAGCCGTTGATGTCCTCAAGGATGCGGCCGCGCCGCTGCTCGATGTCGGCCAACGCGGCGGTTTGCCGGCGCACCTTGCGCTCCAGGGTCCAGGCTCTCACGCCCGCCCCAACCACCACCAGCAGCAACAAGCCGACGATGAAGAGGAGGTTGCGAATGTTCAGCAACGAGGGTCTGGCGACCACCGTAATATCGTCGAAGGAACGCAGCAGAATATTGAAGGGCACCTCTTCGCCCGGGTTGATCTGGTCGGAAGACTCAATAAAGCAGATGCCGGTCACTCGGATCCTGGAACCCAACGGAATCTGCCTCATGGGCGGAATCTCGCCAGGTTCGGGTGGATGGTGGTAGATGGCGGTAAACAGCCGGCCATCCGAATCCAGAACATACTCGTCCTGGGTTGCTTCCCTCACCCACGTAACCACCTGGCCTTCAATGGAGACCAGATCGTTCTGGTGACCATCCGCTCTGTTGGCGCTCCAGAAGCCTAGCTGGCGCCAGGTCGCCAATTGCGGCATGATGGGCCGGAAGATGCGGCTATCCTGGATATCGCCGTCGGTCAGGGTCAAGAGACGTTCGTGAGCATCGGAAAAACCGGTTGCGTCCGCTTCATCGCCGATCTGCAATGGTTCGCGGGAATGGGTTTCAATCCACAAGCTCTTGGAGCCGTCCTGCAGCACAATGGCTGAGTCGGGCTGGTAATAGGTGATGATTCCATGCACCCGGACCCTCGACGAAAGATCGTTCACGTGATAGCCGGCAAGAATCCGATCCATGGGAGTGACCGGGAGGGTCCATGGGCTGGTGCCGGCGCGCTTGAGAACCTTGATGTTTTCCAATGAGGAAACGTAGAGCACGACCCCGGTCTGCTGCATCTTGTCGTCGAACTTTCCGGCGGCAGCGCCCGAGACCTCCACTTCGGCGTCCAGCAGATCTTTGAGGGCATTTTCATCGACGCTGTCCAAGTACACCTGGAAGCGGCCGCCTTCGGTAACCATTTGGAGACGAGCGCTGCGCACAGGGGGCTCCGTGCCGCTCACCACCAGGTCCGCTGCACGGACGACGCCATGTATGGTGACGAGCCGAGAGTCGAACTGGCCACTAATCAATCCGTCAAAGGTGGCTGGCACGGGCTTGGGCTGGGTCCCGTGGTGGAGCAGGGTCACACTACTTGCAATCACGATGGGGCGAAAACTCGCCGCCATCGTTCCCGTCACCAGGACGCGATCGCCTGGAACAAAGCTAGGATTCGGGGCGGTGCGTACATAGATTGCAACATCGCCATCCTGCACGAACATATTCGCTTCATATCCGCGGAGGTAAGTAACCGTCCCCTCGAAGGCAACCGGCGGCGCTTGGCTGGCCTCGGCATTGGTGACGGCATGGATGGCGCGCAGGGTGGTCAGAGGGGCAGGCTCTGCCGCCCATGCAGTCGAGGACACTCCGAGGAGGATGACGACCAGGGCAATGAGTCTCTTAGCCCGGTATATCCGACTTGCCTGGTGTTGCGTCATATTACGCCTGTGAGTTCTCATCGGCAACTCTGGCCGAATCCATCACTCCCACCGGCGAACAGCCGGGAGCCCGAGCCCTCGCCGAGGACATTGGAAACTAACTACATTTAATCATGCGCCAATTGAACCGGATTATCCATTTTGGGTTCACGGCACGAAGCAGTATACCAGCAGTTTCATCGGCGAATCCGTCTCCTGCATACATTCCCACTCCACCTAAACGAGGATGTGTGCGATTAGCTTCCGAGTAGGCGACCAACCGACCGGAATTCCAGAAATCGATCTCATCACGGATCAATAACTGATTAGGCTGTTCCCATCGGTTCAGCATGCGGAACAGACGCCTGCATCGACCAGAATCGGCAGTGGCGCACCCTCGAGCGCGGAGACTTTGGGCGACACACAGCAGGCCTTGTCAAGACGCGCCAGGTCCATCTGCATCGCTTTCTCCTCCCTGACCACCGCGATTGTCTCGCGCAGGATCCGGGCCGCGCCAATGTTTGAAGGCACAACGATCCTGTAGTGCATCCATTTGCCTTCGCGGCGCGCGGCCACCACTCCTGCCCTTCGCAGATACGCAAGGTGCCGGGAAATCTTGGGCTGGCTCTGTCCCAGAATCTCAACGAAATCGCAGACGCAGACTTCGCGCCTGTCCATCAGGTTCAGCAGTCGAAGCCGCGTGCGATCAGAGAGCGCCGCAAACAGCAGGGCCAGGTCGTAGGTTTTCGAGGAACGATTCACAATTTCATAATATACGCCTTGACAGATATGTCCAAGGAAGAATATATTCGCCTTAACGTATACAAGGAGACGCGACAATGGAATCGACCCCCAGCGTTCAGGAACAGGTAAAGGAAAAGTACGGAAGCGCGGCCCGCGCTGTCGCGGAGTCGGGCAGCGTGCAAGCGTGTTGCGACCCCGGCCTTCGTTGCTGCGATCCAATCACAACAAATCTTTACAGCGCGAATGAGAAAGGGCTGATTCCCGAAAAGGCCCTGCTGGCCTCGCTGGGATGCGGGAACCCGACCGCCCTGATCGAACTCCGCCCCGGAGAGACGGTGCTTGACCTCGGTTCCGGTGGCGGAATCGACGTACTGCTCTCTGCGCAGCGTGTTGGGCCGACAGGCAAAGCTTACGGATTGGACATGACCGACGATATGCTGGCGCTCGCCCGCGAGAATCAGCGGCAAGCAGGCGCGACCAATGTCGAGTTTCTGAAGGGCGAGATCGAGAGCATTCCGCTGCCCGACAACTCGGTGGATGTCATCATTTCGAACTGCGTGATTAATCTCTCGGCCGACAAGGACCGCGTGTTGAGTGAGGCGTTTCGCGTACTCAAGCCGGGCGGACGCTTTGCGGTTTCCGATGTGGTGGTCCGGGGCAGCGTGCCGGACGAGGTGCGCAGCAGCATGCTCCTCTGGGTGGGTTGCATTGCTGGAGCGCTGGAAGAAACCGACTATATTGCGAAACTGGCGAAAGCCGGGTTCAACGACGTTTCCATCGAACCCACCCGCGTCTACAACGTTGAAGATGCGCGCCAGTTCCTCACCGAGGCCGGCGTTGATGTTGACGCCATTGCTCCGCAAGTGAACGGGAAGTTCATGGGCGCCTTCATCCGCGCCGCCAAGCCCGCTGCGGCTTGCTGCGAGCCGGGTTGCTGCACGCCAGTCACGATCGGAGCGAAGGAGTAAGCCGATGCCAAACCACTACAACATCCTGTTTTTATGTACCGGCAATTCGGCGCGGTCGATCATGGCCGAGGCGATTCTGAACCAGCGCGGCAAAGAACGATTCACCGCGTACAGTGCAGGAAGTCATCCTTCGGGCCAGCCGCGGCCGGAAGCACTCGCGCAGATCGAATCTGCGGGGATGCCGATTACCGGATTGCGGAGCAAGTCGTGGGATGAGTTTGCCGGGCCTGGCGCCCCGAAGATGGACTTTGTCTTTACTGTGTGTGATAACGCGGCGAACGAAGTTTGCCCGTTTTGGCCGGGACAGCCGATGACCGCGCATTGGGGAATTCCCGACCCGGCAGCCGTAAAGGGAACGCCGGAAGAGATCGCACGGGCCTTTCGCGACGCCTTCATGGTGCTCGACCGCAGGATCGGGTTGTTCTTGTCCTTGCCGTTCGCCACCCTTGACCAGTTCGCCATCAAGCGCGAAGTCGAAAACATTGGCCGCTCGTAGCAGAGCTTGAGGAGGAGTGCCGTTGAAGAAGAGTCGTCTATCGTTTCTTGACCGCTATCTGACCGCGTGGATCTTCGGGGCAATGGCGGTCGGCGTCGCACTGGGCTGGCTGGCCCCTGGAGTGGTGCCGTTTCTGAATCGCTTCAGCGTTGGCACGACTTCGATTCCAATCGCTGCCGGCCTGATACTCATGATGTATCCGCCGTTCACTCGGGTACGTTTTGAGGAATTGCACGAGGTCTTTCGAAACAAGCGCGTGCTTGGGCTCTCTCTGCTGCAGAACTGGCTGATTGGGCCGGTTCTGATGTTCGTGCTTGCGATTGTGTTCCTGCGGAATTACCCCGAGTATATGGCGGGTCTCATCATGATCGGGCTGGCGCGCTGCATCGCCATGGTGATCGTGTGGAACGAGTTGGCGAAGGGAGACACGCAGTACGCCGCGGGATTGGTGGCGTTCAATTCGCTGTTCCAGGTGTTCTTCTATTCCGTCTATGCGTGGGTGTTCATCACGGTTCTACCTGGCTGGTTTGGATTGCATGGCGCGGTGGTGAACATCTCCATCGGCGAGATCGCCCGAAGCGTGTTCATCTATCTTGGCATTCCTTTCATCGCCGGATTTTTGACGCGCGCGGTCCTCGTTCGTGCCAAGGGGCGCGAGTGGTACGACGGGAGCTTTGTCCCGCGCGTAAGCCCGCTGACGCTTGTCGCGCTCCTGTTCACAATCGTGGTGATGTTCTCTCTGAAGGGAAGCTACATTGTGCGTCTGCCGCTGGACGTGCTAAGGATCGCGGTTCCACTGTTGATCTACTTCGTCGTCATGTTCCTTGTGTCCTTCTACATGGGGCGCAAACTGGGTGCCGATTATTCGAAGACGACGACGCTCGCGTTCACCGCCGCCTCGAACAACTTCGAACTGGCGATCGCAGTCGCGGTATCTGTGTTCGGCATCAACTCGGGCGCCGCGTTTGCGGCTGTAATCGGGCCTCTGGTCGAGGTCCCTGTGATGATCGCGCTCGTGAATCTGGCTTTGTATTTCCAGCGCCGGTACTTCGTCAATCCCGAATCGAGCGACGTGGAAGGTGTCTGCATTTCCAGTACCCGCTAGGGCCTGTTAATGCTATTCCCTGTTCCCTCGCCGGGGCCCTCAGCGACAAGTCTTTGTCGCTGAGGCGGCTATTCCTTATCCCACCCAACAGTCACAAAAACCACAAGAATCTGATTGCAAAAACCTTTGATTGGCCCAATCCCGCCCAATCCGGCTCGGTCAAAAAACAACTTGCCCCATTCCAGGCAAACTCTTCTCGGGATTCGCAACCTTCCAAACCAAGCCTTGTCATCTCAGGGTTGCTTGCGTGGTCAACGCAGTATATTTTTCGCAACCACGCAAGCAAATTCTTGGCCCCCAAACCGAACCACCCAAACAAACTTTGGCGCCTCAAAACTAACCTCCTGAGCGAACCTTTTCTCGCGCCTTGTTTACTTCTCCACATGCAGCGGCGTGGCCTTCGCCGTCGGCATTTGCACCTTCAGAATCCTCGCCACCGTGGGCGCAATCTGCCGCATATCCACCACGCCCAGGTCGCGATGATACGCGATTCCCGCTCCCACGGCGAAGAACGACGAGCGCATCTCCGGGTACTCCGGCGAGAATCCGTGCGACCCTCTGGCAGTCGGAATCACCGTTACCAGATTGCCGCTGACGCCGGCGGCCATATAGTAGCCCGGCTGGAGAACAACGAGAAAAGCCGCGTCAGGAAAGGCTCCGCGCTGCTTGATGGCGTCGCGATCGAGAATCGCCGCGATGCCATTCGCCGGGTCCGCGGCCAGCCTATCGAGCATCGCCTTCACCTGCTGTTCGGTCGCATGATCGTTGGGATCATGGAGCATGACGGCAGCCACGCCGCCGGCCAGCCACGGTTCGGCCTTCCATGAGCCGATGACGGGAGCCTTGGTTGCCGGGTTTTGAGTGGCATCGATCAAGCCCGCCTGCAGAAAAGGAATATAGAGGTTGACCCAGTGGGTAATGTTCATGAATCCATGGTCGGAGACGAGCACCACCACAGCGGCGGGATCAGCGGCAACGGCTGCTTTGGTCAGCCGCGCCATCATCCCGTCCAGCGCTTCCAGATCCGCATCCGCCTCCGCGCTGAATGGGCCGTGCGCGTGCTGGGTGTCATCGAGCGAGCTGAGATGCAGCGTCATAAACGCGGGCTTCATCTTGCGCAGAATCTCGATGGTGTAGCGGGTCTTGATCTCGTCGCCGCCGATGCTTGTATCGTTGCCCATCATGTACTCGCCCGCAGATGGCTGCAACTGCTCGATCAGCGTGGCTGGGCGCGAGAGCCCGGCGATCAGTAGCCGGTCAGCGGGGTTCAATGTTCCCGACCCTCCCGACGGATCGGCGCTGCGCCAGTACTCCGGAATCAGGTAATCCACATCCGTCGCGCCCACGCTCACCGGCCATCCAACGCTGGCCGTGCGTAGGCCTGCATGGTGCGCTACCTTCCACAGTGTGGGAACGCGAATCAGCGGCGCGTACCAGTTCCATGCGCCGGAATAGTGCTGCTGCGGATCGAATTCGAGGTTGTTGTAGATGCCATGCTCGGCCGGCCAAACGCCGGTAATCAGCGTTGTGTGGCTGGGATAGGTGACGGTGGGCCAAATCCCCACCACTCCCTCGGCATACGCGCCGTCGCGCACGAGCGTGCGCAGATACGGCACCTTCATGCCGTGCGCATCCGCTTGCGTTATGTATTCAGGCTTCAAACCATCGATGGAGATCATCAGCACCGGAGCCGCATGACCCAGCGGCGCGAGCGCGGCAACGAGCAGAAAAGCCGGCAGCAATTTTAGAAAAAGACGACGAGAAATTCGATTCATGACGAGCGCTCCTGTGCGGCAGCCGGCGCACCCTCAAGCTCCAGGATGAGCAGCGGCTCCCACTGACAATATGAACTGTCCAAAACAAGTCTATCGCTGCCGGAAGGACGACGCCCAGGGTTGAAAAGGCCGGCGCGCGTTCGCTGGGAATTCTGCGTTCGGGTCGCACAGCTCTGGCCTTAAGAGCAGGAAAAGCGGGAATGTCAAAGGCCGCCCAAGGGCGTTTTCGCAAAGGAAAAATTCGAGAGCTCTGTCCAGTTTTCTGAAAATGCGGGCGTTTTTCGCTTGACAATACCCTAAGGGGGTATGGTACAAAGGAAATGCAGGGCAATTCCCCGCTTTGCAGGAGAACTATGAGCATCGAATCCGCACAAGAACCTCCGAGTACATGGGGTTCGTTCCTATGCAGTGATGAGCGCTCAGGAAACCGCCTCTGACCTTCAGGGACAGTTCCCTCACCGCTCTTCACGGCATACAACTTGTGAATTGAGCGCGTGAGGCGGTTTTTCGTTCAAGCCATCTCGCCCCTCCCGAACCCATGGATCATGCGCGGCACACGGTCGCCGGATTGCGCGCCTTTGCGCTTCCGGAGCTAAACCCGCGTGTGGACGAGACGAGGAGGAACCATGAAGAACCAACTGTACATGGTCAGGAAGGCCGTGCGCCTGTCCTGCGTTTGGACACCGACGGGCGACGCGAAGAGGCCGCTGGCCTGCGTGTGGGTGGAGGCCGGCGCTCCGTGCGCCGCTTCCGCAGCTTCTGCCGGTTCTGAAGCCGGGGGGTTGCGCCTGTGCGCATGACAAAACCCCAACTCGATACCACCGGGATGCCCGTCGTGGGCGTGTTGGTGCGCCGCACGTGGCAGAAACATCTGCTCACCTTCCTCATGGTCTTCGGCCCCGGCCTGATCGTGATGGAGGCGGACAACGACGCCGGAGCCGTCTCTACCTATATGCAGGCGGGCGGCCAATATGGCATGCATTTGTTGTGGACCCTGGTTGTGCTGTTGCCCATCTGCTACTTCGTGCAGGAGATGGTGGCCCGGCTGGGCATCGCCACCGGCAAGGGCCACGCGGCGATGATCTACGAGCGCTTCGGCAAGTGGTGGGGACGCTTCTCGCTCATCGATCTGCTGATCGTCAACTTTCTGACACTAGTCACGGAATTTGCCGCCATCTCCCTGGCGCTGAGCGCGCTCGGAGTCGGCCCCTGGATCGCAGTTCCGGTATCGGCGCTTGCGCTCATTCTGATGGTGGTAACCGGCAGCTATCTTCGCTGGGAGCGCATCGTCATCGCGCTTTGCCTGCTGGACCTGACATGGTTTGGATTGGCCTATGTCGTGCATCCCGACTGGGCCGCGGTTGGCGCCGATACCATGCTGCCCACCATGCCCGAAGGCGGCATCACCGGCAGCCTTGTCTTTCTCGTCATCGCCGTTGTGGGCACCACCATTGCGCCCTGGCAACTGTTCTTCCAGCAAAGCTGCGTAGCAGAAAAACGGTTGCGCTTTGCCGATCTGAAATGGGCGCGGCTCGATACGCTCATCGGCGCAGTCTTTACCGTGGCTGTGGCTGGCGCCATGATGCTGGTGGGTAATTACGGCTACCAGCACCACATTGTCTTCGAGGATCCAGCGCAGTTGGCGCTCGCGCTCGGTCCCATCGCCGGCACCTTCGTTCGCAACGGCGTTCTGCTGCTGATGGTCAACGCGGCCGTGCTGGGCACCACCGCAATTTCACTGGCCAGCGCCTGGGCCTACGGCGAGGTAAAGGGCTGGGAACACTCGCTGCATAAGAAAGTGTGGGAAGCGCCGGGGTTCTACGCGACCTATATTGTGTGCGTCGCCGCAGCCGCGGCCATCGTGCTCATTCCGCGCATGCCGCTCCAGTTGGTCATCATCAGCGTGCAGGTTTTCGCGGGACTGATTCTGCCCTCGGCCATCATTTTTCTGCAACTGCTGCTCAACGACCGCGAGTTGCTCGGCGAGCGTTGGGTCAACCGCCCATGGAACAACGCCATCAACTGGACCATCATCGTGGTTCTCTTTGCCCTGTCGCTGCTGTTGGCCGCGCAGGTGATGCTACCCAATCTTTTCAACTGAAAACGCGAGGTGATTTATGGCAACCATGCAGAACTCGTTCGATCCGCAATACTACTGCGTCATCCATCCGCTTGACGACGCGCCCGAAGAGAAATGCTCCACCGAGGGCCTGGGCCAAATTGCCATGACGCCCACCGTGCGCCTATCGCTCAAGGTGCTGCGCGGCTATCTGATTCTGATGAGCATTATGCTCCTCTATCATGTGCTGGACCTGGCCGGAATCGTGCATCAACTCCGGTAGCGGCCTGCCTATCAACCGCACGTTCACATTGCATCAAGACCGGCAAGCTACGATAGAAGGAGCCCGAGCATGGAACCGAAACTGAAAAAATCATTTCAGATAGGCGCGCACCAGGTCGATCAGGTCTTCGGCCAGCTCGGGTGCGATCTGTTCTTTCGAGCCGTCGGTGAGATGAAACCGAATATGATCCTCGAGCACTTCTCCCATCAATCCGTTGACGCCGCCGCGGACAGCAGCCAGCAGCATCAGTTGGTCGCCGCAGTCCTCATCGGCCGTCAGCGCTCTTTCGACGGCGTCCAGTTGTCCTCGCAGCTTGCGCAGGCGCTGCACCATCTTGATCTTTTCGCGGTCATGGTGGGACATCGACGGCCTCCTCTTGCCCATCCCCGCACCCGATTTGGATTCTGTTGAATGGGGGGATGGTTGCGTCTCCATTCTATCCTTAGTCGACAACGTCCCGCGCTACGATTAGAAAGCTTCTCTATGGCCTCGACCCGCCGCATACGCCCGACGTCTCCCCGCTCCCGGCATATGCTCGCCTGGCTGCTGGCCAGCCTTGCGCTGCCCCTGGCCGCTGTGACGGCCCGCGCCCAGGCGCCCGAAACGCTGCCTTCCGCACCGGAGCCGCAATTCGAGCTTGCATCACAGATCTCCGAAGCCGGGGCAGCGCAATCGCTCACCGATGGCCAGTATGGCAGCGTCGGACGTGCGCCCGGCAATCCGAGTCCTGTCGTCCCCGCAGCCCCGGAAACGCCCATAGTCTCCGTGTCTCCGCATCACGGCAGCGACCGCTGGTGGCTCTCCGGCCAGGCCAACATCATCTTCCAGGGCGATTTGCCTTTTCACTCCACGTACGAAGGCACAAACAGCTTCCGCAACGCGGCCGAGTACAAGACCTCGCTCCTGGGCACGCTCTACACCGCGCTCCGGCCCACACGCTCCATCCGCTACAACACCGACCTGATCCTGGACCTGGAAAGCTCGGGCGGGCGCGGACTAAGCCAGGCGCTGGGGCTGGCTGGCTTCACCAATCTGGACGTGGTGCGCAACCCCACCCTGGGCCCCGTACCCTATCTGGCCCGCTACCAGATTCATCAGGTCTTCGGCCTGACGCAGGAGACCGCAAGCCAGGAGCCGGGATTTTTTGGAGTGGCGCCCAGTGTGCCCGTTCGCCGCGTCGAGTTCCGCATCGGCAAACTGACGCTGCCCGATTTTTTCGACGTGAACGGTCCCGGCTCCGACAGCCACTTGCAGTTCATGAACTGGACCGTGGACAACAACGGCGCGTGGGACTACGCCGCCGACACACGCGGCTACACGGTGGGCGGCATGGCCGAGTACGACGACCGGCAGTGGAGCGTGCGCTATGGCATCTTCGCCATGCCCGTGGTGGCCAACGGCATCGACATGGACTGGGCCTTCAGCCGCGCCCATGGGCAGAATGGCGAGTTCGAACTGCGGCACAGCTTCGTTCCAAAGCGCAAAGGGACAGAGCGCGTGCTTTTTTTCGCCAACCGCGCCCATATGGGCACGTATCGCGAGGCGGTCAACGCCTTCCTGTACGGATCTGACAAATCGCTTCTGGCGCCGGATATCCTGCTTCACGAGCACTTCAGCGCGCTCAAATATGGCTTCGGCTACAACACGGAGCAGGAGTTGACGGAGAATCTCCGCGTCTTCGGCCGCTTCGGCTGGAACGAGGGCCAGCACGAGTCGTTCGCCTACACCGAGGTGGACCAGACGGTCCTCGGCGGCGCCGATTACGCCGGTGCCCGGTGGCATCGCCCGGTGGACAAGATCGGCCTGGCCATGGTCACAAACGCCATCAAGCGCGATCACCAAGAGTATCTGAAATTGGGCGGCCTTGGCTTCATCCTGGGCGATGGAAACCTGAACTACGGGCGCGAGAACATCGTCGAGAGCTACTACAACTGGCACGCCTGGCGGGGATTGTTCTATGCCGTCGATGTGCAGCACATCAACAATCCCGGCTACAACTGCGACAAGGGGCCGGTCTGGGTCGGCTCGGTGCGGGCACACGTGGATTTTTAACGGTGGGGACAGAGGTCAGGTTATTTCGCGGCCCCGGCAGGCGGGGCCTGCGTCGGCTTGTCAGGCGGCAGGGTTACGATTACCTCGTTGGGCTTGGCGTAGTGCAACTGATCCCGCGCCACCTGGCCGATGGCGTCCGGATTGGACTTGAGCCGCTCTACGCGGTCGCGCAGGCGCGTATTCTCCTGATTCAGGTCGTCGATCTCCTTGCGCAACTGCCGGTCTTCAACGCGCTTCTGCTCCCATACCGACACACCGTTCCTGCCGTAAACCACGTGCCAAACAAGCAGCGCCGCCAGCGCCACGATCGCCGTGGTCGCCGCCGGGCGCCACGCGCGCCGTGCAAACTCCAGCGCTCGCCGGGATACGGGGACGGAAACAGTCTCGTCTTCCGCTTTCATCTTTCCGGCTTGCGCGTTCTCGTCCCGCATTCAATCCTCAATCCGCTCTTATTGGAGCACAAACTTTTCCGCCGCCGCCTTCAGCGTCTCCACGTCCCGCTCGCTGCGCGCCTCAGTGTAGGCCCGCACCACCGGCTCGGTTCCGGAAAGGCGGTAGCAAACCCACGAGCCGTCCGCGAGAATCAGCTTCAGTCCGTCGGTCCGCACCACCTGCGCAACCTTGCGCCCGCTCAGCTCGGTGGGATCAGCCTTCAACTTCTCAGTGAACGCGGCCATCCCCTGCTGGGTCAAGCGGAAGTTCTCCCGAATCGGATAGAAGGAACCAACCTTGGCAAACAGCTCCTTCAATTGGACTCCCAGGGTTTTGCCGCGCGCAGCCACCATCTCAGCCACCAGCAAGCCGGCCAGCACGCCGTCCTTCTCCGGCACGTGTCCACGGATGGTCAGTCCCGCCGACTCCTCGCCTCCGATTGCGATTTTGTCGCCGTTAATCAGCTCGCCAATGTACTTGAAGCCCACCGGCGTCTCGTAGAGCGGCACCTTGTGATAATCGGCCAGCGCATTGATCAGATTGGTCGTCGCCACGCTCTTGGCCACGCCGTTTCGCCAGCCGCGCGTCTCCACCAGGTAGTCGAAGAGCAGCGCAATGATGTAATTCGGCTGGATGAAAGTTCCATCCGCGTCCAAAATCCCAAAGCGGTCCGCGTCGCCGTCGGTGGCAATTCCCAATGCCGCGCCGGTCTCCTTCATCTTCGCCCGCGCGTCGTCCAGCAGCTCGCCTGAGGGCTCCGGCGCGTGGCCGCCAAACAAAACATCCCGATAATCGTGAACCGTTTCGACCCGCACGCCGGCTTCGCGCAGAATCTCCGAGCTGTATCCGCGCCCCGCGCCCCAGAACGGGTCGTAGACCAGCTTGATGCCCGACTTGGCGATTGCTTTCAAATCCACCAGTTCGGCCAGCCGCTTGAGGAACGCCGGCTTCACATCGGCGGTCTCAAAGCCGTTTGTGGAAGCATTTGCGCTGGGAATCATTGTTCCAGCAGCGGAAATAGCCGCAATGGCCGCTTCAATCTGCTTCGTGACGTCAGGTAGTGCGGGCGCGCCGTCATGCGTCGAGAACTTGATGCCGTTGTACTCCGGCGGATTGTGCGAGGCGGTGAAGTTGATCGCGCCGGAGGTCTTCAGCGCGCTCACGGCGTAAGCGACGGCCGGCGTGGGCGCGGCCTCGGGAATGATGATCGGCATCACGCCCGCCCCTGCCAACACGCGCGCCGCCTCGGCCACAAAGCTCTCGCCCAGAAAGCGCGGGTCGCGGCCCACTAGGACCCTGTGCGGCTCCGGTTGCGTCTTCACATAAGCGGCAATCCCCGCCACCGCCAGCCGGATATTGGCAAACGTAAACTCCTCGGCCACAACCGCTCGCCAACCCGAAGTCCCAAACCTGATCGCTGTCGTCATCGTCTTTGTCTCCCGCGGATTCGGCGTCCACCGCCCGCCACGTCCATACTGCCTGAGTCGGCCGCTCTCGGCAAGCGGCCAGTGCTTGAATTGGCCGGGAACGGGGCTCGTCACAGGAGGAGGAGATTCGTCGTGGCAGCCCAGACTTACGAAAGCGCGCGCCTCGGCGATTTGGCATCATCCCAGAAACCTTCCAGTCGACATGGGCGTTACCAGGACCGATCGAAGCAGGCCTACCTCGAAACGCGCGTTGGGTTGTGAGCAGATGAGAATCACAATTGCGGTCTGCCAGCTATCCGGGAGCGAGGTCGGTTTCACTCTGGGTCCAGATGAAAGCCCGCGTCCCCGCCAATCCATCCAGGAGGCGCTCAGGGGAGCGAAATGCGGTACAGGTTCCGGTGGACCGTCGTGTTCACCCAGGCGTAGTGTCTGGGGTCCTTGCCGGGCACCAGCTCTGCGCGCCCAACCGATTCGGCTCCCTGAACCACGCTCGGTTCAGCCAGCGGCGCAATTCCTCCCGCCGGAAGATCCGGCAGGCTTTCTCCCGGACCGACAGGAATCGCCAAACTCCGTCCTAGGCTTGTCCGTGACGACTCCTCCACAGGAACGAAAAGGAACCTTCCGTCCGTCGACCAACTGGGAATGCAGTAGCTCGCGCAAATACGCCGCGTGGCTCCGCCTTCCAGCGGAATTGCCGTTATCGCGGGAAGATTCTCTCCTGGTGTCCTGGGGACCGCGGCAATTACCCACCGCCGGCTCGGCGAAACGCCCTGATAATCCGCGATGGGATAGGGGAACACTTTCGAGAGGTGCGACCCGTCCGGATTGATCTGCTCCAGGTAGTTTGTGTTTCCCTCCGTCTGCTGAAACAGAATCTGCCCGTGCGCGCCAAAATGGGGCCACCGCGCACCGGAAACTCCCACCCTCGCTGCGGGAGAGCTTCGATCTACAGGCGCCAACCACAACTGCGTCATTCCGTTCAAAGCAGCAGTTGTATACACCACGCCTTTGCCATCCGGCGACAGATCGAAGGCAGTCATTGAAACTCCAGGGAACACCGCCTCGCTTTTCCCGGAGTCCACCAATGTGCGCCACAGTTCCGCGCCCGCACCCTCTCCGTGCCGCAGCAGGTAGTAGATCGTGCTGCCGTCCGGGCTGAAAGAAGCAGGAGAATACCCTCCCACCACCTCGCCCTCCGAACAGAGTGACCGCTCCCCGCTGCCGTCATGAATCCAGATGGCGCTCTCATGCACTCCCACCGAGGTGATCAATGTCCTTCCGTTTGCTTCCACCACCACCCCATTTTCTTCCGTTGGCCCAAAGGTGACTTGCTCCGGCTTTCCTTCCGGAAAACGCTGCCGCCAGATGTGGCTCCGTCCTTCCACGGCAGCAGTGAAATACATCCAGTCGCCATCCGGCGACCATCCTGCGGAGGTGCACGCGCCCGCCGGTCCAACCGGCCTTGCGGTGCCCCGGCCTTCCAGAGCGATCAGCCGGCACTGCGCCCAATCGCCGTTCCCGTTCATCTCCACCACCAGAGCCCAGTGGCGATCCGGCGATGGAAAAGAGTAATGGGCCATGCCGCGTTCATGGGCGGGAAAATAAATCTCCCGCAGGCCTGCGCCTGTCACCGTTGCCGAAACCACCCCCATATGGATTCCCGAACGAATCTTGGAAAAGAGCAGCCGCTCCGGGTCCAGCCACACCAGTCCCGCGGCGTTCTTCAGCAGAAGATGAGGCTCGCCGCCCAGCGCTGACACCTCGTACGTGGAAAACCCGGAGCTCTCCAGCACCGTGTACGCAATCTCCGACCCATCCGGCGAGAATGTCAGCCCGTATTTCGGCCGCTCATCGTCTGTCACCCGTTTGGCTTCTCCGTTCGGCAGCATCTTCACATAGATTTGGTCGGACGTGAGAAAGCCATCGCCGCCGCGGATGAATGCCACCATGTGTCCATCCGGTGACAACGCCGGCGCTACCGCCGAATCCGTGAAATCCGTTAGCTGCGTATACCTGACCTCCGGTGGACGGTTGCGCGACCGATAAAGGGCCATGCTGCCGAATGCAAGGACCACGCAGACCCCCACTCCCACATACCAGCCCAAAACCCTCCGCCGTGAAGGCAAAGCAGTTGCCAGAACTGGTTCGGGCGTGACCTCAACCGGTAAGTCCGGCATAGCCGCCGAAACCGGCGCGACGAACCGGTAACCCATCCCGGTCACGGTCTGGATGAAGTGCGGATCGTTGGGATCGTCGCGCAGCAAGTGCCGAAGCTTCCGAATCGCCGTATTGATGCCGTGTTCGGTGTCGACGAACACTTCGCTCGACCATAGCCGCTCCGCAATCTCCTGCCGCGCCACCAGCTGCCCCTCCCGCGAGGCCAGCAGGATCAGCAACTCCATTGGCTTGCGCTCCACGCGGAGGCGGTGGCTGTTGCGCACCAACTCGAACCGCCCGCAATCCAGGCGGAACTCGCCAAATTCGTACACCACTCCTGGCATTCTGCCGGTCACGGAACGGCCCTCCGGACTGGGCACGGGATTCGGCACGCCTCCTCCGCCTCCTCAAGTATCCCAATGTGTATCAGAAAAGGCTCCCATTGCGAAGACTTTAGTGCTTTACCAAAACTTCACCACGGCCTTTACCCCCTCTTCATTGCCTCCTCCCGGCCCCTGCGGTTAGCTTCTTCCAGAGTCGGCCATCCCCGGCCGCGGAGGAGAAATCAATGAAGCTACGAATCTGGAAATCGATCTCAGTCATGGGCGCGCTGGCGCTTGTCTTTTCCATAGCTCCTGCTGCTATGGCCCAGTGCGGTCTGCCAAACAAGCTCATCAAGCCTTCCAACTGGCGCCCTCAATATGGCGCGACAACACCGCATCTCATATTGGCGGCACTCGACGGCTACGACGACCACGAGCCCATCGTCGGAATGTGGCACGTGGTTTTTACCGCGCAAACCCAGAACGGAGAGGCCATTCCCGTCACAGGTGGAGTGGTGATTGACAACTCTGTGGTGGTATGGCACGGCGATGGAACGGAAATCATGAATTCCTCGCGCTCGGCACAGGACGGAAACTTCTGCTTGGGTGTCTGGAAGCGCACTGGAGACCGCACCTATCTTCTTAATCACATCCCCTGGCAGGGGAATGTGTATGACCCCACCGTGGCACCGGACGTCATCGGGGCGCCCCAGGGAGGCGGACAGATCATTGAGAAGATTACGCTGAGCCCGGACGGGAACTCCTATACCGGAACCTTCACCCTGCATGCCTACGACACTTCCGGGAACGTCTACGTGTGGTTTACAGGCGTGCTCTCAGCGAAACGCATCACCCCGGAAACTCCTTTCAGCGCTCTGCTCTGAGGAGAGATGGCCTGTGTCAGGGAGGGCGGCGATCTTCAGTCCGACGCCCTCCCTACGCATGGCCTTACTTGACGCATTATCGCAATAGCACCCATCGAGTTCAGATCGGTACCATGAAGTCTTAGTGCTGTATCTGGAGCGCCCCCACGAAGCAGCGCGAGATTGCATGCTCTCGGACGGGGCGCTTCTGATACAGCGACTTGAAGGAAGCCGCCCCCATGGAGGGCTATGCACTTTGAAT
>Ga0224555_1001073_pt1 | contig 40158 bp, 29 predicted proteins | sample 714S23034metaG_FD_180687 | JGI IMG/M metagenome (GOLD analysis project Ga0224555, IMG submission 180687) | Peat soil microbial communities from Stordalen Mire, Sweden - 717 S2 30-34 | ecosystem: Environmental > Terrestrial > Soil > Wetlands > Peat | place: Sweden: Norrbotten County, Stordalen... | reverse complement strand
TGCGGATCGGCCGCGTCGTACGCCGCCACCGTTGCTTCAACTGCTGGCACGTGCGCACAAGGCAGGAGCCAATATCGGTGCTGTCTGCGACGCCATACATGCTCGCCAGGGCGAACTCGGAATGCGCCGTATCCAGGGCGTTCTCCAACTGGTCAAGCAATATGGCAGCGCGGCATCGGACGATGCGTGCGCGGCGGCGCTGGAGTTGCGCGTCCCCGAGTATCGTTTCGTACGCCGGTATCTGGAGCGCAGTCCAAAGGCTCCTCTCACTCTGCGGCAAGTCGATCCGCTCATCCGCGAACTCAGCCAGTATCGCGACCTGATCCAACAAAGAATCAACTTCGAGGAACCCAATCCATGAACCTGATCGAACTCAATCGCTCCCTGGTACAACTGCGGCTGAGCGGCATGGCCGCAGTGATGGAAACTCGCCTTCTGCAAGCGCAGTCAGAAAACATGGCGCCCATCGACCTGATCTCCATCCTGGTCTCTGACGAACTTGCCTGTCGCAGCAAGCGACTGCTGGAGCGGCGCCACAAGCAGGCGCAGTTCCGTGACGCAAACAAGCTACTCGATAACTTCGACTTCCAGTTCAACCCAAAGATGAACCGCAGTCTTGTCTTCGACCTGGCCACTGCGAACTGGGTCGGAAAGCGCGAAGATGCCTTGTTCCTCGGTCCGCCCGGCAGCGGCAAAAGTCACTGCGCACAAGCTATCGGACACGCCGTCATCCAGCAAGGCTATCGAGTGCTCTATCGCGAAGCCCACAGGCTGCTGGAGGACTTGGCCGACGCCACGCTCGATGGCAAACGCAAGGAGTTGATGGAGCAACTGACCACCGTGCCGTTGCTGATCATCGACGACCTGGGAATGCGCAAGCTGCCGCTGACCGCCGCCGAGGAACTGCTGGAGATCATCATGCGCCGCTACGAACGTGCCAGCACACTGCTGACGTCCAACAGACCCGTGGAAGACTGGGGAAAACTGCTGGGCGACAGCGCCGCCGTCACCGCCATGCTGGATCGCCTGCTGCATCACGGACACGTTCTCAAGTGCGGCCCGCGCAGTTGGCGCACCAAAACCGGCTGCCCTGGAGAAGGCCAATGACAACAGCAAGAGCAAAAGCAAAGACAAATGCGATAAGGAGGCCGGGCAAAGAACGCCCGGCGGCGGCGCGACTCGTGATCCAGAAGCCTCCCACGACGGAGCCTCACCTTAGGAATACTGGCAGAGACACGAAACCCTCTGTCAGCCACCCCATCGGGCAAACCGCAGAGGGTCTCGATCACCGATTCCTTCGGAGCCAGCCCCGTGTCATCGGCCCTGGATCACTCCGCAAGGCGCGACCCCGGCGGAGCGAGTACAACACTAACACGAAATCAAAGGAGCTGAACATCAACGCGCAACTCCCCGCCTTGCAAAGCTACACGTCGGCAAGGTAAAACAATCACGTCTTCTGCCTCTCTCTATGGCCGCTTTTAACCCGATCACATATGGCCGGATTTAACCTGATCACCGAGGTTAAGAGCCATCCGGTGCGCCTGCGGATGGAATTTTTGCGAGGGACAGGTATCAGACGACTTGCTCAGACGAGTGCCACTATTGGGAGCATAAAGGGAGTAGTGACTTTCTACGGCGCTTCGCTCGCTGCGGCGGCCTGTGTTGTAGGTTGCACAGCAGCTGCAACGACCGCGGGGGAAGTGTATCTTGCAGCGCAATCAGGTGCAAATACCTTAATGCTGCAGGTAGCCGCATATCTTGAATCTCAGGGTATTTCTGCGACTGCTGCGACTACCATGGCATTGAAACTGATGAGTGGTGTTGGAGCTGGGAAGACTGGGCCATTTACTGTTATCATCCGCGCTCCAGCCGAGATTCGAGCCTGGCATCAAACTTTAAACGAGATGGTCAGGGAGTATCGTCAATCTCAAGGGGCACATTGATGCATGGAGAGCCTACAAAGGATGTGGTCTTAAAGGCTGCTCCTGGAGGAAGATGCCCCGCGTGTCTTAGACCCATTGATCGCAATAAAATGGAAGTCTCCAAGAAATTCGCATGTCCTCACTGTCATCGACTCGTGAGGACGACTACGATCTTCCGAATTTGCATGAATGTGGTTTCAATCGGCTTTGCGACAGCCATCACCTTCTGTTCGAGTTGGCCCCTGATCGGAAGGATCATCGTGTGGCCGATCTCATGGTTCATCGCTACTTGCGTGTATATTTGGTTTGCGTCCATTCTTCGCCGTCCGCGGCTGATAGTCTTTCAGAAAAAGAAGGAGAGGCCTGAAGAGTTCCAGAAACTCGGCCTGAGCTGATGAATGCATCTGACCGTAGACGAATTCGTAGCTGACAAACGCAGCCGCACCGGGAAAGCAATCCTGCTGATCGGGACCAATGCCGAAGCGACCTTTGCTGGAGCCGACTTCATTACCTCTGAAGAGCGAATGAAGAAGCTATACGACTCCCTGCACTCAGAAGCCTTTCCTTACTTCGAAGCGCTGCTTAAGGTATGGCAAGTCAATACGACCTCCTTGAAATCCGAACTCGTGGCATACAGAACCTATTAGGTGAAAGGTGAAAAAATACGCGGGCCACGCGTTGAAAACGCGCATGTGCTAATCGTAGCGATTCTGCACGAGCGGCAAGTGACCTAATGGGATGGCCCCGTCCGTTTTGGAATGCGATTTGAGACGGAAGGGGGAAGGACGATGAGCAAGAGCCGGCATGCGGAGGCGCAGATTATCACTGCGGTGAAGCAGGTTGAGGCTGGGCGCACGGCCGAGGTTTTTGGAGTGCTCGCTCCTCTTGTGCCTTAGAAAATCCAAGTCAAACCGCCGATGATGGGCCGCGATGATTCCTAGTGACCCTGGGTCGATGTAGTCGAATTTGTAGCTATCAAAGCACCCTAGAACCATTCGGAACCACAGCTTTCAACTTATTGGCCGCAACGCGTTCAATCAAAAGCAGTTAAGATCACGCGATTTCAACAGACTTCAATAGACGGTGAAAACTGGTTCGGGACCAGGTTCCCCACCCAAAACACCTCCCTTAGAATCAATCAGTTACAGCGGTCGGTGATTGGAATCTGGGGTTCTCTGAGGCTCTTTGAGGTGCAATTTCGACTACAGTCAGCCAGATTCGCCAGATAGACCATCTGGAAGCTCTTCCACATGAGGCAGTTAGTGCATTTCCTTCGAGGCCGACCCTCTGGGTTTGCACCAGGGGCTGAGCAATACCAACCCTGTCTTTCCCAATCATCTGGATTGCTTCCGAACCGCTTAAATCTCAAAAACGCATCAATTCATGTTTCGCACTGTTCTCATAAGGATCCTCACCTTTTTACGATCCTTCCCGATTCGACTGCCAATTTACCCCGCATGAGACGTAACGATAATCCCATTAGCTGCCAGTCCCGGAGAGGAAGCTGAGAGGCTGAATGTCCCCGACTTTCCGGTCGATTGGAGTATCACGAGCGCTAGCCCGTTGAACGCTTTCCGATGGTTTCCCTGGAAACTTTCGTGGCTGTCGGGACGCCCGTTATCAACGCCGAGAATCCGACCCGGGCCATCGAGTTCGAACGCAATCTCGTTCTCAGCGGTGGGCACCACGCGCCCCTTCTCATCCACCACCTCAACCGTGATGTGAACCACGTCGCGCCAGGCCGTCTTGATTACGTTGCAGTCGGCCATGAGCTTAATTGCCGCCGGGTCTCCGGTGGTGTCGATTTCCACCGTTGTCATCACTTGTCCATTCTTAGTGCCGACTGCCCTAAGCGTCCCTGGAGCGTAAGCAACATCCCAAGTGAGGTGAAGATCCGCAGTAGTTTGCAGTATCTTTGCGCGTGGGGGATAGTTGCCGTATTTGCCCACCATGCCGTCGCGCGGGAAACTGAACCCCTTTACGCCAAGGCTCTTTCCGTTCAGAAACAGCTCTACCGTATCGCAGTTGGTGAAGCAGCTAACTTCGATAACATCGCCTTCATTCCCCTTCCAGTTCCAGTGCGGAAACAGGTGCAACACCGGCGAGTTTGTCCACAAGCTCTGATAGAAGTAGTACGCGTCTTTGCGAAATCCACAAGTATCGATGACGCCGGAAGAGGCCGATTTGCTTGGCCAGTGCGCCTCACCCAGGTAGTCGATTCCGGTCCACATGAAATCACCGCTGACATAGTCGTAGGTCTGAATGAACTTCTGAAGTTGCTCAACCTGGATGCACTCATTCATGGCGTTTGGCACGAGATCTGTATTCTGTGTGTTTACGGCGTAAACGCCGCGCGCTCCGTGCATAGTCACGCTTTCAGTGCCGATAAAACGCCGTTGCGGATAATCGTGGCGATCGATGCTGTAATACTTTTCTGTTCGGTCACGCCAGCGATCCACATAGTTGTAGCCCACGACGTCAAGCTCGGCGAGGAACTCTTGCGTCGCGGACACGGGATCAGCCGCGATCCGATCGCAGGCGACGGTGACCATCCGCGTCGGATCTTCCGTGTGAAAAAGATCCAGCAGCCTGCGTAGCGTCTCCTGCCCGCGTGGGACAACCTGATCCGGGACCTCGTTGCCAGCACTCCAAATGACGATGGACGGGTGGTTGCGATCACGCGCGACCATATCGGCAATGTCACGTTCTCCCCACTCGTCAAAATAATTGTGATATCCGAACTGTGGGGTATGTTCCTTGCCTTCGCGCCATTCGTCAAATGCTTCGGCCATTACGAGAAAGCCCATGCCGTCGCAAAGATCCAAGAACTCTGGGGCAGGTGGGTTATGGCTACACCGGATCGCGTTGCAGCCCATCTCCTTCAGCAGATTCAAGCGCCTTTCCCATACACGCCCTGGAACGGCCGCGCCTACGGCTCCGCCGTCGTGGTGAAGGCAAACGCCATTCAACTTAATGCGCGTTCCATTCAGGAGAAAGCCCTTGTCTTTGTCGAATTGAATATCGCGAATTCCAAAGGATGTTGTGACGGCGTCAACTTCCGCTTCCTGGATAGTCAGCCTCTGGCGAGCGAGGTATAGATGCGGTGTCGCTACCGACCAGAGATCCGGCTGGGTAATCGCAAAAGTTTGTTTGAAGAGGTGTTCATCGCCGGCCGCAATCGATTCTTCCACTGAATCTGTCTTCACTATTCTGCCGGCTCCGTCCACGACTTCGGTGGTTAACACGCACTTGGCGTCATAACCATTTCCATTCCGCACCTGGGTCAATATTTCCACAGTGGCGCGCTCCGGCATGATCTCAGTGCTGCGGATGGTCGTTCCCCACGGCGCCACATGAACCGGATCTGTCAATTCAAGCCACACATGGCGGTAGATCCCCGACCCCGAATACCAGCGTGAATTTGGTTGAAGCGAGTTATCCACCCTTACGGCGATCACATTCGATTCGTTACCGAATCGGAGATACGGCGTCAGATCGTGCGAGAACGTGATGTATCCATAGGGCCGCATGCCAAGAGAGTGCCCATTGATCCAGACTTCGCTCCGCTGATAGACACCGTCGAATTGAACACTGACCCGTCGGTGAGCCAACGTTCGAGGAAGCTGAAACGACTTGCGGTACCATGCGATGCCAGTGGGCAGATACCCACCTGAACCGCCGCACGGTTCATCTTTGCTGAACGGTCCAGCAATACTCCAGTCATGTGGCAAATCGACGGTAGTCCAGGCGTCGCTTAAGTAGTCCGGCAACTGCGCACCAGCAGGATCGCCTTTGCAGAACATCCAGGACTCGTCGAAGCTCGACTTCCTGGGCGGAAGCGCGTCTTCGTTCGCGGAGCCGCGATGCGCGGCTCTGTCCAATCCCAAGGCAGAAGAGGCGCCAGTCATTACGGCGCTGCTCAAAAACGTCCTTCGCGTGATACCGTCAGCCATTCTGGAGGTCTCCTTTGAGTGTGCGGCCTTTGTCGACGCCGTGATCTCGATAGGGTGAAAGAACAGAAGATGAGCTAGGTCCTAAATAAGCGATGATTCGCTTCTGGCTCGGCCCCCGATCCAATTTTGGATAGAGCGTTTGAGGCATTGGATCGTCCACATGGAATTCCGCAAGCGGGTAATCGCCCACCTGCGCCAGCTCTAAGAGACAGGCGTGCACTACATACATGTTCCAATCAGGGGCGTTCGCCCTTTAATCGCAGGGAACGGGCTCTTGCAGTGCATTGTCGAATGCGTGGACGATCAGCTGCTCGGAGTATGCAATGTGGTCAATCATCGCTTGCCGAGATCGTTCCGCATCGCCTTGCCGGAATATTTCATAGAGTTCCCGGTGCGAAGTGAGTTCGTTGCGCTTGAATGCATCGAGGTCTTCTACATTCTTTTCCAGCATCAGGCCAGCCTTGGCCATCAACTGCGTGAAGGAAAGGACCAGCTTGGAAAGGACTGCATTGTGCGAAGCCTTGGCCACCATGTAATGAAATTCGACGGCCACATCCGCGATGGACTCACCGCGTTGGATGACTCTGTCGATCTTAGTGAGTACGTCCTCCATGGCCCAGAAGTCCTCAGGTTTGCCGCGCACTGTGGCCAGCGCGGCCGTCCCGGCCTCAACGATCTTTCGGGTTTCCAGCACATCGAGGATGGCCTCCTTCTCGAGGAGAATGGCCAGCACATCGGCGCTGATGATGTACTCGGCAGTGACCCGCTTCACAAAACACCCAAGCCCCGGACGGATCTCGATCAGGTTAAGGGCGGACATCATCTGCAGGGCCTCGCGGACACCGGTTCTGCTTACTCCGAACCGCTCAACGAGCTCATTCTGCGAGGGGAGCTTGCTGCCCGGCTTGAAGGTTCCGTCTTTTAACCAGCCGATCATCTGGTCAAGCGTCTGCGTTGAAAGAGTGTCGCGAATGTCGGATGAATCCTGATTCTTACGATTCAGACCAGTCGCCACCGATAACCTCCTATTGGAATCATGATACAGATATGTCCAATCATACCTGTTGACATTACTACCTGCAAGCAGCTTAGAATCAACGGCTCCCGCTGCCAGTTCTCTTACTGCCACCAGACAGGATACTTTTGCGCGCCTTTTCCAAGCGTCCTTCGTACACGGTTAATACCACAGTGCTGGCCGCGACCAGAATTCCGCCTCCGACTTGCGCCAAACCAACGCCCTGATGGAGGGTGATGATGGAGAGCAAAAGGCCAAAGACCGGCAGAAGATAAATGGAAACCGAGATCTGCGCGACATCCAGTCGTCCCAGAACCCACATCCAGAGCACCATGGCAAGGCCCCAGACGAATCCGCCGAGAACAGAGATCGAGACCCAGACCTGCCATCCGTAGCCGGCGACAAGATAGAAGGGATGCGATTCTCCGAACAGGGAATAGATGGCGCAGGCTGAACCGGCTACTAGATAGCTGAAGACGAGTAGTTCGACCTCGCTGAAGCGTGCCCTGACTACCTTACTGTGTGTATTGAAGTAAGCGGCGCCGACGCCTGAGATGAAGATGACCAGATTGCCGAGCAGTAAATTCCTCGAGAATGAACTCTGGCGGATATCCTGAACGGAGAGCAAGAGAGTGCCCACTAGAGCGACAACGACGGCGGCCAGACGCAGAAGCGTGAAACGCTCGCCGAGCAGCAGCACCCCCATCATTGTCATCATCACCGGTATGGTCAGAGAAAGAATGGCGCCGTTCGACGCATTCGAGTGAGCGATGCCCCAGGCAAGCCACACCGAAGAGGGAATAATACCGAACAAGCCAAGCAATAGGAAGTCGACCAGGCTGCGAAAGAAAGGCCGCTCGGGCGCGTCATTTGAGCGCCGCCGGCGCTCCCGGATCAGGAAAGGCAACAGGAGGACAGTGGCAAAGAGCAACGTCCAGAAATTGAGAGTGGCCACGTCCATGGCGTTAGAGGCGATCTGGTAGGCGGGGTATTCCGAAGCCCACATGAGGTTGACCAGGATCAGCACCGCCAGATCTACCCAGTGAGAGGGGTTCTGCTTTTTCATGCGGGTCCTATTCTCTTTCTCGCCTTACCAATACGAGTCATTCCAAGCGTACCTATCATATCAGAAGAGATTCTCCGTAGAAAAGTGCGCGATAGTGCTATTTTTCAAGAGAATTTGGAGTTATCAAGAGGTATGATAGCGCTAATCCAATTGTCAGTGAGGAGTAAGGTATGGGAATCGAGGAAAAGGGCGTTCGCACCATCGTCATCACAGGTGCTGGGAGCGGAATTGGGCGTGCCGTGACTGTGGCATGTGCGCGACGCGGCGACAATGTGGTTGCTTTGGACATTTCTCCTCAGTCCGTAGCGAAAACCGCAGAGGAATCGCTAGCCGCAGGAGCTGCCGGTGCAATCGGTCTTGTTTGCGATGTGAGCGACGAGACTCAGGTCGAGGCTGCCTTTATGCAAGCCTGCGACTCATTCGGCCCGCCCTACGGCGTCTTTGCCAACGCGGGCATTGACATTGGCGGCCTGATTCACGAGATGCCGCTTGCAAGATGGGAACTGGTGCTGCGAACAAACCTGACCGGAATCTTCCTAACCTGCAAGCACGGGCTGCGCCAAATGCTTGGTGCAAAGGTGCCCGGATCGGTGGTGTGCTCTGCCTCGCCAGCCGGTTTTGTGGCGCAGGCAGCAGGCAGCTGCGGCGCCTACAGTGCCAGCAAGGGAGGAATATCCTCCCTCGTTCGCTGCATGGCCATCGACTACGCGCCCTTCGGCATTCGCGTGAACGCTGTGGTACCCGGAGCCACTGAGACCGGGATGATGTGGAACAACGTACCGCCCGCCCAGAGGGATGCCATGCGCGCACAGCTCTACCGGGAAATTCCACTAGGCCGCCTGGGCCAGCCGGAAGATCCGGCCCGCGCGGTCCTCTGGCTGCTGTCCGACGAGTCGGACTATGTTACCGGCTCTCACCTTGTTTGCGATGGCGGAATCCTGGCCAAGAGCTCGATCAGCGTCTGACCTGGACACCAATGTTGATGGGTCAGGCGCGGTGCTTGAATCCGGTGAGGACCTCCGCGCCGTCCTCGGTCACCAGCATCACCGATTCCAGCCGAACACCAAACTGCCTCTCGAAATAGATGGCCGGCTCCAACGCCAGCACCATGCCGGGCTTCAATTCCGAAGTGTTATAGGGGACGATGCGGGGCTCTTCGTGCCAAGCCGCGCCCAGCCCGTGACCAGTGTGGTGTTCGTACGCTCCGCCGAGATCAGCGATCTTCGCCCGCCCGATAGCGTCCAGTTCGCAGGCCTTCATACCGGGGCGCACCCGCTTGATGAGGCCTGCCAAAACCTTTGCCACCTGATCCAATAGCTGGTTCTGCTCAGTGGATGCATGGCCGATTACGAACGTGTTGCAAGAATCTCCCCACATGCCCTTGAAGCGCGGAGCTAGATCGACGATGACCATCTCGCCCTCGCTGAGGATTCGGTTGCCGGGCGAGCCGCCTGCCTCAGCGCTCCGCGATCCTGAGATCAGGTCCGCAAGTATCGGTAGCCGATCACCTGCATCATGCTCCATCGCCCTTCGGATCTCGGCAAACAGCTCAATCTCACTCATTCCGGCCTGCGCCGCTTCCCGCGCCACGCTCTGGCCGATGTCGGTCAGCCGGACCGCTTCTCGCAGAATCTGGATTTCGGCTGGGTCCTTGATGGCGCGCATTGATGCCAGCTCTGCGGTCAAATCAATTACATGCAACGGCGGCAGTGCTCGTTGAAGCGCAAAGAGTAAAGCGGCTGGAAAATTCGCCGATTCGACTGCCAGCACCGCACGGGAGATACCTCGCAATCGGTCGACTGCGCAAGAGGCCAACTCCGTCATGCTATCTATCGGCTCGCGAAAGGTGTAGCCCGGAAAGCGGGAGACCACAAGGCCCGTCGGCACGGGGTCCAGAGCCTCGCCTTCTGCAAGCAAGAGTTCAGGCGGCCTTCCGGGAATCAGGATCAGCAGACTCGCGCAGGGAGAAAACGGCGAAACTCCCCACTCGATGGGCGCTTCATAGTCGGCAAGGTAACGCAGGTTGGGCTGAGAACTCACTAATGCTGCCCCCACGCCCATCTCCTCGAGGCGGCCGCAGAGTCGCTCCAACCGCCGGGGTATCCAGCACGACGCTTCTTCCCGGATTGCTTCGATGAGTTTCATGAGGCACCTGATCTTCGCTCGAGAGTGGTCTTCTTAAACCACCTCACGATGTGCCAACCATCGGACCATCTGCTCCATAAACCTGCCGCAGCCGCTCCACTGCTGAAAGGCGGCGCCCCAGTGCGGAGCGACATCGGAGGTGAAGGCCAGGGAACGGCCCGATCCGTACTCCCAGACCGCGAGCATCGGATCGCCGGTATCTTTGAACGTGGCGAGTATCTCCGCACCGGGCTTGACCTGGACACGATTGTAGCCATTGAATACGGGGCATACGTCCCAGGGAAGGCCACGCACTACAGGATGGCCAGGAATCTCAATCGAAGGCGAAACTCCTTCCGGCGTTTCCTGACGGTCATCCATCCAGCCGAGGCAGTTGACCGGCAGAACTTCTTCTACCGGGGTTCCGCGATAGTTTCCGGCGTTATGGCGTCCGGTGAAGCTGGCGTACCCGCCGATCATTGCCAGCGCGCCGCCGCGGCTCACAAACTCTCGCAACAGCTTTAGCCGGTTTGGCCCCATCGGCGCCTGCGCGGAGCGCTCTGGCGGATAAAGGACAATGGCATCGCTCTCAATGTCGCTGAGAAAGATCACATCGAATTTCTCAATTGTTTCCAGGGTCTCCGGGAAATGGGCCAATGTATCCCAGGCGGCCATGTACTCGACCTCGAACCCCGATTCTGAGCGCCACGCGTCGATAATCTCTTGCGCCTGGTACTCCACAGATGCACCACGCAGGTCGTAGGTAAAGCTGCTGAACGCGCCCAGTGTCGCAGCAGTCATCCATGAATCGCCTGCGTAAAGAATTCGGATTGGGTTTGACTTGTCCATCTGACCTCCATCGAAGTTAGCGAATCGGTTCGCCAGCCTTTCCCCAGCGGCTGAAGGTGATTGCAATGCCGGCCAGAATCCACACCGCCGTAAGAATCGGAGCATACCGGACTGGCGCCTCCGGCAGTGGAATGATCGATCGGTAGGCCGCCCAGAAGAGTAGAACTGTCGACATCAGCGGAATCGCCAGGTGGAGCACCGGCCGGTAATCTTTGCGGCGACGCAACCGGTAGTCAAGAAACACGCCGAGATTTCCCGCAACGTAGACCAGGATCAGGCCCAGAGTCATGGCCACTCCGAGAAAGTAATACTCCTGGTCGGGCCCGATCCAGAAGCCGATTCCCAACCCAACTGCGAGCGTGATTGCCGTCTGCAGCCAGATCGCGTTCACCGGAGTTTGGAAGCGAGGATGAATCTTCGCCAGCCCGAGTGGCATTGCGCCCTGCCGCCCCATAGCGAAGAACACGCGCGTCGAGGACGTCGTGCAGGCGATCGAAGCCGCCATGATGGAGTTAAAGACGGCAATGACGACAAGGATCCATGCCCTTCCGAGCAAGTGTCTGGCCAAGATCAGTACAGGATTCTCCTGGGATCGCGCAAACTCGCCGGTTTGGCCAAGGCCCCACCCACGCAGAATTCCCCACGAGCAGACGGTGAAGAAAATTCCTGTGAGGACAATTGAATAGATAATGCCGCGGGGCAGGTTCCGTCGCGGATTCTCAGTCTCTTCGGCGAGCGGCGCCACCGACTCAAAGCCCGTGAAGCTGAATACCGCGAAGACAACTGCAAGATAGAACCCTCCACCGGAAACCGCTACCTTTTCGGCGACGGCCGCGGCATTGGTCTGGGCAGCACCCGGATGCAGGGCGCCGAGGGTGGAGAGCGTGACCAGGATCAACACCTCAACGGCCGTTAGCCAGGCCATTGCCTTTGCGGAGACTTCGATTCCGCGATAGACCATCGTGGTGACAACTGCAACGGCCGGGAGAAAGAACGCCCACCAGGGAAAAAAGACTCCAACCTCGGTCCGACATGCGTTCTGGACGAAGTATCCCATGAAGGCCAGGTTGATGGCTGTTGAAGTTGGATCGTAAAGGATATAGATCCATGCGGTGAGAAAGCCAACCCGGGGATTCAATGTGCGGCTGATATAGGTGTAGTACCCTCCGGCGGATGGATGGTTCTTGGCAAGCTGCGTAAGGGAAATCCCCAGGGTCAGGACCACACAGAACGCTACCGCGAAGGCCAACGGCGCCGCGGCGCCTGCGTTGAGGGTAATGTACTGCAAGCTCAGTACCAGGCCGACGGCGGGCGCAATATGTGTTACGCCCTGCACCAGCACCGAGGGAAACTTCAGTGCTCCATGCCGGAGCCTCGGAGCATCTTTCTCTGCGTTGTAATCTACGGATCTGGGAGGTTGCGGGTACGATAGCGAATCAGTGTCGCAGCCTGACAGGTGTCCGCCCTTGGCGAGCGGCTCGGAAGGATCTTCGTGGTGCCGCCGGCTCATGCGGGCCTTTCTGTGCCAGGGCAGAGGCTGATTCTGCTTTGCGCCTGAGGCGCCTGAGGCGCCATCATCTCACGCCACCAACTACCGCTGGGAAGGCCCACTTCGACTGAATTGTAAGCTCTCCGCGTGCTCATAGGTCTCAACCGATACTACCCATCATACTAGATGGAATGCAGTAAGAATTTCAACTGGTTTCTAATTGCAGCGCGCTTGTTTCCATTATCTTGCAACAAGAATTTGCAAAGATAATAGCGGTATGATATGCTCCGTTCATCTTTTAGATTCCTAGCCGATTTGAGCGAGATGGAGTTGGCTTATTATGCTGATATCTGATCCAAGTCATGAAGAGAAAACCAGTTCCGGCATTGTGCCATACACCGTGCGGTGTGACAGCTGTGGCTTCAACTTAGGTGACTCGACATACCGTGCGACCTGCCCTCGTTGTGATGGCTCGCTGACATTCGACTATCCTTGCTCGAAGCCTTTATCTGGCATCGCAACTCTCGATGAGGCCGGGATGTGGAAGTACCGGGATCGGCTGCCTGTCGGCCCCCAGGTGGTTCCCGTTTCCCTGGGAGAGGGGGAGACCCCGCTCCTTCGCGCTACTGGTTCGCGCCCCTACAATTTGTACCTGAAGAACGAAGCGGTGAACCCCACCGGCTCCCACAAGGACCGGGCGCTTTCTGTCGCCATTACCAAGGCTGTCGAACACGGCTTTACTGCTTGCATGCTCTACTCCGACGGCAGCGCCGCATTGTCCTCGGCGGCCTATGCCGCCCGCGCCGGGTTGCTCAATATTGCCGTTGTTCCTGCCGGAACCCACGAAAGCCGCCTCTATCCTCTCGCCGTTTACAACTCTGGCATAGTGGAGTTCGCCGGGACTTCGGCTCAGGCTCTGGATTGGGTCCATGAGACCTGCCTGGAGCTTGGCCTCTACGAAACCTCGACATACAGGCAAGCCAATCCCTACGGAGCCGAAGGGATCAAGACCATCAGTTACGAGATATTCGCGCAGTTGGGTGCCGTGCCCGACTGGCTCGCAGTCTCGGTTGGCGGCGGCGGAACCCTTGCGGGGATTTGGAGAGGGTTCCTGGAACTCCGCGCACTTGGCCTAACCCAGTCTCTCCCGCGTCTGATCGGGGTTCTTCCCAGCGGTTACCGCGTGATGGAGATCGCGCGCCAACGCGGTGCCACTACCTTCACCGAAATGTGCAAGCTTGCAGACTTTCCCCTCCCAGAGACCGCACAGGTCAAGATCGCCATGGAGCACCCGCCCGATGGAATCGAAGCCATACAGGCGATTCGCGATTCTGGAGGACACTTCGCATTCGCAACCGACGAAGAAGCCTGGACGGCGCAGGGTCAGCTTGGTGCCTGCAATGGAATCTATGCGGAAGTGTCGGCCACCGGGCCGCTTGCGGCCATTCAGCAGTTCGAGGCTCGAAGTGCCTTCCGCCCTGGAGAAGTTGTTGTTGCTGTCATCTCCGGTTCGGGATTTCGCGAGACCGCGGCTGTCACTTCGCCGATTCCCATCCATATCGAACAGGTGGATAGAGCCACAGGGATCCAATGCCTGAAGTCCATCCTCAAAGGAATGACTCCCAGTACGACCGTAGCGAGGTAGCGATGATTGAACACATGCATATACCCGGAGCTCCCGCTCCCCGCGGACCCTACACTCCCGCAGTTCGCGCCGGTGACTTTCTCTTCCTCTCCGGCATGGTAGCCACTGACCCGATAACGAATGAGTTTGTGCCGGGCAGTACCGCTCAGCAGACACGCGCAACCCTGAACAACATACAACGCCTGCTGGAAGGCTGCGGCGCGCGCATTGAAGACGTTGTCAAATGTTCGGTCTTTCTTCTGGACGCCGCCGACTTTCAAGAGATGAACGCTGTCTACGCGGAGTTCTTTCCCCTGGCTAAGCCCGCGCGAACAACAGTGGCCGCGACGTTAATGGACACGCGTCTCAGGGTCGAAATTGAGTGCATCGCATATTTGGTCGGTGCTCCCGATCGGAGTCTCTGACTTGCCCGGCAAGCGGCCGTTGATGAGGCTTCTCGCGGAGGAGTTGGCTCTGGTTCCTCCCTGTGTGTGGACTGCGGGTTCCATCAATGCCCCACGCACTCTCTTTTCGGTCCTCGCCGAACAGCTCGTACATACACTTCGTTCCGGCGGTTATGTTCCGCTAGCTCGAAACGGCTTCGAGCGCAAATATTGCCGGCCGGTCCGACTGGCCATTCGGCTCGCAGATCGAGCCGGGCGCTAGCAGGGCGTGCCAATCATCATATATGTCACACACATATTTACACTGCGATTCAGTCTCTATTTTTCCTATCAAATACAAGATAAAAAAAGACATATCGAATCAAACATTTTTCGGAACCGGAAGAGTTTAAGAATTATCGTTGACGAGATATGACAGGTATGGTATTACTTGAAATCGAAATCTTCGACAGGGAGAAAGCGATGCCTGGAGCACAGCAACCCGCATGGAGGAAAGACCCGGTTCAGGTACCGAGAGCCTCAATGCGTTCCGGAAGCATCGGACTGGTTGCGGGCTCTTCCGGCGACGCCCCTATTGCCCTTGCCGTTCCTAGTGAAAACCGCACATCAACAATCGTGAATTCCACCGCAGGCGCCTCTGGGGCATCAACCACACGCCACACACTCGACTTTGCAAAGGAGTAGCCAAATGATGATGTTCTCAAGAAAACCCTTCCTATCAGCTCGGAGAAAGCCCTCCCATGCCACCTTCCTGGTGGCCAGCATCATATTGCTGTTTGGCGCGATGACTGCCTGGGCGGGCATTACCGGTTCAATCTCGGGCGTGGTTACGGACCCAAGTGGCGCAGTGGTCCCCGGAGTAAAAGTAATCGCGACCAGCGCTTCAACCAGCCTGGAGTTCACTGCGGTCACGGATGCCCAAGGATTCTATATCTTTCCGGTGCTGAACGTAGACCACTACACAATCAAGGTGAGTCATCCAAACTACAAAAACTATCAACAAAACGACATCAAGATTGACGCTAACTCGGCAGTTCGCGTCGACGTGACGCTGGAGCTGGGCGCGGTCACCAACACCATCACGGTGGGTGCCAATGCGCTGCAGGTGGAGACCGAGAACACTCAAATGGGCGAAGTGATCGAGAAGGAGAAGATCACCTCCGTCCCCTTGAACGGCCGATCGTTCATCGATCTGCTTGCTCTTCAACCTGGCGTTTCTCCGTATCAGAAAGATTCGACAACAGGCGGCGTTGGAGTGCTCTCCGTCAATGGCGGACGCCCCAACTCAAACGGCTTTATGGTCAACGGCGCGGACGCGGAAGAAAAGCTGCAAAACGGCGCTGCGTTGATTCCTAATATTGACTCGATTGCCGAGTTCCGCATCATCACCAACAACTTCAACGCGGAGTATGGCAACTACAGTGGCGGCCAAATCAACGTGGTGACCAAATCCGGATCGAATCAAATCCACGGAGACGCCTTCGACTTCCTGCGCAACACAGACCTGGATGCCAAGAACTACTACTCGTCCACCCGAGGGGTCTACATTCAGAACCAGTTTGGCGGGACAGTCGGCGGACCGATTCGTCGGGGAAAGATGTTCTGGTTTGGCGACTACCAGGGGACAAAGCAGATTATCGGCGCCGCACAAAACTTCCCCGTGCCTTCTACCGCGGATCGGACAGGGAACCTGATTGACGAGGCCGACGCACTGGAGGGTTCAGATCCCGCGAACGGCGGCCAGGGTGTGAACGGGAGTTATTTTGCAAACATTTTGAGCAAAAGGCTCGGATATACGGTGACCTCAGGCGAGGCCTATTACTCGGCCGGCTGTACGTCTTCGGCCAATTGCGTATTTCCCAACGGCGTCATTCCACAGAAGGCATGGTCCCCCGTGGCCGTCAACACGCTCAAATACATTCCAACGTCCAATGTCGCCGGTCAATCCGACTATGAAACCTCTGCGTACAATGCGACGCTCACCGAGAACAAGGGCGGCGGCAGAGTGGACGCGAATTCGCGTTTCGGTGCGTTGTTCGGCTATTACTTCATTGATAAGTACTCTCAGGTGAATCCCTACACGTCGGCCAAGATTCCCGGATTCGCCGACGCCAGCCAAGGGCAGACGCAGGCGGCTAACGCGGGCCTGACCACGACACTGTCAAACTCGTCAATAAACGACGTTCGCCTGGTTTACATGCGCTATGTGAACCAGACCGCGGTTCCAATTGGGGGCCTCGGCCCAACGCTCGCATCGCTTGGGTTCAACACTCCCTGGAACAGCACGGGAGGCATTGGGCCTATCGTTCTGGCACTCCAGGGCGTGCCCGCTATGGGATTTGACAACTATAGTTTTGGTGCTTCGCCCTCGGCCCGCAATCAATACAACAACACGGTTCAGGCGATCGACAACTTTACCAAAATTGTAGGAAAGCATAGCCTGCAGTTTGGCGGGGACTTTCACTACGACCAAGTAAACCTGCGTCTGTCGCCGGCTTCAAACGGCCAGTTTGATTTCGATGGCTCGGAGACAGGGTTGGATTTCGCAGACTACTTGCTTGGCGCACCCGACGACTTTATCCAGGCTAGCTATCAGGTGTTGGATTCACGTGCCCACTACTATGGAGTCTACGCGCAGGACAGTTGGCGCGCGCGGCCGTCGCTAACCATCAATATGGGTGTGCGCTATGAGATCATGCCTCCCTGGTACGATACGCAGAACAAGATTGAGACACTTGTTCCCGGGGAACAATCCGTGTTGTTTCCGGGTGCACCCAAGGGACTCGTGATGCCCGGCGACCCGGGAGTGCAGCGCGGACTTTCGGCGACACTCTACCGCAATGTTGCGCCCAGGATCGGATTTGCATACTCGCCCAGTTCCTCGAAGGGAGCACTGGAGAGGATTCTCGGAGGGCCGGGAAAGACAAGCATTCGCGGAGGTTGGGGCATCTTCTACAGTTCTATGGAGGACTGCGCCTATTTCTACGCCACAGCGTCTGCGCCTTATGGGCTCTACTACGAATCTCCCACGCCATCGTTGCTTGAATCGCCTTATATCGATCGGCCAACCGGGTTCAACGAGGGAATCAAGTTCCCCTTCGCTTTCCCGCCGTTGAATACTTCCGCGTCGCACCCGGACACCACATTCAATTGGGCGCAGGTCCTTCCGCTTACCGGCGGAAACTACCTCAGCCCGAACAACCTTGTTCCAACTGTGCAGAACTTTGAACTTTCGGTGCAACGGCAGTTGGGCGGTTCCACTGTGGGAAGTGTCAGCTATGTTGGCTCGATCGGCCGCCATTTACTGACCTTCGTCGAATCCAATCCGGGCGACCCGTCTCTCTGCCTGTCGTTGAGCACTTCCGGTTCCGTGGCGCCAGGATCGGATACATGCGGCCCATTCGGCGAGCAGTCGGTCTACACGACAGCAGCAGGAGAGACCGTAAACGGAACTCGGCCTCTATTTGGGAACAACTTCGGGAGCAACCCTTTCACGGAGACGGCTGCCAGTTCCAGTTTCAACTCACTGCAAGCGAGCCTGAAGCACACATCGAAGTACGCCGAATTTCTGGTGGGTTATACCTATTCCAAATCGATGGACAATGGGTCGGGGATGGCCGATGTGACCAATCCCTATCCCGGGCAAGCGGGGAAGAGCCGGGCCTTGTCGCTCTTCGACAATCGCCACGTGCTGGTGGCCAGTTATTCAGTTCCACTGCCATTCAACAAGTTCATGGCGAAGGACAGTATCGCCGATTACCTGGTGGGCGGGTGGGTCTTTTCCGGCGTCTCGGAGTTTGCGAGCGGGCAGCCGATAACGCTGAAAGAAGACGACGACCGCTCTCTGAGCGGCACGTTCGGCGGCGAGATCGACGTTCCGAGCTATTCGAACAACGGATCGAAGCTTTATAACGATCGCAACCCGCGTCACGGAAAGCTGTACTTCAATCGCACCTACTTTAAGACCGAGCCCCTGGGCCAGGTTGGCAACGCTATGCGGCGCTCTTTTGCCGGGCCGGGCTTGCTCAACTCCAACATGGCAGTGGCCAAATCGACGAAGATTACTGAGGGTACGCAATTGCAGTTCCGTGCTGAGGCGTTCAACGTCTTCAATCACGCCCAGTTCTTGAATCCGTCTGGCGACATAAGCAACAGCGGCTCGCATGGCTTCGGTTATGTGACCAAAGCCAACGATCCGCGCATACTGCAAGTGGCTTTGAAGCTGCTGTTCTAGCGTTGTTTGACGAATAGTGGTTCGTGTTTCTCAGCGTGGCCGTCCCGGAGGCGGGGAGGGCCACGCTTGTCTGATTACTCCGATGCTTCAGGCGGGATAATTAGCCTGAGCGACGGCGCACCCACTGCAACAAACTTTGAACATGGAGATGAGCGATATGCAAAGAATCGATGAACCGCGTAATACTGCCATTTCGCAAGTTGGGCCCGTGCGGTTTGCTTGGTGGCTTTGCAATGCAGCGCTGGCCTGTTCTTTCATTTGCTTGTTGGCGTTTGCCTCAGAGCGGGGTGCGTCCGCACAACAAAGTCAGAGGCCCTCAGACTGGAAGATCTACGTTGCCAACGACTCGTGTTCAGACTACACGTGGGGAGACAGCGAAAAGCAGACACGCCGTGATTACGCCGACGTGGTCCGCGCACACTTGGACGAAATTCTCAAGACGACCGCCGAGGGCCAGAGACCGGAAAACCAGGATCATTACAACCTCTCGATCACGCAGGAAGCTCTGGCCTTCGCCGAGTACTATCCAGACCGCAAGGATGAGCTGATTCGGAGAATCAAAGAGGGATACATCGCGGTCGGTCCAGACTTCAACAACTCCTTGTGGGGTTTCCAGAGCACTGAGGGAATGATTCGCACTCTCTATCCGGCGCGACGACTGGAGATGGAATGGGGTCTTCCTGTGAACGATGTGGCCCAGCACATTGAGGAACCGGCCTTGCCATGGGGCGTCGCAGCAATCTTGGCGGGCGGTGGCTACCACTGGCTGGTGGCCCCATTTCTGGATTACGACACTACCTTCAATAAATTAGCCAACCCTCCATTATTCGACTGGGAAGGCGCGGACGGAAGCCGAATTAAGGTGATCATGGACCGGTTCGCTGCCGAGAAAGCGAACTATGTGCAAGGGGATTACCTGTTGCGCAACCCGAATCGCATTGAGTCCGAATGGTTGCCACATTACCAGAAACTCGACGGCTACCCGCTCAAGATCATCCTCGCAGCTGGAACCCATGGAGACAACCATCCCAGCAGGACCGTACTGGCGTCCTTTTATGTGCGGGGCATTCAAAGCTACAATGCGCAGCCCGCTGATCATCCCGAATTAGTGAATGCAACCTATCCAATGTTCTGCGCGGCAGTTGACAAGGCGCATCCGATCCTCCCGGTGCTTCGTGGAGACTTCGGCATCTCCTGGGACTTTTGGCCGGTGACCTTGGCGAACTACGCTGCTGCAGAGCGGCTGGGGGGGCAGGAGTATTTATCTGCCGAGACGTTATGGGCAGTGGCTGCGCAGGGCAATCCCGATGCGGCTAATGCCTCACGCCAGGAACGCATCCAGGCGGAGTGGGACTGGATCATGCTGGCGGATCACGCCTGGAATGGCGCTAGCGACACGAACCGTGACGAGAATGCGAGGCTGCGCTGGTCCTGGGGCGTTGACCTCAGGCGACGTGCGAAACAACTGACGGACCGAGCATGGAGCGCCGCGGGTTTGACCGCCGATGAATCTCATCTGACCGTCTTCAATCCGTTGTCGTGGCCGCGGGAAGACGTGGTGCGCGCGGAAGTGCCGGAAACAGTAGCCGGTGTGGCGCAAGAGAGTAAGCCGATTCCCTCGCAGATCGTTGTTGAGGATGGAAAGAGGGTCCTCTATTTTGTTTCGCCCAAAATCGGCGCCTTCGGATTCTCGACCTTTACGCTGACTCCGAAGCCCGGCTCGGCCGGTGGAGTTGATGCCATGTCGGCAACCGATCACAGCATGGAAAATTCCCGTTACAGACTGCGAATCGACGCTGCGAGCGGGAAAATCGACAGCCTCGTCGACAAAACGACAGGCCATGAGAACGTCATCGGCAATGGAAATGGAATTGGCGAAACAGTCTTCTTCAATGGCAAGGAGCATCGGCTTGAGAATGTGCGCACACAGGTCGTGGCAAGCGGCCCGGTTCTGGTGCGCGTGAAGACTACGGGCTTCGTCCCCGAAGATTCGGTTGAGGTGACTACTTACACGACACTTTTTGCAGGGATCGATCGCGTCGAATTCGACATCCGCATTCACAAACCGGTGACCACTGAGGAGCAGCGAATCACGCACACCTTTCCGGTACTGGCGGCGGGGTCGGTAGAGCACGTCGAACAGATGGGAGCCATCGTGCGCCCCACTCCAGTCCCAGAGGGCGATTTGCTGCCCGGCGCCGATTCATCGCGGATAGCTGTGCAAGGATTTGTCGATGCTTCCGCGGCCGGCGGCCCGGGTGTGACCATTACGCCGCTGGAAGCATTTGGGTTGCGCCGGGATCTTGGCGGCGTAACCTTTGAAGCTCTAGGAAACGACCAAAACTACAAGGAATCCAACAAGACGCAGGACGGCCAGACCGATTTCCGCTTCCGCTACGCCCTGCGCACTCACTCAACCGCTTACGACAGCGCAAAGGCAGTGCAATGGAGCCGCAGCTACACTGTTCCACTGCTCGTGTCGTTCGGTCAGGCGGTCGGCAAGCCAATGCCGCAGATAGATCTCGATCCGATGCGCGCGGTGGCCACGGCATTCAAGCCCGCTGAGCAGCAAGGAACCGAGTTGCGCATATGGGAGACCGCGGGTCGCTCGGGCGCTGTCAGCGTCGGCGTGTCCGGATATCGCGATGCGTTCCAGACCGACCTGCTGGAGCGCGATCTGCATTCCGTGCCCATCGTAAATGGAAGAATCTCGATAGAACTTCCGGCTAACGGCTTCGCCGCCATCCGCGTTGTTCCCTAGGTCATCGTTACGGGTTCGGATGGACAACCATCTCTCTACTCGACCTAGAGGGATCAGCCCGGTTGAACGATAACAATGTACGGAGAAACGGTCCATGAAGATCATCAAGATCGAATCGCACGTGCTTCTTGTTCCCAATTACGACGCATCCGCCTGTTCTTCTGCCCAGGATGACATCATCGTCGAAGTCCACACAGATGAAGGGATTGTCGGAGTAGGAGAGGTGGACACCAATCCTTGGGTTGCGCAAGCCATGATTCATGCGCGGGGAACGCATGTACTGGGGCTGGGGTTGGAGGAGATGCTGATCGGTCAGGATCCGCTACAGGTGGAGGCCCTTTGGGACAAGCTTTTCATCGGAAGCTACATGACTGGCCGTCGCGGCATGGGGATCTGTGCGATAGGCGCATTGGACATGGCGTTGTGGGACATTCGGGGCAAGGCGCTCGGGCTGCCCTGTTGGAAGATGCTTGGCGGCGCACGGAAGGAGTTCGTCACTCCGTACGCGTCGCTCTTGCCCTCAGGCCACACTGTGGACGAATACAGAGATTCACTCGTGTTGAAGACCAGGGAGGCAAAGGCTCGCGGCTTCCGGGCCGGCAAGATGGAGGTCATAATCAAAGGATCCTACGCGCACAATGGCCTGGATGAAGACGACGAAGCAATCGTCGAGATCGTGGCTGCCTGCCGCGAGGCGGCAGGACCTGATTTCGTAATGATGGTTGACGTAGGCTACTGCTGGCGCGACGCCAAGGAGGCGCTGCGTGTTCTTAAGTGGCTGGAACCGTTTGATGTTTTCTTCATGGAGACGCCGCTTTCTCTCGAGGATATGGATGGCTACGCCTTTCTTCATGATCATTCGCCGATCCGGATCGCCGCCGGAGAACTTCAGAACACGCGGTTTGAGTTTCTGGAACTGATGGACCGAGGCAAGGTGGACGTAGCTCAGCCGGATGTGGGCCGAGTGGGTGGGTTCACCGAAGCTAGGCGGGTTTGCGACATGGCTCAGGACCGCGGCCGGCTGATTGTGCCACATTGCTGGAAGACTGGCATCGGAATTGCCGCATCTGTGCATCTGAGCGCGGCGACAGCCCACTGCCCATACATCGAGTATCTACCGGCGGAGTTGTCGGAATCGAAGTTGCGCCGCGAGGTTGTTCGGGATGAATTGGTCATGCAGAATGGCTTGATTCCACTGCCTCAGAAGCCCGGACTGGGGATTGAACTAAACCGGGAGGCTCTAGAACGGTACCGGGTAGACTCCTTCTGCCGGTGAAGAGCGGTGAGATGTGAGTGAGCGGCCGAGGCTGCAGGGTGCGGTATTTGAACTCGCCTCATGAGCCGTGTTGATAGGCACTGTTTGAGGCATCATCCGGTGCAAGGACTTATTGACGAAGGTGGACATGCATGTCGAATTCCAGCGAACATCCGAGCGGAATACGAGCAATTCCTTCACCATTGATGGGCCGGGCTCGCACCTAGCCAATTGGAAAGTCAGTATTTCGGCCGGGCCACAGCGTGCCGGAACCTTACAGGGGGCTGTTTGCTCGATAGGGCGAGGTATATGACCGTAACTGTCGGTATACCTCACTCCACGGGCCGCCTCGTTACCGTCAAATTTCCGCCGAATATGCCTGTATGGCGTGGTACCTGGCAGTATAGGACGGACGCGCTCGGCTCAAAATCCGCGGCGTCCTTTGAGACTCTCGGGGATCAATTTTCCCTCCGGCACCAATCAACGATCTTGCTTTCAAATCCAAGCCTGATAAGGCGAGGCGTGCAACTGGCTCTGGCAAGAGAGGATGAGAACGAAATGTGCTGACCCCACAAAGTGAGGCGCAAGTGTAGTCGAAATCGTAGCGGACAGACCACTCTGGAACCATTCAGAACCACAGCTTTCAATATCACGGTCGCAACATATTCAATCAAAATCAGTTATTTTCACGCGATTTCAACAGAATTCAACAAACGGCAGAACCGGGTTCGGGACCAGGTTCTCTGCCTGAAATCCTCTCAGTAAGCCTTTTAGATGCAATCTCCGGCTCTCTACCAGTTGTTGAACCCTGTTGAATCTGGGGGATCTGACAGCTACAAAATCGACTACATTCCCATGCTAATGATTGGTTTGTACGCTGAATCGCATTGACAAGATTGGATTTGTAAGGAAGTCCTAGAGGCCGAGCACCTGGGTTTGCACCAGGGAGTCTCTATTGAAAAGTGTCGGTTCGAATGAAGCACGGCGTAGAACCATCAAGCCATCGGCTACCGTCCTGAGCACACCGATATGAATTTCCCTGGACTCAGCAGGAAATCCCTATATACTTGCGTTCATTCAGGTAGGTGACCCACATGCGAAAATCGTCTTCCCTCGCTTTGATGGCGTCCGTTCCCATTGTGCTTCTTGCGGTTTCCTCCTGCGCATGGAGCTGGGGCAATACCTGTGCCTCGCAAAAACTTCGATCCTCTTTGAAATCAGCGTGATGTTCTGGAGACTCATACTCAAGTAATCTTGAGCCAATGGTTCGAATACTAGGCGTTGTCATCGCTTGTTGCGCTCGGTTTTTCCATTCTCGTCGCGATCTCCTACTCGAAAACTTGGCGTTGGGACAACAACTTTCGCTCATGGTCCGGAAGCGACCTCGGCGACGTCCGACGTTGCCCGACAAGCTCTTCTGGTCTCTCCTGAGCAGAATCTGGTCTGGATGGAAGCGGACGATTCTCATTGTTCAGCCCAAAACCGTTGTCAGTTGGCATCGAGCAGGGTTCAAGCTGTACTGGAAGTGGATCTCGCGGCGCGGGATCAGTGTGGGACGAAGGCCCACAAGCAAGGAACTGCGGAATTGATATTCCGCATGGTCACGGAGAACCCTACTTGGGGTGCGCCGCGCATTCATGGCGAACTCAAGATGCTCGGCTTCGAAATCTCTGAACGAACTGTGCTGAACTGGATGCGGAAAGCGCCCCGGAATCCTGAGCCGGCAAAAAAATGGATGGCGTTCTTGTCTAACCATCGCGAGGCTATCGCCGCGATGGACTTCTTCACGGTGCCAACCATGACATTTGGCGTGCTCTACGGTTTTTTCGTTATCGCCTACGGTCGGCGTCAAGTTCTGCATTTCAATGTCACGCGGTATCCAACCAGCGCATGGGTATCGCAGCAACTGCGCGAAGCGTTTCCCTACGACTCCGCGCCCCGCTACTTGATCTTCGACCGCGGTTCTAACTTTAGTGACGGCGTTGTTGAGACGATTAGGAGCCTCGGGATTGAGCCCAAACGAACTGGCATCCGAAGCCCCTGGCAGAATGGCATCGCTGAACGCTTCGTCGGCTCTTGCCGCCGTGATCTGCTCGACCATGTGATTGTGCTCAATGCACGCCATTGCAAGCGACTTATGACTGAGTACGTCCGCTATTACCACGACGACCGGACGCATCTCGGTTTGGATAAGCAAACTCCGGCAGGCCGTAAGTCGGCGACCGGCACGACTAGAGGAGCGAAGGTCATTTCAATGTCCCGACTCGGCGGCTTGCATCATCGCTATAATCTCGCGGCCTGAATACTGCGATCCGTACTTTTAGACCCTTGAAAGCTCGAACAGGAGAATTGCGCCAGATTCCTCTTCGTTGCCCATCCAGGCCTTTCACCGGCTTTGCAAAACTGTACTCGTGCTCTCAAATTCCGCGCTGAGTGGAACAGCTTAACCGTTAAGACTCGCCGCTTTTCGATTCAGATGAAATTTTTGCGAGGGACAGCCCAAATACTGGCAACCCTTTCACCAAATGTGACGAGGAACCCGATTCAGGATGCCAGATTTATCGAATCGCTCTGACCGTGCTCCGCCGATCTCCATGTAAACAAAGTGGTTAATTGAGCATGCTCCGCCTACTTTATTTCCAGAAGAATCGCCTTGACAAGAATACATAAGGAAAGTACTATCCATGCGTATTCACAACGGTAGCGTTATCGGTAGCGATATTCAGAGATGATTGGGCCTTACTCGCTAAGTCGAGCAACGACCGTAAACATTCGGGACACTGTGACAGCGGCCAAGACGGGGAGTATGTTGTTGGGCAAATCACGTTCCTGGCTTTTACTCGACCAGAATCGTAATCACTTGAGAGGGGGCAATGATTTTATGCAGAACAAGGTTAGCGCGAGACTATTAAGCAACAAGCTGCTGAGCCGTGAACGCGTAGGCGATCAAGAATGTCCAGCCTGGGGCACTCTGCTGAGACCGTTTGGTCTAATGAAGACTTTTTGTCTGTTCGTATTTGTCATGCTGCTGGTCTGCGCCGGTGAAGGACTTGCGCAAACCGGCACGGGCTCTATCCGCGGTACGATTCGAGACAGTTCAGGTGCTGTTATCCCGGGCGTCACCGTAACGCTTACTCAGCTCACCACGAGTGTGAGCCGTTCGACGGTGACGAACAACGATGGGCAATATGTTTTTCCTTTTCTTCCGCCCTCGACCTACCGCATCGAAACCCACAAGGAGGGCTTTGAGGGATTCGTGCGAGATAACCTCGTGATTGACGTTAACTTGGCCGCGACCGTAGACGTCACCCTGCAAATTGGCGCAACGGCCCAGACGATCACAGTAACTGCTGAAACTCCGTTGCTTGAAACGAGCACCTCGTCGCTGGGAGAAGTCGTCTCGGATAAGCAGATCAATGAACTACCCACAAATGGGCGAAACCCCTTCGGCTTCACGGCTCTGGTTGCCGGCGTCCAAGCTCCGTACGGCTTCAGCCAAACCGCATATGACATGTATAGCGACCAGTTCGTGTCCATCAACGGATCGCGGCCAAATCAAAATGTCTTCATCATTGACGGCGGAAATGCCACTGAGCCGATGTTCAATGGACCGGCCATTTACCCCTCAATGGATGATGTGCAAGAGTACAAAATCCAAACGAGCAATTTTAGCGCGGAATTCTCCAACTCTGGCGGTGGCGTAATCAACATCACAACCAAGAGCGGGACGAATCAATTGCACGGTAGCGCCTACGAATTCATGCGTAATGATGCTGTGGATGCCAACAATTTCTTCGCCAACGGTGGAAAGACGCCCTACAAGTTTAATCAGTTCGGGGCGTCATTCGGCGGGCGCATCCCTAAAATGAAGGAAACTTTCTTCTTCATGTCCTATGAGGGATTGCGCTGGGTGCAAACTGCCGTCGTCCTCGGTACGGTGCCCACTATGGCACAGCGGCAAGGAGATTTTTCTCAGACCCTGGACGCGAATGGTAAGGTGATCAGTGTCTATAATCCATTTTCGGCTTCTTACGGCGCCAACCGTACAGCCTTTCAGGGCAATGTGATTCCCCAGACGATGTGGGACCCGGTGGCTAAGAACATTCTCAGCTGGCTCCCAATACCCAACGTGAGCAATTCCGTGAACGGCGTCAATGATTTCTTCTCGAAGACTGGTAGCAGTATCTATAAGGACACGGCGAGTATTCGTATCGATCACTCATTCACGACAAGCCAAAAACTAAATCTCTTGTTCATGATGAACAATGCGCCAATAGTCTACCCGAGCATCTTTCCGGCCGCCATTGCGGCTGCAGGGCCGGCCATCGGACACGACCAAAGTAATCAGCAGTACGCAGCCGCACATTACACGTATGCATTCAATAACAGCACTGTCATGGAGTTGACTTCCAGCTATGCCCGTTACTACCTGAACCGGACTATTCCCTCGAACGGGTTTGACCTGAGTACGCTTGGATGGCCGGCTTCGTTCAATAAAGTAGGAGTCGGCACGTGCTTTCCCATGTTGTTGATGACCGGAATGGGATTCAGCGGCAATTCCGCTGCCACCCTATCGGGTACGTTCACAGGTTACTGCTATGGCATATACGATGGCACTGAGAATATTGACAATGTCGCAAATTTCACCCACATCAAGGGGCATCACACGCTGAAATTCGGGGCCGATTTTGGATGGAAATACCAAAACAGCCAGGATGGTACGAACGCAGCATCGTACTACGATTTCGACCCATTGTTTACCGAGGGACCCAATCCCTATTACGGCCCCAATCAGGGTGGAACCAGCGGCTCTGCCTTCGCTTCGTACCTACTAGGTACAGGCCTTTGGGGCCTAATCCAGAATGCCGCTCCCTCCCAGGACCTGCTCAACCGCCTTTTCGGAGTTTACCTGCAAGATGATTGGAGTGTGACGCCAAGGCTCACCTTGAATCTTGGCGTTCGATGGGATTACGAGAGTCCTTGGACGGAGCGCCATAACCGTATAGGAGACTTCAACTATACGGCGGCCTCACCCTTGAAGGTTCCAGGATTAAACCTAATAGGAGGCGCCGAGTATCCAGGCGTAGGAGGCCTTCCTCGTGGGCAATGGAATCCGGATTGGAAGGCAGTCGTGCCCCGGATAGGGTTTGCTTATGTGGTTGATAAAAACACCGCGCTGCGAGGCGGGTTTGGAATGTTCACGGCACCCGTTACAGGCGGCGGATTTAACTACAGCGCCGTACCCTCTGACGGATTTTCCGCAACTACGGATTGGATTCCCACTCTCGACTATGCGACGCCTCTCAATTTGCTTGCCAAGCCGTATCCGTACGGCTTCGTGGCGCCTACGGGTAGTAGTTTAGGCATGTTGACCGAATTGGGAGAAGGTGTAACGGGAATGGACCGGAACCGGCCAACGCCGTACGCGATGCAATGGAATTTGAGCGTCCAAAGGGCCCTCCCAGGCAATTTTGTCCTACATGTTGCCTACGCGGGAAGCAGAGGAATACACCTTTTTGGCAGCTTGTTAGCCAATCAGTTGCCGGACAAGTACCTCAGCATGGGCAGTGCTCTTAGCACCCAGGTCGCCAATCCATTTTATGGGATTATTCCGAGCAGCGCCGGCACTTTGGGGGGCGCGACTGTAAGCGCGGCGCAACTTCTACACCCCTACCCTCAGTTTGGGCAAGTTACTAACCCCAATGCTGCTTTTGGTCTTTCCGAGTACAACTCCCTCCAGGCAAACTTGGAACGCCGCTTCTCCCAGGGGTTGCTTGCGCAGTTCGCCTACACCTATTCGAAAACCATGGATGACGTTCCTGCGACGACCACCGGATATCCAGGAGGACAGTTCGCTGCCGGAGCGATTCAAGATTATGACAATATCAAAGGTGCCTGGGCCCCGGCTGTCTGGGACATGCCCAGTAATTTTGCAGCCAACTTCATATATCAGTTACCTTTTGGCGCCAAGAAACGATTCCTCAGCACCGGAGCGGTCTTGGGGAAAGTTGTCGGGGGGTGGCAACTGACTGCCATTACTATCATCCAGAATGGCACACCTCTTTCTTTTACAACGGCTGATAATACCTTGGGTAACAGTGGAGGCGCTCAAACACCCAATTTGACCGGCGTGAGTCCCCACGTCTCAGGCTCCTCTTACAGTAGGGTGAATGAGTGGTTTAATCCGGCCGCCTTCACTACTCCAGCTCCGTACACTTACGGGAGCGTGTCGCGGTCGGAATCATGGCTGCGGGGCCCTGGCGAAGCCAATCTCGATATGGGGCTGGACAAAGATACGTCCCTTTCCGAGAAGCTCACCCTGCAGTTACGCTTTGAAACCTTCAACACACTGAATCACCCGTGGTTCGGTCTGCCCAACACTTCCATAGGCTCCGCTGGCGCGGGCGTAATCTCAAGCCAGCAGAATTCCCCGCGAACTCTGCAATTGGCGGCTAAACTGTTGTTCTGATTCGCGCAAGACCGCTCACGATGAGCGCATACCAGCAACGGTTGAGGAAAGGGGCTTCGCCTTGCACAAAGCAAGCCGAAGCCCTTTCCCGGATCGTTTTATGGGCAAGGTATCGCTCTGACTTCCGGCCCCAAGGTCATCATCGGGCAGAACCCGCCCAGATTTTAATGAGCTTTTATGCCTTCCAGAGTTATTACTTCAGTCAGACAACTATATTGAGTGGGAGTGCTGTACGAGGCTGAAGCGAAGCTGGTCTCTGCAAAAAAGCGGCGGAAGAATGAGCACGAAGAGAATCGAGCGCATCCGGATGTGCAAATGAGGCAAACACAACGCTGGAGCCGCGTTCTCTTCTGCACCGTGACCCATTTAAGAGTCACAGCCGGCTCCGCCCTTGCACCTCCTTTCTGCCCTAACTGTGACGGTTTCAGCCCCGGGCTCAGAACACAATTGGAAAGTGAATTGTTACGTCACCGGGTCTGGCAGATGTTCGAATCGCTATTCGCGCATCAAGGGGCAGGCGGTATTGCTGTCGCGGTTCCAGCTTTCTGCGATTTGATTGCTTTTAAGTTACATGCTTTCGGCATCTGAGATGGCGGATGGTGAGGCGTTGCCGAAATTACTTCAATTGAGAGGAGCCGATTTTATGTGCCGCATGACGTTTAAAGCGATGGCGACAGCAGTGCTCTGTGGCTGGGCATTGATGCTGAGCGCTCCGGTGCTGCGGGCCGCCGTGAAGCTGCCCAATTTACTTTCAGACGGTATGGTGCTTCAGCAAGGTATGAACGTGAATATTTGGGGCACTGCCGAACCGGGTGAATCGGTCAGCGTCAGCTTCCAAGGTCAGAAAGTGAGCGGAGTCGCCGGGGCTGGTGGCGAGTGGAAGGTGAAACTGGAGCCGCTGCATGCGGGCGGACCGTTCACGATGACCATCGCCGGCAATAACACGATTACGTTGCACGACGTCTTAGTGGGCGAAGTCTGGGTGTGCTCGGGCCAATCTAACATGGAGATGGCCCTTGTCGCCTTCGCACCTTGGAGTAAAGGTGTAACCAACTATGAGGATGAAATAGCGCACTCCGACAACCCCAACCTGCGGATGTTCGCGGTTGAAAAAGTAGTGGCGACCAGACCCCAGAACGATGTGAATGGTTCCTGGGTCGCGGCGGGACCGCAGACCGTAAGCAGTTGGTCTGCTGTGGCGTATTTCTTTGGGCGTGATCTGCAAAGGACGTTGAATGTCCCCATCGGCCTCATTAATAGCTCATGGGGCGGTACTCCAGCCGAGTCCTGGACAAGTCGTGGTGCGCTCGAATCGGATCCTGAATTCCAATCAATACTGGACTCCAGCACAAAGCTCGCTTCTACTTATCCCAAGCTTTTCGACGACTTCTCACGGCAACTGGTGCAGTGGCGGCAGGATTCGGACAAGGCCGAAAGCGAAGGGGCGCCAGTCCCAACCCCGCCAACTATCCCCGACGATCCGCGCCGCAGTCCCTGGAGGGCCTCTGGCCCTTTTAATGCAATGATAATGCCGCTTACGCGCTACTCCATCCGTGGAGCAATCTGGTACCAGGGAGAATCCAACTCAGATCGTCCCGTCCAGTACCGGAAGCTGTTTCCCGCCTTGATTAGGGATTGGCGACGTGTCTGGGGAGAGGGCGATTTTCCGTTCCTGTTCGTCCAACTTGCCAACTGGGGAATCTACGCTCCTGGAATGAACTGGCCGGAATTGCGCGAGGCTCAACTCAAAACTCTCTCCTTGCCGAACACCGGGATGGCAGTGACCATCGACATTGGTGACGGAAGCGACATTCATTTCAGAGATAAGCAAGACGTAGGCTACCGTTTGGCGCTTGCGGCGCAAGCCATCGCTTACGGGAGGGATGTAATGTATTCGGGGCCGATCTATCAGTCCATGGCGGTCGAGGATGACAAAATTCGTTTGCATTTCAAGTACGTTTACTCCGGACTTGTGGCAAAGACTTTGTACACTCCAGGGCTCCTCGGATTTGAAATAGCCGGTGACGATCATAAATTCGTTCCCGGAGAAGCCAAGGTCGATGGAGCTACCGTGGTGGTGCGAAGTGAAAGTGTGCCTCACCCTGTCGCAGTACGCTACGCCTGGGCCGCCAATCCTTGGTGCAATTTGAATAACAGCGCCGGCTTGCCGGCTTCTCCGTTTCGAACAGACGATTGGGAGGAAACGACCACAAACAAATGAGTATCTAATCACATGCTTTCGGGAACAGCTAAGGCGAACTATGGCTATCCATTTCGCTTTGAATACCCACCGCGGCAACTAGGCTGTGATCACTCCGCTGAAACTCGCTATCCTAGCCTCCACCGGAAGAAAGCTTGGGCGAAGCGAAGAACTGAGGGGGTTTGGAAAACACCTGGAGTCTCGTAGCGCCCTGTATTTGGTTGACCTTATATGTTCTGGTTATAGGGCCACGGATTTGGTTGATTCTGTGTAATCTCTGTGGACAGCTGTAAGACGAACTGGAATTAAACGAAGGGCCTGGGCACGCCGGAGTACTCGATCTACAAGAAGGAGAAAAGTCGATGTTGAAATCAAATTATTTCATAGCCATCGCCGTGTTGAGCATCGTGAATCAGTGTGCTCCGGCCCAAAATGTATCTCCGTCTTGGGTAGAGACATTCCAGGTTAGTCCTGCGACATACAGCGTGTCAGTACCAAAGACCAAAGATACGCCAAAGGAGTCGGAGTGGCTGACTGAGGTTGGTCCTGTGCATGGGACATTTCGGTACCGCTTCGGAGTGTCGATTGGCGGCTCTCGAATCCAAGTGAGATTGTCTAATGAATTGGGCGACAAACCGCTGAAGATCGATGGTGCGAGCATCGCACTAGCTTCCGACGAGATGGATGCTGTTCCGGGATCAATAAGACGTCTCACTTTCGGCGGAAAAGACAGCATCACTTTAGCGCCGGGGGCACCCGCGTTGAGTGACCCGGTTGACCTGAGAGTGAGCTCTCTTAGCGAGTTAATAGCAAGTGTCTATGTCGCAAATGAGATTGCCCTTGCTCCCTTCGGCGGAGCTGCGATGCTTCTGTCAGAAGGCAACGATGTACTAAGCGAAAGATTCCCTTCGACGCACCGCGTAGTTAGCCGTCCATTATTAACGGCGGTTCTCGTTCAACCGGAGCATCCGGGAAGAGTAATCGTCGCGTTGGGTGACTCGATCACAGATGCAGTGAGAGATCAGCCTGCCATGCCGCGCGGATGGGTCGAAGTGCTTGCCAGCCGCCTTTCTGTCCAGGAAAGCAAGGAACCTCTCGCGGTGGTGAGCGCCGGCATCAGCGGGAATCGAGTGCTGTTGCCGGCAATGGGGCCAGCAGCTTTGGCCCGTCTCGACCGCGATGTGCTTTTCACGCCCGGGCTCAGCAAGATCATCCTGCTTGAGGGCCTTAATGATATTGGATTTTCGGGCAAGACGGTCATGGGTACTGAGCCTGACCTAGACGTTGCTGAACTGGAGGTCGGCTATAGGCAGATCGTCAGCAGAGCTCATGCGCGAGGGATCAAGGTAATCGGTGGAACCCTTACTCCGTTTCGAGGAGCTTTTTATTTTAGCGAGGATAAGGAGTTAATGCGGAAAGCGGTGAATGCATGGATTCGAACGTCGAATACCTTCGATGGGGTCATCGATTTCGAAGCAATCGTTCGTGATCCGGCTTCGCCGGATCGCATTAAAGCCGAATTTGATTCAGGAGATCATCTTCACCCAAATCAGACAGGCTATAAGGCCATGGGTGAAGCAATTGACCTGACCTTGCTCGAGTAGTCAGGATGGCGCGGCCAGAACCAACCAGTGTAGAGAAGTTTAGTTCAATGCAACTGGACGGCGGATCCGGGAGCGAGGAATGAAGATCGTTCGCGTGCGTGCGAGAGTGGGTACGGGGTTGGCTACAGTTGCGGTCTTGGCTCTGCTTTGCCCCCGCTTCTTTTATGGCGTGAGCCCGGCATCGGACGCCCGAGCTCACGCCAATACGGGAGGAGAAACAAAGTCGGGGGCAGCGGCGATTCAGGTCTCCGCACTCAAAACCGAGAACGCTACTAACCCGCTCGGGATTGACACGCCACACCCCCGGTTCAGATGGCTGCTCGAATCCGGCGCAAGAGGCCAGTTGCAAACTGCATATCAGATCCTGATCGCGAGTAGCCTCGAGAAACTTGAGGCGGGAACGGGCGACAAATGGAACAGCGGTAAAGTTGATTCCGACAACTCGGTGGAAGTTCCGTACGGAGGGAAGAAACTGTCAAGCGGCGAAAGGTGCTATTGGAAGGTCAGAATCTGGGATGAGGATGGCCGCCCAAGCCTCTACAGTAACCCTTCCTCCTTCGAGATGGGGCTGCTTAATCCGACCGATTGGCAGGGCAAATGGATCGAATCAGGAAAAGGGATCTCATCTCCGCTGCTGAGGAAGGAGTTCAGCTTGGATTCCGGCGTCAAGCGCGCTCGCATCTACATCTCTGGCATTGGCTACTATGAGCTGTACATCAATGGCAAGCGGGTTGGAGATCGTGTGCTTGAACCGGCCTCGTCGTACTACAACAATGATCAGCCGTTCAAACTCCATACCCGCGTCCTTTATGCAAGCTACGATGTAACGAATCTCCTGCGGGAGGGCATAAATGCGATCGGCGTCGTTCTGGGAAACGGCTGGTATAGCGCGGAGCAGGATGTAGCGCCCGCGCCGGCGGGCCGTTCTCCCTACGGCGACCGGCCGCGCCTGATTCTGCAAATGAACGCCGAAACGGACTCTGGCCAGACGCAGAGCATCGTTTCAGCTTCCAGTTGGAAAACTCACCCCGGCCCTATTACGTATAACGACATTTTTCACGGGGAGACGTACGATGCCCGCCTTGAGCAGCCTGGATGGGATGAGCCCGGCTTCAATGACGGATCATGGGGCGAAGCTCTATCGGCGGAACCGCCGAGTGGCGCCCTCACTTCAGAAATGCTCCCGCCCGAGCGGGTGGTCGAGACCATTCAGCCTGTGAGGATTGTGGTCCCAACGGATCCAGAGGGTTTCGAGAGGACGTATGTTTATGATTTCGGGCAACTCTTGAGTGGATGGGTCAGAATTAAACTATCGGGGCCGCGCGGCACCAAGGTGACGCTCAAGTACGGATCCAAAATCTACCCGGAAGATGACACCCTGGACAACCGCAGTAACATGAGGCCCGGGTCTGAGGCGCGGCAGCTCGACACCTACATCCTGAAAGGTGAGGGAGTGGAAACCTGGGAGCCGCGATTTACGCTGCATGGTTTCAGGTACGTCGAGGTGAGGGGAGACAAAGATCTCCCGGCGGTTCAAAGCATCGAAGGGCGGTTTGTGCGCTCTGACGTGGACTCCACAGGTTCATTCGATAGTTCGAACGCTCTGATTAACAGGATCCATGAAAACATCCGCTGGACATTCATGAGCAGCTTCCAAGGCATATTGCAGGACGCCGCTGATCGCGCTGAGCGCGAGGCATGGCTCGGAGATCCGAGCTTTGTGGCTGAGGACTACATTTACAACTTCGACATGGAAGCGTTTTGGGAGAAGTGGCTGAACGATATCCAAGACACCCAGAAGGAAAACGGGGACATACCGGTCGTGAGTCCAATCCATTGGCGCGATGGCATGAATACCTATCTCATGTGGCCGTGTTGGAAGAGCACGTACCCCCTTCTGACTTGGTACCTATATCAATACTATGGGGATAAGAGAGTTCTGGAAGCGCACTACCCGAGTTTGAAGAAGCTGATCGATTCGCTCAGCGCGAGCGCCAATGGCTACATCATATCCGAAGGGCTGGGAGACCATATGGAGCCGGAGAGTGATGGGAACACCCATTTCTCGCCCCTTCACACGCCGGCCGCTTTGACATCCACAGCCTACTACTATTACGAAACGTGGATAGTGGCCCAGATAGCCCAGGTCCTAGGTCAGACCGAGGATGCAAAGAAGTACTCGGCGTTAGCCGAGAACATTAAAGAAGCATTCAATCGCACTTTCTTTGATTCCGCGACCGGCGAGTATGCCACGGGGAGCCAGACTTCGAACGCCCTGCCGCTCTACTTGGATATGGTTCCAGAGAAGAACGTGCCGGAGGTTGTCAAACACCTTGTGGATGACATTATCGAAAAACATAGCGGACATCTCTCGACCGGGATCATCGGGTCGAACGCGCTTGCACAGACACTCCCACAACACGGCGCCGCGGACGTGGAATACAGAATCGCGACGCAGACAACATATCCCAGTCTCGGCAACCAGGTTACCAAGGGTGCAACCGCGGTTTGTGAAACATATGAATGCAGCCCGTGGCTGAGCCAGAACATGAAGATGTTTGGAAGCGTCGACAAGTTCCTTTACCGAAATCTTGCCGGGATCAGCCCCGCAGCCCCTGGGTACAGGCGGGCAATCATCAAGCCCCAGCCGGTTGGGGGTCTCCGCAGCGTGATGGCGACCGAGCAGACAGTGAGGGGACCGATCACCGTTTCGTGGATCAAGGGCGATACTTCCTTAGGTGTGAAAGTTTCGATTCCCGCTGGCATGCAGGCGGATATCGAAATTCCGAAAATGGGAATGATGGATTTGTCGATCGTAGAGGGCGGAAAAGCAGTGTGGTTGGGAAACAAATACACCGCCGGCACGGACGGAATCAGCGGCGCGAATGATGACGGAGATTCCATCGTGCTGCACGTGGGTTCCGGGTCTTACGATTTTGAGATGAACGGCAGATTGTTTTAGTTCAGGTGACTGGGGCGGCGGGAGCGGTGCTACCGTATTCCACTCGCGTGGCCAATCGGAGAGGAGAGTCCGTGGTCAAGATGCATGATGTTGGCGCGCCAGCAGAATCGCAAGACAGAGTACGTCTCCGGCGTACCCTCAAGCTTCGCGACCCGATCTTCTGCGGAATTGTCATCATCTCTTGAATTGCGCCCGTCCCGATTTGTCGATTGGCGCAAGGTCTCTATCCGTCCAATTCAAGCATCAAGCTGTAAACGCGTTTATAACTGCTGCTCACCGATCCAGCGACCAAAGGATATGAGCGCCACTTAAGAATCTGAGGAGCTTCCAAATGGATGACAACGGTCCCTTCAAAGAGGGTGAACAATCCGGCAGTATGGCTTCAAGCAGATTGCCACGTCGCCAATTTCTCAAGCAAGCAGGAGTGGCCATTGGGGCAGTTGCTCCCGTGGGTCACTGGGCAGCCCATGCGCAAACTGTGCAAGAGGCGAATCGGGCTCTTTCACAGTCAGGGGCAGTCATTTCAGGGTCGGATGCAGCCGGTGTCACTTATCCCCGCATGTTTCGCGGCGCAAAACTAAAGATGCTTTCATTCCCGCTCGGAGGAGTCGGGGCGGGGAGCCTGGGTCTCGGTGGGCGCGGCCAGTTGAGGGACTGGGAGATATTTAATCGTCCCAATAAGGGATTCTCGCCGAATTATGCTTTCCCGGCTATTTGGGTGCAATCCGGAAATGCGCCTCCCATCGCCCGTGTCCTAGAGGCGCGAATCCAGCCTCCGTATGAAGGTCAGGACGGACTGGCGTGGCAAAACGTCCCTGGGCTCAGCCGCCTGCAAGGAGCTACATTCACCGGCGAGTATCCCCTGGCGCATATTGAATTCGAAGATTCGAAGCTGCCACTGAATGCGAGTCTGGACGCTTTCTCTCCTTTCATCCCACATGAGCCAGACGACTCGGGCTTGCCGGTCGCGATCCTACACTACCGAATCCATAACCCAAGCCATGCCGCGCTAAAGGTGGGCCTCGCATTTTCGGTTGACAACCCTATTCTGAACGGTGCTCCCGGTCTGTTCGGGGCAGGAGGAGCCGAGTCAAAGCGCGTCAACGAATATCTAGCGGAGAATCGTCTGGCCGGTTTACTCATGAGCAATCCAGGACTGGATACGAATGATCCAGTCCGTGGAACCTTTGTTTTGGCGGCGATTCCGCAACCAGACACACGTCTGACGCATTGGCGTGGATGGCCTAAAGCCGCGTGGTGGACTTCGCCCCTGATGTTTTGGGACGCTTTCGCTGCAAAAGGTGAGCTAGGTGAGGAACCTGGCGATATGAGTACCGTCGGCGTACTTTGTCAGACCCGAATGATCGAGCCGGGGCAAACCAGCGATTTCAAGTTTTTGCTGGCTTGGCATTTCCCGAATCGTACTCCGGATTGGTGCGGATGGACTTCCCCTCCGGGAAAAGGTAAGACAATCATCGGGAATTTCTACTCTGCGCGGTTCAAGGATGCGTGGGATGCAGCGCGCTACACGGCCGAGAACCTAAACGAATTGGAACGGCGGACGAGACGGTTTGTCCAGGTGCTTCGCGAAAGTAGCGTTCCGGAGCCGATCAAGGAGGCGGCGAGCGCAAATCTGTCCACCTTAGCTTCAACAACTTGCTTCCGCACCGCGGACGGCGAATTTCATGGGTTCGAGGGAAGCGACGACAACCTCGGTTGTTGCTATGGCAACTGCACTCACGTCTGGAACTATGAAACTGCTACAGCTTTTTTATTCCCATCGTTTGCGCGTTCACTGCGCAAGGCAGCGTTCGGATTTTCGCAAGATGAAGCGGGAGGAATCCGTGCCCGTCAAGTCCTTCCAGATGGCGAAACGCGCGACCCGATTGTAGCTGCGGACGGGCATATGGGCCAGATCATGCACGCCTATCTCGATTGGAAGTTGTCCGCTGATAAGGCGTGGCTTGAATCGATGTGGCCCCGTGTACGGCGTGCGCTTGCGTTCGCTTGGGTCCAGGGTGGATGGGATCCGTCCAAGACGGGTGTGGCAGTGGGAGTACAAAACAACACGTATGATGTTGCCTTTTTCGGGCCGAACCCATTGTGCGGAATCTATTACCTCGGAGCATTACGGGCCGGCGAAGAGATGGCACTCGCCGTTGGAGATCAAGCCTCGGCAGACGATTACAGGCGCATATTCCAGCAGGGCAGCCAGTGGATCGATGCGAACCTCTTCAACGATGAGTTCTATATTCAGCAGATCAAAGGGTTCACTCTGGACCAGATCAACCCTGAGCTGCGCATAGGAACGGAGGGATTCGATCCCAAGGATCCGCAGTTCCAGTTGGGCAGCGGATGCTTGATCGATCAACTGATCGGACAATACCTGGCACACGTGATGGACCTTGGATATCTGGTATCGCCGGATCATATTCAGATAGCGCTTGAATCCATATACAGATACAACTACAAGCGCACTCTTGTGGATCACGATAACGTAGAACGGACCTTCGCATTGAACGATGAGTCGGCTATGGTGATCTGCGACTATGGAAAGGCGGCACGACCGCGCATACCTTTCCCGTACTTTGCGGAGGTGATGACCGGATTCGAGCACTCGACAGCGGCCCTGATGTTGTACTCAGGAATGGTACCCCAGGGCATCGAGTGCATCCTAAACATTCGCGCGCGTTATGACGGCGAGAAGCGGAACCCTTGGGATGAGTCAGAATGTGGTCATCATTATGCGCGGGCGATGGCATCCTGGTCCAGCTTCGTTGCGGTAAGCGGTTTTGTCTATGATGGTAGACGAGCCGCAATTGTGGCTGTACCGCGCATTCCGCATCAATCCTTCCAATGTTTTTGGTCGACTGGCGCGGGATGGGGTTCATTCTCGTATAACTCCATCGCTGGCGGCACTCATTTCTCGATCGAGGTGATCGCAGGTACGCTGGCCTGCCGTTCATGCGAGATCACAGGATCGGGAAAAGCAACTTCGGCAGAGTGTAACAACGCTCGGCATCCTCATACGATCCATGCGGCCAATGGGAGGACCCTCTTCCTATTCGGCGAGCCGTTCACGCTAACAACAGGACAGACTTTAGAGCTTGAGGTGCGATCATGACCGAGAAGCCATGGATCGTTCTCGTCGGCGGCTTTCTTGGTGCGGGCAAGACCACTCTTCTGTTGGCGGCAGCGCGGGAGTTGGAGCGGCGGGGGTTGCGCAGCGCTCTTATCCTCAACGACCAGGGTGAAGCGTTGGTGGATGCCGAGTTTTCCGATTTGCATGGTTTTCAAAGCGGCGAAGTGACAGGAGGATGTTTCTGCTGCAGGTTTTCTGATCTTCTTCAGGTCATCGACCGGCTGCGCGAGCACTTCCCCGACGTCATCTTTGCTGAGCCGGTCGGAAGCTGCACAGACATTTCCGCCACTACGCTTCATCCGCTGCTCGAATTTAGTGAGACCTACCGGATCGCCCCTTATACCGTTCTTGTGGATCCGGTTCGAGCTGATGCTCTACTTTTCATTGGCGCCGACCCGAATCTCAGGTTTATTTTCGAAAAGCAATTGCAGGAGGCCGACCTGATTTGCATCACGAAGTCGGATATCTATCCCCACGTTCCGCAGATCGGCTACCCCACGGCCAGGCAGATAAGCGCGAAGACCGGTCAAGGTGTCGCGGCGTGGCTCGATGAAGTCCTCTCGGGAGGTCTTCGCGTCGGGAGCGAGATTCTCAATATCGATTATGAGCAGTACGCGCAGGCGGAGGCCGCGCTGGCCTGGCTGAATGCTGAGTTAAACATTCGCTGTAGAGTCCCACAATCTCCCGCCATGATTCTGGGACCTTTTTTCGATTGCTGTGATCGTGACTTCACCGCGGAGGGAATTTCGATCGTACACATGAAGGCTATCGTTCATGCGGACTCGGGTTTCGTTAAAGCGGCGATTTGTGCGAATGGACAGGCACCGACAGTGGAGGGCATGCTGGATGCGTCTCCCGCCCTGGACCACCACCTGCTGTTTAATCTAAGGGCGGTCGGAGAGGCGGGCAACGTGCGGCAGATCGTGGAGACGAATCTCGCAAGCATTGAAGGCGACTGCGCTGAACTCCGAATTCGATGCTTCCACCCTGCTGCACCAAAGCCTGAACGGCGTGTGAGTAGTTTTACATCATCTGTTCATTCGCTGGATTTGAAGTCCGATTTGTCGTCGAGGAAGGCTGGGACC
>Ga0224555_1001072_pt1 | contig 40161 bp, 49 predicted proteins | sample 714S23034metaG_FD_180687 | JGI IMG/M metagenome (GOLD analysis project Ga0224555, IMG submission 180687) | Peat soil microbial communities from Stordalen Mire, Sweden - 717 S2 30-34 | ecosystem: Environmental > Terrestrial > Soil > Wetlands > Peat | place: Sweden: Norrbotten County, Stordalen... | reverse complement strand
AGAGCCGCGCGCGTTCCTCGACCGTGTATTTGGCCTCGATCATGAATGCGTTCATGGGCGCCTCCATTTCTCAGGAAATGCGGCTCGTGCCAGACCGTCCTGGTTTTCGTATCTGACACCTGGCGTTATATTCGCGATATCCGTCTCGAGCGTCTGGACTTGGGCCGGTGTCAGATCGGCCATAAAACGTTTCCTCCCGTACAAAAACTGCGGGCCCGGCCGGCGGAGAACGTCTCCGCCGCTACACCGGGCCCGGTCAACCTGTTCGCTCCCTGTTTTTCAATTCCCTGGGCGACAGGGCGAGATCGATCAACCCTTCTAAAATGTCCAGGATTTCGCGCGCGAAACGGCGCTCATCGTCACGCCAGCATGCGCACGCTTCGGAGGCCAGGAGCTCGCGCCCTTCCTCCAGTACATTGGTGGCGATTCCGACATGCGGGATCCCCTCCGCCGCGTAACGCTCGATCTGCCGCAAAATCACCCGCGTCCGTCTCACGGCGCGACATCGCGCCTTCGCTGCTTCGTGTGGGGCGCGCTCGATCTGCCGCAAAATCACCCGCGTCCGTCTCACCGGAGAGTATCGAATGCACAGGGCGTGCGCCTCGCGAAAGAGCCGCGCGCGTTCCTCGACCGTGTATTTGGCCTCGATCATGAATGCGTTCATGGGCGCCTCCATTTCTCAGGAAATGCGGCTCGTGCCAGACCGTCCTGGTTTTCGTATCTGACACCTGGCGTTGCTCGGAATAGCTATGGCTGCGGAATCGCGGCCGCGGCCGGACCGATCAGCTTGGCCAGTCCCCTGGCCAAGGTCGCGGGCCGGATGTAATGCTTGCGGGTAGTTCGGCCGTCCCGATGACCAGCCTGCTTTTGCGCCGCCTCGGGCGAGGTCTCCCAGAGTTCCGTCAGGCCGCTTTTGCGGAGGGCGTGAAAAGCGAAGGGACGCACTCCGGCCGCCGGAACGATGTCCTCGCGCCAGACGCGGTGCAACGACGCCAGCGTATGCGGCCAGCGAAAGACGGAGCCGGCCGATGTCTGCCAGGGCAAGCTGTCGATCGCCGCCAGCGTCGACGGGGAAAGGAAGATCATCGTGGGCAGACCTCCCTTGTAACTCACCCCGGGAAAACAGACATAGGCCCAGTCCCCGATCCGCGCGATCCACTCGCCACGCAAGTCCATGGCGCTGCCGATCCGCAGGTCGCTGTTGTAGAGCGTGCGAATTAGAATTGCCCACCAGCGGCCGGGACGAATCGAAGGAAAGAAGGGCGCCCGGGCCTTGTCGGCGGCGGCGATCACGGCCCGAATCTCCTCCAAGGTGAAGCTGTCCTCGGCAGGCTTGGGACGCTCGTCGGGGCCGTCGAAGTGCGGCGGCAGTCGCGGCACGCCGCGGCGGGTAAGACCGAACAGTCCGTCGTCCGTGGCCGCGGTCCGTCGCGTGGCCATCGTTTTGGGGCCCGCTAGGTCGAGGACCAGCTGTAGGTAACGGAGGTGACTGCGGACTGTATTGGGCGAAATCGGTCCGTCTTGGCCCGACAATTCGAGATCCTTCTGCACGAACTCGGCGCAGGTCAGTTGCTCGATCTGTCGCAGTGGCGGGTCGCCGGTCAGTTCCTGCCAGCGGCGGATTGCCGTGCGGTAGCCGGCAATGGTTTTGGGATCGCGTTTCTTCCCGAGCAGATACGACGGCAGGAAGTAAAAGTCGAAGAACTCCGCCAGTGTCATCCGCTCGGAAAGCTCGTTTGCCCCCTGCTCGGTGCCATAGACCAGCCGGAGCTGTCCCGGCGAATGCAACGAATGTGCAGACGTGCTGCGCGAGGCCATGATGGTTCTCCCCGGGCTGCGGCCCACACTGCGAAACGATCACGGCTTCCTTGTAAAGGGGTGATACCCCTTCGATCAGCGCTTCGATCGTGACGTAGCTCATTTCGTTCCTTTCATTTTTCACGTTTTCAGTGATTCCGGGCGGCGAGAATCGTTCCATGACCGTCCGCACCACGTAATCCCGAAATCGCTTTTCACGTTTTCAGCGATTCCGGGGGCGTATCGGCCTGCTGCAGCAGGTGCTCGAAGTTGCCCCCGAAATCGCTTTTCACGTTTTCAGCGATTCCGGGGGCGTATCGGCCTGCTGCAGCAGGTGCTCGAAGTTGCCCCCGAAATCGCTTTTCACGTTTTCAGCGATTCCGGGTGTGCGGCTCGTATGCACATTGCGATGGTGTTTCCAACCCGAAATCGCTTTTCACGTTTTCAGCGATTCCGGGGGGGAAAGACCTGGGGAACGCGCTCCCTCTGGAATCCGCCCGAAATCGCTTTTCACGTTTTCAGCGATTCCGGGGCGGTCCATGGGAATGCCCCGCGTGCGCGTCGAACACCCGAAATCGCTTTTCACGTTTTCAGCGATTCCGGGGGCGGCGCCCGTCAGGATCGGCCGGGCGGCCAGGTGCCCGAAATCGCTTTTCACGTTTTCAGCGATTCCGGGCTCCCATGGTGCGCGGACGATGCGGCCATCGTGGCTACCCGAAATCGCTTTTCACGTTTTCAGCGATTCCGGGGGCGGTAGGCGTAAAGCCATATATCCCCGGCTCTTGTTCCGCGTCCCGCGAGCGTTCCGAAATCCGTAAGGAAATCAGCGGCCTCGCGCTCGGCCTGTCGGTGGCCGTGTAGTCGTAACATGCTCAATCCTCCTCAGTTACATCGTTGCGAGCGGTAGCGGTGTTTTTCTCGCCACTGGACCACTCGAATTTGATTCCCAATTCGTTGCACTTGGTCGCGATCCGTGTCCGGAGTGCGGCCCATGAAAAACGCGGGCAAAAACTTTGCACCGCATCGTCGTATTTAATCGCCGCCATCTTCCTACGCACGGCAAAATTCACCACTTGTGCGCCAACCTCCTTGACCGCTGAATCCATTCTCCGGCGATACTTCGCCGCCGAGGATTCTCGGCGCGATTGAAACGACGCCAGGGGCCGTTCTTCGGCTTTTTGATCGTCTGCCCATCGTTGTAATTGCCTCGCATGATCCATTGTCCATCGGACGATGTGATCCGCATTGACCACCCACAACCGCTCATCTTTTGCGTCCAATGCCACAAGCAAGCTGTCAGTATCGGAGCGAACGAAGAGTGTTCCTTCAGCCTCTCGTTTCGGCGGCCGCGGAAACCACGCCACGAGCTTGGCTACGGTCTCGTATTGCACCCGTTGACCGCCGCTGTCGCGAGCCGTATCGCCATTGCGGTGCGTCCCCTCTGCACGCCGTCGGAAGATTGCGGCCTCCCCTTGGATTGCTTGCCCGGAAACAATCTGGTCGAACGCCGCTGGGTTGCGGTTCCGATTTCCCCGCTGGCCGAAACGGACGCGAAGCATTACCCGCTGTCCGGGCAGCGTGAGCGTAACGAGCGGTTCGCCACCGTCGCCGCGTTCTGCTTTCCAGCTCGCGTTGTGGCACGGGTAGGGGTAGGGATATTTTGTGTTTGGCAGGCTGACTTTATGCAGCCAAATCAGCTCGTAACGACGGTCTCGATACCTTGCCTCGGTTGTTCGCAGCACGGACGCCAGAGACTGCGACCAACCGGTCTTGTCCTTGGGGTATTTGCCATACAGATAAATCTTCGGCATCTTCGGCATCTTTGTTTCCGACCCACGAACGACATCGTTGGCAAGGAGCTGCTTAACCGCCCAATTTGCCGCGTTCGTCGCTTTCTCCCAAGCGTCCTTCAGCAGTGGCCGGAGTTCGTCCCACGTCAAACCAACTGGGGCGCACACCGGTAATGTAATTGCCCGTAAGCAATAACGATCCGACCAGCAGGCTGGGCAAAGCGGATTGCCGTCCGGGGCACGGTGCCATCCGGATGCCATACGGTCTTTTTTCCCGGGCTTCGGGGCGATCGTTTTTTTGCAATGAAAGCATTTCATGCCTCGACTCCCTCCACAAGGCACGAGAGGGACTGGCGGGAGAGAACGTTTCCGCCGGCGGCCCGGCGGGCGTCGTCACGGCAACGGTAGATCTCGCCCAGCACGTCGGCCTGGGTGCGCGGCGTGTGGACGTGGTCCGGGCAGATCTGCTCCCGGGACGCCAGGGGAGCCCGCTCGTAGGCCAGGAGGATTTCCAGCGGCGTCCAGCCCTCGCACCACAGCCGCTGGAAGAGTTTTGCCCGCCGGCAGACCGGGCCACAAATGGCGTCGCGTGTCGCGTCGGAACGAAGAGGCTGGATCATAGCACCTCCAAGGCGCGAGCGCGCACGGACGAGGACCAAAGCCGGAGGTGCGTCTCTGGCAATGGAGTTCAGTCCGGCGCGACATCGCGCCTTCGCTGCTTCGTGTGGGGCGCGCTAGCGGACCAGATAAGTCCAAGAGAACGCCGGTTTCTGTCAACAACCGGCTATTGTACCCATTTAGCTACATGTGTCAATGGACCGCCAAAGATTTTTCGACAGGTGCTTGAATTGGCGTCAGTCGCAGGGTGTCCGTGGACACGCCGAATGCATCCGCAAGCGCAAATAAGAACTGACATCCGGGTAGGTAAATCCCCGTCTCGACTCTCGCTAGATGGACGCGGGACACGCCGATGCGATGCGCCAAAATCTCTTGGGACCACCCGCGCGCTTTGCGAAGTCGCACGACATTCGCGGCCAGTGCCTGCTTTAGAGTCTCGGGGTCGGCCAAGCTTTCCATAGCTCCTATTTTAGCGAATTCATTACAAAAAGATACTAGGCGTCGAAGCCGAGACCTACGGATTAAAAGGGCGTAGGCACGCCGGGGGGAAGGTCTGTCATCGGATTGCACGTCCGAGAACAGGCAGTATCCCATCTTCCCCAGACGATACATTCGCCGCGAAATCACGCACCACCGCGGGAACCTCGACCCACGGCCGGCGGCAGGGAGAAGAGCGGCCGGCCAACCTTTCCGCTAGATGTATCGGCGGGAATGGCGGTAGGGGCTGCGACTTTTTCCGTCCCCCCGCAAAGGCGCGAAGGCGCAAAGGAAGAAAGACAGATATTTGTGTTGCACGCGACATAGTATATAATGGTGCGGAAAGGAGTCCGCCATGCCGAAGTTTCAAGATCAAAAACCCAAGACCCAAGACCTCCTCACGGTGGCCCAGGCGGCCGGTCGGCTGGGGATCGGGCCCAGCGCGGTGCGCACCTACTGCCAGCTGGGCCGCCTCCCGGCCCAGCGGATCGGCCGCGATTGGCTGATTCGCGCCGCCGCGGTGGACGCGTTCGTGCGCCGGCCCGCCCACCGGCCGGCAAAAAGCTAATGCGGCGATTCATCGCCGCCAGGCCTTGACCGACCTTTTTTCCAGGCTGTTTTCCGTAACTATGTTGCACGCAAAGGACTTACGAAAACAGCCACAACCACGCGAGGGGGCGGTTTTCCCATTTAACTAAGTGTCTCGTTAGCGACGGAGTTATTTTCGCGAAATTCCCCGATGGCCGTTTCCCCCGGGAAACGGCCATCGGGGAGAATTTCGGCAAAATTCCGATTTTAGGGCTCTGGATTAACTATGTCGCGACCGATATACTAATTACATGCGAGGGAGACACGAGGCCGGCCGGTTGGCCGGCCGAGGCTCCCGAGGGTGTGACCTGCCCGATCAGGCCACGAGGCTCAGCCATGTGTATCTCTAGCGACTACCCCCTCACGATCACCGCCCGCGATCTGCTCTCCGAGGAGAGTGGCCGGCGGCTGGTGCTGGATCTGCTCCGGAGCGGGAAAAAGCACACCGCAGCCCTGGACCAGGTGTGCAGCCGTGCCGTGCAGCAGGAGGCTCTGGCCCTCCTCTCTGCCCGGATCGATCGCCGTGCGGCCCGCGCTGTGGCCCAGGCGGCTCGCCGGCCGGTACCGCAGCACATCGAAGCCCTCCGCGAGCAGATTCGCCGCCGGCATGCCGAGGCCGCCGCGGCCAAAAAGGCGCGCGCGAATGCCCGGCTGCTGGCCGGACGGATCGGCCGCGAGGCGCTGGAAAAAATGCTCCCCTCGCTCCTGGAGCAGGTGAGCCACGAGGCCGACGCGGCCGTTCGCGCCGCGGTAAGCGCAGTCGGCCGGATCGGCGACCAGGCCGCCGACGACCTCTCCCGGATGCGCACGGGAGAGGATTTCTCCGGAAAAAAGGGCCGGCACCACAAATTGGAGCGCACCAGTCTGTGCAGGGTGGAGCACCTCGCGGACTGGTCCGCCTGCCTGCTCACCCTCCGCGACTATGTTTCTTTTGGCTCCTCTAGGTGGGGGAACGGCGACCGCAACTACGGCAGCCGTGGCGGCTCCTCGTTCCGCGTGTTCCTGGTGGTGCGAGATAGCACCACCGGCGAGGCCCACATTCTCCGCGTGCCCCCCAAGTTTGGCAATTCGGACACGCAATTTTTCGGAAAATTCTCCAATGCCCGCGAGCGGATCCAGGCGGCCGTGGCGTGGACATTCAGCCGCGAGGCCGGCGAGTACGCGCCGACCCACCAGGCGTAGGAGAGGGATTAGGTGTTAGGGATTAGGGATTAGAACGGAGGAACGAAACGTGATCGATTTTGCTTTTTTCCTGTTTGGGGTCGCGGCGTGCTGGGGGATTTTTCGGCTCGGCGTACACTGGGAACGCGAGCGGATCGAGATCGAGGCCACCCGTGCTCTGATCGAGCGCAGCCGTCGCGAGATCGGCCACGGCTGACCCGGGCTCCTCCGGCTGTGCATTCCGCACAGCCGGCGAGCCCGGGCCACTCCGGCGCGGAAATGTTCACGCAAAGAAAGGAAGATCATGAAAAAGCGACTGCTGCAAATCCGCCAGGGCGATGTGCTCCTCACGCAATGCGAGGAGCCAAAGAAGATCACGCGGACCAACGACTCGGACGGCCGGCCGATGGCCGGGCTGCTGGTGGCCGGCGAGCGGACGGGCCATGCCCACCGCCTCCCCGCCCGAGTCTACGACACGCCGGCCGGCCGCGTGCTCTTTCTTGAGCGTCCGACCCCGATCACGCACGAGGAGCACGCGCACATCGAGGTGCCGGCGGGCTGGTGGGAGATCACGCTGCAGCGCGAGTACGCCCCGCGGCGCAAGCTGAGCCGCAGCCGCGTCGACTGATTCGCGGCCGAGCGGCCCGGCGGCGTGATCGCCACGCATCCTGACCGGACGCCGGGTTCGCTACTGTATCACAAAAAACAAAGCCACCGAGGACACGGAGTTCACAGAGGAATTCGTTTTTCTCCGTGTCCTCTGTGCTCTCTGTGGCTAAATCTCAGGAGATCATGATGGACAAAATCACTCTACCCCGCACGGGCCAAGCGCCCCTGCGATTCAGCGGAGAGCTGCTCCGCAAGGCCGACGGCGAGCGGCTCGCCGGCCGCGAGCGGAACCGCTGGCACGAGATCGACATCTACGCCCTCGCCGACGGCTACGCGGTAGCCATCCGCTACCGCACGAAATGGCAGGGCGAGCTCTACCATGACCTGGCCGAGGTCGTGCAGCAGGGCGGGGACGTGGCTCGCGTGCTCGCGGAGTACGATCCGCTGGCGCACCTCGGCGGGTTCCCCTCCGGGCCGGCCTACGCCGAGCGGCAGGCCAAGCTGGAGGCCGAGGTGCGGGCCGTATACGAGGCCCTCGTCTCCGAGGTTCTCGCCGACGACCGGTTCGCCGTGGACGTGTCGGCCGCGGTCTACGGTCAGGATGTCCGCGGTCGACGGCAGGACATCTGCCGCCGGCTGGAACTGGATTCCCTGCACCTCACGCGGCCCGAGGCGTCGGCGGTCTGCGACGCCACCAACGGCACGGTCCTCGACGAATCCTCCTGGCAGTCCCTCTGGGCGGAGGTCGCCGACGCCGACCGGCTCAACGATCTGGGCGCGAAGTGGGAGATCGACGCCAAGGCGTTGTCGGCTCGCATCCATGCCGCCAGTCCCGGCGCGCAACTGGCCTTGGCGGAGGCCGTCGAGGAGTTCTGGCGGGCGCACCACCGCCAGCCGATCGAGGAGGGATTGCGGGCCGTGGGCCTGATCTGATTTGGAGTGCGGCGATTCATCGCCGCTTTTGCCCTGTTGAGAACGAAACCCGAACCCGGCGGAACCCGGGATGAGGAACGAAAAATGAGAATAACAACAGAGATCGCGGCACGAACGATGCTGAGTGGTGCGGACGCCACGTATGGCGTCCCGTATTTCTCGCTTTCGGCCCGCACCGATCGCGAGGTGCGGGCCGCCTTGGCCGCCAAAAACCGGAAGGCACAAGAGGCCGCGTGGGCCGCCGAGGGGCTGTGCCGCTACGTGTGGTGCGATGAAAGAGGCGGCCGGCACAGTACGCTGTGCCGGCCGGAAAACGCTCCGTCCGGCTCTGAGGAGGCGTGATGGGAAACCACGGCCAGCCTTTCCCGCCCCGGAACTGCCTGCACTGTGGCCGGCAGTTCCGGCCTTACACTCGCGCCCACGACTGCTGTTCGGCGCAGTGCAGGGACCGCCGGCGGCAGACGGAGCGCTCGGCGGCGATCCATGCCGCCTGGAAGCCGCGGACCTGCGAGCGATGCGGGCGGGAATTCCCGCCCACGGTGCGCCGCGATCAGCGCTTTTGCTGGCAGCCGGATTGCATCCCGCCGCCCGAGTCCAATGCGGACATTACCCTGGCCTCGTTGGCCTTGGCGAATCTGCCACAGCCCCGGGCGCGCAAATACCACCTCCGTTGCGAGCGCTGTGGAAAGCCGTTCCGCTCCATGCGGCCCAATCGCCGCTTCGGGCCCTGCTGCCCGCGCGGACTGCGGGTGGCGAGCGTGCGCCGCAGGCGCCCGCAGCAGGAATACCAGCGGATCTGCCGGGAGTGCCGGAAACCGTTTTCCGCGCAGCGGCCCAACGCCCGTTTCTGTTCGCCGGCCTGTCGGCGGGCCGCGCACGCCGCGCGGAAGTACCACAGGCGGCGGCGGAGGAAGCCGGCGGTCCGGGAAACCCGCCGCTGCACGATCTGCGGCGGCCCCTTCGTCGCCTGCCGCAAGAACCACGTCTGCTGCCCGCGGCCGGAGTGCCGCGCGACATTCAAGGTCCGCCTGGAGCGGGCCCGGCAGCGGCTGCCGGAAGTGGCCGCGGCAAAGAAAGCCCGCGCGCGGGCCCGCGTAGACCGGGACACATACCGTTGCGAGATTTGCGGCCGGTCCCTGGCCGACCTGCCGGACCTCAAAATCTACCGTTACACCTGTTCACCCGAGTGCCGCCACGAAGCCATGCGGCGGAAGCAAAGGAGAAACTATGTCGCGCGGAGAAATCGCCAAAACCTCGCCGTCGGACCTGAGCGCGGTCCCCGAGGAGGATCTGCTGGGCCGCCTGTCGAGCCTCCTGGCAAAAACGGCGGATGACCTGCGGGAGATGGCCGCGATCGTGGCCGAGCTGGAGCGGCGAGGCAAGGACCTCTCCGGCCTGCGGCTGGGGATCGTCGATCACCTCCGCCGGATCGCCGCCGGGCAGTTGCTGCCGGAGGTCGTGGTCCATTTCGCCGGCTACCCGTCGCTGCTGAGAATTGCGGTCCAACTGCCGCTGCCGGACCAGCGGAAGCTGGTGACAGAGGAGTCGCTGAGCCTGGCTGTGTGGCGGGAGGGGCGGATCGAGTTCCGCCGCGTCGATCCGCTCTGCCTCAGCGGCCCCCAGGTGCGGCAGGTCTTCCGCGGCGATCACATCCGCAGCGATGCCGAGCAGGTCTCCTACCTGGAGGACCGCCAGGCCGCGCCGGCCGCCGCCGAGAAGCCAAAGCGGCTGCGCGTCCGCCCCGACGCCGATCGCGGCGGCCTGCGGATCGGCGGGGCCTTCGTGCCCGTGGCCGACGTGCTGGAGGCCCTGGCGGCAATGCGCGAGATGCCCGCCGCGGCGGCGGGCGACGAGGAAAAGACCCACACGGCGATCGTCTTCCACGCCGACGAATACCGCGCCCTCAAATTGGCCGCGGCCGAGGGTGACACCTCGATCACGGACCTGGTCCGTCGCGCCCTCTGGACGGCGGGAATTCTCGTCCACCGCAAGACGTGACGTGCAAAGCGAGACGCGCATTGATTGGGGGTGGATCGTGACGCAGCTGCAAGTAGCCGGAGACGGGATAAGGAACGAAAAATGAGAATAACAACAGAAATCGCCCGCGGCACGATTGGTGTCACTCGGCCGCGGAGTGAGAGGGAAAGACGAAACACGAAAGGAGCGAACGTGAAACTGTACATCTACAACGAGAACTGCACGTATGCCGGTCGCACTGTCCCCGAACAAGTCTTGGAACGGTACGACGGCGACATCGATGCGGCGGGCGATTGGAGCGTGTTTGAGGGGACGCCCGAGGAATTGCTAGCACAGGCAGATACCTATGACCGCGTTCAAGTTCTCGACGGCCGCAAGCTGTCATACCGGTACAGTATGCGAGTAGGAAAAGCCTTACGGGATGCCGCATACTGGGAGAAACCAGAACTGAAACCAGACGAAGACGAAACCTGAATCGGGGACCTGAAAATGAAACCGACCACGAAGGAGTGAGGCGGCAGTGGCCCTGATCGGGCCGGGAAGGTTTTGGTGATCGCGATGGTGAAGAATCCGCCGGCCTACCGAACGAAGATCGATTTCACCGCGGAAGAGCGGCAGAAAATCCGCGTCTGCCTGGACCTCCTCCAGGAGGCTCAGAGTCTGGCGGAGAGCGCGGCTGAATCGCTGTGCTCTGTGCGTGGATTCGCGGATATCTGGGCCGACACCGACCGCCACAATTGCATCAAAGCCCGCCGGCGTTGGATCGACGCTCGCCGGCGGGCGCTCGAAGATCGGGGCGTGGCCACGTGTCCGAAGTGCCGAGAGTATTTGCCCGCCGATGGCTCCTGCTGCGATTATTGCGACTGGACCGCGCCGACCTAGCAGCCGCTCCTCGCTCCTCTTCGCGCCTTCGCGGCGGGTTTATTGCCGCTCAGGTGAGCCGACCGGCGGCGGCCGTGAACGGAAAAATCACCACGCCGGCGGTGGTGCTGCTGGGGATGCAGATCAGCTTCTTGGCGATCTGCGTCTCGGCCAGGGACAGGGGCAGCCAATAGACGCCGCCGCCGATCTCGGTGGGGTGCGCCGTGTTCGAACTGGCGGCCGCGGCCCCGTCGATCGACAGCAGGCAAGTGATGTTCGCGGCATCGCCCGTGTCCGGCGCGCCCAAGAAATTGCCGGAGTAGTTGGCCGCGTAGAACGCCAGGCCCTGATGGCTTTCGCCGGGCCAAATCGTGTTTTCCATGTTCACTCCTTGCGAGTTGGTGACATTGCCGAAAATCGCCGCGACGGCCGCGGCGTACTTCGCTTGGCCGGCGGTCGAGGGATGGACGCCGTCGGCTAGGTCCAGGTCCGTGGTGGCCAGGATCTGCGTCCCGTCCACGAAGCATGCCCACGGCCGCGTGGCGCAGGCCGCGGCGATCTGCGCGCGATACTGTCCGAGCGTGTTGCCGCTGCCGTTCGCCGCCTCACTGCTGCGGACAATCGGCGTCTGAGCGACGATAACCGCGGACGGCAGGGCCGCATGGAGGCTGTCCATGAGCGAGCCGTAGGCCGTGCCGAAACTGGCGGCGCTCCACTTGTTCAGACCATAATCGTTCGTGCCGATGGCCAGCCAGACGATGGCCGGCGTGTAGCCGGCAATCCGCGAGACAAAGGCAGAGAGCAACGTCCCCGTGTTCGCATCGTCGTAGAGCGACCGATATCCCCAGGCCTCGGCCATCGTCCGGAAGCTGTACGAGTAGCGGAGGATCGGAATATAGCCCTGCGTCTCCGGGTACGTCGCGTCCGCCCCGACGGCGATCGAATCGCCGTAGATCAGGATGCGATTGCCCACGGTCGGCGCGGAGACGGCAAAAGACGCCGAATCCGCGTACGTGACCGAGTTCACGAACGAGCCGTAAACGGTGCCCCCGCCCTCGTCGCTTTGCAGACCGGCGATGATCTCGATCGTGCTCGTGCCGGTGAGTCCGGAGACCGTGAAGCTCTGCGATCCGTTCGCGGTGAAAACCAGGGGCGGCGATTGCGTCACCCCGTTAACGCGGATCCCAAGCTCCGACCAGGCCGGGTAGCCCGTATACAGCGTGGTGCTGCCGTTGATCGTGACGCTGGCGGCATTCGTGGTGAAGATGAACCGCGAGACGTAGGACTGCCGTGGGGCGTTGACGTTATCGTAGCCGTTGTCCCAGAGATCGCAAGCCTGCACGGTGTAGGTGGTTGCGGCCGCGGTCGTCGTCGCGGTGACCGTCGCCGAGTAGACCGTGACGGGCTCGGCATCGGTGTACGCGACCTGGTAGTCGTAGGAGGTGGAGGGCGAGAGTCCCGGGACCGTGGCCGGGCTCGACGTTGCGCCGCTCACGTTGGACCAGGAGTTCGCTCCGTGTGCCGATTGCCGAAGTTGGGCCGCGATCGGGGCCACGCCCCCGCTGGCCGCGGTCCAAGCGATCGTCGCCGTGGAAGAGGTCGTGGAAACCACTGAGGCGGTTCCGGCCGCCAGGGTTGCCGGAGGGTCGGAGGCCGCAAAATTCTCGACGTAGACGGAGTTTGCGTAGCCGGTGGCCGGGTTCAGGTAGATGCCGGCCCGCCCTATGGCGCTGACAATCGTGCTCCCGCTCGCCGTATAGGTGATGACCGCGGTCCCGTCCCAATAGACCGTGATCGTGTTTCCGCGCATCGAGAGCTTGAGTGTGTGCGTCTGTCCTTGTGCGACCGAAATGGCGGCAGAGGTCGCCAACGGCGTGCCGTTCCCGCCCTGCCAAAGTTTGATGACGGAAGACGAGCATGCGCCCATCAGCAGCGCGAAGTACCCGGTAAACGATGAGGCCCCCGCCCGGCCGCCGATGCCTGACATCAGGGACGCCGTGTTCGCGCAGACCGTGTTGATGTACAGGCTGCAGGAAACGTCATAGTCGGCGGCAGCCGGCGTCCAATTCGAGACATCGATCTCCAAATACTGTCCAGGGAGAGATACCCCGCCGCTGCCCGTGAGCTGGAGTGCCCCCGCGGTGCCGACCTCCATTGCCCAGGTGTTGCCCGAGTCGGAGGCGTGGCTGTCGAGCGTGGCGCCGGAGGAGCCCTGGAAGGTGTCGGTGACTTGGCCCATGATCAGGTGTCAGGTGTCAGGTGTCAGGTGTCAGGTGTCAGGTATCAGACCGACTCCGTATCGGTCTGGTAGTGTGGACAGCGGACGCCGCTGAGCAGCAGCACTCGTTTCGGGCCGCGGATCTCAGCCGGCGAATCGCGCAGCCGCAGGGACCAGTTCCAGTCGTGCGCCTGGACGCCGTGACAGAGAGGCGCGAATTTGTGCGGGGCGAGGACGCGATTGTACATCAGACAGCCTGTGCCGGCCAGGTCGCACCACGTGTCCGCGTCCACGTCGCTGCGGTAGCGGATCCCGCTGATGTCGGGAGGGTTCGGCCAATCCGCCCCGAGGATCTGTTCCGTTTCGTGGCGGTTGCGATAGATGCCGGACACCGCCAGCTTCGGCTGCCACAGCAGGGCTCGCTGAAGATCGGCCATCGCGTTGGGCGGGACGAGGATGTCGTCTTCGATCGTCCAGATGATTTCGGCATCGGTGAGCTGGATGAGTCGGTTATAGCCGCCGGCTAGGTTGTGGCACACTTTGTGCCGCCGCTCGTATTCGTCCTGGTGGGTCATATCCCACTGTTCACACACCACGGAGATGTTCCCGAAGTGCGAAGCGTTCCGATCCAATTCCCGCCACAGCTTTTGCCGCTCCCCGTTCGTGGCCAGAACCAACAGGTCTGGATCCGCGATTGCGGGTTGGGAAAATTCGTGATACGGCTTTTCGGCCAAGAGCCGCCGCTTCCACTCATCGATGCTGGCGGCAGCGGCTTCCAGCCAGCGATCCAGGATGTTGAGCCGGCCGCCGTAGACGCAGCAAATGGCCGTCTTGGCCAATCCGGACAGCACCATGAATGCTAATCGCTCGGGGTCGTGCTGCAACTCCAACTGACTGAGGCTGCCGGCATGCTGGCGATAGAGGAGCGGGGCGGTGCGCTCCGGCACGCCGCGTTTACACGCGCGTACCATTCGCAGGGCCAGGTCCCAGTCCCAGGCCGTTCCGGCCAGGTTCTCCCGCCAGCCGCCGAGAGATATCAGGTCGCGAGTGCGGTAAAACGCCGACGTATTGACGTAGTTGCTGGAAGCCCAAAGCGCGGTGTGCGACCAATCGGGCACGGGCCAAGAAAAGCACCGGTTCCCAAAACACTGGGCGGGCGAGTAGACAAAATCCGCCCCGCTGCCTTCGAGGGTCTTCACTTTTTCCGCGAGGAAGTGGGGAGGGAGTTGGTCGTCGGCGTCGAGAAATAAAACGTACTCAGTCGCCGTCGCCGCGAGACCTGCATTGCGCGCGACGACGACGCCCTGGTGCGATTGTTCGATCACCCGCACGCCGTCAAAGCGAGGTGCGACCATCACGCTGATATCGTTACTGCCGTCGTCGACGTAGATGATCTCCGGCCGAACCGTCTGCTGCAGGACCGAGCCGATCGTCTCCTCGAGCCACTGATCGGAGTTGCGACCGGCAACGACAACAGTGATATTCGATTGAGCATTGAGCATTAGAATTTGATCATTTCCTAGTGCTGCCCGTTGTTGAGCCGTTCCAGCCAGCCGCCGATCTCCGCATAGGCGACCGGCGCGGTGCCCGAGTCGGCGGCCGTGTCGGGGGTATAGCCGAAGTTGCCATACTCGAAGTTTTCGTTGACCGTCTGCTTGCTCGTGAGTGGGTGGGTGTGATTCCACGTCCCGCCCGTATTGCCCGGGGTGCCCGGGCGAAGGATCCGCTGGTAGGATGTCCCGTCGATGCCGCTGCCACCGAGCCCGCTCGCATTGAGCGTCGCGTTCATGACGCCCCAACCCTGGATCCCCGTGGGAAGGGCGGTGGCAAAGGGCTTGACGGTGCCAACCGGCTCATCGAGGTAGTCGCAGCCGGCCGGCTCGAAGTAGGGCGCGCTGCCGCCGCCCCCGCCCCCCAGGGCGCCGTACTGGGCGCTCGTGGCACGGTAGACGAGCGTGTTGCCGGCAACGATGTTGGGATCCTTGTAGAGCGCGCCGCGGCGCAAGTTCAAGAGCAGTTCGATGTGCGGACTTCGCGAGCTGCCGTCGTACTGGCCGCCGCTCGGGCCGGTCGTCGGGTAACACGTGACCCAACACTGCCGGTCGTAGCGGGGCAGGAAGCTCGCGCCGTAGTGCCACGCCTCCTTGGCCGCGCACCAGCACGAGGCCTCGTGGCAGGCGATCACGCCGGCAAGCTTATTGGTCGTATCGAGCGGGCCGACGACCATGAACCCGGGCAGACCGCGATAGAGCGCGAAGGTGCTCGATCCGGGAGCGGGCCCCCAGATCTCGCCGGGGAGCGGCGACGTGGTGCTCGCGCCCGTATCGTCTTGGTAGCGGGCCATGACCGGCTTGTGGGCCGCGGGCGTGCAGGTGCCCCCGGCCTGCGTGGCGACCGCAGCGCCCGCGTTGATGAAGTATCCGCCGGCCCAGCCCATCAAATAGGACTGGTAGTAGTTCACACGGGAGGCGCAGATGCCGGGAAACTGCGTGCCCCAGCCCGGCCAGTTCGTGTTGACCGCATCGCCGAACCCGGGGCAGCTCGCCGGATAGGACGTCAGGTAGGAGCAGATCACGCCGTTGGCAGGGACCGTGGCACCGTCATCGTTGCGGAAGGGGACCAGGTCATTTCCCGCCGGTACGGTGAACCAGAGGCCGCCCAGACCCTGGGCGAGGAAGATGGTGCCCTGGGCCACTGCGGCCGTGCCCAGCACGCACAGCAGTTGCAGCGGCTCGCCGGTCGGAATATAGCTGATCGTCTGCAGGCCCTGGTCCGTGGGAGTCGGGCTCAGGCTCATGATCACGAACTGGGCCCAATAGAACGCGAACTGGCCGCCCGTGGGAGGCAAGCCGCTGGGGCCGCTGCCCGTCGCGCTCGGGTAGGCTTCGCTGCCGTTCACGCAGGTCTGGAGCATGCGTGTCGGCGCGATGCCGCCTTGGCCTCCGGAGCCGGAGCGATCGACGTTCTCGAATTCGCCGGCGCGGACTCTCCTGCTCGCCTCGTTGAAGCGTTGGAGGTCGTCGCCGGATACGAGGTAGCCTGCCATTCCTGCATCTTCCTTTCAGAGTCCGATTCCGAGGGAGGAAAAGCTCTGCTGCGTCTTCCGCCGGTAGCCCAGCAGGACGGGGCCGTTGGCCTTGGCGATGCCATCATCCAGTCGGTTGCCCTGGCCGTTGAGGTAGATCACCTTGACCGGCAGCCCGCGAGCGTCGGTCGGCGCGGTCTGGACGTAGATCCCCGAAACCCACGAGTTGTTCGCGTCGAGCTTTCGCTCCCAGCTCCACGAACCCTTGTCGGGGATCCAGAAGTCCCAGCCCTTATCGTTCCACACGAACGAATAAGTCACCCGCCAGTAACCGATCGACGAGGCCTGGGTCGTGACGCCGCCGGGCAATTGCGTGCCGGAGGGGATCTGCTCGTAGACCCACTGGCCGGTGATCGGCTTGCAAAGCCACTCGTTGATGCCGTCCCCGCTGAAGAAGCCCTTGAAGCTTTCATCCGAGTTGGCGACGTAGCGATATTGTTTGCTTTGCGCGCGGGGGAAGCTGGGGAGATTTATTGTATAACGAAAAGTTTGGTAGGCGTCCGTGCAGGTGGTCAGGTGCCCGAAACTGTCGTTGGCCGAATTCAGCACGGGCACGTAATTGCCGACGTTATTCGGATCGCCGGACGGCGTGCCGCTCACCGGCGGCGGAACGCCGCTGGCGACGAACGTGAGCGCGATGGCCTTGTCGAGGATGACCTGGTGGGGCTCCTCGCCCCAGACGATCTCCGGCGGGCGGAGGAACGGGTTGGGGTTGGTGGGATCGTTTTTCTCGTCGGGCTTCTTCCCCGGGTGGTTCGTGTACGTGCAGGCGACCTCCCAGACGTTTCCCGCGCCGCTGGGGTGGGTGAGGATCTTTTGCGAGCTCACCGACTCGCACACGACCGAGACGTCGCTGATTTGGTCGTCGACGTAGAAGGCGCCCGTGAGCACGCCGTAGCCGGCCTCAATCAGGGCCTCGCCCACGGTGATCTCGTTGTCGCCCGCGTTGTCCGTCACGACGAGGAACGTCACGGCGCGGTTCCGCTCCCCGGACAGGCTGGCCTTGTCCGTGGCGGAATTCGGTTTGACGCAGACGCGCGTTACTGACATGACTCGTATTTCTTAAGAAATAGGGAACCACGAAGAACACGAGGAACACGAAGAGGAGAAAAAATGCATTGTTTTCCTTCGTGTGCTTTGTGTCCTTGGTGCTCTTTGTGGTTTGCTTTCAATTCAACGGGACGGAATTGCCATCGCCCTGCCAGGTGGGCGCCCCGCCCTTGGCGGCTAAGCTCTCCAAGAACTTGTTGGCTTCGCGCTGTAGATCGGTGAGGACCTCAGTGGCGTCCGCGGCGCGCTTCGCGTCGTCGTCGCCGGCGGCCTGGCCGGGCTGGACCTGTGCCAAGGCTTGGGCGCGGATCCGATCGGAGGCCTCCGCCTGCATCTGGACGCGGTCCGCGTATTCCTCTTCCGTGCCGTATATCTGCGCGTCCGCGGCCCGCGAGGGGGCCGTCTTGTCGGCCAGATTGGCGCGGGCCTGCTTGATCGCGTTGTCGGCGGCCGGCTTGGAGATCATGTCGTGATTCCGCCATTCGACGATCTGCTTCTCGAGCCGCAGCTCCTTTTCCTTGTCCGAGAGATTACGCTCGCCAATGGCTTTGAGCGCTTCCTGGGCGGTCTTTTTTTCCTCCACATATTTCTTGGTCGCGGCGGCGGCCTGATCGGCCATCATGATGGCCGCCCGCACCCGCCCCAGTTCGCCGCGATCGCCGAGCGGCTGGGCCTTCCGTTCGGCCATCTCCTTTTCTTTGGAGATCTCCCGTTGGAGTAACAGCTCTTTCTGTTTCGCGCTCAGTTTGACGCCGGAATCCTTGTCGCGCTGGGCGGCGTCCGTGGCCCGGTCGCGGGCATTGGCGATGTCGTGCTCGATCACGAGCTGCTTTTGTTTCGTCGTCAGAATCGCCCCTTCTTGCCTGGCCTGGAGAGCCGTGTTCGTATCCCGCTGTTTCTGGGTCTGCGTTTCGCCGGTCTGAATCGAATAACGGGCCTCCGCCGCGTTGATCGTGGTCGGCTTCAGCTCCTGCGGAATGCCCGTATCGCGTTCGATCTTCTCCAGGGCCGCGTTCTCGTCGCGGGCCTTTTGTCGCCCCTCTTGGGTGGCGAGCTTTCGAACGTTCGCATCCCGTTCTTGCTCCGCCTTCCGCAAGGCCTCGTCGTAGGTCTCGCCGCCAGTGGCGCCGACTTTCCCGGCCAGTTCCTTGCGGAGGGATAGCATGGCCTTGAGGACGCCGAGGTGCGATTCGTCGGCCCGCTTGGCGGCCTCGGTGGCGGACCGCTGCCGCTCGGTGGACTCGGCCGCCTCTTGGCGGATCCGTTTTTGCTCGCGTAGCTCGGCGGTCACTTCCTGTTCGCTGCGGGCGCTGCCCAGGCCGGTGAAGCGGAGCACGGCCGCGATCCCCTCGCCGATCTCCACCTTGAGAGCGCTCCAGACTTTGGCGCTGCCCTTGCCGATCCCGGCGAAGGTCTCCACCGCCTCGCGGCTGAGTACGGAGTATTGCCCCAGCCCCTTGGCGATATCCTTGAGCACCGGATCGAGCTTTCGGCCTTCCTTACCGAACAAATCCATGAGGGCTTGCGTGCGGAGCGTGGGATCCTGGATGCTTTCGATCGCCTTGGCGACTTTTTGCAGTTGCTCCTCAGTCGACGAGCCGAGGAGATCCTTGGCCGAGAGGCCCAGGCGGCGGAAGGAAGCCTCGGCATCGCCGCCCTTGGTGGCCGCCTCAGCGATTGCGTTCTGCAGCTTGCCGGCGGCGCCCTGGACGGCGCCCATGTCGCGGCCGGCGTGTTCGGCCGACTTGCCCACCTTCTCATAGAATTCGACGCTGACCTCCATGTCCGCCGCTTCGCGTTTGACTTGCTTCGATTCGGCGACGAACTCCTTCAGCATCGTCGTGGCGCCCTCGATCGACTTGAAGGCCGCCAGGCCGCCCAAGAGCGGACCGCCCAGCACGCCGGCAACCCCCTTGAACATCGAGCCCAGGTCGATCGACTGACCCTTGGTCGAGTCCCGCAGTCTCTTGATATGGCCCTTGCCTTTGTCCGCAGCCGCGGCCAGGCCGGAGACGTCTCCGGTGATGATCGCGGCCATGGTTCCGATGGAGTCGGCCATGAAGAGGTGTAAGGTGTAAGGTGTTAGGTGTCAGGAAGAGGTGTGGGCGGTGTCTTCACTGACACCTAACACCTCTCACCTAACACCTATTTCTGGCTGGAATGAAAAAAGGCTTCTGCCGAGCACTTCATGTCTGCCTCGCTTTGCAGCGGGGCCTGGGTTACTTCGCCGTCCCAGTGGGGCATAAAATCGTCGAGCTGGATCGGCGTGCCGGCGGCCAGCGGACCGCGGGCCACGTTCATGCAGACCCTCGCGGCGCGGAGGTCCTCGGCCCAGGGTCCCATCGGGCCGTCGATCTGCTCCAGGGCAATCCACCAGGCCAGCTCCGCGGCGGGCATGCTGCGGAGCAACTGATGGCGGGTCATGCCGAGTTCGCGGGCGAGGCGGAACTCGTCGAGGAGTCGGCCCCGCCGGCGGAGTTTTTTAGCGCGGCGTCGATTGCCTTGCCGTATTCGTTCCCGATCAGCATCAGCCGCTTGGCGTGCTGAAAGAGCACCGCCTGGGTCAGCACCGGCAGCCGGCGGATTTCTTTCGCCACGGCGCAGACCTTCGACCAGTCGTAGAGGTCCTCCTCGTGGCCGACGCACAAGGCCCGGCCGCTGGCATCGCAGAGGCAAAAGACGACGGGCCGGGCCCGCCAGTCCTCGCCGTCGATGATGTTGCCGTCCGCGTCGAAAACCTTGGATTCCCAGAAATCGCGCATGCCGCCTTCCGGGCTCCGCATGTAGCATTCAGGCAGGCCGGGCACGGTGACGCGCTCCGGGGCGGCCGCGGTCCGGGCCGCGCTGATCAGGTCGCTGAGGTTCATAATAGGTGTAAGGTGTAAGGTGTTAGGTGTTAGGAAGAGAGGCGTCAGGCGTTTTTGCTAACACCTGACACCTAATCCCTTACACCTGGTTACGGGATCAGGCAGGGCCTCATGGTGAAGCTGCGGACGATCTCACCGTTGAGACTGCCCTTCGCGCTCCGCTTGGTGCAGATCGCCGGCAGAGCCGTCCCGTTGCTGGGCGTCGTCGTGCCGTCGCGCCAGGTGAAAAGCATCGGGTTCTTATCGCCGGCGAAGATCGGGCAGGGGCCGACGACCTCGAAGGTGAACTCGTTTTGCGCCTGGCCGCCGTCGACCAGCTCCATGGGATCTCCGGCGCCGGTGACCTTGGCCTCGGGGACCGTGGAGTCATCGCCCATCGAGCGGATCTTGAGCAGATAAACGGTCGATCCCCACGTGAGGTAGGAATAGTTGAACTGGTTCGAGGCCGCGGGGAACGGGGAGGGGAGGGCATCGCCGGCCATGGGGTGGCTCCAGGTGTAAGGTGTCAGGTGTCAGGTGTTAGGAGGACGAAATCATGCCTGCTTTTGTGAGGCGCTTCAGGGCCCTTTGCAGGGCGGTAACGATGGCGGTCCGGACCGGATTCCGCGTCGCATCGACGGCCGACTGCATGAAAGGGTGCGCGCCGGCCGCGTGTGGGCCGCCGTGGCCGTGCTCCACCAGGTGCGCGTATCTCGTGGGGATAGCGACCTCCAGGCCGAAGTCTTCGGAGCGCTTGCGCCGCCAGGCATTCGTGAGCGTGATCCGTTTTCGCAACACGCGATCGAAGCGGCGTTTAAAGCTTCGCCGCGGTCCGACCGCGGCATAGACGCCCATGCCCTTGCCGCCGAGCTTGATGCCCAGCGACTCGCGCAAGATGCCCGTCTTTTGCGGCGCGCGGGACTGCATCACGAAGAGCAGGATCTTCGCCGCGTCCCGGACGCCTTTGCGGAGCCCCTTGTCGCGGGCCTCGATCGGCAGGGCAGCCAGGGCCTGCTCGATCGCGGCGTCGCCTTTCCAGAGGATGTCGTCGACGCGGGGCATAATCGTTCTTGGTTCGTTGTTCTTGGTTCTTGGTTCTCGGTTGGCCGCGTGCAACGAACCGAGAACAAAGAACCAAGAACACTCCTACATCCATTTCCAGGTGCTCAGGCAGTAACCCAGGTATTGGTTCTTTGTGTACAGGCACTCTTCGACGCGGCCGCGGGTAAGACCCGTGCAGGCCCAGACGCCGCCGGCGGCGTACAGGCCCTGCGCCAGAAGCGCGCCGCCGATCGCATCCACCAGCCCGCGGAGCGGGTCCGTCTGCGTCAGGTCCGTTTCCTCGCTCACGTGGCGCTGGACGATGACGGCCACCGCCTGATCGTGACTCGTGCTGGCGTTGCTGATCAGTTCGTCCGTCAGATCATCCGGGATCACCAGGACAAAAGTCGTACTTGCGCTGGGCAGGTCCTCGTAGGCCAGCTCGGCACGCGCGGCGGAGATGGCCTGCCCCCAATCGGTCCCATTCAGGAGGTTCACGATCGCATCGGCAATGGCGGTCGAGTCGCTCATGGGTTTATCTCCCGCGTGTGGACGCGGAGCCACAGGCCGGCATGATCCATCCGCTCGTGGACGTCGTCGCTGCCTTTGGGCGGCAGAACTTCATAGCTCAACGCCTGGCCGGCCTCGGTAAGCTGCACCCACCAGCCGCGGGTCGGAAAATAGGGCGTCCCGTTCAGCACCAGGTCCGGCAGGTAAAAGCCGAAGTCGCGGCGGGCGCGGGTCTGGTAGACCTCGCGGGTTTCTTCGGCGTCGTCAATCACGTCCAGCGGGATCGCCGTGCAGGGGATCGAGCCGGCCGACTTAGGCAAAACGATCACCACCGCCAACCCGGTTATCGCCCGGGCGGAGTTGAAGGCCATCGTGATTGCGGCGTCGGAGAGGGACATGAGAGCAGGGAGCGGGGAGCAGGGAGCAGGGAGTCGGGAACATGGTCCGGGAGCAGGACTCCCTGCTCCCTGCTGTTTGTCAGGACAGGATTACCTTCACCGTCATATTGGCGGCCACGATGGCCTGGTTGTAGAAGCGGCACTTGACCACGTTCGCGGTCAACGGGTCCGCGGTGGTGCCGGTGATCCAAGCGTCGAAGTTGCCGCCGGCGGCGATCGAGCTGGCGCGTTGCGTGGTGGGCACGGCGTCGAGCAGCTCGACCATGCCGGGCTGCGCACTGGTAACGACCAGCATCTGCAGCGTGCTGTAGACGATGGCCACGCCGTCGGTGACGTCCTGGGCCACGGCGATCGTGATCGCCGTCGCGTTGGCCGGCAGGGTCGTATCGCCGGCGACGAGGAACTTCGCGGTCGTGACGGTCAAGAGGACCGTCTCCGCCGCGCCCGGGCTGGTGATCGTGTTGATCGTGACGTCGTACATGGCATGCAGGACCGCGCCCACGAACCAGAAGACGGCCACCGTGTTGCCGCTGGCAAGCAAAGTGCTCGGATCGGCGATCGTGAGCGTCTCGCCGGATTGGCTGAGCACGGTCCCAGCGAGCGCGGCGGGGGCCGTAACGGAGATTTTCTCCGCGCTGGCGCCGGTGGCCGCGACGCTCTGATTGACTTGCAGCCCGTCGCAGACGACGAGCTGTTGGATCGAGCCGGTAACGTTTCCGGTAGGCATGGCGATTTCAGGTGTAAGGTGTTAGGTGTCAGGTGTCAGGAAGAGAGCAGGCGCCAGGCACTTACACCTGACACCTCTCACCTGACACCTAGAAAGGATTTGCGGCCCACCAGGCGTTCCAGGCGGCCGTGCTGATGTAAAAGTTGGTGAGGGGCGCGCCGCGGACCCAGGCCAGGAAAAGCTTGTGGCGGCTCACGCCCAGGGCGTTGGCCAGGTCCCAGAGGTTCAGGCCGACGATCCCGTCCATCGAGACGATCGGATTTCCGGCCTCGCCCATCCCCTTGGCACCCGTGACGGCGACAGATTGGCTCATCCGATGGCTCCAAATCCGTAGGTGGGATCGACCGTGGTCTGAAAGTCGGTGCCGTCCAGGGTCTTCGGCGTGGCGAATTCGTCCCAAAAAAGCGGGAAAGAAGCCGCGTCGTTCGTCACGAAGACGTAGACCAGGACGCCGATCACTTGCCGCGTCGAGGCCGGCAGCGAGCCCCAGTCGATCGCAGCCGCGGTCAGCTTCACGAGCGGGCCGGCGTCGACGCGCGTGGCGGCGACCGTGCCCAGCGTTTGCTCGGTGTAGCCCACGGCGTCGCAGGTGTCGGTGGTCAGGCCCGACACGTGGTTGATGGGCGTGGTCTCGGCGAGCGTGGCGCAATTCGCGTTGCTCATGCAGAGCCGGGCCTTGATCGTGGCCGTGCCGGGGATCGCCAGGCCGGCCCAAATTGCGGCCCGGCCGGCGTTGAACATTCTTGAGGACATGGAGGGGTCCTTTGTTCTTGGTTCTTGGTTCTTGGTTCGTTGCTCCCGGTCCAAGAACCAAGAACAAAGAACCAAGAACAAAAAAGAGGTCCGGCCCGGAGTGCCGTTTCGAGCGTGATCGCGGGCGCGGACCTCTCGGGAGGTCAGAAGAGCAATTCGCCGGTCAGGGTCGCCGCCACGCAGGTGCCCGGGCTGCCGGCCAGGGTGACCTTGACGCGGGCGTAGCGCGAGACCTGCGTCGGCAGGCGGAAGCGGGCCGTGGCGGCCGCGGCCCCGGCGCCGCCGGCACCGGTCTGCACGAGCACCTTGTCGGCGACGATTACCGTGTTGGTGACGAAGTTGTCCGTCGACATTTCCACGGAATAGGTCGCCGTGGACGCGTCGGGCAATTGCGTGGTGGTCAGCGCGGGGGCCGTGATCAGCAGCTCGCACTGGGCGACGAAGTCGTCGCGCGTGGAGAGCTCGCCGAGGTCGAAGGCGGCAAGCACGGCGTTGGTCGCCGTGGCGGGCAGGGCGACGGTCTGCTTGAGCAGCGTGTCGCGGACATTGTAGCCGAACATGGGTCGATCCTTATTTCTTGAGAAATGGCGGGGGTTCTTGGTTCGTTGTTCTTGGTTCGTTGTTCTTGGTTCTTGGCAACGAAGCAAGAACCAAGAACCAAGAACACCTTCGGTCAGCCGCAGAGCTCCGTGTTGGAGATCGACTCGGTGGCCAGAATCGGGATACCCTCGAATTCCTGCGGGATGGGGGCCGGCAGGCCGGTGGGGTTGACCGCGGTCCGCGAGGCGCGAAGCTGCTCGCGGGCCTCCTTGGTCATGAAGAACACATGGGGCGCGAACCCCGCGCGGAACTTCGTGAGCAGCCTGCCCATCAGCGCGTCGTCCAGGCCCTTGCCGGCGTCGCTGGTCACGTTCTTGATTCGCCCCACGGTCCACGAGCGGCCCATCTGCAGCCCGATGCGGGCCACGATTTCCTGGTGGTAGGCCATGTACGGGTTCCCCGAGCTGTCCTGCTTGGGGTACTCGATGACGTCGGTCAACCGCATCTCGCCGCCGTTGCCGAAGATCCACTGCACGTCCTTGACGCCGTAGCGCACGCCCCAGACGCTCGTGCTGATCGTGCCGCTGGCCGCCACACCTTGGGTGGTGCCCGTGGCGTCGACCTGCATGTTGACCGTGTCGTAGACCTGCATCAGGCCGGGGAAGCCGAGGGAATCGTTCAGCGGCGCCCAGGTGCTCGCGGCGTTGCCGTAATAGAACTGCTTGCAAACGGTTTGGACCGACGCCTCCCAGATGCCGCTCGCCTCTTTGGCGATGCAGGCTGCCGGGCCATCCTCGTCGGACTCGGCCACGCGGACGTCCATCTCGATGGGCGGGTTGAAAATGAACGTCTCGTAGACTCTGTTCGCCCAGGTGCTCTTCGACACGGGCGTTCCCTGGTTGGCGCCGCGGAAGCCGACGACGGGCAGCGCGGTCCGGACGAGGGTCTTGTACTGCAGGCCCTTGATCGGGCGCGAGGCGCCGACGAAGGGCAGGCGCACGCCATCCAGGGTGACGCCGGTCAGTTCGGGGGTCGACCGGATCGTTTCGTCGATCAGCCCGGCGATGGCGTCGGCGCCGTTCATCTTGGCGATGTCGAGCAGCGTTAGGGTGTTGCTTGCGGTGATGGTCATGGGTCTCTCGCAAAAAAAGGTGTTAGGTGTCAGGTGTCAGGTGTAAGGAGAAGGCGGCAGGCACTTACACCTGACACCTCTCACCTAACACCTATTTCTTCGCGGGCAGCTGCACGCTCAGGGCGTAGCGGGCCACGTTCGGGCCGAGGGCCAAGACCAGGCGTTGGGCCTCGCGATCGTCGGCAGCCGGGGCGGACACGGCGGAGACGCCGGCGTCGCCGGGCCCGGCGGAAAGGGGCTCGATCTCGCCGGCGTTGGCGACGGCCGCCAGGCGACTTTTCAAGGTCGCGTTCTCGGCCAACAAGTCCTTGGCGAAGGACGCCTGCGCTTCGTCGAGGGTCAGGCCCTCGGTGAAGTACTTCGCGCCCTTCTCGGGTCCGAAGATCTCGGTGAACTTGGCGCCCTCGGCCTTGCGGTCGTAGTGCTTTACTTCGACGCCGGGCGCGGGGACGGAGAGCGGGGCGGCCGCGGGAAGGGCGGCGGGAACCACGGGGGCCGCCGGGGCGGCCGGAGTTTCGGTGGCCATTGTGACCTCCTGGTGGGAAAAGTAGGTGATTTCAACTTCGGCCGGGTCGCCGGCGGAGAACTTGGCAGACGTGCTCGCATCGACGCCGTACGGACAGAGGGCCACGCCGCGCAAGGCCCATTGGCGAAAGACCACGCCGGGCCCGGCAAAGTCGTAGCCGTTGACCTGGGTCGTCGCATTCTCGCCGACCTCTTCGATCGACAGGCTGGACGGATCGGGCATAATGCTGCACTGGTAGGGGACGCCGGCGTCGGCGCGGGTCAGCACGGCCGTGGCCGTGTCCTCGCCGTGTACGGGCACCACCTGGCCCGCCGCTTTCAGGCCGGTCTTGGCGTCGGCCGAGAAGCGGTCGCAGTAGCCGAGTACTTCCCGCGGATCGTGGCAATAGTCCAGGGGCAACTTGTCGCCGCCGCCCATCACGGAGAAGCCGGCCATATCGTGGACGCATTTGCCCCAGTATTGATGGAAGGCGGGCTGCGCGGTGCGGCAGACCAGCTCGACGGCGCGGGCCTCGCCGGCGGAGGGCGTTTCGTCCCCTTCCGGCCCCGCGGCGAAGGCACAGGTGCCGAGGGCGAATTGGAGCGCGCTGGCGGGTACGCGGCGGGTCTTTTTCGCGATGGTCGTCATGATCTTCTCCGTGTCCCCCTATCTCCGCGTCTCCGCGTCATTTCTTCTTCTTGGGCTCTTCGTCGGGCCGCGGCGGCTCGTCGGCCGGCTTCTGCCCGGGCTGGGTCACGACGCTGGCCAGGTGGCGATCGGCGAGGATCTTCTCCTCGGCTTCCAGCTCGTTGGCCACGTCCTCAAACTCGATCTGCTGCTCGCGGAGGATCCGCGTGCGGCTGGTGAGGCGGAGGGCCAGGGCCGTCTGGTTGGCCGCCATCTCTTTTTGGAGATCGATCCACGGCGCTCCCACAAATAAATAATCCCAGCGGAGGTCGCGGAGCGTCATCTTGCCGGGCAGCTCCAACAACCCGGAGGCGATCCACTGCGACATCTTCCAGAGCTCGATCGCGTCCAGAAGGTCCTTGATATTCCGCCGCTTGCTCTTGGCGCTTTCCTCGTACTGGATCCAGGCCGATCGGCTGCTGCTCCAGGAACTCTCGCTCTCGTCGTAAAAGCAGTGCGGGATGTCGAGGCTCTTCAGCGCGAGCTGGACCATGGACGCCAGGAATTGCTGGAACTCGGTGGAGGGCGTGTGGGATTCCATGATCTCGGCATCGTCGCCCGGATCCATATCGAGGACCCAGTTGCCCTTGCCAAAATCGACGGAGTAGCCGTCCTCTTCCTTGCGGTAGGGAGGCGTTGTCGAGCCCTCGTCTTCGGCCTCGGCAATATCCTCCTCGCCGCGCTCGCCCTCGACCGCCGTGGCGTTGCCCAATTCTTCGCTATCCTGCCGCTTGAATTTGATCCCGAAGAGCTGCGCGATCTTCATCTTCGCGAGGGCGAATTCCTTGCTCTCGGCGATGTCCTTGAAATCGTTCAGGGCCGATGCCATCGGCGAGACGCCGCGGAGCTGGTCGAAGCGGTCGAAGTAGGCGTGCAGCAAAAAGTTCCGCGCGGGCACGATTCGCTCCGGGAGGAACTGCGTGCCGAACGGGCCGCGCTTGGCGACGGCGTAGCCGATGGCCTTGCCGCGGCGATTTACGACGACTCCATTGATCAGCCTTGAGCCCTCGGGCCAACCTTTCAGCGTCGGTCCGTCGCCGTAGTCATCGCTGTAAAACATCCCCAATCCCCATGGATTGCGAATGCGATCACCCTCTATCCACTGCAATTGCCCCGTGGCCAGTTTAATCGCGCCCACGTCGCCGTCGACCGTGGCGCGGGCCTCGGCCAGGCGGATCTGTCGCCAGAAGGGATGCCGCTCGACGGCGTCGCTTTGCTCCTTCTTATTCCACCAGGCCTTCAGCTCCTTGATCCGCTTGTTGAGCTTCTCGTTCTCATTCCGCGGCTCGAAGACGAACTCGGCCACGTAATCGAGATGCTTGCGGATTGCCCAGGCGGCGATCGCAAAATTCCGCGGCAGGTCCCGCGTCGTGCTGACCAGTGCGGTCCGCTGGCCGGGCAGGAGCTCCGCATCCTCGCTCCGCAGCGTCAGACTCGGCGCACGCCGGCGGGGCGAAGGGACGGCCGCCTCGTAGCCGAATGCTCCCCGCTGGGCTCGATCGAGCCAGTTCCAGGCGGTCCGTTCTCGTTCGGCGGTCAGCATGGGAAGCGGGGAGCAGGGAGCGTGGAGCAGGGAGAGTGCATGATTCGCTCTTCTCACGTGTGGCGGAGGTCAAGGGTCCGGACGCGTCGCCGGCGGCCGCTGCGGCGCGCGGCGCGGGCCTCGAAAAAGGAGAGGGCGTTGCGGGCCTCGGCAGGGTCGAAGCTGGTCGTCACGCCCCCGGCCGAGACGCTGGTCACGCCGGCCACGCCGGCGGCGGCCTGGCTGGCGAGGGTCGTTTCCAGATTCGCGGCAAGGGTCTGGTCGATAATCCCGGTGGATCGCGCGCAGACCCAGGTGACCGTGCCGTCGGTAACGGTGGCCCCGAGCACGGTGGGCCACGTGGGGACGGTTCCCCCCGAGGTTCCCGGCGCGGTGCAATCGTAGACGTAGCCGTTGCCGGGAGAGACCGTCTGGCCGAATTCGTACGCGGTGGCGGTTGCCCAGGCTTGTTGGCACATGCTCTCAGCAGAGCATGCGGGGTGGCCAAATTCGGCGCGGCTCCAGCGGGAACCGGGAAAAATGGCGCGGTCACTCGTAGGTCTTGTCGTCGCGGACCTGGCCGCAGTCGGCGCAGCGGGTCCGCCGCGGCGCGAAGGCGCAAAGAAGACGGGAAAAAGAGGTGCTCTTTTCAGGCCGTCGCCAGAGCAGCGCGGCGGGCGGTGCGGAAGAGATCGCGGGCCATGCGGGCGCGAATGAATGGAAACCAGAGTTCCACCCGGGCGAAATCGTCCGGGAACTCGGTCTCCATTCGCATCAAGTGCCGAACGTTGGGGACGCCGGCAAGGGAGCGGTTTGCCAAGCGGTAGTCTGCGGGGAGCCGCACTCCGCTTTCCTCGATCGTGCGGAGGATCATCTCCTTGGGCCAATCGAGGCAGGGGTAGAAGGTGCGGCGTCGCTCGTTCTTGCCGCCCGATTTTTGCACGTAGATTCGCCGGTCGATGGAATCGCTGAGATTGATGCCGAAGGCGCACCAGGCATTGGCGCAGCCGTGTTTAGCCGCTACCAGCCGGGCAACCTCCAGGTTCTCATATTCCCAGAGGCTCATCCTATCGATCGCCGTTTCGCGATTCGCCGGTTGGAACCAGAGTTTCGCCAGCGCGCCGGAGAACTCTCCCGACAGGCATCGCTCGATGGGCGTGTCGAAAAACTGCTCGTAGTAATCGAGACTGGCGTCGACAAAGCCGAGATGAGGCACCGCCGCACAGTGGAAGGGCACGATGCGGCGGGCGAAGTTCTTGAGCCAGAGCCATGCGGCTATGCTATCCTTACCCCGCGAGAAGCCGAGAAGGATCGTGCCGCCGCTCCGGTCGCAAATCTCGCGGCAGAGAGCCTCGCTAGCGGGCGTGCCGATCGGTTCAGCCCCCGCCGGCTCCGCTGCCCCCTCCGCCCTTGCCGCCGACGGCTTTAGCGGCTCTCGATTGGCTTGCGCCAACGCTTCGCGCGGCGCGGCTCGTGGAGCCTTTCGCGCTCTTGCTTTTCCCGCCGCTCTTGCTTTTTGCGGCGTTTCCTCGCTGTTTAGCCATGCGGACACTTTTCCTTCCTGCTCATCGCTGAGCGTCCAAAGAGATAATCGACCACCGCACAGAATGGGGTCGACCTTGCGAACATTATCGAGCACCCAGCACAGCGGGCCAAAGATATTTTCCCGCTGATTGGGAAATTTCTGCAAAGCCTCCTCGGGAGAAAGCACCTCGATCACCTCGACGACGCCTAAAATCGCGCCATTTTTTCCGCCGCGGTGAATCGCAATATCGCCGCGCACGTTCGCGCCCCAGGAGCGGTTCTCGATGCGCTTGGGGCCGTAAATTACGGCCTCCGCGAATTCAGGCTTTAGCGTCAGGGCTTTCATCGGCATCAGTCTCCGCCAGCTTTTGCGGGCTCTCCAGAGCCAGCTCCTTGAGCCGGCATTCTAGCACAGATCGCTGCGCGTTAAAAGGGCTCGGAGTCACGGCGATGCCCAATTTTTCCGCCAAAATCTCGCCGTCGACATACATGCCGTAGAGCGTTCCCACGCCTGTGCGATCGAGGAATTCCATCTTTTGCGAGTGGGAGCCGAACACGAGATTCAGCCAGAAGTTGACCTCGTTTTTATCCTTGCCCCGCGCCCGCGATTTTTCTCGTGCCGCAATGAATTTTCGCAGCTTAGGGTTGTCTTCGCCGACGTCTTCCAACGCCAGTTCCGCCTTCCCCTCGCGCTTCGCGATTGAGATTTGTTCTCTCGCCTGGCGTTCGTTTTCCGCCTCCGGCAGTCCCTGGGGGACATTTTCCGCTTCAACGATCGCCTCGGCCGCTTCCATGAGCCGGTAGGCTTGGCTCTTGCCGATTCCCCAGCGCGCTTTCAGGTAATCGCGGAAGGAGTTGTATGACGCCTTATAGAGCTTTCGCTCCCGAATTGAGAGCAGCGCATTACCCACCTCGACGAACGTCGGCAGCTTTTCAATGACCGCCTCCAGCTCCTCAAGTGTCATCAGGGCCATGCCCTGCCCGTTTTCCGCGTTTGCCATCGCCGTCCTCACTCGTAGGTCTTGTCGTCGCGGACCTGGCCGCAGGCCGTGCATCTGGTCCGACGCCAGACGACCAGGTGGTAGATGGTGCCATCCGGGCGCAGGCCGGTGTATTCGTGCTCGCGGCGGTTGCAATACTCGGACCGCTCGGCCGAGCCGCACTTCGGGCAGTGGGATTTCTCGACCGTCACCACGGGCGGCGGCGCGGGGGGCGTCGCAGGGGCCGGCGTCGGCGGATAGTGGCGGCGGGGGTCGGGCTTGTGTCCCATGGGCTTGTCTCCTTCTTACTGGATAGTGAAAGCGGAACGCTATTGGAAGTACCGCACCTTCGGCCGTCCGGCTTTCTTCGCCTTGGCGGCCTTGGCCAATTTCTTCCGCGCCTGCCTGGTGGCCTCGCTGATGCGGACGCTGATCACGGCTCCCTGGGCGCTGGCGGCGACGAAGTTGCCCACGATGCAATCTCCGAGGTGGTTGTCGGGCTTCTCGGGGGAAAGGCTCCATTCGTCGACGGTCCGCCCGGGGAGCGCTTTGCGGACGCGGGCCTCGGCGAGTAGATGCTGGGCGAGCATCTGATGGTCGGATGCCTGCCCGAAGAGCGTCAGGCCGCCGGCGTCTCCGGCGGCATAGGCCAGCCGCTCGTGGAGCATGGTCTTCCAATAATTTGTGTCGACCGTGATCCGCTGCGTCTCTCGGCCGGCCTTCTTGCCCTTAGCCGCCTTGGCCCGGGCCACGATCCAATGGTGCCCGCGGATCTCGCCCTCGTGGTGCGGCCACTCTTCCATGGGATTGCTTTTGATGCCGATGCCTTTGCCTTTGGCGGGGAGGATGATCGCGCCATGCGGCGATCGGCGGCAGAATTCGAGGACCGTGGTGGACGTCTCGCCCCAGCCGTAGTCGATCAGGATCCGTCCGATCCGCAGCGTGCTGCCGGACTCACTGGACCATTCGCAGTCCATGAGGAAATTGACCAGCTCGTCGAGGCCGGCGTGAATCGCGCCTTCGAGGCCGGCCCCGCGGTGCCGTTTCATGAGCGTGCCCGGTACCTCTTTCATGCGGAAATATTTCCGCTTCGGATCGGGCCAGGCGTTATAGTCCACGAGGTGTCCTGTGAAGTCCCGCTTCCACGCGGCCACGGCCCAATAGAGGAGCGGCTTGTTGACGTCGATGAAGGCCGTGAGGTCCGTCGCTGCGTCCGGGACCATACCCCGCGGGATGCCATTGGCCTTGGCGCAGATCTCCTCTGGAGTCAGCTCTTCGACCTGGCCTTCCGGCCGCTGCGGTTGGTTTTGATATTCGGCATCGAAGCTCTCGGTCCCTAGGTCCTGGCGGAGATCGTAGGCATGCTGGATCGCGCTCTCGTCTTCGGGCCGCTTCCGCCGCTCCCATGCGACACGGCTGCCGCCGTCCATCGCCTCGCGATGCGCGCGGTAGAACTCGATCGCCCCCGCCCCGCCGTGTCCGGCGCGGAGGCTGTCGGCCCGGATCCGGAGGTATTGCTCCCAGAGTTCCGTGGCGTCGGGCCATTGCTCGACGAGCTTCGTACGCAGGCCCTGCCACTGCGGATACTTTTCGCGATCGAGGATCTGATCGGCCAGGTCCCCCGGCACCATGACCGTGCAGGGCATCACGCCGGCGATCCTCTGTCCCGGCCCGGCGAGGCCGAGGATGCTGCCGGTAAGCACGCCCAGCCGCTTCTTGCATTGCGAGGCCGAGTGCGCGCTCTGCATCGTCTGCGGGTCGTCGATGATCACCAGGTCGGGACGGACCGAACTTCGGTCCGCGAGCGTGGCCTTCATTCCATTGATCCGGCCGCTGATTCCTCTCGCGCGCACGCGGCAGCCGCTGGCCTGGCTGCCCGGGATCGTCGGCACGACGATCTCATCAGTCTTCCAGCGGATGTAGGTCCGCTTTCCCTGATACTGTTGGCCGCCGGCCTTCTGCGCGATCGCTTCCAGATGCCGGATTGCGTGGCAGACCTCGGGGAAATCGGCGTAGAGAAGGTCATTCGTCTCCAGCTCGACTTTCACGTTTTCCAGCATGGCGACCGCATGCTCTTTGGCCGCGCCAACGAGCACTACAAATCGCCGATGGCCATAGGCGACCGCCCAGATCACCGCGCATTCGGCGAGCGTGGTCTTGCCGCCGCCGCGCGGCATTGCGAGGGCGAACAGCCCGCCGCGGAGCACGGCCCCCTCGATCCGCTCGATCGCGAGCAGGTGATCGGCCGACCAACCCAGTCCGAATTTTTCCGGGAAATATAGCTCGCAAAAGAGCCGGAAATTCAGCCGGCAGAGCCCGCGGCGGGCGGCATCGGCGATCGGCGGGATGTCGGCGATGTCCCGGCCGGCGCGGCTGTCCTCGGCCTGATGCTCGGCGACCCGCTTCTTGTGCCGGCGGTAGCGATCGGCGCGTTCCTGGTCATCGTTGGACCGATTGGCTTCAGCTTCCGCCATGGTTAGCGATCGTTGGCTGGGTCCACGGCGTTCGGAAGAAAGAAAGTGTGTGTGAATGCCCGATGTTTCGCTATGCCGTCGAGGAAAAAAGGGCCAGGAAGGACCCAAGACGGGGGCTACCGGGGCGGGCGCCGGGCTTGGCCACGCCAGCGGAGGATTTGGCTGAGGGTTGCGGCTTCGTCGAGGAACAAATGGCCGGACAACGGCCCGGGGCCGTAGCTCGCGAGCATGGCTACGAGGTCCACGGGAGGCTCGAGCCAGAGATGCAGGTGATCGCAGTCCTCTAGAGCGAGCTCGGCCGTGTGCTTGGCGCAGAGGCCGCCCGGTGCATCGAGGCTGGGCACATCGATCTCGGCGAGGCGGATTTCATGGATGCAGCGATTGCCGTCGATGGGCAGGCAGATCTCGACGCGTCCTCCGCTGAGGACGCGGCGGTAGATCACCGGCAGGCATACGCCTGGAGGCGGCATCAGGTTCACGGCATGCTCCATTTCTCATGAAATGGCTGGAACCGCGGCGGACGGCAGGCGGCCGTTGGGAGCGGCGACGGGTGCAGGGTCGCGGCGGTCGAAGCACGGGCAGCGTTCGAGATGGCCGGTAAGACACGTAATCGCCGACGTGTTGTTGGCGATGACATCGAACGCACGCCAGGCCAGGGCGGCTACGATGGCGAAGAAGGAGGCCATGGCCAAGATCAGCATTGCGGCGAGGAACGTGGTGCCGTAGGCCAGTTGACTGGGCTGAAGTTGGCTGGGATCGATCTGGCTGAACATGGCACGATTCCTTCGTCTTGGCCTGGACGGCGCGCCAATCGCGCCGCCCAGGCGTCCAGGTAGGATGCGTTACGCGGCCGCGGCGCTAAGCACCGGGGCGGGAAGATCTTTGGCGGATTCGGTCTCGCCGCAGAGCGCATAGGCGCCGAATTGGCTGAGGGCCGTGCATTGCCGCTCGCTGAGCTTGTACCAGCCGGGACGGTCCGGATCGCTGCCCCAGCCGCTGTCGAACTCCAGGCCCCAAGAATTCGGCCCGTGGAGGTAATAGGTACCATTTTCCTCGGTCACGAGGAGCACGCAGAGCGCATGGCCGCCGTCCTGCCAGTTCACACCCATCACGCCCGGATGGCCGTCGATTAAGGCCGAGACCAGGGCGTCGAATGTCGGGCAGTCGAGCCATTTTCCGGCGATCACGCGATACTGGCCAGCGACGGTTTTCCAATCGCTGGGAAAATTTCGCGTGTTGGTCACGTGCAGGCCCGCCACCGGATCGCAGCCGGGCAGGATGTTCGCCGGCGGCTGACCGACCGGGATCTGCACGCTCGTGATTGCGGCGTCGATGGCATTCCCGCCGAAGGTTCCGGTCACGATCGGGCACACGTCCGGCGCCAAGACCTCGAATTCCAGGCCGTGCAGCTCGCGGCTGACCATCAGGCATTGCGTGGCGCTGAATGCCCAACACCAGGGCTCGTCGGTCTGATTCAGGATCACCTTCAGTCCGGCGGACAGATCGCCATCACCAGCGGCGAGGTACCCGGGCCACTCGGCGCGCGAATAGACTACCGTCTCGGCCGCCCGGCCGTAGACGGGCAACTGGCCGAAGACTTTCCGCGGCTCGCAGCCGAGGCTGAAGACGCGGCCCGACTCGTGGATGTATTTGTGGTACCCCATCACTTCCCTCCCCATTTCTGAATCAGGTTCACCACGGCCGCGGCCGTCGCCGGCAGCGGGACCGAGACTTTGACGGCCGTCCCCGCCGGATCGGCGTCAACGAGATAGAGGCGGGGCAAGCCATCGGATTGTGCTCTGGTAACCCAGCCCGCAAGATCCGCCGGGGCAGTCGCAGGATCGACCCAGCGGAGGTGATTTCCCTTGCTGTCCAGAAGCGCGTGCAGATCCTTGCTTGTCAGGATCGCTCCTTGCGCCGGCGTCTGCTGATTCACGTCCGGGATTACCGCGATCAGCCACAATCGGCCTGCCGGGACCGTCGTTGCGGACGGGCCCGGATCGGGAGGGTTTACCGGCGCGGGACCTCCGGCCACGGTGATGCTGACTTCGGTTTCCTGGACCGTGCCGGTTGAGTCCGGCCAATACAGGCTCAAGTCGAACGTGCCGGCGGCCGTGGCCTGAAACAGCACCTGCTGGCGCGTTCCCCAGGACACGGGGAAAATTGTGACGCCCATCTTCGGGTGAACGGTCAGGGTCGATTTCGATTGCAGCGCGGGCGGGCAATTCACCAGGCCGATCGGATACTGCACGCCGATCTGCATGGGCACGGCCGGCACAGAAAACGCCGGCGGCGTAATGGGCGCGGGCGGCGCCTGCGCTCTGACGAGTGAGGGTAGACTCAGCGCGCCGGCGAGAAGCGAGATCCATAGGAATGCGCGATCTCTCATGAGCAGTCAATCCTTTTTTGCTGAAGGCTGAACACTGAAAACGGAACACTGCGAGAAGAGCCCGCCGGCCGGGCTGTGGCGGCCCGGCGCGGCGGGACAAGCGGCCGCTCAGAGTTGGCTCAGGAAACGTGCAGCTCGGATTTCACGATGTCGGCCGTTGCCGGCGTGAGCTTCGACAACAGCAAAGCGATCAGGGCCTGCCCGATCGGGCTCTGGGCCAGGGCCTCGATTTCCGCGAGAAGGTTCGCGAGGAAAGGATGGGCAGGGGCCGGCGATGGCGCGGGTGCCGGGGCGGGAGTGGGACCGGTGGACATGGTGGTCTCCTGTTTCGTGTGCAGACAGAAAATCGTGGGGCCAGGCGTGGGCCAAACCCCTATTTTCCTCCCCGGTGGCCAAAGTTGGCTGTCACGCGGCCGGCCGTCGCCAGTGGGCCTCGACGATCCCGGCCGCCTGGGTCCGGGCTCGCGGATCGTGCGGGCCGCGGATGCGGATCCGTTCGTATCGCTCGCGTTGCTCGGGCCGGAGATCCAGCCCCAGCGGTTCGCCCAGGGACCCGGCTACGGCCTGTAATCGCGCCTCCGGCGTGCCTTTGCTGCCGACCAGGTCGCACGCCAGGCAAGGCCCGGGCGTAGAGAGTTGCGCACCGCATCCCGGGCAACGAAGATCCGAGGGGGGCATTTCTTCCTCGGGGCTGACTCGCCTTCGGGCATGCTTGCCGCGGGCAATGTTGTGAATGCTCCCCCGGCTGATGGCCGGGGAGAGCTGGCGCCAGATGGCACGCTGAGGCGTGCCGAGCGCGAGGAGGGACCTGGTGGCCTGGACGATCGCAGGTGGGAGCATCTGCGGGATCCATCTTGGAGCGGCCCGAGCCGTTGCCATGTTCAGTTTATCACGAGGGCGGCCAAAGAAAGGACGCGGAGAGGGGGAGAGGGGGAGACGCGGGGAAAAACGCCGGCCGGGCGTCGAGCACGCTGGCAACGGGCCCAAACCGGGGGTTACGCCACGGCCGGCTGCGCCCAGTATAGCGGGTGTTAGGTGTTCGGTGTTAGGTGTAAGTAGTCTTCTGCTAACACCTTACACCTAGATCCTCGAGCTTCCCGCCGCCATCTCGTCCTGCATTTCCCCCCACGGCGGAGAGGGTAGATCGCGGCCGCAGCCGGGACAGGCGTGGACGATCTGGCCGGCGAGGATTGCCTTCCGCGGCTCGGCCCGCGCGGCGGAGAAGCCCGTATAGCCACTGGCCAGGCGGAAAATCTTAAGCGGGAACCCGCAGCGACAGGACCAGGTCCATACTCGCTCGGTGACCGTCTTTGCCGGGGTTGGCGCGCCCATCCTGGCATTATAGATGGGTGGAGGCGGCGGATTTGGCCCCGCTTCGAAGTTCATTTCGCGGCCGGGGGCAACCTGTTGAAGCGGGAGCTCCCTTTGGTGCGGCCTTGCTTCGGACGGCCGTTGGTCGCCAGGTGCCGCGCGCGGGCCTGCTTTGTTTGCGCCTCGCTTTCCGCGATCTCCTCTCTCTTCTTCCATTCCGCCTGGTTTTCCAGCCGCATCCGCCAGACCTCGGCGATCCGCGCCTGGACCTCGGCCGGCCCGGGCGTACCATCGTTGATTTCGCGGGCCTGCAACACGGAGAGGATGTCGATCGGGTCCACGTTCAGCAGCCGAGCGACCTCCCAACGATCGAGGCCTTGGGTCAGGAGGGGGAGCACCATCCGCTCGCGGTCCGCCGCGGCCTTGATTTCCGACGCGGAGATGATTGGTAATTCGTCCATGGATGTTTTCACCGCGAAGGCGCGAAGTACGCGAAGAAAACTCTTGGCGATCTTCGCGCCTTCGCGGTCGGCTGTTCATTCGGGTTTGGCCACGGGCGTACCCCACGCGGAATCCCAGCCGCGGTTGAGGAGCGCCTGGGACTCGGGAGAAAAGCAATCGATCAGGTACTCGGCGAAACCGCGGGCCCAGGCGGCCGAGTCACCCTGGTTGGCCGGATGCCGCGAGGCAAGCTGCAATTGGGCCACCAGGATCACGATGGCCGTTGGCTGGAGCGTGAAGCGAATGGGCGCCATCCGCTCACGGTCGCGGACCAGGACTCGCGTCTCCTTCTCCTCGCCGGGGGCCAATTGCCGGGCCGCCATTCGATCCGCGGTCGCGAATCGGCCGAGCATCTCCGCCGGAGCGATCTCCTCGCGCCAGATTTGCACGTCGTCGGGGGCCTCGAAACTGAGGCTGACCTGGTTGTCGATCCGCTGGACCGTGATCCGAATCCGGTTGCTCGTTACGATCCGCTCGCCTTCACGTCTGGTCAGTACTAGCATCGGTTCCTCCTTGTTCTTGGTTCGTTGTTCTTGCTTCGTAGTGCCGGCAGGCCGCGTCTTTGGCGCGGATGTCGGTGCCCGGGCCGCGCGTCCAATGGACCTCCATCAGTCCGCATTTGCGGACGATCCGACCTGATTCCAGGTGTGCGCGTGTGTAGTGCTCGCACGTTCGGCAGGTTTTGCCGGCGGGGCCCGTGCCCGGGGCGGCGGCGTGACCGCCGCGTTTTTTCGGCATGGCCGTTTCGATCGGATTGCCGAAAAGGTCGTTCATCCAACTGGACCCGGGATTGCTCAGGGCTAGATCAAAACAGGCAATACGCGAGCCGCTCCGGGTAAGGCTCCACGCCAGCCTGCGCGATCGTCGAATACTCAAGCACGGCCGAGAGCACTCGGCAAAGTGGTACCTGATGCAGCTTGGAACGCTCGGAAAGCTGCCGCATCGCTTCGCGGGAGAGCGTGATCGGCTCGACCGTGCAGCAGGTTTCGAGAGCGGAGACATCGCGGCGTGGTTTCTTGGTCATCTCAATGCCTCTTGGCTCATGTTTGTACGCCAGCCTCTTCTCTCGCCAGACTTGGGTCCCGATGCCGCGCGGCGAGAATCGCGGCGGCCCATTGTTCGCTTGCCTGTCGACATCCATCGACGCGGCATTTTTGTTTTACGCGACTGACCACCACGGCCATCCTCCGGTGTATCCCGGCCGACGTGGCCGCGTGATGCGCGATCGTCAGAAATCGCAGCATGCTCTCCTCGCTCGGAACGATCCAGCCGAGATTAACCGCCTCTGCATAGAGCCGCCGCAGGACACCGAGCCTTTGAGACGCAACGGCTCCCCTGAGTTCTGCGTCAGTGACGCCGCCGTTTCGGTCCCAAGGCCGGTTTCCGGCGCACGTGCCTTCGGCCACGGGTTCGAACACGGACACGGACGGAACGGATTTTGAATGCATTGCATTCACGGAATCACGAGCGCCTGGACCGGACTGGACCGGACGTGGACCGGTTTGGAAATTTGGCGAAAAAATTTCCAACCCGGCTAGCGGGTCGAGGTGCGGCGGTTCGAGTTTGGCAATCCGCGTCCAGTTGACAATATAAATCCAAGGTGCCGTGGCCCTGACGATCGCCGCAAGTCCAGCCGACTCAAGTTCTTTAATCCCGCGCAGAAAGGTATTCGCGCCGCCCTCGAAATACGCTCGGAGGCTGGCCTTCGGGGCAGCCAGCACGGAAATTGACTGCCCATCCCTCACTTCTGGGGCACCATGCGCCGCCAGCGTGCACAAGACCTCAACCTGGCGTCTCGGCAAATTCAATGGGGATAGGAAGTTACGCACGGATTCTTTCTGCGATTCGGTGTCGGAAAGTCCAAGAATTAGCTGGCGGGCCATAGTGAATCGAGGCCTCCCTTCCGGTCCACGCTCGGTCCACCCTGGTCCACGCTCGGTCCACCCTGGTCCACGCTCGGTCCACCCTGGTCCACGCTCGGTCCACGTACCTCTTTTTTCCGTGCCCTCCAGGCGTTTAGAAGAGTTGTGTTCGATCCCGGCGCCGGCCAATCAAAATCCGGGAGTTCGCCTTTTTTGGGAACGTACGAAGATGGTTCCACGAGCTGACCGCGTAGAATTTGCTTCTTTTTCAAGGGGATCGCCGAGCCGTCCTCGGCGAATCGGTATTCCCGGCAAACTTGTACCGCAATGGCTTGCGATAAAAGTTCCATCGCGGCCTTCGCCGTGACATCATCCTGGAACAAAAGCTCATCCTGTTTCACCTTTACAATCCTCATGATCACTCCTCCTTTTCCCGATAGAAGGACCGCACCGCGAAGTCGCGAAGCACGCAAAGAGAGATCTTGGCGCTCTCCGCGCCTTCGCGGTGCATTTTTTCATCAGTGACACCGCCAGCGGCCCGCCAGCCGGCCGAGCAGCCGCGGGCGGCGCTCGCACAGGCAGGCCGCCAAGCGGACCGGGGCCGCGGCGACGGCCGCCGCCGCGTGCAGGATCGGCCGCTCGGCGACCTCGACGTGGACTGTGGCCGTGCAAACGTTGCCCGCCGGCGTGCAACTATTGCACGGGCATTCTGCGCGGGCCAAACATGCCCAGAGGGCGACGGCGATCCACACCGCGATCACGATCAGGCAATCGATCCAAATGCGTCGGGATTTCATAATCCGATTCCTTTCAGGTTGGGTCTTTGGTCTTGGGACTTGGGTCTTAGGAAAGCCGCGCGGCCGATCGCGCGGCTCGTACAGGACTTTTTCAGGATTCTCGATCGGGTCGGTCCCTCCTTTCTTGGTTGGGGCTCTCCGCCGCGCGATCGGCCGCGCGGCGTTGGGCCGGGTTTTAGCCGGCCGCCGGAGGCGGATTGACCATCGCCGTCACGTCGGCCAAGAGTTGGTTCGCGGCTGCCGTTGCGGCCGCGGCGGTCGCCGTCTGGGCCGTCGTTGCGGATGCCAGCGCGGCCGTATCGTTCGTGACGGCGGTCTGGGCCGCGGCCACGGTCGCCTGGGCCGTGCTGTCGGCGGCCACAGTGCTCTGGATATTCGCGATATCCGTCTCGAGCGTCTGGACTTGGGCCGGTGTCAGATCGGCCATAAAACGTTTCCTCCCGTACAAAAACTGCGGGCCCGGCCGGCGGAGAACGTCTCCGCCGCTACACCGGGCCC